>Ga0136617_10001874_pt1 | contig 18745 bp, 16 predicted proteins | sample AntDrymUQ3222106_2_FD_129672 | JGI IMG/M metagenome (GOLD analysis project Ga0136617, IMG submission 129672) | Polar desert sand microbial communities from Dry Valleys, Antarctica - metaG UQ322 (21.06) | ecosystem: Environmental > Terrestrial > Soil > Desert | place: Antarctica: Dry Valley... | reverse complement strand
TTCCCGTTCGTGCCGGTGATCCCCACCAGGGTCAGCTGTTCGCTTGGGCGCCCGTGAAACTCCGCCGCAAGCGCCGCCAGTGCCAGGCGCGCGTCGGGCACCTGAAGCCACGGACCGGATGCGCCTGCCGGTCGCGGCGATTCCGCGAAGACCGCAGCGGCGCCGCGCGCCATCGCATCTGCGGCATACGACGCTCCATCTGCATTCACTCCCTTCAACGCCACGAACACGACGCCCGGACTGACGTGCCGCGAGTCGTACGTGACATCGCCCACCGGCACGGCCGGCAGGCTCTCCGCCTCAGACAGCAGCGCGCCGAATGGCACGTGTGCCGCCACCGCGCGGACGAGGTCGGGGAGGTTCACTGCTGAGGGCCTCCCGTCAGGAGGACTGGCATGCGACGGGCGAGCCTCAGTCGCGCGGAATCTCCGGCCGTGAGTACCGTACCGGGTTCCGGCGACTGTTCGACAACGAAGCCGTCGCCAGACACTTTGAAGGTGACGCCAAGGCGGTTCAGCGAGGTAACGGCGGTCCGCGCGCTCACTCCACGCAGGTCCGGCATCAGGCCGGCGCGCGCGGGCTCCGGCGCCAGCTGCCGGTCGATCGGCGTGCGAATGGGTCGCGGCTGTTCCGAATCCAGATCGACACCGCCGTGCTTCACCAGAAGCGGAGAGGGGGCGTTGATCGTCGGCGCGATGCCGAGATGCCGCAACGACGCTTCGGCGATGCGCTGAAAGATCGGTGCGGCCACGGTTCCGCCGTAGGCCGTGACGGGGCCGTGGGGCGAGTCGATGACGACAATGATCGTCAGCGCCGGTTTCCGCGAGGGGACGAACCCGACAAACGAGGTGTTGTAATCACTATCCGAGTAATGACCGTTGACCAGCTTCGCGGCGGTGCCGGTCTTGCCCGCGACTTTGAAACCCTCGATCTGCGCTGCTTTCGCGGTACCCCGGTCGACCACGGCTTCCATGATCGAGGTCAGCGTCGCGGCTGTCTCGGTCGTAACCGTCCGGTGGAGCGCCTTCGGAGGGATCGGATCCCGCCGTCCATTCCGGATGAAGGCACGCACGATGCGCGGCTCGAACAGCGTCCCGCCATTTGCGACCGAGCTCACCGCCGACGCCATCTGCAGCGGCGTGACACTGATCTGGTACCCCATCGACACCGACGCCAGGCCGCTGGGATCCAGGCGTTCGTGGTTCCAGACGATGCCAGGACTCTCACCGCGGAAATCCGGCGAGAGGGTCTGCCCGAAACCGAATCGGCTGATGTAACGCCCGAGCCGTTCCGGCCCGATCCTCAGGCCCGCCTTGATCGCGCCGACGTTGCTCGATTTCACGATCACGTCTTCGAACGACAGCACGCCGTACGGGTGAACGTCGCGGATCGGCTTTCGGCCGGGGAAGGTGATGAACCCCGGCGCGCAGTCGATCAGGTCGCTGGTCTGCAGGACGCGCTCCTCGAGTGCCGCCGATGCCGTGACGAGCTTGAATGTGGATCCGGGCTCGTAGGCGTCCTGGATCACGCGGTTCCGGCGCGCGCTGTCTGTCACGCCCTTGAACGCATTGGGATTGAACGTCGGGTAGTTGGCCAGGGCGAGGATCTCGCCGGTCCGCGGATCCATGATCACGGCCGCGCCCGCGGCAGCGTTGTGTTCCTGGACGCCGGCGCGCAGCTCCCGCTCGACGATGTGCTGGAGGTACTGATCGATCGTCAGTTCGAGCGTGTCGCCGGCGGTGGCCGCGCGCTCTTCGCGGGCGGCGCGCGCCTTCAGCCGGGAATCGATCTGCAGGATGAGGCGTCCATCGCGACCTCGGATCCTGGAGTCATACGAAGACTCGACGCCAGCGAGACCGACGTTGTCGATGCCGACGAAGCCGAGCGCGTGCGCCAGCAACGTCCGGTTCGGGTAGTAGCGCCGGCTTTCCTTGTAGAGGACGATCCCGGGGAGCTTCAGGTCCTTGACGCGTTCGGCGACCGCCGGCGAAACGTGCCGCTCCAGGAATTCGAATCGGCTCTTCTTCTCCGCGAGCCGAGCCGTGATCTCGCGCAGCTTCGCCGCGTCGCAGCCCTCCAGCGCGTCGCAGAGCTGCTGAGCGGTCGTCGCGGGATTCACAACCAGCGACGGATCGGCGGCGATCGTCTCGGCGTCGACGCTGAGGGCGAGCAACCGGCCGTTCCGGTCGATGATGTCTCCGCGTTTCGCGGGAAGCTTCACCGTCCGGATCTGCTGCCCATTCGCGCGCGCCGTCATGTCTGCGTACTGGACGACCTGCAGGTAGATGAGGCGGGCTTCGATCCCGGCGGTCCACAGGGCAAACACGGCGGCGCACACCAGCATGCGCGCACGCATCGTCCGGCGCCATTCGAAGCGCACCGGCGCAGCCTCGCGCGGAGTTACCCGCTGCGCGGACATCCACGGAAGCTTGAGTCTGCCGGTGAATCGTTCGGGCGTCACGCGTGCTCCTGTCGCCTGGTCAGCGCGCCGCCACGACGGACTTATCGGGGGGCGCCGACGGGGTCACCCGCTCGATGACGATGGCCCGGTCGCGCGGCGGGGCGACCAGGTTCAGCTCTTTCGCCATGTTTTCGATCCGCTCCGGCGCGCGCAGGGTTTCGACTTCCAGCCGCAGCCGCCTGTTGATCTCGACCTCCGCCGCCTGCTCCTGCTGGAGCTTCTGGATCCGGTACCCGTGCTGCAGCAGCTCCACCTTCTGCCAGACCGAGAAGAGCACAACCACGACGAGCACGCCGCCCGTGCCGAGCGAACGCCAGAACTGCCGCTGCCTCGCTTCGTCCACCTCGCGGATGATCTTGTTGTTGCGGACGTCCTTCTTGATCGCGTACTCGAAGTCGGTGCTCATGCCAGCCTTTCGATCGCGCGCAGTTTGGCGCTCCGCGCGCGTGGGTTGCGCGCAATCTCCTCGTCGCCGGGCACGACGGGTTTCCGAGTCAGCACACGCCAGGCATCGCCGGCGGCGGCGAGCGCGCGAAACGTGTGCTTGACGATCCGGTCCTCGAGCGAGTGGAAGGTGATGACGGCGAACCTCGCTCCGGCCAGCAGCCGCCGCGCGGCCTCGCCGAGGAACACATCCAGCCCGTCGAGCTCGCGATTCACCCAGATGCGCAACGCCTGGAACGTCCGCGTGGCGGGATCGATGCGCTGGTAGCCGCGGGTCGGCACCGCACGCCTGACGATGTCGGCGAGCACGCCGGTGGTCTCAATGCGGGCGTTCCGCCGCGCGTGAACGATTGCCCGCGCGACGCGCCGTGAACGACGCTCTTCGCCGTACTGGAAGATCGCATTGGCGAGGTCGGTCTCGTCCGCTTCGGCAATGAGATCGGCGGCGGTCGGCCCCTGCGTGCGATCCATTCGCATGTCGAGCGGCTCGTCCCGACGAAAGCTGAACCCGCGGCCTTCACCCTCGAGCTGCATGGAGGAGACCCCGAGGTCCGCGAGGATGCCGGCCACGGCGTCGATGTGGCGCTGGTCGAGCACCTTCGATAGCTCACGGTAATCGGTGTGCACGAGCTCGATGCGGTCGGCAAACGGAGCGAGCCGTTCGCGGGCGATGGCCAGCGCATCCCCGTCGCGGTCGAGTCCGATGACCCTGGTGGCGCCAGCTGACAGCAATGCGGCCGTATGACCTCCGAGCCCAGAAGTGCAGTCGACGAAGAGGCCTCTTCTCGCCGGCATCAGCAGCGCGAGCACCTCCTCCACCATGACCGGTTCGTGGCGCGCGGCGTCCATGGCGGTCAGATCCCGAACTCCGACAGCGCGCGAGCGTCGTCCTCGGTGTAGGGCTCGCGCTGGAGCCTGGCGACGAACCGCTCGTGATTCCAGACGTCGAGGTAGTCGTACTGCCCGATCACGTCGACTTCTCCCGCCATACCGGCGGAATCGCGCAACCTCGCGTGGATGATCACCCGCCCCTGCGAATCGATTTCCGCGACCTGGCCGTAGTAATTGATGCGGTCGAAGTACCGCAGCCGGGCGGGGTGGGTGGAGGGCACCCGCGCGAGTTTTTCTTCCAGTGCAATCCAGACCGGCATTGGGTACACGCGGACGTACTCCCCCGTCAGGCTCGTCACGAACACCTCAGACCCGTGCTGCCCCTCGATGAGGCTACGGAAGGCGTTCGGAATCTTGAGCCGCCCCTTGTCATCAATTTTGGCGGTATGGTTGCCCCGGAGCACGTCTTTTACTCCACCTTACTCCACAAAAATCCACGGCGATAGTAGAGACAGGCACCTCTGATGTCAACCTAAAACACACGTGGAGAGAGGGTTACGTCAAATTTTCGCCTTGGCGAAGCCATGGCAAATGCCACCGGCAGAGGTGTGGGGCCGTGCTACGATGTGCAGATCTGGCTCAGGTGTGAGGCGCCTGCAGGGTGGCGCCACCTCCGCCGGTCCACACCAGAATGCTCCGAGCCGGCCTCATCGGGTTTCCGTCGTCAGGGAAAAGCGCCCTCTTCCAGTTGATGACGAGCGCCCGCGAGGCGCCGCGCGCATCCGGAAAACAGGATGCCAACGTCGGCGTGTCTCGCGTGCCGGACGACCGGCTCGACCAGCTGACCACGCTCTTCAATCCCAGAAAACACGCGCCGGCCACGGTTGAATTCGCCGATATCGCCGGAGTCTCCGGCATGAAAACCGGCGCCGCGGCGCTCCTCGATGTCGCTGCCTTCCGCACCGCGGACGCGCTGCTCCACGTGGTCCGCATGTTTCGCGACCCCGCCGTTCCGCATCCCTCAGGCACGATCGATCCCGCACGTGACGTCCGCACGATGGAGGACGAACTGATCCTCGCGGACCTCGGTGTCGTCGAGCGCCGCCTCGAGCGGCTCGAACGGGATCTCAAGAAGGGCCAGAGCGCCGAGCTGAAAAAGGAGCAGGAGATCCTGCTGCGGTGCCGCACCGCTCTCGAGGAGGGGCAGCCGCTGCGGGCGATGCAGCTGCCGCCAGACGATGCGAAGCGGCTGCGCGGTTTCCAGTTCCTCTCAGCGAAACCGCTGCTGCTGGTGCTGAATCTCGACGAAGCGGATCTTCCGCAAGCGGACCAGGCGGCACAGCTCGCGGGACTCGAGGGTTTCGTCGCCGGGGCGGCAACCCGTGCGGTGCCGATCTGCGCGAAGATCGAGCTCGAGATCGCCCAGCTCGAACCGGCGGATGGCGCCGCCTTCATGGTGGATCTCGGCCTGAAAGAATCCGGACTCGATCGCGTCATCCGCGCGGCCTACGACCTGCTCGGATACATCTCGTTTTTTACCGTCGGCGAGGACGAGAATCGTGCGTGGTCCATCCCTCGCCACACACCGGCGCAGCTGGCCGCGGGAGAAATCCACAGCGACATCCAGCGGGGATTCATCCGCGCCGAAGTCTGCCGCTACGACCACCTGCTGTCGCGGCGGACCATCGCCGCCTGCCGCGAGCACGGCGAGCTGCGGCTCGAAGGCAAGGAGTACATCGTCCAGGACGGCGACGTCATCAACTTCAGGCATGCAACGTAACGTGCGGCTTATACTGATACACCCATGAGTGTGCGTACGATCCTGGTCTGCGAGGCGCAGGTTCCTTTCGTCCATGGCGGTGCGGAAATCCACGTTCGCGAACTGGTCCGCGAACTGCGCGACCGCGGCTATCTGGCGGAGCTGGTCAGCGTCCCGTACAAGTGGTATCCGAAAGACGAGATCCTGCCGCACGCCGCCGCATGGCGGCTGCTGGACTTGAGCGAGAGCAACGGCCAGACGATCGATCGCGTCATCGCATCGAAATTTCCCACCTACTTCGTCCGCCATCCGAACAAGGTCGCGTGGCTGATTCACCAGTACCGCGCCGCCTACGAATTGTGCGGAACGGTATACAGCGATTTTTCCCATACCGAGCAGGATGTCGGCCTGCGCGAGACGCTGATCAAGCTCGATACGGAAATGCTCGGCGAGTGCCGATCGATCTATACGAACGCGCAGAACACCGCCTCGCGACTCGAGAAGTACAACGGACTGAAAGCCGAGCCGCTCTATCACCCGCCGCGGCTCGCGAAGCAGATCCGGTCAGGTGAGTACGGCGACTACATCCTCTCGGTCGGCCGGATCGAGTCCGTCAAACGCATCGATCTGATCGTGCGGGCGATGGCGCAGGTCGACGAGACGCTGCAGCTGGTGGTGGCCGGCGATGGCACGCAGCGACAGAACGTGGAGCGCGTCGCCAGCGAAGCCGGCGTCTCCGACCGCGTGGCGTTTCTCGGTGCCGTGGACGACGACGAACTGCTGGATCTTTACGCGGATGCGCTGGCCGTCGCGTACCCGCCGTTCGACGAGGACTTCGGATACGTCACGCTCGAAGCCTTCCTGGCGCGAAAGCCCGTGATCACATGCGTCGACTCGGGCGGGCCCAACGAGTTCGTCATCGACGGCGTCAACGGCCGCAGCACCGAAGCGACGCCCGAGGCGTACGCTGACGCCATCAGGGACATCGCCTCCGACAAGGCAAAAGCGGCGCGGATGGGAGATGCCGGATTCGACCGGGCGCGCACCATTACATGGGACGGCGTCATCGAGAAGCTCGTGCAATAATCCGCCACATCCGTGCGGAAGCTCATCATCCAGATTCCCTGTCTGAACGAAGCGGCGACGCTCCCCGGTACGCTCGCCGATCTGCCGCGGTCCGTCCCCGGCATCGACGTCGTTGAGGTGCTCGTCATCGACGATGGCTCGAACGACGGCACCGCTGACGTCGCCCGGGCCTGTGGCGTCCAGCACATCGTGAGCTTCCGGCGCAACAAGGGACTCGCCGCCGCGTTCATGGCGGGCATCGACGCCGCGCTCAAGGCGGGCGCCGATTTCATCGTCAATACCGACGCCGACAACCAGTACGCCGGACGCGAAATCCCGAGGCTCCTCGCGCCGCTTCTCGGCGGACACGCCGACATCGTCATCGGCGACCGCAACATGGCCGAGTTGTCGCACATGTCATGGCGCAAGCGGCAACTTCAACGGCTGGGCAGCTGGGTCGTGCGGCAGGTGTCCGACACGACCGTCCCGGATACCACGAGCGGCTTCCGCGCCTACACCCGCGACGCCGCACTCCGGATGACGATCGTGTCGGAGTTCTCGTACACCCTCGAGTCGATCATCCAGGCGGGCAAGAAGCGGATGGCGATCACCCATGTCGAGGTCGCCACCAATCCGCGCACGCGCGAGTCGAGGCTGTTCGGCAGCATCTTTTCGTACATCAAGCGGTCGACGGCAACGATCGCCCGCATCTACGCGATGTACGAGCCGCTGAAGGTCTTCACCTACATCGGCCTGACGCTCTTCGGCGCGGGATTCGTGCTCGGCCTGCGACTCATCTACTTCTACTTCCAGTTCGAGGCCAGCCGCCATATCCCCTCGGCGATCGCCGCGGCGCTGCTGATGATCCTCGGATTCATCGTGATCTTCATGGGGCTGCTGGCGGACCTGAATGCCGGCAACCGCAAGCTGCTCGAGGACGTCCTCTACCGCGTCCGCTCGCTGGAGTTGACTGCCACAGTGCGCCCGGACGAATCCGAGCGGCTCACACATTCGTCTCCGAAGGACCGGTGGGAACGGTAGTGGCCGACGGTTCGGCGGTGTCGATCGTCATTCCCGCGTACAACGAAGCCGCAGCAATCGCATCGGTCGTCGCGCAGCTCCAGACGGCTGGCCCCTGGCACGAGATCATTGTCGTCGACGACGGTTCCGATGACGCGACTGCGGCCTCGGCGGCATCGGCTGGCGCACGCGTCGTCCGGCACCCTTACAACAAAGGGAATGGTGCGGCGGTCAAGAGCGGCATTCGCGCGTCGACCGGGGACTTCGTGCTGATCGTTGACGGTGATGGACAGCATCGGCCCGAGGACGCACGGCGAATCGTCGGCCGGCTCGGCGAGTACGACCTCGTCATCGGCGCCCGCAGCGCCTCGACGCAGGCGACGCATGCGCGGCGCTATGGCAACGGCGCTCTCAATTGGCTGGCGAGTTACCTCACCAACCGGGAGATCCCGGATCTCACGTCCGGATTCCGGGCCGCGCGCCGCGAACACCTTCGTGAGTTCATTCACCTGCTGCCGAACGGCTTCTCGACGCCGACCACGACGACGCTGGCCTTCATCAAAGCCGGTTACAACGTGACCTTCGAGCCAGTCGAGGCGCGCGGGCGTGAGGGGCAGTCGAAAATCCGGCTGGCCCAGGACGGCGTCAAGTTCCTCGTCATCATCCTGAAGATCGTGACCCTGTTCAGCCCGCTGCGCATCTTTCTGCCGATCGGTCTCGTGGCATTCATGCTGGGCTCCGGCTACGGACTGTGGGGCGTCATAGTGAATTCAAAGCTCCCGAACGGCGCGGTGCTCCTCATCATGTTTTCGGTGATCGTGTTTCTCGTCGGCCTGGTCTCGGAACAGATCGCAGCGCTGCGCTTCGAAGGACGCCAGTAAGTACCGCATGGATGGCCGACGCAGCCGGCGGCTGATCCTCGCGGCGGCCGGCGTGGCGCTCCTCCTCCGGCTCGCGTTCGGGCTTCTCTACTGGACGGGCAAGCCCCTGACGCACGACGAACGCGAGTACCTCTCCCTGGCTGAAAGTCTCGCGGCGGGACGGGGATTCACCTACGCGGATAGCGACGAGACTGGTACCAGTCCGCGGTTCGGCCGCGCGCCCGGCTACCCTGCTTTTCTTGCCTTGTTCCCCGCGCCGTCGAGGCCGGAGTCGGCGCCCGCGCTCATCAAGATCGTGCAGTCGGTTCTCGGTGCCATCGGCATCCTGCTGATCGCCTCGATCGCGCGCAGCGCCGCCGGAGAGCGCGCCGCCGTGATCTCCGCGTGGCTCGCGGCGGTCTATCCTCCGCTCGTGTGGATGCCCTCATACGTGCTGAGCGAGACGCTGTATTTCCCGCTGGCGCTTCTGTGCGCGCTGCTGCTGAACATGGCGGGGGCCGGCCTTCGAGACGACGTGCGACGATCGGTGGCTGCGGGGCTGATCGCCGGGATCGCGGCGCTGGTGCGGCCCGGCATGCTGATCTTCCTGCCGATGGCCGCGGTATGGCTCGCCCGACGCAGGCGGCTGGCGCCTGCTGTCGCGTTGGCGCTCGCCGCAACCGTAGTCATTGCGCCGTGGACGCTGCGTAACCTGCGCCACTTCGGACGCTTCGTGCTGATTGCCTCGGAAGGGGGCGTGACCTTCTGGACCGGCAATCATCCCCTCGCACGCGGTGAAGGGGATCTCGCCGCGAATCCCGAATTGAAGCGTCACGAAGTCGCGTTCCGCGCCGCGCATCCGGGCCTGAGCGCCGAAGCCCTCGAGCCACTCTATTACCGCGAGGCGCTCCGGCAGATTCGCAACGATCCCGCCGGCTGGCTGGCGCTGCTCGTGCGAAAAGCCTTTTACACGGTGGTTCCGATCGGGCCGTCTTATACGCTACACTCGACGAAGTACCTGCTCGCGACGGTCGTGCCATACGCGGTGCTCGCGCCGCTGGCTCTCGCGGGGTTCGTCATCATTCGCCGATCCGGACGACCGCCGGCACCGCTGTACCTGCTGGCTGCATCTGTCGTGCTCACGAGCCTGATCTTTTTCCCTCAGGAACGTTTCCGGCTGACGGTGATCGACCCGCTGATCATCGTCGGGGCCGCGTCTGCGATCGGCGGAGTGACCCGCCAGGACTCATGAACACACTCGTCGTCGTCCCGACCTACAACGAACGCGACAACCTGCCGCTGCTCGTACCGGCCGTGCTCGTGCACGAGGGCTTCCGCATGCTCATCGTGGACGACGGCTCTCCCGACGGGACAGGACAGGTTGCGGACGAACTTGCGCGACAGTACCCGGGGCGACTCGAGGTCATGCATCGAACGGGGCCGCGCGGCCTCGGGCGGTCCTACGTCGACGGCCTGAAGCACGCGCTGAAGACGGATGCCACCCTGATCTGTCAGATGGACGCGGACCTGTCGCACGACCCGCAATACCTGCCGGCACTCGCGGCTGCCGCATCGACGGAGTTCGATGTCGTCATCGGCTCGCGCTACCTGCACGGCGTCAGCGTCGTGAACTGGCCCCTGCACCGGATCTTCCTGAGCACGTTTGCGAACCGGTACATCAAGACCGTCACCGGGCTCTCCCCAAGCGATTGCACGAGCGGCTTCCGCTGCTGGCGGCGCGAGGCGCTCGAGAAACTGCCGCTCGACGGTGTCGTCTCGGACGGCTATGCCTTCCTGATCGAGATGCTGCACGAAGCCGCGCGCAGCGGCGCGCGCATCGGCGAGGTGCCGATCATCTTCGTGGAACGGCGTCAGGGGCAGTCGAAGGTCTCGACCCCCGTCCTGATCGAATCGCTGATCACCCCCTGGCGGCTCGCGCTGCGCCGAAAGAAGTAGCGGTGGGCGAGGTCGTCGTGATGGTGACGACGTCGTACCCCCGGTTTCCGGGGGACAGCGTCGGCACATTCATGGAGCCGATCGCGGAAGGCGTGGCCGCGCGAGGCCACGTCGTCCACGTCGTTGCTCCCTGGCATCCCCTCGTTACGCGGGGGCGATCGGAAGACGGCGTCCATTTCCATTTCTACAAGTACGCACCTCACCCGTCGCTGAACGTCTTCGGGTATGCCGCCGCGATGAAGGCGGACGTCAGCGTCCGGGGGCAGGCGTTCATCGCCGCGCCGCTCGCGCTCGCCCAGGGATGGCGCACGGCGCGGAAGATCGCGCGCCGGCACAACGCGACGATCATGCACGGGCACTGGGTGATACCCGGCGGTGTCACAGCCGCAGCGGCGGCCGGAGGACGCCCGCTGGTCATCAGCCTTCATGGCTCGGACGTGTATCTCGCCGAACGCCTGATGCCGGCGCGAGTCGCCGCACGGGCGGCGTTTCGGAAGGCGGCGTACGTGACGGCCTGCAGCGCGGATCTCGCGCGGCGCGCGATTGCCCTTGGCGCCGATCCCGAGCGAATGGCCGTCATCCCGTACGGGGTGGACGCGGAGCGGTTCCAGCCCGATGAGGCTGCGAGAAACCGGCTGCGAGCGGAGCTGGGCATCCCTGCCGGCGCGGCGCTCGTGGCCGCCGCGGGCCGCCTCGTGCGTAAGAAGGGCTTTGAATACCTGATCGATGCGATTCCCGGCGTCCGCGCCCCGATCGTTTTCGCGATCGCCGGCGAGGGGAGCCTGCGCGAGGAGCTCCGCGCGCGGGCAGCGTCGCGCGGCATCGCGGAACGCATGCGTTTTCTCGGGGACCGTTCGCAGGACGAAGTCGCGGCGCTGTTCGCTGCGGCCGACGTCATCGTCGCACCGTCGGTGCGCGACGAGTCCGGCAACGTGGACGGGCTTCCAAATGTCGTAATGGAAGCGCTGGCGAGCGGCACTGCGCTGATCACCACCATCGCCGGCGGCATCGGCGCTGTCGTGCAGCACGAGGCCACCGCGCTGATCGTGCCGGAGAGGGACGCGGCCGCCATCGCGCGTGAGCTGGACCGCGCGCTCTCCGATGCGGCTCTGCGTCAGCGTCTCGGGTCGGCCGCACGCAAACTCGCGCAGTCACGATTCGGCTGGGATCAGACGGCCGCGGCGTTCGAGGATGCGTACAACCGCGCCCTCGCCCGCACCGGACGCCCATGAGGAAAAGGTGACTGTCCGGTTTTTCTACACTAACATTTACCCGTTACCCCGATGCCACAGGCCAGCACCATCCGACCCGGGCTCAGTGTGTTTTTCCCCGCCTACAACGACAGCGGGACGATCGCCAGTCTCGTCATTGCCGCGATCCAGGCGGCGCGCAAACTGACCAGTGACTTCGAAGTCATCGTGGTGAACGACGGCAGCATCGACGGGACCGCCAGTATCGCGGACGAGCTCGCGCGCAACTACCCCGAGGTCAAAGTCGTGCACCACCCGCGCAATCGCGGGTACGGGGGAGCGCTGCGCTACGGCTTCGAAGCCGCCACCCGGGATTTGGTCTTTTATACCGACGGCGACGCCCAGTACGATCCCTCGGAGATGAACGTCCTCTGGGAGCGGTTCGCCGACGATGTGGACCTGGTGAACGGTTACAAGATCAGCCGGTCCGATCCCATTCATCGCATCGTGATCGGACGGATCTATCACCACACCGTCAAGCGCATGTTCGGCCTGAACGTGCGTGACGTGGATTGTGACTTCCGGCTGATGCGGCGCTCCATCTTCGATACGGTGACCCTCGAGAAAAACAGCGGCGTCATCTGCCTCGAGATGATGAAGAAGATCCAGGACGCCGGTTTTCGCGTCGCGGAAGTGCCGGTGCATCACTATCACCGTGCGTTCGGACGCAGCCAGTTTTTCAACGTCCCGCGGCTGTGGCGGACGGGCGTCGACGTCGCGCGCCTCTGGTACGACCTGGTGATCAGGCGCACCCACCTCCGCGCGCGTCTCCAGGCGGCGCCGGCGGAAGCTGTCCCCCACCCGGGAGATCACGTGTGACAGACGCGTACCGCGAGTGGTATCGCGGACGCCGCGTGATGATCACCGGCGGGCTCGGGTTCATCGGCAGCAACATTGCCCGCGCGCTGGTCGATCTCGAGGCCGACGTCCTGCTGGTCGATTCCCTCATCCCTGAATACGGCGGCAACCTGAACAACATCGAGGGGATCGAGTCACGCCTCCGTGTCAACGTCGCCGACGTCCGGCAGCAGAGCACGATGAACTACCTCGTGCGGGACCGCGAGGTGATCTTCAACCTGGCCGGGCAGGTCAGTCACATCGACAGCATGCGGGACCCGGAAACGGATCTCGAAATCAACTGTCGCGGACAACTGACGCTGCTCGAGGCGTGCCGCCGGCACAATGCGGGGGCGAAGGTCGTCTTCGCCGGTACGCGGCAGGTCTATGGAAAACCCGACCGGCTTCCGGTGGATGAAGGTCACCTGGTACGTCCCACTGACATCAATGGCATCAACAAAGCCGCCGGCGAGCATTACCACCTTGTTTACAATAACGTGTTCGGCGTGCGTGCCTGCTCGTTGCGCCTGACCAACGTCTACGGACCGCGACAGCTCATTCGCCACAACCGGCAGGGGTTCATCGGCTGGTTCATCCGGCTCGCGGTCGAGGGGCGGGAGATTCAGGTTTTCGGCGACGGGTCCCAGCTCCGCGATTTCGTGTACGTCGACGACGTGGTCGATGCGTTCCTTAGAGCCGGAAGTACCGACTCCGTGAACGGCGACGTGTTCAACGTCGGCGGCGCCGAACCGATCAGCCATCGCGATCTCGTCGAAATGCTGCTCAAAGCGGCCGGTGGCGGAACCGTGCGCTACGTCGAATGGCCGCCGGAGAAAAAGTCGATCGACATCGGAAGCTTCTATTCGAACTCCGGGAAGTTCCAGCGAACGGTGGGCTGGAGCCCGCGCGTGCCGCTGAAGGAAGGGCTCCTCCGGACGGTGGAGTTCTATCGCGAGAACCTTCCGCGGTACATCGGGGAGCCATCGTGATTCCGTTCCTGAGACTCACGCCCGACGAGGATTCGCAATCGGTTCGCGAGGCTATCGACCGCGTCATCGGCCGAGGCTGGTTCGTGCTGGGGCCCAAGCTCGATGCCTTCGAAACGGAATTCGCGGCAGCGACCGGCGCGCCGCATGCCATCGGCGTGGGGACCGGCACCGACGCGATCGCGATCGCGTTGCGCGCGCTCGGGATCGGCCCTGGGGACGAAGTCATCACGGCCCCGGTTTCGGCCGCCTACAGCGCCCTCGCCATCATGATGGCAGGGGCGCGGCCGGTGTTCGCGGACATTTCGGCCGAGCGGCTGACGATCGACCCGGACGCGGTCGCCGCCGCCGTGACGTCCCGCACCGCGGCGATTCTGCCCGTGCATCTCTACGGCCAGCCCGCGGACATGACGGCACTCGTACGAGTGGCAGGCCGGCACTCGCTTGCGATCGTCGAGGACTGCTGCCAGGCGCATCTTGCCACCTGCGAGGGACGGCCGGTGGGGAGCTTCGGCGCGGCAGCGGCCTACTCCTTCTACCCGACGAAGAACCTCGGCGCCCTCGGCGACGGCGGCGCGTTGACGGCGGCGGCCGCTGACGTCGCGGATCGTGCCAGGAGGCTGCGGAACGGCGGGCAATCCGATAAGTACCATCACGCGGAGTTCCGCGTGAATTCGCGTCTCGACGAAATCCAGGCGGCGATTCTTCGGGCCCGGCTGCGCTTCCTCCCCCGCTGGACGGCGCGCCGTCGCGCGCTTGCGCAGGCGTATCGCTCTGCCCTGCAGTCGGGGCCGATGATCACCGTTCCCCGTGAATGTGATCCTGGTCACGTCTATCACCTGTTCCCCGTGCTCAGCCCTCAGCGCGCTGTCGTCCAGGAGAGGCTGAACGCGGCCGGCGTCGAAACGCTGATTCACTATCCGATACCGATCCCACGCCAGCCGGCGCTGGCGGAGGTCAGTCCGGACCAGTGCCCGATCGCGGATCGGGTTTGTGCCGAAGTGTTCTCACTGCCCCTTTACCCGGCGCTCCCCGCCGAAGCAGTCGCGAAGGTTGCTGAGGTTCTCTCTACGCTCGCTCACCGCTCATAACACTCGACGCACGAGAGGCGGTCACCCACGCCATTCGAAGCGCGGCCGCGGCTGACGCGGCTAGAGCCAGCGCAACCACCAGGGCCGTCAGCCGGTCAATGATGCCGACATAGGCCAGATACAGCCACCAGAAGTCGAGGCTGAACGAGAGGGCGGTCGACAGGTCGTTCTGGCCGATCGCAACGCTGGGCGCACCGTCGCGGCCGGCAAGATACCGGACGGCCCGGTGGCCGTTGAAGACCGTTGCGCGTGCGTTCAACAGGAGGGGCATGGAACCCCATCGCATGTCCTGCGCGACGGTTTCACCCGCGCGCGCGGATTCCATGCGCACTTTGGAATAGTCGACCGCGACTCCCGGAATCTGCACCAGCACACTGAGCGTCGCAACGCCGACGACAAGGTATCGCCACCGGCGTGAAGGGGACCAGAATGCCAGCGGCAGCACGAGGGCAGGCAGCAGTGGCACTAGGTAGCGTGGGCCGTACGACCGGCCACCCATCCAGTTCCCGAGCGACGCATAAAAAACGAAGTAGCCGAAGAACAACGTGGCAAATAACAGCGTGGCGGACCGATCGCGCCGCGACAATGCGCGGAGGCCCGCGACGCTGAGCAGCACCACGGGCGAGTACACGATCAACGATGCATAAGGACTGAGCAGCAGGCCGGCACCGCCCGCCCAGATGGAGCTGCCGAATCCCGGCGTCTGATCGCGGAAATATCCGGACTCGAAAGGATGTCCGAACCGCCACCAGTTCAACCAGCACCAGGCCGCGATCATAGGCAGAAGGCCGGCGGCATAGAGCGCCGTGAATGCGCGATCCTTGTGCCATGAGCGCATCGCGACGTACATGCCGATGAGCACCGCCGCGATGAGCATCTCGTGGCGCGTGAGAATCGCCAGCCCGGCGCACACGCCCGCCACCAGCCCCGAGTACCGGGTGCGTGCGTCGATCGCGAAAAAGACAGCGGACCACAGAAACAGTGCCGTGAGCGGCTGGTTGAAACCGAATCCGCTGTAGGGCCACAGGGACGTACCAAATATGAGGAGGAGCACCGCCCGAAGCGCGGCGAGCGGAACCGCCCCCAGCGCGAGGGCAATCTGAAAGCATACCCAGGCAAGAAGCGCAACCGCGGGGACGGTTCCCAGGGCAACAACTGCCTTCGGAATCGTCTGGGCCGTCGCTTTACCGCCCCCCATGACGTCGGCCGCGCGCCGTCCCGCCACGTAGAATGGAACGTTCCAGATCGATTGCGCGATGCCGAACGGCGAGTATTGCCGACCATCGACCCCTCGGTAGGGCGCATAGCCCGGAACCTCGCCGGTCATGGCGATCGACCCGCGTTCCACGATGCTGCGCGTGACGTCGTATGCGATGACGGCATCGGTTGTGGTCATGCTGCCTCCCGCCGAGAAGAGGCAGGTGAGACCGACACCCAGCGCAAGCCATAGCCCGGTTCGGCGCGGCTGCGTTGAGGCGTGGTTATCCACTCGCGCGAGCCAGTGGGGTCGGGTCACAATACAATCCAGGTGATCATCGCATCAGTGTTCAGTTCTGACGAGTGACAATCCCCCAACAACTCGGCGCCTTGCTTCTCGTCGCGTGGCTGCCGGGAGTGATTCTTTTCCGCCTTCCCTGGCTCGATCGTGAGCGCCGCGCAAGGCTCGACCCGGAGGAACGCGTCTTCTGGGCAGTCGTACTGAGTGCCGCGTGGTCCGTTGCCGCGGGGCTCGCTCTCGCGGCCGCAGATCTGTACCGGTTCGACCGTCTTCTTCTCGCAAATGCCCTCCTGATCGCGGCTCTCATCGTGGCAGCGCGCGCGAGACTCCGGCTGAGCGCGGTCTCGCACGTGTCGATGACGGCATTGCTGCCGCTCACGCTCGCACTCGTGTGCGGCGCACGGTTCATCCCGGCCGCGGAGTACGTCATGGGAGGTAAGGACCCTGGGACGTATTTCAACGAGGGAACGCAGATCGCCCAACGGGGCTCGCTTCGCATCACGGAACCAGTCGTCGCATCAGTACCGGCATTTGCGCGCGACCTGTTCTTCCCGCAGCACAAAGATTCTGAAGGACTCGCGCGGCAGGACTACTACGGCATCCGGTTCATGGGTTTCCCTCTGCAGGACCCCGACGCCGGGGTGACGGTCGGTCAGTTTCCGCATCTGTTTCCCATGTCCATCGCCATTGGCTATGGGCTCGACGGCCTCCGCGGGGGCCGGAACGTCACACCCTTCTGGGCCACTCTTGGCGTGCTCGCCGTGTACTTCGTCGGTGCCCGCCTGTTCGGCCGCCTGGCCGCATTCGCGGCCGCCACGCTGCTCGCGTTCAACGTCGTGACGGTCTGGTTTGCCCGGTATCCCAATGCCGAAGTGGTCATGCAGGGGTTTCTGTTCGCCGCACTCCTTGCGAATGCCCGGACGCACGTGGATGGCGACCGCTTTTTTGCCCCCGTCGCCGGCGCGTTGCTCGGGCTGTTGTTGTTCTTGCGTTTCGACGCCGTGCTCGGCGTGGCCGGTGTCGGCGTCGGTCTCCTTCTCGGCGTTTTTTCAGGTCAGCGACCGCGGGCATCAATGCTCGTGGCGTTTGCCGCGTTCGCCGTGCCGGCTGTCGCTTACTTCCTCGGGCCGCTTCGCGCCTACGCGAGCTTTCCGATCGCATTCTTCTCGGCCATGCCGGTCTGGCAATGGATGCTTCTCGCGCTGGCGGTTGCAGGCGCGGGCGCCGCTGTCTGGATCGGATCACGGCAGCCTGGCATCCGGACGGCGCTCCTGCGCTACGTCCCGTCCACCATTGCGCTCGGCCTCTGCGTTCTGGCTGTTTACGCGCTGTACTTCCGACATCCAGGCGGGCGGCTGGCCGCGCACGACGCTTACTCCCTCCGCACCTTCGCCAACTTCTATGTCACCGTTCCGGCCATTCTGGCCGCACTGATCGGATATCTGCTGTACGCGCGCCGCGCGTTCTGGCGCGATCCCGCGTTTTTTGCGACGGTTGCGATCTTTACCGTTTTCGTTTTCTTCAAGATTCGTATCGTCCCCGAACACTTCTGGGCCGCTCGACGCTTTCTACCCGTGATCCTGCCCGCCACGCTCCTCTTCGCGTGCGCGGCTGGACTTGGTACCACCGCCGGCGTTCGCGTGCGCCTCCCGCGGGTTGTCCTCGGTCTGGTTTTCGTGTTTCTTCTCGGGTGGCAATTTGCACGCGCCAGTGCACCGGTCGCAGCGCACGTGGAGTACGCGGGGCTGATCCCGCACCTCGAGGGGCTTGCGGCTCAGTTCGGCAACGACGATCTGGTGATCGTGGAAGGGCGCGACGCGCAAAGCGATGTCCATGTCATGGCGACACCGCTGGCCTACATCTACGGGCGGAACGTTCTGGTGCTCAACTCGGCACGACCGGACAAGGCGCGATTTGCAGCCTTCCTCGAGTGGGCAAAGACGAGGTATCCGCGCGTCCTGTTCGTCGGCGGCGGCGGCACCGACCTGCTGTCGCACCGCTACGAGGTCAAGGCGTTGTCGAGCACGCGCTTTCAAGTACCGGAGTACGAATCGGCGCCCAACGCGTATCCGCGGGGCATTCGCCGCAAGGAATTCGAATTCAGCGTGTACGAGTTCACGAAGCCCGAGCCGGCAATGGCGGGTGCCCGGTCATTCGACCTCGATGTGGGCGTCAACGACGATGTGCACGTGCTCCGATTCCATGCCAAGGAAGTGGCGGACGGCCGGACGTTCCGATGGAGCCGTGCGACGTCTTACATATCAGTCACCAAGATCTCCCCCGAGAGCCGCGAGCTGGTTCTCGTCCTCGGGGACGGCGGTCGGCCAGCGGCCGCCCCGGAGGCCCGGGTCGACGTCTTCCTCCACAACCAGCAGGTGGGATCGGTCGTCGTCGATGGCGGCTTCACCCCCTATATCCTGCAGATCCCGGCGGATCTCGTCGCCCGCGCGGGCGCGGCAACCGACTCGGTGGAGCTCCGTCTTGTGACCACCACCTGGAACCCCGCGCGAGTGCTCGGCAGCGGCGACGGGCGGGTGCTCGGGGTCATGGTCGACAGGGTGACGATAAAATAGTCGACAGTCGTCAGTCGGGAGTCGATAGTCGTCATCAGGACTGTCGACCGACTCACGACCCGCGACTGACGACTGACATTGAAAGCCCTCCAGATTTACGACCCGCGAGAGCGG
>Ga0136617_10001873_pt1 | contig 18760 bp, 21 predicted proteins | sample AntDrymUQ3222106_2_FD_129672 | JGI IMG/M metagenome (GOLD analysis project Ga0136617, IMG submission 129672) | Polar desert sand microbial communities from Dry Valleys, Antarctica - metaG UQ322 (21.06) | ecosystem: Environmental > Terrestrial > Soil > Desert | place: Antarctica: Dry Valley... | reverse complement strand
CGAGCGTGCCCTCGAACTGCTCGCCCAGGCCTTCGACGAGGTCGGCGCGCACGCCGAAGGAACGGGCGAGGGCCACGAAGTCGGGGGTAAGCAGGTCGACGCCCTCGTGGGGGTCGCCCTTGAGGTCCTGATCGAAGCGCAACATCCCGTAGCCGCCGTCGTCCACGATCACCGCCGTGAGGGGGATGCGCTCCTGGGCCGCGGCGGCCAGCTCGCCGCATGCGTAGAGAAAGCCGCCGTCGCCGGAGATGCTCACCACGGGGCCGGCGCCGGCGAGCGCGGCGCCGAGGGCCTGCGGAAAGGCGCAGCCGAGCGTGCCCCACCCGAGCGGGTAGGAAAGCTTGCGCGGCAGCGGGGTGCGGGCGAAGCCGCCCAGCCAGTAGCCGGGGATGCACATGTCGCAGACCACCACGGCATCGTCGGGCAGCACGCGCTCCATGCCCTCGAGAAAGGCCAGCGCGACGGGATCGCTCTCCGCGAGGCCGGCCCTCACCGAGGCGTTGAGCTCTCGCAGGCGCCCGGCCAGCGACTCGAGCCCACCGCGCTGCTGGATCCCCTCGGCGAGCTGCTCGACGGCCACGGCGGCGTCGGCCTCGACCAGGAAGTCGGGCCGGTAGTTCTTGGCGGCGTCCGCGGCGTCCACGTTGATGGCCACGAGGCGCGGCGGCTGGGGCTGCTTCCAGCCCTGGGTCATCATTCCGTCGAAGTCGGTGCCGATGGCCAGCACCACATCGGCCTCGTCCCACAGGGCGCCGGCCTCGGGCACGTGCGGCGGCGCCTCGACCAGGCAAGGGTGCCCGGGCGCCAGCAACCCGGAGGCCGAGTAGGTGAGCAGCACCGGGGCCACGAGCTTCTCGGCGAGCCGGGCGATCGCTTGGCCCGCGCCGGCCGCCAGGGCGCCTCCGCCGGCCCAGATCAGCGGCCGGCGCGAGCTTTCAACCATCTGAGTGGCGCGGGCCAGCTGGTCCTCATCGGCGCGCCGGGGGGCGGGCGCTTCGGTCGCGAGCTCGGGGGGTTCGGCTACCGGCTCGTCCAGGAGGTCGGTGGGTATCTCCACGTAGACCGGCCGCCGGGGCGGCGTGGTCGCGACGGCCAGGGCCGAGTTGACCGCGGGCCCGATCTCGGCGGCCGAGCGCGCCTTCACGGTCTCCTTGGTCACCGGCTCGAACATCGCCGCCTGGTCGGTGGCCTCGTGGAGCACTCCGCGCCACACGCCGGGGCGGCGCAGCCGGGTGGGGATGTCGGTGGCGATCACCACCACGGGCTGGCGCGAGGCCCAGGCCTCGCCGAGCGCCCCGAGTGTGTTGGCCGCCCCCGGCCCGGTCGTGGTGAGCGCCACCCCGACGCGGCCGCCGGCGCGCGCGTAGCCGTCGGCCGCGTAGGCCGCGGTCTGCTCGTGGCGCACGCCGACCAGGCGCACGGGCGACTCGCCGAGGGCGCGCCAGAGGGCCAGGTTGTGCACCCCGGGGAGGCCGAAGACCACGTCGACGCCCGCCCCTTCGAGCGCTTCGACCGCCAGTCGGGCGCCTGTCAGGATGCCGGTCTGCGATGAGCTCACGCGACGGATCCTTGCACCAGCGGCCGCTCGAGGGAGTCCGCGTGATCGACCTTTCGCGCGTGCTCGCCGGCCCGTACTGCACGATGGTCCTGGCCGACCTGGGAGCCGAGGTGATCAAGGTCGAGCGTCCCGGCAGCGGCGACGAGACACGCTCGTGGGGCCCGCCCTTCGCCGGCGGAGAGGCGGCCTACTACCTGTCGGTCAACCGTGGCAAGCGCTCCTGCGCGATCGATCTCTCCTCAGACGAAGGGCGCGCACTGGCGCTCGAGCTGTGCGCGGGCGCCGACGCCGTGATCGAGAACTTCAAGGTGGGCGGGGCCGACCGGCTGGGGTTGGGCTACGAGCAGGTACGCGGGCGCAACCCGTCGGTGGTGTACTGCTCGGTCACCGGCTTCGGCTCGCGCCGCGAGCCTCCCGGACGCCCGGGCTATGACTTCGTGGCCCAGGCCGAGAGCGGGCTCATGTCGATCACCGGCCCCGCCGAGGGTCCGCCCTACAAGGCCGGCGTGGCGTTGGTGGACGTCCTGGCCGGACTGCACGCGGCGGTGGCCATCGTCGCGGGCTTGAAGGGAGGCCAGGGAGCAAGGATCGAGGTGCCGCTGCTCGACGCCGGGCTGGCAGGCCTGGTCAACGTGGCCCAGAACGCGCTCGTTTCGCGGCGCGAACCCGAGCGTCACGGGAACGCGCATCCCAATATCGTTCCCTACCAGGACTTCGAGACCGCGTCCGGGCGGATCGCCGTGGCGGCTGCCAACGACGGCCTGTTTCGGGCCATGTGCCGCGTGCTCGGCCTTGTGGAGCTGGGCGACGAAGAGCGCTTTGCCACCAACCCGGCCCGCGTCGAGAACCGCGGCGAGTTGATTCCCCTGCTGGCCGAGCGCCTGCGAAAGCGCTCAGCCGAGGACTGGGTTGCGCTCCTCGACGCCGCCGGCGTTCCGGTGGGCAAGGTCCGCACTGTGCCGGAAGCGCTGGCCGCCGCGGCGGAGGCGGGCCATCCGGCAACGCTCAACGTGGAGCACCCGACCGCGGGCCCCCTCGACCTGGTGGCCTCCCCGATCTGGGGGCCGACGGACCGTTCCGCGGTGACCGCGCCGCCGCTGCTCGGCGAGCACACCGAGGCGGTCCTGCGCGAGCTGGGGCGCTCGGAGGAGGAGATCGCCTCGCTCCGCGAGCGCGATGTGGTGGCTTAGCCCGCGGCAGCTCGAACGAGCACCGATCCGCCTTAGGGCAGCCATCTTACGTCCCGATGCGCACGGCTCACGGCCACGGTTTCGAGCTATCTCGTGAAGTAGCGGAAGGCTTCTAGCGCGCACAGCGCTAGTGCTCCTCGTCGCCACTCGAGGCGGGCGGGCGTGATTCCTCAGCCAACGAGGTGATCGTGAGGTTGCCGCGCGAGGCGGCGTCCATCACCTCGGTGGCCTCGTCGGCCGAGCGCGCGTAAAGCTCGACCAGCATGTGGATGACGATGCGGTCCTCCTCGTGCTTGTGGAAGCGCACGTGGGTGAAGAACTCGCGCGTGCCGTGGTCGCCGAAGGCCGCGAAAGCGAGCGACTCGGCGGCTTCCGGGCCCGAGCACGACTCGACCTGGTCGGCGTCGACTGACACTGTGCAGGAGGCCACCCACGGGGTGCCGGTGACCATCCGCTCCCAGCGATCCTCGATCGGCTCGATTCGCGAAACGCGGCGGCCGTTGTCCTCGTAAAACGTCAAGAACAGATGGGGCTGGTCGTGCAGGCAGTCGAGACACTGCACCACGGCCTCCTGCACCTCCTCGACGGGTTCGACCGCCTCGCCCGTGTCGGCGTCCACCTTGAGGATGCCCTCGTAATGCAGCTGCACCTCGAGGTTCTGCGACCAACAGCGATAGCAGCGCAGCCAGCTCGACTGCGTCCCCACGGACTCCTGTGCCGATCCCTCCATATATCCATTATGGCCCTAAGGTGGAATGACCATGCGAGCTCGGAGCGTCAGGGGGCCGGCGATAGGGACGCTGGCCCTCGTCCTACTGTTGGCCGGGGCACCGGCTGCGCTGGCCGGCCCCCGCGCCGCTGAGCGCTACGACGGCCAGAGCGCCACCGGCCAGCGCGTCTTCCTGAGCGTGAGCGCCGACGGCGGGCGCTTGGCCCGTTACACGTTCGTGGTGCGGACCAGCTGCACTGACGGCAAGCGCCGCCCACAGAACCTCATCGAACGGGGACAGCCCGCGACCTCGATCGACGCAGCCGGGTCCTTCGCGCACCAGTCCCAAGCGCAACGCGGCTTCTACGCCACTAGCTCGGGCCGGGTGAACGGGCGCTTCCGGACGAGCGTCTCCGGCAGCTTCGACGCGACCGGCGACAGCGTGAGCGGAACGATCGAGTCCACCTTCCGCTCCAAGCGCTTTGACTGCTCGAGCGGTCCCGTGGCCTACACGTTGTACCGCGACGGCACGCCGCAGGCACCCTTCAGCGACGCCGTGATGTCGACGGGGCTCTACACCGCCGCCGGCAAGGGGGTGACGGCGCGGATGCGCACGCTCGCGCCCGGTCGCACACTGGTTCGGGGCGAGATCAACTACAAGGCTCGCTGTCGCTCGGGCGGCAACCTGCGCTCGGGACGCATCTTCCTCAACTACCTGCTTAGCGAGAACGGCCGGCGCAGCGTCGCCGGCCAGGCCCGCTTTCGCATCCGCAAGGACAAGGTCGTGGTGCGCATCCGCTTTCGCCTGACCGTGCGCTTCTTCGAGAGCGCCGGTTACAAGCTGACGGGATCCTGGAACGTGCGCGCCCGGGTGAGCCGCCGCGGCCGGCTCATCGACACCTGCCGGCTCAAGCGGTCCTTCCGAGGCGCCCTGGCCGGCGCGCCCGCCGCGGGTTGAGGCTCAGCTCCACTCGATCTGCGCGAACCGGCGCCTGAGCTTTCGCCCGCGCGCCGGATTCAGCTGCTCGACCCACGCGATCCGCCCCAGTAGGTGGGCCCGAAACTCGGGGTGGTGCTCGCGGTTCTCGGCTGCGGCGCCATGGCGGGCCGCGTTGTGGAGAATGGCCTTCAGCTCGTCGTAGCTGTGGCGCGTCGTGTTGGGGTGCTCGTTCACCACTATTCCGCATATCAGCTGGCGTCCCGCTCGCGACATCACGCGCGTCTTCGATTCGTTGAGGCGAAAGCCTTCGTCACGGGCGATCTCGGCCACGATCTGCCCTACACGGGTCGAGTGGCTCGCAAGGCCGGGCCGCCCCGAGATCACGAGGTCGTCGGCGTAGCGCGTGTAGCACGCGCCGAGCTTTCCCGCCAGTCCCTCCAGGCGCCGGTCGAGCGAGAACGCGGCCAGGTTGGCCAGCGCGGGCGACGTCGGCGCACCCTGAGGCAAATGCGGGGTGGCCAGCCTCGAGCCGAGTCGCCAGTGGGCGGCGATCGCGCGCGTCTCGCCCGGTCGCGCCAGCGCCGACCATCGGTCAGAGGCACGACGTTGGTACAGAGCCCGGTGAGCCGGTGGGCCACGCTCTCCGGGTAGCCCGCTGTCCGGAAGATCCCGTACACGCGACGCGCCTCCACGGAGGCGAAGAAGTCCTCCAGGTCGAAGCGCAGCACGGCGCCGCGGCCGCTGTGCTCGGCGGCGTGGCTGCGCGCGGAGCGCCCACCGACGAAGCCGTGCGAGCCGGGATGGGCGGGGATCCAGTCCAGGATCTCGCGCAGCAGCAGCCGCTGCGAGGCCTTCAGCTCGGCCTTTGGGCGCTCAATAGCGCGGGGCGGCGCGCCGGGCCGGTGCAGCCACAGGTATCGGTAGTTGCGCAGCCGCTCGGACGCGACTCGCCGCTCCATCCCCCGAACGTCGGCGAACCAGTCGAGCCGGCCCGCACTCAGTTCCAGCAGGTCGGCGAGATCGGCGAGGGTGTCGAGCTGGGCCACGGGCCAGCGCCGCCGACCCATCTCCTGCTCGAAGGTGAAGAAGCGCCGGGCCCGCGGCAGCGGCGTTCCGGGTGGCGGCAGCGCAACCGCGCGAGCATCAGCTCGAGGAAGCGCGCGAGCTCGCGTGGGCGGTCGCGGGGCGGGCGGCGGTACGCGGCCAGGGTCTCGTCGGTGACCCATTCGAGCCACGAGGCCGACCGATCGAGGGTCAAGCCAGCGCGCTCGACGAGGCCGGTCCGCTCCCAGTCACCCGCCAGGAATGCCGCGGCCAGGGGCGAGGCGAGCGAGGAAAGAGGACGGGGCACGGTCATGCGACGGCCGAGCCCGACTCTCTCCGTCGTGCGTGCGCTCGGGCTGCGTGGTGGGCAGCGGAGGCGCATGCGATGCAATGCGTAGGTGTCATCTTGTCCCCGGGTGACCCCGGAGAGCCCCGCGGACCCTCTCGAGCTCGCGGCGCCGGCTCAGGCTCAGGCCGTCGCTGCCCCGAGCATAACCCGCCGCACTCGTTCAGGTCAGGCAGCCGGCGAGCGCCTCGAGGGTCGCGTCGAAATCGGTCTGGGCGATCGGGCCCACGCACGGCGAGCTCGCTCCGGCATCGCGGTAGCGGCGCACGGTCGCACCGGCCTCGTCCGCTGAGCCCACGGCGGCGAGCGTCTGCAGAAAGCGGTCGGAGATGGCCGCGGTCGCCGCCTCGGGTCCGCCCTCGCTCATGCCGCGATCGAAGCCGCTCACCTCTTCGCCGAAGCCCGAGCGTTCGAGCATCGCCCGGTAGAAGGGCAGCGAGAAGTAGGGAATCAGCTCCGAGCGCAGCCGTCCGCGAGCCTCCTCGGGCTCGGCCGTGACCGCGGCGGGCACCGCGGCCACGACGTCGAAGCCCTCGAGCGCCTTGCCCGCCTTCGCCCGCCCCTCGCTCACCGCGGGCACCACGACCTCGCGCACGTAGTCCGGGTTGCAGAGCCAGAGGACCACTCCGTCGGCGATCTCTCCGGCCAGCGCCAGCATCTTGGGCGAGAGGCCAGCGAGGTAGATGGGCAGGTCCGGGCGGGCGGCATAGCCCATGAAGTGAAAGGCCGAGCGGAACTTCTCGCCCTGCGGGGGATCCTCGCCGCGAAAGATCGCGCGCAGGATGCCCACGTACTCGCGCGTCTCGCTCAGGGGCTTGTCGATCGTCTGCCCGTACCACGACTCCACCACGGGCCGGTGCGACACGCCGAGCCCGCAGACGGCGCGTCCACCGGAGAACTCGTCGAGCGTGGCGAACGACTGGGCCGTGGCCACCGGTGTTCGCGTGTAGATCGGCATCACCCCGGTGCCCAGGGTGATGCGCTCGGTGCGCGAGGCGTAGGCCACCAGCGTGGTAACCGAGTCGCGCCCGGCGATGTGGGTCACGTAGACCGACTCGTAGCCGAGCCGCTCGGCCAGCTCGACGCGCTGCAGGGCGGTCTCCAAAGACCTTCCGACACCGATGAAAGACCCCAGAGCCAAGACGGGCGAAGCGTACTGCCTGGGGGTCGAGTCGAATCGGGTGTCATCTGACGAATCGCACGCCGGAACGCCCGACCCCGAGCAAGACCCCGAAGCCATGATCGCGGTGGGAGACCGTCCGGTGGTAGCGGCCGGCGTAGGGCTCAGGCCACTTCGCTGAACAGCAGCGCCTCGGGCTCGAGACGCTCCCGGATACGGCGCTTGAGCTGCGAGTGGATCTGTGAGACGCGGCTCTCGGAAACCTCGAGCACCTCGCCGATCTCCCGCAGGGTGAGGTTCTTCACATAAAGCAGGACGGCTACCTCGCGCTCGCGCGCGGGCAGTTGCTCGAAGGCGCGGCGAAACTTGTCCTTGGCCTCGTCCCAGCCCGCCATGTGCTCGGGATCGGTCGACATGTCCTCGGTCTCCAGAGTGTCGACCAACTCGATCGCCGTCTCGCCCTCGGTCACCACCAGCGACGAGAGCGAGGTGAGGTCCGAATTTTGGATCTCCTGCTCCTTTGCGCGCAGCTGGCAGGGGGTCATGCTCATGGCATCGGCAAGCTCTTCGCGGTTCGGAGGACGGCCGTGTACGCCGGTAAAGGTCTCACGGGCGTGCTTGAGGTCGCGCTCCAGGCGGCGTAGTGAACGCGGCGCCCAGTCGCGCCGGCGCAGCTCGTCGAGGACCGAGCCGTGGATGCGAGTCCACAGGTAAGGCTCCAGGGCGGCGCCCTTGGCCGGGTCGTAACGGTCGATGGCCGGGATCAGCGACTCGATGCCGCACGAGATCAGCTCATCGACCTCGCACGAGGCGGGCAGCTCGCGAAGCTTCTTGTAGACGATGTGCTTGACCAGTGGCACGTAGGTCAGGACCAGCCGGTTCCTGAGCGAGATGTCGCCGCTGGCCTTGTACTGGCCCCAGAGCGCGAGCGACTGATCCGCGGTGGGACGCCTCTGGTCCCTGCGGGTGTCGGTTGTCATCTGCCGGAGCCTCCTAGTGAGGGGAAACGAAATAGGGTGGGTCGAGGGAGGGATCGGGTGCGCAGGAACCCCCCGTGATCCCCGGTTCGGAGTAATCGCGGCTACATCCCCGGTTCGCGGTAATTGTGCAAAACGCGGGGTAAACAGGCCGCTTGGCCAGCCTGAGCCTCAAGATCCTGTCGTTCCGACCGACCATCGAGGCAGCATGGAGAGCATGAATCTAAATGGGCACGGCAAGCCCGCGTGGCCGCCGAAGAGGGTTTGGCGCGAAGTCGACGAAGCGGCGCTGGTCTGGGACGACCTCCAAGCGCAGGGCTGTGAGCTTCATTTCGAGGTCGATGAGGACAGCGGCCGGCTGATCATCGAGATGCGTGATCTCGACGGAGAAGTGTTGGGCACGGTCTCCCCATCCGAAGCGCTGGTGATCGCCTCGGGCTCGCCCGTCCGCTGAACGGGAGGCTCAGCCGCCGCGCTCGGCTCGCTCCTTGAGGCCGCGCGCGAACTGGTCGAAGCTCGGGCTTAGGTCAGGAATCGAGCGGCCCATCAGCGCGAGCAGGGGGCCGCTGAAGCGCTCTTGCATGGTGAAGCGGGTGGCCCCATCCGCCTCCGGTCGCAGCTCAAAGGTGCGCACGCCCTTGCACAGGCCGAGTGGCATGCCGCCCGTCCAGGTCATGCCCCGCCCGGGCTCTAACTCGGTCACCTTCACCGGGAAGGCGCGTCCGGGGTTCAGCTCCGACACCACTTTGATCCTTTCGCCCGGGGCTATCTGGCCTTCGACCCTTTCCACGCCGGAATTCCACTCCGGCCAAGACGGCGCATCGGCCAGAATCGGCCAAATGCGTTCGGGATCGGCCTGGATCAGCGTTTCAACTCGGTACTCCATGAACTCTCCTTCCGTAACCAAAAAGCGACCGTAACAGTTTGGCTACCATGGGGCGTCGTGCTGGACGCCCTTTCAGGAGATCCCTTCGACGCCCTGGGCGACCCACATCGCCGCGCGATCGTCGAGTTGCTTCAGGGCGGCGACCTGTCGGTGAGAGAGCTGGCCGACGGGCTGCCGATCAGCCGTCCCGCGGTCTCGCGGCATCTGCGCCTGCTCAAGGAAGCCGGCCTGGTCAGCGACCGCGCCGAGGGCACCCGGCGGCTCTATCGCCTACACGACGAGGGTATCGAGGCGGTGCGGGCCTACCTCGAGCAGGTCTGGGGCGAGGCGGCGGCACGCTTTCGCATCGCGGCCGCGAACACGGGTCCGGCCGAGCGCTGATGGAGCCTCTCGAGCTCCAGTTCAGCGTTGACTGCGCGCCCGAGCGCGCCTTCGAGACCTGGGCCGAGCGCACGTCACTGTGGTGGCCCTCCGGCCACTCGGTGTCAGCCGAGCCGGGCTTGGCGGTGATCTTCGAGCCCCGCCCCGGGGGCCGAATCTACGAACGCACGCCCAGGGGCGAAGAGCACGACTGGGGAGAGGTGCTCGAGTGGGAGCCGCCACGGCGCCTGAGCTACCTGTGGCACCTGCGCTTCGACCGCGCGGACGCCACCGAGGTGGAGATCAGCTTCGCGGCCGCGGGCGAGCAAACCACGGTCACGATCGTGCACCGCGGATGGGAGCGCCTGGGCGCGAAAGGTGCAGAGCGCCGAGAGCGCAACCGCAAGGGCTGGGCGGGCGTGTTCGAGGCCTACCGAGCCACCTGTGCAATGCCCCTTCAGTAAAGCTCGGCCCGGCCGATTACCCCGGGCGACCCAGCGGGCCGCAAGGCACGCTGGGCAGGCCTAACGAGCCCCGCAGGACGTCGTTCACTTCTGCGCCAGGCCACCTGGCCGCAACATAGCTCCGTACGCGGAGCCACATAGGGGAACGATCGAACGGGCGGACCGCCACAGGCGGTCCGCCCGCTCGGCATTGGGGCCGGCATGCTCGTAGGCTCCGTGCGCCATGGAGCTGAGCTCCTACCTCGACGCACTGGGCTCGCGGGTACGAGGGGAGCTCGGCTCTTCGCTCGTGGCCGTGACGCTGGTGGGCTCAGCCGGCGCGGGCTGGTACGAGCCCGGGGTCAGCGACGTCGACGTTGCCGTGGTTATCGAACGCCCGCTCGACGAGGCGCTCGCCCGCTCGCTCGCCGCGAATCTCAGCCACTCGCAGTTACCGTGCCCGGCCCGAAAGCTCGAGCTCGTCGTCTACCGGCGCCACCTTCTCGCCCGGCCCAAGTGGCCGCTGCCCTTCGAGCTCAACTTGAACACGGGGCGGGGGACGGCTGATCACGTGGGCCTCGACGCGAGCGCCGAGGCCGCCCATTGGTTCCTGCTCGACCTGGCGATCGCTCGTGAGCGCAGCACCCCGCTCAGCGGCCCGCCGCTGCACGCCCTGCTTGGGGAGATACCCCGGCCGGCTGTGCTCGAGGCGTTGCGCTCGGCGCTCGACTGGTACGACCTCGACGAGCCGGACCACGCGGCGAGCATTCTCGCCGGTTGCCGCGCCTGGCACTACGCCGACGAAGGCGAATGGGTGTCCAAGCGCGACGCCGCCGAATGGGCGGCCGAGCGCCTGCCTGACTCGGGCCCCGTACACCGGGCGCTCATTCTGCGCGGTGGGGGCACGGCCGAGCCTCCCAGCGGCGCTGAGGCGGCCGACGTGGTGGCCCGCGCACGCCGTGCGCTCGACGAGGCCTGAGCGGGACCTCCGGCGCAGCTTCACTCGTAGGGTCGCATGGAGGAGGATGGTGGCTGCTCTGACACGCGCATCGGCAATCGATCTCAACGCGGCGGCTCGCTCGGGGCCGCTGGCTGGCGAGCTTCCCTCGCGACGCCGCGAGCGCGCCTGGGTTCGGGAAGCGCAGGCCGGCTCGCATGAGGCGATGGAGGTCCTCTTTCGCGCCCACTGGGGGCGGGCACACCGGGCGGCGTTCCTGATCGTCCGCGACGCGGCGGCGGCGGAGGACATAGCCCAAGAGGCCTTTCTGGCCGCCATTCGGGCGCTCCATCGCTTCGATCGCCGGCGCCCGTTCGGCCCCTGGCTGCACCGAATCGTGGTCAACCGCGCGATTGACTGGTCGCGGGCCCGCAACCTGCGCCGCGAGGTGGCCGAGCCGAGCGAGCAAGCCGCACCGCCCCAGCACTCCGAGGCCTGGTCGGACGAGGTGGTGGGGGCCCTCGGCGTCCTCGATCCCGATCAGCGCGCGGCCGTGGTGTTGCGCCACCTGCTCGAGTACACACCCGGCGAGATCGCCCAGCTGCTGGAGATCCCGCGCGGCACCGTCAACTCCCGGCTGCGCCGGGCGCTCGACCAGCTCGCCGAAGAGCTGGGGCCGACGGAGGCGAGGGCGTGAGGCGCGCGTCGCTCGAGCGGCGCCTGCGCGACGAGCTGCATGCGGCGCGCCCGCCCCGTGCGGCGGAGGCCGAACGGCGGGCGTGGCACGTGGTCGAGGCCGCCCACTCCGAGCGGCCGGTCGCCAACCGCCGCAGACGCGGCCCGAAGTTGGCTGGGGCGCTGGCGGCGGCCGCGGCGCTGCTGTTGGCTCTGGTGCTCACGCCGGCCGGGGCCAAGATGGGCGACTGGATCGGCGAGGTGGTGAGCCCCGCGGGAGAGGTCACCCGCTCGGCTCTGGCCTCCCTGCCGGCCAAGGGCCGGCTGCTGGTGGTGGCCGAGAGCGGGCCCTGGATCGTGGGAGATGATGGAGCGCGAAGGCGTCTGGGCGCCTTTAGCGACGCGAGCTGGTCGCCGGGCGGCCTGTTCGTCATCACCGCCGGGGGCAGGCGTCTGACCGCGCTCGAGCCCGATGGTCAGGAGCGCTGGACCCGCGTTGCGCCTGCGCGCGTGTTCACGCCGCGCTGGTCGCCCGACGGCTTTCGCATCGCCTACCGCAGCGGAGGCGACCTCCACGTCGCGGTGGGCGACAACTCGGGCCACTGGCTTCTGCACCGCAGGGTGCGCTCGACGCCGCCGGCGTGGCGGCCTGGGCAGCCCGTCAACCGTCAGGTTCTGGCCTACGCACGTGGCCGGCGGCTATTCGTGGTGAGGGTCGACCCGGCCGATGGACCGCGGGCGCTGCTCGGCCGCACGCCGGCCGGACCGGTCCCGCTTCAGTTGTGGTGGAGCGCCGACGGCCGGCGCCTGATTGCGGTGTCCGAGCGTTCGGTGCGGGTCTACGACGCCCGCGGCCGCCCACTGAGGAGCATCCGGCTCGCGCCCGGACTGCGCGTGAGCGAATCGGCCCTTGCTCCCGATGGCCGAAGCCTGGCCCTGATTGCCGCCGCCCCGGGCGCTCGCTCGAGCGAGCTGTTGCTGGTGCGTATGGACCGCGCCACGCCGCCGAGGAGGCGCCTCGGTGGCTTCGGCCCGCTCGAGGGCTTGACCTGGTCCATCGACGGACGCGTGCTCGTGGCCGGCCTACCTCAGGCCGACCAGTGGCTGTTCCTGCGCCTCCGCGGCAAGGGCGGGCTCGTGTCGGTGAAGGGGATCCGCTCCAAGTTCAGGGGCGGCCGCCCCGTGCGCAGCGGCGCCTTTCCGCGCCCCGCCGGCTGGTGCTACGCGGAGCCGCCCGAGCCGGGCGCTACGAGCTTCGCGCCTTGCTCCTGAGGTGGGGGCTATGCCCGAGGCGTACGCCCTCTAACGGCGCCGGGTGGAAGGCCGATCTCACGCTTGAACGCTCGCGCAAAGGCGGCTTCTGAGCGATAGCCCAGGCGGCCCGCAAGCTCGGCGACGGTGGCGCCCTCCTCCTGCAGAGCGCTGAGAGCCACGTGCATGCGCCAGCGGGTGACGTACTGCATCACGGGCTCGTCGACGAGGGCGGTGAAGCGGGCGGCGAAGGCTGAGCGTGACATCGCCACCTTGCCCGCCAGGGAGGCCACCGTCCACGGCCGGGCGGGGTCGCGGTGGATCATCGAGATGGCATGGCCGATCGGTCCTGGAGCGCCCCGAGCCATCCGGTCTGGGGAGGTACCTGTTCGCCGAAGTCCTGGACGGTCGCAACGCCCACCCCACCGATGGTGTCCATCGCGCGCTTGGCCGCGATCCCCGCGACTTCACCGACTACGCGCGTGACGCCGCGGACACCGGCGTCTGGAGCGCGCCCGGGCGGCGTGAGCCACGAACGCTCAGCGCTTCAGGATGAAGTACATGAGCACGAACGTGAAAGCGATCGAGCCGATGCTGATTGCCACGCCGAGGTTGGCCGCGCCGGCCGCCTCGGCGATCAGCGTCACGACCGCGAGCACGGCCGCGAGGATGGCCACCTGAACGGGCAGACCCGAGAGGCCGCTCGAAGATCGACCCGCCGGCGGAGCAGTGGGAGGGGGCGGGGGCGGGTCGGCCTCTCGCCGGCGCCGGCTCACGCGCCGGCCTCCAGCACGCGAAGCAGGTCGGACACCGATTCCTCGGGAGGCCGGGTGCTCAGGAGCCGCTCCGCCTCGCGGCGGCCGCCGAGCTTTCGCACGGCCCCCTCGCCGTGCTCGGCCACCAGCTCCCGCAGCGCCGACAGGCGGCGTGAGCGCAGGCGGCGCTCGCCGACGTCGGTGCGCTCGCGGTGGGCCTCCAGCGCCCTCGCCAGCTCCTCGATGCCTTCGGGCGGCGCCAGCGACGAGACTGCCAGCACCGGCACGTCGCGTGAGCCCAGCGCGGCCAGCGCGGCACTCAGGTCGCGCTGCGCGCGCCGGGCGGCTTCGCCGAGGTCGGCCTTGGTCACCACGAGCACGTCCGGTACCTCCATGATTCCGGCCTTGAGGAACTGCAGCACGTCGCCGGAAGCGGGCTGCACGACCACGGCGACGGTGTCGCAGACCTCCTCGACGTCGGTCTCTGACTGGCCCACGCCCACCGTCTCCACCACCACGATGTCAAAGGCCGGCGCCAGGGCGTCGGCGGCCTCGCGCGTAGCCGCCGCAAGCCCGCCCAGGCGTCCACCCGCCGCGGTCGAGCGGATGAGTACCCCGTCGTCGCGCGGGTCGTGCTCGATACGCACCCGGTCGGCCAGCAGCGAGCCTCCCGAGCGCTTGGAGGAGGGGTCGACCGCGAGCACCGCGACCGTGCGCCCCCGCTCGCGCCAGTGGGCGACGAGCGCGCCCAGCAGAGTCGACTTGCCCGAGCCGGGAGGCCCGGTCACCCCGACCAGGTGCGCGGGAGCCTCGCCGCCCAGCGCGGCGGGGGAGACCTCGCCCGCCAGGGCCGCCGCCGCCTCGCGGCCGCGAGGCGACCGATCCTCGATCAGGTTGAGGGCGCGGGGCGCGGCCGAGCGGTCGCGTTCGCGCAGGCGCAAGCCCAGCTCTTTCGGCGAGTCCGCGCTCAAGCGGGCGCCGCGGTCACGCCGTAGTGCTCGGCCACCAGGTCGACGATGTCGCCCATGATGCGGCTGATCTCGAAGTCCTTGGGGGTGTAGACCCGCGCCACGCCGGCTTCAAGCAGGGCGGCCTCGTCGGCCGCAGGGATGATCCCGCCCACCACCACCGGCACGTTGGCCCCGGCCTCCTCGAGCTCGTTGAGCACGATGGGAATCAACTCGGCGTGTGAGCCGGACAGGATCGACAGGCCCACCACGTGCACGCCCTCGTCCACCGCCGTCCGCGCGATCCGAGCCGGTGTCAGGCGGATGCCCTCGTAGACCACGTCCATGCCCGCGTCGCGGGCGCGCACGGCGATCTGCTCGGCGCCGTTTGAGTGGCCGTCGAGGCCCGGCTTGCCCACGAGGATCTTCACTCTTCGGCCCAGGCCCTCGGACACGCGCTCGACGCGATCGCGCAGGGCGCTCAGAGCGTCGTCGGACGGCGCCGCCGCGGCATCGCCCACCCCGGTGGGAGCCCGGTACTCGCCGAAGACATCGCGTAGCGCCGCGGCCCACTCGCCAGTGGTCACGCCCGCCCGGGCGGCCGCGAGGGTGCAGGGCATCAGGTTCTCGCCGGGGTCGGCCGCCGCGCGCCCCAGCTGGGCGATGGCCTCCTCGACGGCTCCGGCGTCCCGTCCGGCGCGCCACTCGTCCAGGGCATCGATGGCCGAGCGCTCGACCGCCGCGTCGACGTGCAGGATCCCGCCGTCCTCGCCCTCCTGCAGCGGTGAGGCTTCCGCCGCGGTGTAGACGTTCTGGCCCACCACCTTGAGCTCGCCGGACTCGATCCTGCGCATGCGCTCGCGGTGGGACTCCACCATCCGGGTCTTCATGTAGGGCACGGCCTCCACCGCGCCGCCGCGCTCGGCCACGGCGGCCATCTCCTCGCGCGCGCCGGTGACCAGCTCGGCGGCCAGCCCCTCCATCACCTTCGAGCCTTCGAAGATGTCCGGATACTCGAGCAGGTCGGTCTCGTAGGCCAAGATCTGCTGGATGCGCAGCGACCACTGCTGGTCCCACGCGCGCGGGAGGCCCAGCGCCTCGTTCCAGGCCGGCAGCTGGAGAGCGCGAGCCCGCGCCGAGCGGCCCATCGTGACGGCCAGCGCCTCCAGCACGATGCGGATGATGTTGTTCTCGGGCTGGGCTTCGGTCAGCCCCAGCGAGTTGACCTGAACGCCGTAGCGAAAGCGCAGGTAGCGGTCGTCGTCCACGCCGTAGCGCTCGCGCCCGAGCCCTTCCCAGAGCTCGCCCATCGCCCGCAGCTTGGCGTGCTCCTCCACCAAGCGGATGCCCGCGTTGACGAAGAACGAGATGCGCCCGAACACGCGCGGGAAGTCCTCCGGCGCCACCCGCTCGCGCACCCGGTCGAGCACCGCCGTGGCCGTGGAGAGCGAGTAGGCGATCTCCTGAACGGGGGTCGCTCCCGCCTCCTGCAGGTGGTAGGAGCAGATGTTCACGGGGTTCCACTGGGGCACCTCCTCGACCGTGAAGGCGATCGTGTCGGCGATCAGCCGCATCGAGGGCTCGGGCGGGAACGCGTAGGTGCCGCGCGACAGGAACTCCTTGATGATGTCGTTCTGGGTCGTGCCCTGAAGCGAGCCGCGCTCGACGCCGTTCTCCTCCGCCACCGTCAGGTAGAGGGCCAGCAGCCACGCCGCGGTGGCGTTGATCGTCATCGACGTGTTCATCTCGTCGAGTGGGATGCCGTCGAGCAGCTCGTGCATGTCGCCTTTGTGGGCGATCGAGACGCCGACCTTGCCGACCTCGCCCCGAGACAGCTCGTGGTCGGGGTCATAGCCGGTCTGAGTGGGCAGATCGAAAGCCACCGAGAGCCCGGTCTGGCCCTTGGAGAGGTTGCGGCGGTACAGCTCGTTGGACTCGCGCGCCGACGAGTGACCGGCGTAGGTGCGCATCACCCAGGGGGGGTCGCGCTCGGGTAAACGCACTCGGCCTCTGGCCTCGTGGTCGCTCGCGTCTCGCTCGACTCTGCTCACGCTTGGATTGTAAGGTCGGGTCGCTGTGTCTCGTGCGATAGACGTCCTGCACCTGGGCCGCGACCGGGTGATCTGCGCTTTCGAGATCGACGGCCTGATCGTCGATCCGGGGCCCGCCTCGTGCCTCGACACGCTGCTGGACCGGCTTGGGCACGTCGAGCCGCGGGCGCTGCTGCTCACCCACATCCATCTCGACCACGCCGGCGCGACCGGGGTGCTTTGCCGGCGCTATCCCAACCTCACGGTCTACGTCCACGAGCGCGGCGCGCGCCACCTGGTCGATCCGACCAAGCTGCTCGAGAGCGCCGGCCGACTGCACGGCGACCACATGTGGGAGCTGTGGGGCGAGGTCGCGCCCGTGCCCGAGGAGCGGCTGCGGGTGCTGGAGGGCGGCGAGACCGTCGAGGGCTTTCGCGTGGCCTACACCCCGGGCCACGCTTCCCACCACGTCTGTTACCTGCACGAGGCCTCCGGAGACGCCTACGTTGGCGACGTGGCCGGGGTTCGCCTGCCGCCCTACGAGCACACGGTGGCGCCCACACCCCCGCCCGACATCGACGTGGAGGCGTGGCTCGACTCTTTGCACACGGTGGCGTCCTGGAACCCGCAGTCGCTAGGCCTCACGCACTTCGGGCAGGTCACTGACGTGGCCGACCACCTCCACCGTGTCCGCCACGCGCTCATCGAGTCCGCCGACTCGGCCCGCCTGGACGGCGAGGAGCGCTTCATCGCCAACCTGGAGACGAGCATCGCCGAGGCCACCGACCCGGCCACGGTGGAGTCCTTCGAGCAGGCCGCCCCGCCCGACCAGCTCTATCAGGGCCTCGAGCGCTACTGGCGCAAGAAGGCGGAATAGCCCTTGCAGACGGTAGAAAAGCCGCGCCTCGGCGGTCCGGGCACCGGAATGGGCGGGAACTGGCGCGTGATCGTGCTCAACGACGACCACAACACCTTCGAGGGTGTGGCGGGAGCGCTGTCCTCGACCCTGCCGGGCGTGTCCTACGAGCAGGGCATGGCGCTCGCGAACGTTATACACGGCACGGGTCGGGCGATCGTCTGGTCGGGCAACCAGGAGCTGGCCGAGCACTACTGGGAGCTGCTGCGCGATCACGGGCTCACGATGGCGCCGCTCGAGCAGGCTTAGGCGCCGGCCCGACTCGCTTCTCTGAGACGGATTTCCCGGCGACTAACAGCACGCTTCGCCGCGCCAGGACTCGCGCCCTTCGTAGAGCGCCAGCCCCGCGATCAACAGGCCCACGGCCGGGTCGAGCCACCACGCTCCAAACAGGGCGTTTGCGAGCAGGCCGACCAGCAGCGCGGCGGCGAGGTAGGCGCAGAGCAGGTTCTGCTTGCCCTCGCTCGCGGTGGCCGACGAACCGATCCGGCCACCGATCCGCTGCTTGGCCCGCCCGAGCCACGGCATGACAATCAGGCTGCTCGCGGCGAGAGCGATACCGACAAGGCTCTCCTCGGCGCGTGAGCTTTCGATCAACGCGCGCACGGACTCGAGCGCGACGTAGGGGGCGAGGATGAAGAACTGGACGGCGACGAGCTTCTGAGCGCGGTCCTCTGCCTCATGCGACAGGGTGCGCGAGCCGGTGAAGCGCCAAACGATCACCACGCTGGCGAAGCCCTCGATGGCGGAGTCGATGCCGAAGCCGATCAGGGCGATAGACCCCGCCGCGATCCCGGCAACGACGCCGACGATGCCCTCGAGGGACATGTAGACGAGGCTTGCCCAGGACAGCCACTTCGCACGGTTGGTAAGCCGCAAATAGTCGGCAGAGCCGTGCTCGACCCTGGCGGCTTCCATGCTGTGGAGGCTACCGACGCCCGTACACTGCCCGATGTGCGGACTATGCGCGAGTTCTTCGCCAGAACCGTCCGGGCAACCATGGTTCTCGGTCGCGACACACGAGTACCCAGACCACTGCGCTGGATCGCCGCCATCGGATTGCTGCCGATACCGGGGCCGTTCGATGAAGCGGTGCTTATCCTCATCGCCCCGGTGTTCATGGTCTTCTACCGCGAGCCGATGCGCGACGCTTGGCGGCAAGCGCGTCCCACGGAACGCCCCAAACCGCGCTGAGGCTTCGCCGGGCGATCCTCTACGCCATTCAGCGCCAGGGGCGCCAGAGCGTCAGCGAGAGCTGAGCAGGGGCTTTACGACGCCCTCGCCGAGCACCTCGTGAAAGCTCGGCAGCAGCGGCACCTGGTAGTACCCGGACAGCTCCGCGCGCTTCTCCGCAATGGTCTCCGAGTACCAGTAGCGCTCCCAGTCCGCCTTGGTGGGGAAGGTCGCTGTCTGCAGGAAGTCGAGGCGGCCGTCGTGCGCGCGGAAGAAGCTCCACGCGACCGCCCCGAAGTCGAGCGCGGCCTCGGCCGCCGGGAGCCAGCCGTCGGCAAAGCGGTCGCCACGGAAGGGGTTGGCCACCCAGTTGACCATCACGCAGATCATGCGCCCACCTCGGCGTGGATGGCGCCGGGGCCCTCGGCGGTCTTGCCCTCGCCCTCCTCGGCGCCCACGAGAATCGCGATCTTCCCCAGGTGCTTGTTGTCGCGCATGAGCTG
>Ga0136617_10001872_pt1 | contig 18780 bp, 12 predicted proteins | sample AntDrymUQ3222106_2_FD_129672 | JGI IMG/M metagenome (GOLD analysis project Ga0136617, IMG submission 129672) | Polar desert sand microbial communities from Dry Valleys, Antarctica - metaG UQ322 (21.06) | ecosystem: Environmental > Terrestrial > Soil > Desert | place: Antarctica: Dry Valley... | reverse complement strand
GGTACAGTTCTTCCAGCTCGGCGAGTCGCTCGGGATCAAGATCGGAGATCCGTATGGGCTTCATGGGCTCCTCCTTCGCCCACAGCTTACACCCCTCAAGATTTATCTGTTTGTACTTAGTGCTCGGCAAGGGGAAAAAGAGGAACAAGCCGAAGAACTCCCCCGTCGAAGACTTCCTCTCGCTCGGCGAGGGGGACGGCAAGTCGCGCCACCCGTGGGGCCAGGACTTCGCCGAGGCGGAGAGGATCGTGCTCGGCTTCACCGACCCCGACGACCTCGTGTGCGACCCCTTCGCGGGGGGCGGCACCGTGCCGCTGGCGGCCATGCTCAACGGTCGGCGCGCCGTCGCCTCGGAGATCGACCCGCGGACCCACGCCGACGCGGCGCGGTTGATCCGGGGGGCCTACGACGCGGCCGCCGGGACGGGCAGGGAAGTCCGGCTCTTGCACGATGGGCTTGCGCGGGAGGAAACGCTTGGCGAAGAGGGGGGCCGGGGCGTCGTCGAGGCCGTGGCCTCCGGGTTCGACGCCGCGTAGGCGCGGAGAAAGACCGAACCGCGACTGCATCCACCGACCTCCCGGTTGCCCCTAGGGTACGGCGGTGACGAGTCCGCCGTCTATCTGCAGCGAGGTGCCGGTTACGTAGGAGGAGGCGGGGGAGAGCAGGAACGTCGCCGCCCGGCCGAACTCCCGCGGGTCGCCGTAGCGGCCCAAGGGTATGCCCTCGCTCACCGTCCGGCGCTGCTCCTCCTCGGTGACGCCCCCCTCCTCGGCCCGCGCCCGGTCCATCCACCTCACCCGCGCGGTGTCGAAGCGCCCCGGTGCCAGGGCGTTCACCCTGACCCTCGGCCCGAGCTCCAGGGCCAGGCACTTGACGAGCGCCGCAACACCGGGGCGCAGGACGTTCGAGGAGTCGAGCATGGGGATAGGCTGGCGCACGGAGGAGGAGGTCACGAAGAGGACGGAGCCGCCGTCTTCCACGAGGGGCACGAGCCCGCGCAGGAGGCGCAAAGGGCCCGCTATCAGGAGGTCGAAGGCACCGCGCCACTGCTCGTCGCTCAACTCCAGCGCCTTGCCGCCTGGCGGCCCCCCGGCGTTGACGAGGACGCCGCCGATGGTGCCGAAGCGCCTTGCGGCCTCCTCCACGACCCCGTCCACGCCTTCCGGCGTTGCGAGGTCGGCCGCGAACGCGAACGCCCCCTCGCCCAGCTCCTGTGCGGTCTCCTCGAGGGCGTCTGCGCTGCGGGCGACGAGGAGCACGCTTCCGCCAGCGGCGACCAGGTTCTCGGCGACGGCGCGCCCGAGCCCGCTGCTCGCCCCGCCGACCACGAAGGCCGAGCTTTGCAGGAGGTCGTCGCGCCACGGGTACGGGTTCTGCGTCCCGGCGTTGTCCATCGGGTGCGTCCTTTCTACGGGGTCTTCGGGGCCGCGTGCGTTTTCGAGTCGGGCGCGACATTCAAGGGGGCTACCTCTCCTTCTGGTCAACCGCGATCGTCGCGAACCGGACGAGCATCGCTGCGGATGTACCGCTATCTCCTCGGCGATCACGGCGGGCTCCGTTCCCCTCCTCCCATGTTGCTCCGACGACCCGATGAGAGGAGTATAGCGAAGCCAAACCTTCATCAAAGGGGTACCAAAGAGGGCAGCCCACGGCCTCGATGGGAAGAAATACAGGTCGCGGCGCTCGCGGCAGGATGCGTCAGTGGACCGACGACTGTTAAAATAAAGGAACTTCTTGCGCTCAAAGGGGGAGGGGAGGAAACCGTGGAAGTCATCGGGAACGCACGGCAGGATTCTCCGACCGCAGCACGTACGAAGCCTCTCGGGTTCTTCGCCGAAGGCATCATCGGGCGGGCCGCAGCAGATCTCAACGGCCCGATTCGTAGATACACGGACACAACCGAACGAAACGACGGGTCGAGTGGCCCGGTCTTCTCCAATCACCCCTCGGGTGGGTTTCGGGCTCGCGTCGCTGGCGTCCGCAGCAGTGGCCACAACGTAAGGATCGGACGTGAATACGATCGATAACCCGTTCTTCGAGCGCCCTATTCTCAACTCTCCCTACGAGTATCCGGTGCTTCACTGGGAACTCGATGACCAGGGGCAGCCGACGCAGAAGACCATCGAAAGCCGACGTTCCGCGGAGTTCATCACGCCGATCCCCAAGCCCAGGAAGCGCAAGGGATCGGTCGCCGCACAGGAACAGTTCGTCCTCGACGAGGGCAGGGGACTCTCGACGGAGGATCAGCAATACGATCCCACGTCGGTGATCAACAACCTCCGCCGCCACGTGGACGAGTGGCGAAGTCGTCCGGATCCGGGCACCTGGCAGGTAACACCCGAAACTGCCCGCCTGCTTCAACACTGGCGGCACCATCCGTTCAGCGGCGTCAGGCCGTTCTTCTGCCAGGTGGAGGCAATAGAGACGATCATCTGGCTCACCGAGGTCGCCCCCAAGATAGGGAAGACCGGCAGGGGTTTCGTCGAGCACCTCACCAACGCCAACAACGACGCGAACCCGGAGCTCATGCGTCTGGCCCTGAAGCTGGCAACCGGCGCTGGGAAGACCACCGTCATGGCCATGATCATCGCCTGGCAGACCATCAACGCCGTCCGCAGGCCCCAGAGCAGAAGGTTCACCCGCGGTTTTCTGGTCGTCGCGCCGGGCATCACCATCCGTGACCGCCTGCGCGTGCTCCAGCCCAACGACCCCGACAGCTACTACCAGAGCCGCGAGCTGGTCCCTGGCGACATGCTGGCCGATCTGGACCGGGCCAAGATAGTCATCACCAACTACCACGCCTTCAAGCTCCGAGAGCGCATAGACCTCTCGAAGGGCGGGCGTTCCCTGCTCCAGGGCAGGGGCGAGGGGCTGGACACGCTTGAAACCGAGGGGCAGATGCTGCAGCGGGTGATGCCTGACCTTATGGGCCTGACAAACATCATGGTCCTCAACGACGAGGCGCACCACTGCTACCGGGAGAAGCCGGGAGAAGACGGCGAGGGCGATCTCAAGGGCGACGAGAAGGAGGAGGCGAAGAAGAACAACGAGGCCGCGCGCCTCTGGATCTCCGGCCTCGAGGCGGTCGGCCGCAAGCTCGGCGTGGCACGCGTCGTCGACCTCTCCGCCACGCCGTTCTTTCTCCGGGGCTCCGGCTACGCGGAGGGAACCCTGTTCCCCTGGACGATGAGCGACTTCTCGCTGATGGACGCCATCGAGTGCGGCATCGTCAAGCTGCCGCGCGTGCCTGTCGCCGACAACATCCCCGGCGGAGAGATGCCCAGGTTCCGCAACCTCTGGGACCACATCCGCACCCGCATGCCCAAGAAAGGCCGCGGCCAGAGCAAGACCCTGGATCCGCTCAACCTCCCCGTAGAACTGCAAACGGCGCTGGAAGCGCTGTACGGCCACTACGAGAAGACCTACCGCCTCTGGGAGAACGCTGGCATCAAGGTGCCGCCGTGCTTCATCGTGGTCTGCAACAACACCTCCACTTCGAAGCTGGTGCACGACTACATCTCGGGCTTTCACAGGGAGAACGACGACGGTTCCACGAACCTCGAGAACGGGCGTCTGGAGTTGTTCCGGAACTTCGACGAGTACGGCAACCGCTTCCCCCGGCCGCGCACCCTTCTTATCGACAGCCACCAGCTCGAGTCGGGCGAGGCGCTGGACAAGAACTTCCGCGACATGGCCTCAGACGAGATCGACCGCTTCCGCCGCGAGATCGTAGAGCGCACCGGCGACCGCCGCCAGGCCGAGAACATCACCGATCAGGACTTGCTCCGCGAGGTCATGAACACCGTGGGCAGCGAAGGTAGACTCGGCGACTCCATCCGCTGCGTGGTGTCGGTCTCCATGCTAACCGAGGGCTGGGACGCCAACACCGTCACCCACGTCCTGGGCGTGCGGGCGTTCGGCACCCAGCTTCTGTGCGAGCAGGTGATCGGCCGTGCCCTGCGCCGCCAGTCCTACGACCTCAACGAGGAGAACCTGTTCAACGTCGAGTACGCTGATATCCTGGGCATCCCCTTCGACTTCACAGCCAAGCCGGTCGTCTCGCCGCCGCAACCGCCCAGGGAGACCGTCCAGGTCAAGGCCGTCAGCCCCGAGCGTGACCACCTCGAGATCCGCTTCCCTCGCGTCGAAGGCTACAGGGTTGAGTTGCCCGAAGAACGGCTGAGCGCCGAGTTCGACGAAGACTCGGTACTGGAGCTGACGCCGGACCTCGTCGGTCCCTCGATCACCAGGAACGCCGGGATAATCGGCGAGGCGGTGGACCTTAGCCTAATACACACAGATGACCTGCGCCGATCCACCCTCCTATTCCACATCACGCAGCGCCTGCTCTACACCAAATGGCGAGATCCGGGCGAAGAGCCCAAGCTACACCTGTTCGGCCAGCTCAAACGCGTCACCAAGCAGTGGCTCGACAACTGCCTGGTCTGCAAGGGCGGCACCTACCCGGCCCAGCTCATGTACCAGGAGCTCGCCGACATGGCCTGCGAGCGCATCACCGCCGGGGTCACGCGCAAGCTCGCGGGCGAACGACCCATCAAGGCCGTGCTCGACCCCTACAACCCCACCGGCTCCACCGTCCACGTTAACTTCACAACGTCGAAGACCGACCGCTGGGAGACCGACCCGGACCTCTGCCACGTGAATTGGGCCATCCTCGACAGCGGTTGGGAGGCCGAATTCTGCCGCGTTGTCGAGTCGCATCCCAAGGTCAGGGCGTACGTGAAGAACCACAACCTGGGTCTGGAAGTGCCGTACAGGTACGGCTCGCGCACGCGCAAATACATCCCGGATTTCGTCGTGCTGGTGGACGACGGGCGCGGCGAGGACGACCCGCTGCACCTCGTCGTGGAGATCAAGGGCTACCGGGGCGAGGACGCCAAAGACAAGAAGTCCACGATGGAGACGTACTGGGTTCCGGGCGTGAACAACCTTGGCAACCACGGCCGCTGGGCCTTCGCCGAGTTCACCGACGTCTACCAGATCGAGTCCGACTTCGAAGCCAGGGTCGAGGCGGAGCTGAACCGGATGATCGAGGACGCCCTGGACAGCGAGGGGCTCGCAGTGGCCAATGATTAATTCGGCACCGAGCAGCCGATGCACGCAAGACCTCTCTACGGCCCTGACTGTCGTCGCGCGGTTGCGGCAACGAAACGGGCCCGCACCGTGGCGGTTGTGCAAACCGATCGAGATACCGATTAGGGAGCGTGAGGAAGAACTCTATGGCGAGAAAACCCAAGACGTCCAAGACGGTCGAAACCCTCACGCACGAGGAGGCTTCGCGCAGGAACATCCCCACCGCCGAGTACCAGTCGGTGATGCGCAAGGAACAGCAGGATCCGGTTAGGGTGGCCTACGAGCGCCGCAACCGAGACCTTGACCCGCAATTGGTGTGGCGCGGCAAGGACGAGCAGGACTGGTCGGATCTCGTCGTCCAGGCACCGCCGCTCTACATACAGGAGAAGGTCCACCCCAAGGTGCTGGTGGACGACCTGCTAAGGCGCACCGAGGCTGACGAGAAGGCTGCCGACCCGCAGCCTGATCTCTTCGCCGACTTCAACGGCCTGCCGGACGAGGGTGCGACGACCGAGTTCTACCAGCACGACGCCAACTGGACGAACCGCATGATCCTCGGCGACAGCCTGCAGGTGATGGCCTCTCTCGCCGAGCGTGAGGGTCTGCGCGGCAAGGTGCAGTGCATCTACCTCGACCCGCCCTACGGCATCAGGTTCAACTCCAACTTCCAGTGGTCTACCACCAGCCGTGACGTCAAGGATGGTAAAGCCGACCACATCACCCGCGAGCCGGAGCAGGTGAAGGCGTTTCGGGATACCTGGCGGGATGGGATTCACTCCTACCTCACTTATCTGCGTGACCGGCTGACGGTGGCGAGGGATCTTCTTCACGAAAGCGGGTCCATCTTTGTGCAAATTGGGGATGAGAATGTACATCGAGTAAGAGGGTTGTTGGACGAAGTGTTCGGTGACGATAATTTCGTTGCTCAGATATCAACCAAAACTTCCGGTGGCTCAACTGGTGTGTACTTAGCTGGGGTAACAGACTACGTTTTGTGGTTCTCGAAGGACCGTGAGAGAACCAAATTCCGTACTTTGTTCGGAAGTAAGAGTTTCGGAGAGGATGGCGCAGAAAAGTACAATCGGTTAAGACTTACCAACTTGGCTCGACGGAGCGTAACCGCTGGAGAGCGCTCACATCAATCAGAGTTGCCGGAGAACGCCCGCATTTACAGGCAAGACAATCTTACGAGCCAGAGCGTTGGACGCGACAAAGGCGAGGGTGCAGCTTCCTGGTTTGCTGTAAAAATCTCCGGCCGAGAGGTCTTGCCGTCGATCAAGGTACGCTGGAAAACTAATCAAGCTGGTATGGAACGGCTTCTGCGAGCTGACAGAGTTGAACTAACTGGTGGGAGTTTGGCTTATGTTCGCTACCTGAATGATTTTAGTGCTACCACGATAAACAACGCTTGGTTGGACATTGGTGGTATTCAAAGCCGCTCTGACCCGAAGGTCTATGTCGTACAAACGCCGACAACACTGATCCAACGCTGCGTCCTCATGACCACAGACCCCGGTGACCTAATCTTGGATCCAACTTGTGGGTCCGGCACCACCGCATACGTCGCCGAGCAGTGGGGCCGACGCTGGATCACAGCAGACACCTCGCGCGTTGCCCTCGCTCTCGCCCGTGCCCGCATCATGGGCGCGCGCTACCCGTACTATCAGCTAGCTGACAGCCGTGAGGGGCAGCTCAAGGAGGCGGAGTTATCCCGCACTGAGCCTTCCGAAGCGCCGATCCGCGGCGACATCCGGCAGGGCTTCGTCTACGAGCGCGTGCCGCACATCACCCTCAAGTCCATCACCAACAACGCGGAGATCGACGTGATCTGGGAGCGGTTCCAGGAGACGCTCGAACCGCTGCGAGAACAGCTCGACGCGGCTCTCGGCGAGGCGTGGGAGGAGTGGGAAATCCCACGCGAAGCCGGAGACGATTGGCCGGAGGAGGCGAAGGAAGTACATGCTCGGTGGTGGGAGCAGCGCATTGCTCGGCAGCGGGAGATCGACGTCTCTATCGCGGCGAAGGCCGACCACGAGTACCTGTACGACAAGCCCTACGTGGATAACAAGAGGGTACGCGTCGCCGGGCCGTTCACGGTCGAGAGCCTCTCGCCGCACCGGGTGCTCGGCGTGGACGAGAACGACGAGCTGATCGACGGCGTCGCCGAGTCAGGCAACGGCTACGGCGAGAAGCAGGACTTCGCGACCATGATCTTGGAGAACCTCAGGACTGCCGGGGTGCAACAGGCGCACAAAGAAGACAAGATTGCGTTCACCTCTATCATGCCCTGGCCGGGCGAGCTGGTCTGCGCCGAAGGCCACTACACGGAGGGCGACGAAGAATCCGGCACGGGAAAACGCGCCGCCATCTTTGTTGGCCCGGAGTTTGGCACCGTCTCCCGTCCGGACCTGGTGGCAGCCGCGCGTGAGGCGGGCGACGCCGACTTCGACGTGCTCATCCCCTGCGCCTTCAACTACGATGCGCACGCCTCCGAGTTCCACAAGCTCGGCCGCATCCCCGTGCTCAAGGCGCGCATGAACGCCGACCTGCACATGGCCGACGACCTCAAGAACACTGGCAAGGGCAACCTCTTCGTCATCTTCGGCGAGCCGGACATCGACATTCTCGACGCAGACGACGAGCAGATCCAGGTAAAGGTCAACGGCGTGGACGTGTTCCACCCCAGCACCGGCGAAGTCCGCAGCGACGGGGCGGAGGGCATCGCCTGCTGGTTCATCGACACCGACTACAACGAGGAGAGCTTCTTCGTCCGCCACGCCTACTTCCTCGGAGCCAACGACCCGTACAAGTCGCTCAAGACCACCCTCAAAGCCGAGATCAACGAGGAAGCCTGGGCCACGCTAAACAGCGATACCTCTCGCCCATTCGACAGACCCGAGTCCGAGCGTATCGCGATAAAAGTCATCAACCATCTTGGGGATGAGGTAATGAAGGTATTTGCCGTATCATAGAGTTGATGCGATACGAGGGGTTCAATTATGGCGAGTGCTGACCACTTGAAGGCGTTGCTCAAATCACACCTGGAAGGTGATGATCAGCGCTTTATTTCGGTGGGTATGCAGCTTGCTGCACATGAGGCCAAGCTGGGGCATGGCAAGCTTGCTGAGGATTTACGCGCTCTTATTGACGAGGCCAAGCAACGTCGCGGTGTGGGGCAACCGGTTCCGATCAGTCGACCTAGAGGAGAGTTGGCTAACCTGTTGGCCGTCTCGTATCCCAAGGCGCGGTTGGGTGATATGGTCCTGGATGCCGAGCTAGAACAGCAAATCCAGCGTGTCATCCGAGAGCAGCGCCACGCTACCAAGATACTCCAGCATGGACTGTCGCCCAGGAGAAAGTTGCTGCTGATGGGCCCCCCAGGCACCGGTAAGACGCTCACGGCCTCGGTTCTCGCTGGAGAGCTTGGCGTTCCACTGTTCCAGGTTCGTTTAGACGTGCTGATCAGCAAGTATATGGGTGAGACTGCGGCCAAGCTGCGACAGGTCTTCGAAGCCACCGAGCAGACACGGGGGGTGTACTTTTTCGATGAGTTCGATGCCATCGGTTCTCAGCGAGCAATTGCCAACGATGTCGGCGAGATCCGTCGGGTACTCAACAGCTTCCTGCAATTAATCGAACAGGATGGGTCCCACAGTCTTATCGTTGCAGCCACCAATCATGCTGAGATATTGGACCATGCGCTGTTTCGTCGTTTCGATGACGTGTTGCACTACGAACTGCCCGATGTGGAGCAAATAGCGGCTCTGCTCAGGACTCGACTGGCACGCTTCACCCAGAAGAATATTTCCTGGACACGCTTGGCAAAGATCGCTGACGGTCTAAGCTATGCGGAAGTCGTGCGTATAGCGGATGATGTGCTCAAAGAGGCGTTGATCGACCAGCGTAAACACGTCACCGAAATCGAGATTCGCCACATGGTCGAAGAGCGTCAAAGCGTTGCGGGTAGGTTGACTAAACATCTATAACAAGAAAAGTATCCAGACAACTTGATGGATCAGAACGGCAGAAAGAACCAACATCTAATTCTAGAAGGTTTCACCGAGGCCGAGCGATTTCAGTCGACTCAGCAAGGTGGGCCCAGAAAGACGGTGCCTGAACGGAACCGTCGTGTGCATGGAACTGCGTTGTTTGGTCAGGTCGAGGAGCTGAAGCCGGAGTTGGCCGCTGCCCGCCTGGCCCAAGAAGAAGCCGGACTGGAAAGCGGGTTTGGCTTGAGAGTAGAGTTCGAGAGCTTTCCGGATGTCACCCTGGCTTTCGAGAGCCTGGCTCGGGAGCGTCAAGGCATAGAGTTATTGAACGTGCGTGAAGAGGGGCAACACACGAATGCGACTGTGTTAGTCCCAGATGGGAAATTAGAGCATTTTGAGGGGCTTATTCGGGACTACTTAGAAGAAAAGCTAGACCGAGCGGGACACCCCCGCGACAACAAGAAACTTCTCAACACTATCAGGCAGATTCGTGCCGCAAGCTTGGAATCCCTCTGGACGGACGATCAAGCGGTTTTTCCGACCTCGGACGATGAAACCTTCTGGTGGGAGGTCTGGCTACCGGTACGCGACGACCGCGGCGCTATTGTGGAAAACTTTCGAAACCTGGCGGAGGCGCAAGAATTTCGTGTGGCACCAGGAGAGCTAGAGTTTCCGGAACGAACCGTGTTGCTAGTGTATACCTCCGCCGGGCAGATGAAGCGCTCTATCAAGACACTTAATAGCATCGCCGAGCTTCGGCGGGCGAAGGAAACGGCTGAGTTTTTCGACTCCTTGCGGCCTGAAGAACAGCCTGAATGGCTAAACGACTTGCTCGCCCGTGTTCAATTCGCTGAGTCAGATGAAACGGTTCCTTATGTGTGTCTGCTCGATACTGGCATTAACAACGGACACCCGTTGATAGCACCTCAACTTGCTGATCCTGATTTGCACACCGTAGAGCCAGCTTGGGGTACAGACGATACTGAGGGACATGGTACTGCCATGGCAGGTCTTGCGCTGGCTGGTGATTTGACGGAGGCAATGGATTCAGGTGTATCCGTCGAAATTAGTCATCGCCTGGAATCTGTCAAGTTGCTGAATCGAAATGGGAGTAACTCTGTAGATTCCCGGCACCATGGCTACCTGACTACAGAGGCGGTTGCGCGGCCGGAGATCACTGCTCCGCACCGACGGCGGGTGTTTAGTATGACGGTGACTGCCAATGATAACCGGGACCGCGGCCGTCCTTCGGCATGGTCGGCGGCGGTGGATCGCTTGGCGGTCGATGCTGAGGGAGAGGGAGCGAACCTGAGACTCTTGGTGGTCTCCGCCGGGAATACTGATCCAAACGCGTGGGTTAACTACCATCACAGCAACAGTACTGATGGCATTCATGATCCTGGTCAGGCTTGGAACGCGCTGACCGTCGGGGCCTGCACCGACCTCGTCCACATCAGTGAATCGACTGCTGGTGGTTATCAGCCTATCGCGTCACGCGGTGGGCTAAGCCCTTTCAGCACAACTTCGTCTACCTGGCAGCAGCATTGGCCTTTAAAGCCGGATGTTGTCTTCGAGGGCGGCAATGCGGCCATAAGCAACGGTTTTTCATCTCAGATGTCCAGTTTGAGCCTTCTCACGTCTCACCATAGGCCGAGTGAGAGACTGTTCACTACAGCGAACGCCACCAGCGCAGCAACGGCACTTGCCGCTCGCATGGGAGGGCAAATAATGGTGGCGTATCCTAGTCTTTGGCCAGAGTCGGTACGCGCCTTGATCGTTCATTCTGCCGAATGGACGTCCGACATGCAGGGTATGTTCCTTCCGCGCGGAGATCAATCCAACAAGAGTGACTATGGAAACCTTGTTCGCCATTGCGGCTTTGGTGAGCCAGACTTGGATCGTGCCTTGTGGAGTGTTTCGAACTCATTGACCATGGTGGTGGAAGAGCAACTGAATCCTTTCGGGCGGAAGACCGGCAAGGCTCCTACGCTACGGGACATGAACTTGCACCGGTTACCCTGGCCGCTAGAGGAACTTGAAGCGCTTGGCGAAACGCAAGTAGAAATGCGGGTCACGCTGTCTTACTTCATAGAACCCAATCCTTCGGAACGAGGGTTCCGCTCGCGCTACCGGTACGAGTCCCACGGGCTACGTTTCGACGTAAAGCGCCAATATGAGTCGGAGCGAGATTTTCGGACGCGCATCAATGCGGCGGCACGTGATGAAGAAGTGGGGACACGTAGCAGCGGTGGTGATCAAGGCTGGCTCATCGGCAAGCAGAATCGGCACAAGGGGTCGCTTCATTCCGATATCTGGCATGGCAGCGCGGCGGATCTCGCCAGTCGTGGAGTGCTCGCAGTCTATCCGGCGCTCGGCTGGTGGAAGACACGGCCGCGGCTGGAACGCTATGACAAAGCCGCCCGTTACGCCTTGATCGTCTCTATCCGCGCGCCGGAGGTCGACATCGATCTCTACAACGCAGTTGCTAACCAGATCGCTACATCGGTGGCCGTGGAGCCCTGATGCAATTCCGCATCGCCGACACCTTCACCGACAGCCTCGCCAGACTAACCGGCGCAGAGCAGAAGACCGTAAAGACTACGGCCTTCGATCTTCAGATGAACCCGGCGCAACCGGGGCTGCAATTCCACAAACTGGGCAGGGCCAGGGACCCCGGGTTCTCGTCGGTTCGCGTGAGCCGCGACGTGCGGTTGATCGTGCATCGCACGGCGGCGAGCCTGTTGCTTTGCTACGTCGACCACCACGACGACGCCTACCGGTGGGCCGAGCGGCGCAAGCTGGAGACGCACCCAGCGACCGGCGCGGCGCAGCTGGTCGAAGTCCGCGAAACGGTACAAGAGATAACCGTGCCCAGGTACGTGGAGGTTGAGCAGAAAGCGCGGCCGAAGCTGCCCCTGTTCGCCGACATCCCCGAGGACGACCTGCTGGCGTACGGCGTGCCGGTCGAGTGGTTGGAGGACGTACGCCGGGCCACCGAGGACACCGTGCTGGAGCTGGCCGGCCATCTGCCGGGCGAGGCGTCCGAGGCCCTGCTGGAGCTTGCCACCGGCGGGACGCCGCAGGTCGCCCAACCCGCGGGTCTGGTCGACGACCCCTTCGAGCACCCGGACGCGCAGCGGCGGTTCCGGGTGATGAACGACGTCGAGGAGTTGGGGCGCGCCCTGGAGTTCCCCTGGGAGAAATGGACCATCTTCCTCCATCCGGAGCAGCGGCAACTGGTTGAGAAGGAGTACGGCGGCCCGGCAAGGGTCTCAGGGTCGGCGGGCACGGGCAAGACCGTCGTAGCACTCCACCGGGCCGCGTACCTTACACGCGCCAACCCCGATGCCCGGGTGCTGCTCACGACCTTCTCCGACGCCCTGGCGAACTCGTTGCACACAAAGCTGAGGCGACTCATCAGCAACGAACCGCGCCTCGGCGAGCGGCTCGAAGTGCATTCCATGGACGCGATCGGTCGGCGGCTCTACGAATCGAGCTTCGGTAAGCTCGAGCCCGCATCGAGAGACGTGATCCGTCAACTCCTCGAAGAATCCGCCAACAGCGTCGAAGGCCCCGGGTTCGGCCCGCGATTTCTGCTGACCGAGTGGGAGCAGGTCGTGGACGCCTGGCAGCTGGGCACCTGGGAAGAGTACCGCGACGTCAGGCGTCTGGGGCGAAAGACCCGCCTGCCGGAACGGCAGCGGCGCGTGCTATGGTCGATCTTCGAGCGGGTCCGGTCTTGGCTTGAAAGCCGTAGACTCGTCACCAGGGCGGACATGTTCGGTCGGCTGGCATCGCGTCTTGCGGGCAGGGAACACCCGCCGTTCGATTTCGTGGTGGTGGACGAGGCGCAAGACGTCAACGTGGCCCAACTGCGTTTTCTGTCCGCGCTCGGCGGCGATCGGGCCAACAGCCTCTTTTTCGCTGGCGACCTCGGACAGAGGATCTTCCAGCAGCCCTTCTCCTGGAAGGCGCTCGGCGTCGACATCCGCGGCCGTTCCCGCACGCTTCGGGTCAACTACCGAACCTCCCACCAGATCCGGACGCAAGCCGACCGGCTGTTGGGTCCCGAGGTCTCCGACGTGGACGGCATCACGGAGGAACGGGCCGGTACGGTCTCGGTGTTCAACGGGCCGATGCCCCTCGTTCGGGTCCTGGACGGCATCGAACAGGAAAGAGAAGCGGTCGGCGCGTGGCTGTCGGGCCGGAGCGGCGAAGGCGTCGCTCCTCACGAGATGGGGGTCTTCGTTCGTTCCCCCACGGAACTGGTACGGGCCCGTGCGGCGGTCGAGGACGCCGGGTTCCGATGCAAGGTGCTCGACGAGAACGTCGAGACGACGGGCGGGCACGTCTCGGTCGGCACCATGCACCTCGCGAAGGGGCTGGAGTTCCGCGCCGTCGTCGTGATGGCCTGCGACGACGAGGTGATCCCTTTGCAAGACCGGATCGAGTCGGTGGCCGACGACGCGGACCTGGCCGAGGTCTACGACACGGAGCGCCACCTGCTCTACGTCGCCTGTACCCGCGCGAGGGACCACCTGCTCGTGACGAGTGGCGACTCTCCCTCGGAGTTCCTCGATGATCTGCGGATGTGAGATGCGAGGATACCGTTGACTACGAGTTTAGCTAGAGCGAGAGAGTAGATAACTATGGTGCCGCCGGGCGAAGTATTGGTCGACATAGTCTCGCGCCACCCCGGCTGTACCTGGAGGGAACTTCTCCTCGTACTCCGACAAGAGGGTTGGCCCGACGCCACCAGGAGGGAGCTGAACCGTCGGCTCTACCGCATCCCGACTCTGGACTGGGAACCTGGCATAGGTAACGAAAGGCGCTGGTTTTACGATGCGCTTCCTGCGCAAGCTGCAACACTCTTCGAAGAGCCTACGAAAACGGAAGCGGCCCCGCCGGAAAAACTGCACCTCTACCCTTGGCAAAAAGAAGCCCTCGCACATTGGGAGGATCACGAGCGTCGAGGCGTAATAGAGGCGGTCACGGGTTCGGGCAAGACCAGGGTTGCGATCGCCGCAGCCGAGCGCGAGCTCCGCGGGGGCGGGTCCGTGGTCATAGTGGTACCGACGGTAGACCTGCTCCACCAGTGGAAACGCGAGCTAGACAGGTTGCTCATCGACACCCTGGAGATGGACGTTACCATTGGTCTTCTCGGAGACGGACACTTCGACTCGCTTGACCACTGCGACGTGCTCCTCTCCACCGCAGCATCAGGATGCCGATACGAGTTGCTTCCCGACGGCATGGACGGGCTGCTCATCGCCGATGAGGTGCACCGCTATGGCTCAGAGAGCTGGTCTCGCGTGCTCGAAGAGAACATCGATCGGCGCTTGGGGCTCTCGGCCACCTACGAACGCGAGGATTCCGGTAACGAGAGGTACCTGGACCCGTACTTCGGCGGGATCGTCTTCAGCGTGGACTACAGGCGGGCGCTGCGGGACGGCGTCATCGCGCCCTTCAAGATAGCCTTCGTCGCCGTGGACTTCTCGCCGTACGAGCGCGGCGTCTACGACGAGCAGGACATGAAGGTGAGGAGGTACAAGAAGAGGCTCGTGGAGGAGTACGGGCTCCCGGAAGAGCCCTTCGGGGAGTTCATGCGCGAGGTCAACCTTCTGCGAGCAGCCGAAGAAGGGCAGGCTTCGCTGCAGGCCGGTCTCTACCTCAACGCATTCACCAAACGCAGGGAGGTGCTCGCCAGCGCCCAATCCAAGTACTCCCGGCTCGAAGACCTCACCGACGCCGTGCGCCGGGCGGACAAGAGTATAGTTTTCGCCCAGACCCGGGAGGCCGCGGAGAAGGCCGTTCGGCGCTTCACGGAGCATGGGGTGAGCGGAGCCGTGCTCACGTCTGACATGGACAGGATGGAGCGCAAGCAGGTGCTGGCGGGCTTCGAGGACGGGACCCACGAACTCGTCGCCGCCCCCCGGTTGCTGGACGAGGGGATCGACGTTGCGGCCGCGGACCTGGCCGTGGTGCTCGCGACGAGCAAGTCCCGACGCCAGATGGTGCAGCGGATGGGCCGCGTGCTCCGCCTCAAAGAGGACAACCGCCTCGCGCGCCTCGCAGTCCTGTACGTCCGGGACACCTCCGAAGACCCCGAGTTCGCGCACGAAGACTTCTTGGGCCTCGTCAGACCCGTCGCGCGCGAAGTTCGGAACTTTCCGGCCGAGGCGAAGGGCAGGGCGATCTGCGATTACCTGAACGCATGGACCTATTGATGCGCGAGGAGTCGACCTCCGGGTTCCTCGGCTTCCCACTCTGAGGGCGTTAGGCTGCCCGTAGCAACTTAGGATCGGTGCTCCTGAGGAGGATTGCCGTCGGCGCAGAGGAGGTAGCCCGCGAAGCCGTACCACGCGAGTGGGAACCCTCGCCGCAACGTTGCTTGGGACGAGTCCGCAAGGTCGGGCCATCCGCACGTCATCAGGCACGGTCTACGCCTCTATGCTCCCCCTGCTACGGAGCCTCCGAGCAAGCTTCGTCTATGGCCGCTCCCTGTCTCTGTGAATGCACGACGCGACCGCGTTTGCCCGCTCACCGCGCCGCGCTTCGGACGGCATCAGATATTCAGAAGCGGAGGCCGGTGGGGCAGGGCCGGGTACGCCGAGAAAAAGTCGCACCCTTTCCGCAGGTTCCTTGGTTGGTGGAACTAGACTCTATGGCTAGGAGCTGGCAGAGCACCGTTTTCGGGCTCCCAAGACGACAACGATCGGAGGTACGAGTGGCTGGCAAGACGTACGATGGCTCTTCGCTGTACGGTTACCTGCCCGAAGCGGCGGGAGCTTTTGCGGACGCGAACGGGTTTCTGCGCCAGGGCTGCTGGACGCGGGAGTCGGTGACGCTGCGCCAGCACGACGGCAAGAGGGTGCCCCGGATGCTGTGGATTCAGCCTACGAGCCAGATCCTCGGGTGGGACGACTGGGGCGATGGAGAGACCTTGCAGGCGACTCAGAGGGTGCCCCAGGCGCTGCTGCGGTGCGCGCTGTTTGCGCCGCACCACTGGATCGACTGCGTTGGGGTGAACCGTCTACACCTTCACTACTCCGGCCGCGCGCTGAGGGCCGCCTTCGGGACCCTGCTCGGGCGGTGTGGTTCGTGGCGGCCCTTCGAGAACTTGGACGCCGACCGGCTGAAGGCCGGGCTCATGGACGCGTGCGAGACGTGGCCGGGCAAGCATCGGGTGGACGCCTTTGGGGCGATCCGGGTCTCCGCACCGGCCGCCGTCCTGAGCGAGGCCGAGCTTCGTACCCTGCTGCCGCGCCTCGAGGAGCCCGTGCTGAAGGTCTTCGCGAAATTGCTCGACAAGGAGGCCCACCCCGTGGGCGGACCTCCGGGCAACGGGATGGTCTTCGTCGCCGAACTCCACCGGCGTCTGTTGCAGGCGGGTCTGTCCAAAGAGGTGCTCCAGAGGAGGATAAGGCAGCTCTGTTTCGGTTCCTACCTGCCGGGACAGAATCCCCTGGAGGTTCTCGTCTCCTTTTTCGTCGAGGCGACCCGGTTCCTTGCGTCGGCCACGAGCGGAAGGATTGACGCCCTGGACGACGACGCGATCGTCGAGTCCCTGTGCGAACTTGCGGGCATCGTCGAGGGCCACCTGCACTTGGACGTAGGCAGGGAGAAGACCCTGGATGCTTTGGACGGGCTCATCCTCTCCGTGGTGCACGCGCAGAAGCGTCCCGACCTCGGAACGCCAGTGAACTTCTCGAAGTGCCTGAAAGCCGCCTCGCTCGTATTCGACCACGAATACGACCTCGCGCGAGCCGCGGCTGCCGTCGGTATCAGGGACGTGGCAAAGAAGTACGGGCAGAAGGATCCGCCCGGTCTGAAGCGGATCAGGACGTACGTGAAGAACGGGCGCGCCATCCGGAAGACCATCCCCGAGCGGTTCCTCCCAGGACGCCCCGCTTGAGTCGGGAAACCCGTGCCACGCAAACCCCCCGAAAAAAAGGGGGGTCTGTGCTAGGGGGACGGGAGGGCTCGGTGTAGGCCGGGGATCAAGTCTGGAGTAATACAGTGATCTATGGAGACGCGGAAACCAAAGATCACCTACTCGCGGCTTCCCGGCGTATCGGCGCGGGAGGAAGAGGCGGCGCTTGACGCCACGTACGCCTACCTGCTGGCGCTCGCCGACAGGCTCGGTTGCGAAGGGCCGACCGAAGAGGTCGGGGACGACCGACCGCCGGACGGAGAAGCCGGAGCCTCCGATGCGTGAGGCTGGGACGAGGGATCGGGCCGGGGAGCGCGCCGCATCGTGCGTCGCATCGTGCGTCGGGAGACCCCCTGCTGGAGGGCTCGGATCTAGACGAGACCTACTCGGGATCAAGTGGCGACGAAAGCCGCCCGGCCGAGGAGGGCTGCGACCGATAGAAAGGCGCGATCGGGGATGCCAGCAGGGCAAGAGTCCTCTGGGAATCTCTGTTCTTCGCCACTTCACCCGGAGGAACGCCTAGGCGATGAGACCTTCGACCGGCAGGCACGGAGATCTCGCCCTCCTGGCGATCTTCAAACTCGGCGGCCTGACGGGCTTCCAGCTGCGCGAGCTTTGCGGCCTCGGCCGCAGCGTCTCCGCCCTGGCCCTGAAGCGGCTCGAGCGGGCGGGGCTCGCGGGCTGGTCGGACCTGACGCTCGGCCACTCCCGCCTCGGGGGACGCCCGCACCGCGTGTACCACCTGTGGCGCAGGGGAGCCGTCGGCGTGGTGGCGGGCGGGTTCCTCGCGGGCATCGAGGACGAGGACGCGGGCAGGGCGCGGCGCTTGTACGCGCGCTGCCAAGTGCCCTCGCGCGCCGCGCACGCCTGGCTGCGCAACGAGTACCTCGCCCTGCTCGCGGGCGCTTGCAGGAGGGGTTCGTCGTGAGGCTCGTCGATGCTTGGGCGGAGGGGTGTCCGTTGTTCCCGCTTGCCGAAGGGGCGAGGGAGATACATCCGGACGGGTACTTCGAGCTGCGCGAGGAGGGCGCGTCCCTCGCCTTTTTGATAGAGGCGGAGACCGGCACCCGCAATTTCGCGGACGTGCTTGGGAAGATAGATGCCCAGGCCCGACGCCTGTGGGAGATGAGGCGGGCCCTGGGTTCGCGCGTACACGAGAAAGCCGAGGGTCTGTTGCGGGAACTGGTCCCGGTCGCGCACGAGAGCCTGTTCGAGGGCCTCTTCGCGAAGCTGCGCCCCGAGGTGACGCCCGTCTTCGATTTCGGGGGGCTCTACCCGGCAGACTAGGACACAAACCCCGTGACACTGGCGTGCCGCGAGGGTGGCGAGCGCTTGCGGGAGGCCGTGGAGGCATTCCGGTCACGGGATCGAACTAGCCTCGAACGGCGCGATGTGGCATTCTGCCGCTCCCACGGAGGTAGTAAGGCGAGGGGGAAACATGGGCGGGAGAGAACGCCGCAAGGTCGAGCCGACCGACGACTGGGAGCTCCTGCTCCCGCTCTTCGAGTGGCCGGAGCAGCAAGCCTACGAGGAGCTCCGGCCGACGGTCTTGTTCGGTAGCTCCGTGGTGGAGGAGGCCAGTCACAGGGTTCATGCCTTAGTTTTGGCGGATCCAAGGGCTTTCGGGCGTGTCATATGCTTCCTAAGCTTGTCTTTTAACCCGGAGGGCTCCAGATCGGCGTCGGTGGTGGACATCGGCGGGCGACGCGAGCACGATGGACCGCCATGGACTCCTCGACTGAACCCCTCGACTCCCTACGCGCC
>Ga0136617_10001871_pt1 | contig 18780 bp, 19 predicted proteins | sample AntDrymUQ3222106_2_FD_129672 | JGI IMG/M metagenome (GOLD analysis project Ga0136617, IMG submission 129672) | Polar desert sand microbial communities from Dry Valleys, Antarctica - metaG UQ322 (21.06) | ecosystem: Environmental > Terrestrial > Soil > Desert | place: Antarctica: Dry Valley... | reverse complement strand
GCGGGCGCGCAGGCAGATCTCCCCGCGCTCGCCGGTGGCCACCGGGCGCTCGTCCTCGTCCAGGATCTGCACGTCCCAGCCGGGCATCGGGCGGCCCATCGACCCCTCGCGCACGTCCATGAACGGGAAGTTGGCCACCAGCGGATAGGACTCGGTGAGCCCGTAGTAGTCGAGCACGGTGAGGCCGTACTGCTCGCGGAACCAGCGGATCGCCTCGGGGTTGAGCGGCTCGCCCGCGCTGCAGACCACGCGGAACCGCTGCGGGTAGCGCGTGCCCGCGTCGCCGATCGACATCATCGAGCGCATCGCGGTCGGGGTAGTGAACACGTTGGCCGCGCCGTGACGGGAGAGCACGTCGAGCTGCTTGTGCGGGTCGAAGCCGCCCTCGCGCTGGTAGACGAGCTGGACGGCGCCGAGCCGCCACGGGCCCAGCAGCGGCGCGATGCCGGCCGCCCACGCCCACTCGCCCATGCCGTGGAACAGCTCGCCGTCCTGCACGTCGTGGCAGTAGGCGAACTCCTCGTGCGCGAGCAGGTAGCGCTGCGCGTGCAGGATCCCCTTGGCCAGCCCGGTCGTGCCCGACGAGTAGTAGAGCTGGGCCGGGTCGTCGGCGGCGGTGTCGACCGCATCGAACGTGTCGTCGCCCTGGGCGAGCAGGTCGTCGTCGAGCAGCAGGATGTGGTCGACCAGCTCCGGGTCGACGCGCGACTCGTTCGCGGCATCCGTGAGCAGGACCTTGGCGCCGGAGTCCTTGACGCGGTGGCGCACCCCGTCGTCGCCGTAGAGGACCGACATCGAGAGCAGGATCGCCCCTGCCGCGTAGGTGCCGAAGAAGGCGGCGGCCGTCTCGGGCGTGGGCGGGAGGAGCATGGCCACGCGGTCGCCCGGCTCGACGCCGTGGGCGCGCAGCACGTTGGCGAAGCGGTTGGCGTTGGCCTGCAGCTCCCCCCACGCGACCTCGCGCACCGTGCCGTCGAAGTGCTCGTGGATCATCGCCGGCTTGTCGGGCGCGTGCTTGAAGCACACGTCCGCCGCGATGTTGTAGCGCTCGGGCACGTTCCACGCGTGTTCTGCGCATGCCTGCTCGTAGGACTCGAAGCGGGCCATGGATCTCCTCTCTCGCCTGCGAGGGCTCCTACCCCGGCAGGCTGCCATCCTCCCAGCGACGATGAGCGACCGTCCCGAGCTGCGCGCATCGGACAACGATCGCGAGTGCACCGTCGTGGCGCTGCGCCACCACGCGGCGGCCGGGCGGCTGACTGTGGAGGAGCTCGACGAGCGCTCGGCCGCGGCCTTCGCCGCGCGCACCGTGGGCGACCTGGCCGCCCTGACGACCGACCTGCCCGCCGCGGCGCCCGCGGCGCCCGCGGCCGCACCGGCCCCGGCGCGCGCCGTCGCGCCGCCCCAGGCCCGCGGGCTCGGCATACGGCCTTCACGTTCCACTTCCAGCTGCCCGCCGCGCCCGACGACGCCATGGACGAGGCGCTGCGGCACATCGCCCCGGCCCTGAACCGGCAGCGCTACGAGCTCGTGGGGCGCTCGCGCCATCGGCTGCTCTTCGGCTCCGCCTACCGTCCCGCGTGGACCTTCGCGGCCGCCGTGCTGCTGTTCCCCTTCGGTCTGCTCGCACTCTTCCACCAGGTCGAGGAGCACGTGACGATCGACCTCGAGCCCCGTCGCGAGGGCGGGACCCTGATGGTGGTCAGCGGGAAGGCCCCGCGCCGCGTGCGCCGGGCCTTCGCCGAGCTGATCCGCTAGTCCTCGTCGGACTGGCGCTCCTTGATCTTCCCCTCCAGCTGGCCCATCACGTCGGGGTCGCGCAGGGTGGTCACGTCGCCCAGCTCGCGGCCCTCGGCGATGTCGCGCAGCAGCCGGCGCATGATCTTGCCCGAGCGCGTCTTGGGCAGGTCGTCGGCCCAGATGATGCGCTTCGGCCGGGCCAGCTTGCCGATCCGCTGCGCGACGTGCTCACGGATGTCGGAGACCAGCGCGTCGTCGCCGTCGCTGCCGCCCTCGAGCGTCACGAACGCCGTCACCGACTGCCCGGTGTCCTCGTCGGCCCGGCCGATCACGGCCGCCTCGGCGACCTTCGCGTAGGAGACGATCGCCGACTCGATCTCCGCCGTGGACATGCGGTGCCCGGACACGTTGATCACGTCGTCGGTGCGCCCGATGATCCAGAAGTAGCCGTCCTCGTCGCGCCGGGCCGCGTCACCGACCGCGTAGACCTCCTCGCCGAACTTCGACCAGTAGGTCTCGATGAAGCGGTCCTCCTCCTTGTAGAGCGTGCGCAGCATCCCCGGCCACGGGCGCTCGAGCGTGAGCAGCCCCTGCTCGGTGCCGGCGTCCTCGTGGTCGTCGTCGACCACGGCGGCACGGATCCCGGGCAGCGGCTTGCCGGCCGAGCCCGGCTTGGTGTCGACCAGCCCCGGCAGCGTGGTGATCATGATCCCGCCCGTCTCGGTCTGCCACCACGTGTCGACGATCGGGCAGCGCTCGCCGCCGATCACCTTGTGGTACCAGAGCCACGCCTTCGGGTTGATCGGCTCGCCCACGGTGCCGAGCAGGCGCAGGGCGGAGAGGTCGTGGCGCTCGGGGTACTCGATGCCCCACTTCATGCACGCGCGGATGGCGGTCGGCGCGGTGTAGAACAGCGTCACGCCGTAGCGCGCGCACAGCTCCCACCAGACGTCCTTGTCGGGGTAGTCGGGCGCGCCTTCGTACATCACCGAGGTGGCGCCGTTGGCCAGCGGCCCGTAGACGATGTAGGAGTGCCCGGTGACCCAGCCGACGTCGGCCGAGCACCAGAAGACATCCTCCTCGGGCTTGAGGTCGAACACCGCCTGGTGCGTGTAGGCGACGTGGGTCAGATAGCCGCCGGTGGTGTGCAGGATGCCCTTCGGCTTGGCCGTCGAGCCCGAGGTGTAGAGGATGAAGAGCGGGTGCTCGGCGTCCAGCGGCGCGGCCTCGCACTCGGCGTCGGCGGCCTCCATCACCTCGTGGTACCAGTGGTCGCGCCCGTCGCGCATCTCGCACTCGGCCTCGGTGTGGCGCACGACGACGACCGTCTCGAGCTGCTCGAGCTCGCCCACCACCTTGTCCACCTCGGCCTTGATCGGCGCCGTCTTGCCCTTGCGCCGCGCGCCGTCGACGGTGACCAGCGCCTTGGCCTCGGAGAACTCCAGGCGCTCGGCGACCGATTGGGCGGAGAAGCCCCCGAAGACCACGTTGTGGACCGCGCCGATGCGCGCGCAGGCCAGCATCGCCACCGCCACCTCGGGGATCATGGGCAGGAAGATCCCCACCACGTCGCCCTGACCGATGCCGCGGTCGCGCAGCGCGTTGGCGAAGCGCTGCACGTCCGCGTGCAGGTCGGCGTAGGTGATGTCGCGCTCCTCGCCCTCCTCGCCGCGCCAGTGGAAGGCGACGCGCTCGCCCGCGCCGGCCTCCACATGACGGTCGAGGCAGTTGTAGGAGACGTTGAGCTTGCCGCCCACGAACCACTTGGCGAACGGCGGGTTCGACCAGTCCAGCACCTGGTCCCACTCCTGGAACCAGTGCAGGGCCTTCGCGCGCTCGGCCCAGAAGCCCTCGAAGTCGTCGTCCGCCGCGTCGTAGATCGACGCATCGGAGACGACCGCCTGCTCGCGGAACCCGTCCGCGGGGGCGAAGTACTCCTGCTCGGCGAGCTTGTCGAGCTCCTTCTCGAGCGTGCCGGTCCCGTCCGCCATGTTGGTCTCTCTCCTCCTTGGTTTCGCGCGTCCGTCCGTCCTAGTGCCCGGGCAGCGACTTCTCGGCGCCCAGCCCGGTCTCCGAACGCACGAACAGCTCGGTGAACGAGCGCTCGGCGCCGCGCTCGGAGGACACCAGCGTGCCCACGATGCAGCCGAGGAAGCCGAGCGGGATCGAGACGATGCCCGGGTTGGCCAGCGTCCAGCCGATCGGCGAGCCCGTGTCGGAGTCCGCGCCCGGCCACACGCCCGGCGAGACGATGATCAGGAAGATCGCCGAGAACACGCCCAGCCCTACGCCGCAGACCGCGCCGGTGGTGTTGAAGCGCCGCCAGGTGAGCGCCATCAGCAGGGCCGGGAAGTTGGCGCTCGCCGCGATGGCGAAGGCCAGGCCGACCATGAACGACACGTTGAGCCCCTCGCCGCCGATCACGGCGATGAGGATGGCGATGATGCCGATCGAGGCGGCGGCGATCTTGGCCACCACGACCTCCTCCTTCTCGGAGTCCTGGCCCTTGCGGATGATGCTCGAGTAGATGTCGTGCGCGACTGCGCCCGACGCGCTGAGCACCAGGCCGGCGACCACCGCGAGGATCGTCGCGAAGGCTACGCCGGCGATCACGGCGAGGAAGATGTCCCCGCCGACGGTGCCCGCGCCGCCGCCCAGCGCCTGGGCCAGGTTCGGCGCCGCCAGGTTGCCGCCGGTGCCGGCCGCCTCGACGCCGTCCTCGCCCAGCACGACGCGGGCGCCGAAGCCGATGAACGTGGTCAGCAGGTAGAAGAAGCCGATGATGAACATGGCCCACACGACCGAGCCGCGCGCCGCCTTGGCGCTCGGGACGGTGAAGAAGCGCATGAGGATGTGCGGCAGCCCGGCGGTGCCCAGCACCAGCGCGAGGCCGAGCGAGACCGTGTCCAGCGGCGTGTCCAGGAACGTGCCCGGGGCCAGCGAGAAGGTCGTGTCCTCGCTCGTGGCGTTCTCCTCGGCCTGGGTGAACAGGTCGATCGGGTTGAAGCCGACGCGCTCGAGCACGAACAGCGACATGACCACGATGCCGGTCATCAGCAGCACGGCCTTGATGATCTGCACCCACGTAGTGGCGAGCATGCCGCCGAAGATCACGTAGCAGAGCATGAAGGCGCCGGTGAGGACGACCGCCAGGTTGAAGTTGATGCCCACGAGGGTCTGGATCAGCACGCCCGCGCCGACCATCTGGGCGATCAGGTAGAAGGCCGCCACGGCCAGCGTGCCGAGCGCCGCCGCCGTGCGCGCCGGGCGTTCGTTGAGGCGGAAGGACAGCACGTCGGCGATCGTGTACTTGCCCGCGTTGCGCATCCGCTCGGCGAGCAGGAACATCACGGTGAGGAAGGCGACGAGGAAGCCGATCGAGTACAGGAACCCGTCGAAGCCGTACAGGTAGATCAGGCCGGCGATGCCCAGGAACGACGCGGCCGAGAGGTAGTCGCCGGAGATCGCGAGGCCGTTCTGCAGGCCGGTGATCTGGCGTCCGGCGGCGTAGAAGGTGCTGGCGCCCGTCATGCGCTGGGACGCCCAGTAGGTGATGCCGAGGGTGATCGAGAGGACGATCGCGAAGACGATCAGGGCCTCGACGTTGACGGCGGCGACGACGGTCACGACCGCACCTCCGGCGCCGCCTCGGGCTCGCGCTCCAAGCGCCCGGTGGGATGGGAGTCGTCGTCGCGGTAGGACTCGATCGCCCGGTCGGCGAGCGGGTCGAAGGTGGAGTCCGACTTCTTCAGGTACCAGATGCCGAGCACGAAGACCATGGCGAACTGGGTCAGCGCGTAGCAGTAGCCGACGGTCAGGCCCTGATAGACCGACTCGCCCATGAAGTCCGGCGCGTAGGCGGCGACGACGATGAAGGCCATGTACCAGACCAGGAAGAAGATGGTGCACGGGAGGACGAACCTGCGCCGTCGCGTGACGAGCTCCTGGAACTCCGGCGAGCGCTCGATCGCCTCCCAGTCGATCGCCTCGTGCTGGGCTGGATCCCTTCCGTCCGACATGCCTCTCCCCCTTCGACTGGCTTGCCCTCAGGGGCGTATCGTGCCCGATGGCACGATCTCTGACACCGCTAGGCCCTCGTTCAGGTGCGGCGCTTGCGCTTGCGGCGCGCGGAGCCGGCTGCCACCGGCTCGGGCTCGGGCGGGGGCGCCTCGCCGCGCCGGGCGGCGGCCGCGGCCTGGCGCTGCTTGCGGATCTCGGCGCCCGACGGCCACGGCTCGGCGCGGCCCGTGCGCCACGCCGGCGGCTGGCCCGCCGGCCAGCGCTGCAGGAAGAGGATCGACAGCAGCACGAGCCAGAAGCACTGCACGATCGGCAGGGGCGAGCCGATCGGGAAGATCAGCAGGCCGCCGGTGATCACTCCCAGCACGCCCACGAACTTGGTCAGGAGCCCCACCTTCATCGCGTTGAGCGAGACCAGCACCAGCGCGAGCGCCAGCGCCAGCAGGCCCGGCAGGTTGATGAACTGCGCGGTGAGGAGCAGGCCGCTCGAGTTGATCGCGTCGGCGTCGTCGAGCGTCCGCGCGCCGGCGAGGAAGTCCGAGACGGAGAGCATCGTCGCCACGGTGGAGAGCATCGTGGCGACGGCGGAGAGCACGGCGCCGATCGCCGGCAGGTAGAGCGCGAGCTTGGGGAACTCGGGGCGCCGGCCGCGCACGGCGACGGCCAGGTAAGTGATCGCCCAGCCCAGGGCCAGCAGCCCGAGGGCGCGCACGACCGAGGAGAGCAGCACGCTCGCCTTGTTCTCGTCGTAGAACGCGTAGGTGGCGGCGCGCAGCGACTCCTGCTCGCCGACGGCCCCCGGCTGGGCGGCGAGGTCGAGCGCCTCGACGAGGCCCGAGCGCGGGACGTCGGTGAACAGCACGCTGCCCCAGACGGCGCCGGCGAAGGTCAGCAGCGCGGCCAGCGCCGCGGCCAGCGCCGCGGGCGCGCGCTGCTTGGCCTCCCAGGCGAGGCGGGACTCGACGTCGGTGCTGGAGTCCTCGACGGCCACGGTGGAGGATCGTAGCCTTAGAACCTGTTCCAGAAGGCCCGCACGACGGATACCGGCCGTGGACGCTTCGTAGGATCGCCACCCGAACCCTCGGAAATCCAACCAGGATTCCCTTCGGGATTCGTGCGGCGCCCTACTCGGTCCATAACCGGTCCCGACGCACGGTCCTGTTCTGGAACAGGTTCTACGGCCGCTCGGGCCCGCCGTCCAGCGTGGTCCTGGCGTCGGCGCGCAGGGTGCGCCGGGGCGGCTCGGGATCGGGCTGGCCGCGCCCCGCCACGCGCGACACGCGGTCGGCGGCCGCCAGTAGGACGTCCAGGAACGGCGCGGCGCGGCGGATGCCGGCCTCGATGCGCCGGCGGCGGGCGAGTTGCGCTTGAGTTCGCAACGCCATGGCACTCCCATTGTGGTCTACGGCGCGAGCGGCCTCGCCTGGTTAGACTCAGAGTGATGGAGGGCTTTGGCTTCTTTCAGGACCCCGACTTCCAGAAGCGGCTGCAGGAGATGGCCGAGCAGATGCAGTCCAACCAGTCCCTGGCCTGGGCGGACAACGCGATCAAGCTCGCCGTCGACATGACCGTCGCCGCCGTCATGCGGGTCAACGTGCAGGGCACGCCCGAGCAGCAGGCCCAGCAGATCCGGGCGGTGATGGCGGTCGTCTTCCCGGAGGCCGTCACGCTGGTGCGCGAGGCTCGGCAGGGGCTGTCCTAGCCTTCCGCCCCGCCGCGATCACCTCCTTGAACGAGCGGAAGCGGAAGATGAAGACCAGCGCCGCGAAGCCGCAGGCGAAGGTCGTCGCGCCGATCGCGATCTGCTGCCCGACCGAGTAGGCCGCCACCGTGGCGCCGGCGGCGGTGCCGGCGAACACCTGGACCAGGAGCGCCTGCTGGACGCCGGCGCCGCCCGGCGTGAAGGGCACGAGCGCCGCCACCGCGTTCACTCCGAGCACCAGCAGCACGTTCTCCACCGAGCCGCCGACCCCGAACGCCGACAGCAGGCACCAGAACGCCGTGAAGCGCAGGACCCAGGCGGCGAGCTGCACAAGCCACACCTCCCGGAGGTAGCGCCGCCGGTCGCGCAGGATGGTCAGCCCCTGGCGCACCCGCTGCCAGAACGCGCGCACGCGCGCCGACAGCAGCGCGAAGGCGGCGAACGCCGCGATCGTCAGCGCCGTGAGCAGGAAGAGCGTGAACTGCGGGTTGGAGGCGAAGAAGGCCAGGTCGAAGGCCGGCAGCGCCGCGAAGTCGGGCGGCTTGGGGAAGGCGCCCTGCGTGAACGCGAAGGCGAGGATCGGCACCGCCAGGCAGAGGTCGAAGATCTGCTCCACGGCGAAGGAGGAGCCGACCGCCGGGTAGCTCGAGCGCGGCACCACCGTCTTGGTCAGGAACAGCCGCACCACGTCGCCGCCGCGGGCCGGCACGACCGAGTTGAAGCCGTAGCCGGCCAGGTAGGCGCCCCACACGTCGCGGAAGCGGAACCGCTCGTCGGGATAGGCGGCGCGCAGGATGTGGAACGAGGCCCGCGCGCGCAGACTCAGATAGGCGACGAAGATCGCCAGCCCGAGCAGGAGCGTCGGCCACTGCACCGCCGCGAGGTTCGCGCCGAACTCCCCGACCGCGTCGAAGAAGGAGCTGAAGGAGTCCCCGAGCGAGGCCAGCGGCACGACTCCCAGCCTACGGGGGCGCCGCCTCTAGCCTCCGCCTCCGAGCCGGAGCCGCGTGACGAGCGGATCGTGGTCTGAGACCTGGTCGACGAACTCGGCGTTGACGTGCACCGCGTCGAGGTCGGGGCGGCCGGCGAGCGCCAGGCCGGGGCTCACGAGGATCGAGTCGAGGTTCTGGGCGTTGCCCTGGAAGATGTAGGAGTAGCGCTCGGCCCGCGGCAGCAGCCGCCACAGGTTCAGCTCCGGCAGGCCCCCGCTGCGGCCGAACTCGAGCACCCGCACGGTCTCGGAGAAGTCGAAGTCGTTGAAGTCGCCGAGCACGACGACGCGGGCGCCCGGCTCGATCTCCAGCAGGCGCCGCACGAACGCGTTGAGCACGCCGGCCTGGCCGCGCGTCGTGTCCGCCGGGTCGGTCGCACTGCCGCGCCGCTGGCGCTCGCTCGGGCGCCTGGGCTCCTGGAAGCGCCCGAACACCGGGTCGTCGCCGCCCTTGGAGTTGAAGTGGCTGCCGACCACGAAGAGCGCTCGGCCGCGGTAGCGGAACTCGCCCGCGAGCGGCTTGCGGCTGTTCGCGAACACCGGATCGGCCGGGTCGACGCGGCCGGGGCTCAGCGTCAGCTCGGCGCGGCCGCCCGCGCCCCGGCGCGGCTCGGTCGGCGTCATCGCGGTCGCGCCCGGGCGGTCGACGAACTGCAGGTCGGGCCGGTCGGTCCGGAACAGGAAGGCGACGCGGATGTTGCCGTTCGGCTCGCCGCCGTCGGCGTTCGGCGCCGGGTCGACCTGCCGGAAGTCGTAGCGCGGCCCGCCGGCCCGCACGATCGCCTCGATCAGGCGGGCGAAGGTCGCGTCGGCGGCGGTCGGCGCCGGGCTCGCCGCGCCGTCATTGTCCTGCACCTCCTCGAGCGAGAGGATGTCTGGCGCGCGCACGTTGCCGACGATCTGGCCGGCGACGCGGTCGAAGCGCTCCTGCGGATCGGCGCCGTCGAGGTTCTCGACGTTGTAGGAGGCGACCGCGAGCTCCTCGCGGTTGCGCTCGCGCGTGCGCTCGGGCTGCAGTCCGCCGTCCGCGCGCGCGGGCTGGTTGACCACGAGGAACTTGAAGTTGCCGAACGAGTAGTCCACGACGGCCTGCACCGGCTCGGTGAACCGATCGCGGGCGTCGGCGTTGGGCAGGAAGGCGCCGCGCGGGTCGTTGGCGTCGCCGAGCAGGATCCGCTCGGGGTTGAAGTCGCCGCGGCGGTACTCCTGCGGCGCGGTCGTGTCCAGGCCGCGGACGACGAGCGGGCCGCGCGTCGCGAGCACGTTGGCGTCGGCGCCGCGGTCGGCCACGATGCCGATCTCGCGGTTGGAGCCGAAGTCGACGGTCGGCGCGACGATCAGCGCGTCGCGCACCTCGGTGCGCATCCCCTCCAGGCTCTCGTAGTAGTCGATGCCCTCCCGGTCGGGGTCGAAGGTCGGGTCCTGCTCGGCGGGCGTGGCGCCGGACTTCGCCTCGACGTCGCCGCTGACCGCGGTCGGGTCCTCCCCGCCGGGATCGACCGTGTCGTCGTCGACGACCTCGCGCGGCGGCACCCGGCCCCCGCGACCGACGCGCGTCGGGGCGATCGCGCCCGTGCCGGTGGGTGTGACCGTGGCCCGCGCGAGCTGCGTGGTCGAGAGGTTCGCGCTCGTCGCGCCGCCCGGCCGGAACTCCTGGACCTGGCCCGAGACGGTGATGGCGGTGCCGGGCACGAGCGCGGCGTCGGGGGCGGCGCCGGTGAACACGAACAGGCCCTCGGAGGTGCGCGGGTCGCCGTCCGGCTGTGGGTCCTGGAAGTAGAAGCCGTTGGTGCGGCGCGCCGTGACCACGCCGGGCACCTGCGCCGCGAGCGCGCCGCGGTAGGGCGAGACGTGCTGGCGGCCCTGGAGGTCGTGAATGCGCAGGCCGGCGATCGAGGCGTCCGTGCGGAAGGTGGCCGCGAAGTCGGCCGCCGGGTTGTCCGGCGGATCCTCGGCGTCGCGGTCGGTGACGCCGGCGGCGCGCACCGTCAGGACACACTGGGTGTCGCGCGGCAGCGGGCCCGCGCGGTCGAGCGTGAAGGTCCGCCCGTCTTCGCTCGCGGAGAGCGAGAACGGCACGGGGGCGACGCCGCAGGTCAGGGAGAACGCCTCGGCACCGGCGTCCACGGGCTCGGAGAACGTGACCTCGGCATTCGCGTCCACCGGCACGTCGGTCGCGCCGTTGCCGGGAGTGGTCGACTCGACGCTCGGCGGCTGGTCGCCGGGCACGGCGGTGTCGTCGCAGGCCGGGCCGCATGCCGTGGCGTTGTTCGGCTTGGGACCCTGGAAGTCGGCGGCGTTGTCGTCGGAGTCCTGGACGCCGAGCGCGCGCTCGAAGGCGTTGTCGCCGTTGGCGGTGGGAACGGCCAGGCCGGTTCCCTCCCGGCACGCACTCGCCTGCGCGCCCACCTGGTCGAGCAGCGTGCCGCCCGGGTCGGTGATCTGCACGCCGCCGCTGTCGGCGATCCCCGTCGCGTAGTTCTGGTCGCGCGGGAGCGCCGCCGGGTACTGGCCACCGGTCCCGCTCGCGTCGTTGGCGAACAGGTAGCGCCCGCCGGGCGGGATCGAGCGGTCGGCCGGCACGGTCGCCCGGATCCCGGTCGGGCCGGAGGCCGAGCAGCCGACGACGCGGAACCCCGCGATCGACTGCCGCGTCGTCCCGACGTTGACCAGCTCGACGAACTCGTCGTTCCCGCCGGTCGGCCCGCGGAAGCGGAACTCGGAGACCTTGACGTCCTCGGGCGCGGCGGCGGCGGGCTGCGCCGCGACGAGGCCGAGTGCGGCGAGGAGGAGGAGAGCGAGGACCGGGGAGCGACGCATGCCGGGCAAGCTAGCCCCCGGCCGAGCGGGCGCGCCGATCGGGTAACGGGCTCGTCACAGCGCGGACGTGCCTGACCCGGTGGCTACCGGATCAGGACGACCGTCGCGCCGACGTCGAGCTTCCGCCAGTCCCGATCGGCGGTGTAGACGGCGGCCTCGAGCCGCCGGCCGAGCGCCAGGCACACGCGGTCGGCGATCGACAGCCCTGCGGCGCGCGTCCTGCCCCACAGCTCGGCGACGACCTCGGAGTCCTCGCCCGTGACCGGCTCGATCCGCACCCCGAGGCCCTCGATGCTCGCCCGCCTCCCGGCCATCGGAAGCCCCGCCGCCGCGTAGCGCTGCAGCACCTCGGCCCAGTTCACGGCGGAGATCGCCGAGCCGTCGAGCAGCGGCTCCACCTCGTCGCCGCCCGGTTCCTGCCACAGCACGGCGATGAGCGCCGACGCGTCGAGCACGACGCGAGGCTCAGCGCTCGCCATCGGCCTCCCGGCGAGCCTCGTCGCGCCGCTCAGCCAGCAGCGCGTCCACCGCGCCGGAGCCGCCGCCGGTCGCGCCGCGCAGCTCGTCGCGCAGGCGCCGCAGGATCTGCGCGCGCCGCTCCATGACCAGCCGGCCGTCCTCGACGTGAGCGACCAGCGCCTCGCCGGGCTCGAGCCCGAGCTCGCGCCGCAGTCGCACGGGCACCACGAGGCGTCCCTGCGGACCGAGCCTCAGCGTGACACTCCCTGGACCGGCTGCCATGACTTGTCATCTTGCCACAACATCAGTTGCGTGGCAAGTTCTCCTTGCCCGCTCATCAGACGTTCGCGCAGGTCGATGACCGTGCGGATTCCGTACTCGGTCAACGCCCGGCCAGCCCACCTCGGACAGCCCGTCCAGCGCATCGGCCCGGACGACGGCGCCCCAGCGGGTGGCACGACCCTCGGCGGTCGGGAGGCCGCCGAGGTCGCGGACGTTGAAGCACCCGTCCCAGTCGAGCTGCCGGCACCAGGGCACCGCTACGCCGTCGCGGCGAGCTCCTCGAGCGCGGCGAGGACGACCTCGTCGTGGGTCTTGGGCGACACCTTCGGGAAGGCGCGGGCGATCGCGCCGTCGGGGTCGACGATGAACGTCGCGCGCTGGGCGCCCCAGTAGGTCTTGCCGTACATGGACTTCTCCACCCACACGCCGTAGGTCTCGCAGACGGCGTGGTCGGCGTCGGCCAGGAGGCGGAAGTCCAGCGACTGCTTGTCGGCGAACCGCTTGACGTCCTCGACGGAGTCGGGGGAGATGCCGAGGACGACCGCGCCGGCCGCCTCGTAGTCGGCACGGTGGTCGCGGATGCCGCAGGCCTGCGTCGTGCAGCCGGGCGTGCGGCCTTGGGATAGAAGTAGACGACGACCGTCTGGCCGCGGAAGTCGGCGAGCGAGACGGCTTCGCCCTCCTGGTCGGGCAGCGTGAAGTCGGGGGCCGTCGAGCCGGATTCGAGGGTCATGCGTCCAATGTGGCTGGTCAACGGCCGGTCCGTCTGGTACAACCAGTTCAATCGACTGGTCCAACCAGTAGCGCACGTGCTCCTCTCCGACCGCATCCACGCGCAGCTCCGCACCGAGATCCTCTCCGGAGCACTGCCCCCTGGTGCGGCGGTGCCGTCCGAGCGGCGGCTGTCGGGGCAACTCGGCGCCAGCCGCCACGCGGTGCGCGAGGCGCTCAAGCGCCTGCAGGAGGCCGGCCTGATCCGCATCAGCCACGGCGGTGCCACCCGCGTGCGCGACTGGCGCCACGCCGGCGGGCTGGACCTGCTGCTCGCGCTGGGCGCCGACGGCGACGCGCCGCCCGAGCTGGAGCTCGAGCGCGCGGGGCTGGAGCTGCGCGCCTGCGTCGGTGCCGACGCCGCCCGCCGCGCCGCCGAGCGCGCGGACGGCGCGCAACGGGCCCAGATCGTCGCCCGCGCGGAGGCGCTGGCGGCCGCGGGCGAGCCCGAGCAGCGCAACGTCGAGTACGAGCGCTTCTGGGACACGGTGGTCGACGCGGCCGGCAACGTCGCCTACCGGCTCGCGCTCAACACGCTGGTGGCCGGCCAGCACGTGCTCGTGCTCGACGCCGCCCACGTGGGGGCAGAGCTGGCCGACACGGCGACGCTGCGCGAGCTGGCGGCCGCCATCGCGGGCGGGGACGCGACACGGGCGCGCGAGCGGGCCGCCGACCTGCTGGAGCGGACAGCCGCCGCTGCGGCCGCCGGCGCCGCTCGCCACGACGCACCGGAGCGGACGGCGCGATGAGCGAGGTCCTCTACTACGCGGTGCCGTTCTTCGTGCTGCTGCTGGCGGTCGAGGCGCTCACCTACCGCCATCTTCAGAGCGACGGCCTGGTCGGCTACGAGCTGCGCGACACCCGGACGAGCCTGGCCATGGGGATCGGCAACGTGACCGTGAACATCCTCTGGAAGCTCGTGGTGGTGGCGGTCCTTGCCGCGCTCTACGAGCTGGCGCCGTTCAAGCTGGACGCCGGCGACTGGTGGGTCTGGGTGCTGCTCTTCTTCGCCGACGACCTCGCCTACTACTGGTTCCACCGGATCTCGCACGAGAGCCGCGTGTTCTGGGCCAGCCACGTCGTCCACCACTCCTCTCAGCACTACAACCTCTCCACCGCCCTGCGCCAGACCTGGGTGCCGATGACCTCGCTGCCGTTCTGGCTGCCGCTGGCGCTGCTGGGCTTCCCGCCCTGGATGGTCCTGCTCGCCCAGAGCTGGAGCCTGATCTACCAGTTCGGCCTGCACACGGAGCGCATCGTGCGCCTCCCGCGGTGGGTGGAGCGGGTGTTCAACACGCCGTCGCACCACCGCGTGCACCACGGCGCCAACGAGCAGTACCTGGACCGCAACTACGGCGGCATCCTGATCGTGTGGGACCGCTTGTTCGGCACCTGGGTGCCGGAGGACGAGCGCGTCCGCTACGGGCTGACCACCAATCTGACCACCTTCAACCCGGTGCGGGTGGCGTTCCACGAGTACATCGCGCTGGGCCGCGACCTGCGCACGGCGGGCTCGTGGCGCACGCGCGCGAACCTGCTCCTGAGCGGGCCCGGCTACCGGCCGCCTACTTGAGCAGGCGCGAGAGGCGGCGGTCCTTCAGGACCCGCCCCTCGGTCTGGTCGTGCGGGCAGTAGCTCATCACGTAGTCCTCGTAGAACACGGCTTCGAGCACCGTGCCGCACTGCGGGCACGGCTCGCCCTGGTGGGCGTGCACCTGCGTCGGCTTGGGGAACTTCTCCGGGAGCGGCAGGTCGACCTCGGACTCGTAGACGTCGAGCACGCGACCCAGCTCATCGCGCATCGCCGCGCGCAGGCGGTCGGCCTCAACGTCTGAGAGGTCGTCGCCGCGCTTGAAGGGCGACAGCCTGGCGACGTTGAGGATCTCGTCGACCCAGGTGCGTCCGATACCGGTGATCACGGTCTGGTCGCGCAGCAGCGTATGCAGGGGCCGCGGCGCGGCGAGCAGCTCGCGCAGCGGCGGCGGGTCGGGCCACGCCTCCGGCCCCAGGCCGGCCAGCGCCTCGTCGGCCGCCACGGCATCGGAGGGCAGCACCTTCACCCACGCGGCCTGCTTGGAGCCGAACTCGCGCACGCGCAGCTCGCGGTCGCCGGGAAGCCGCAGCAGGAGCCGCGAGGTGCGGTCGCGCAGCGAGGCGCGCTTTGCGAACAACTGCAGACGGCCGGCCGACATCAGGTGCAGGAGGACCGAGAGCTCCCCGAGCTCGAGCACCAGCAGCTTGCCGCGCCGCCACACGCGCGTGAAGGCGCGCCCGTCGACCGCGTGCAGCGGCGGGTCGAACGTCTTGAGCGCGTTGATGCCCGGCGCGAGCGAGGACTCGATCACCTCGCCGGGCAGCGCCGCCTCCAGCCGGCGGGCGACGATCTCCATCTCGGGCAGCTCGGGCACTGGAGAGCACTCTAGATGGGTGATTGCGCGGCCCTCGTGGCCCGGATGTGCGTGCACCGTGGATGCCGGGCGCCGCCCGCCGGACCGGGACAGTACCCGGCGTACGGACCGGTCTGGCGGGTGGTGATCCGGCGCCGCGGGGGGCGTGCAGCCGGGTGCGAGGGTCGTGGAATCACTCATCTACAGTCAGGACGATGGATCCCTGGGTGCAGCGCGGCGCCGCCGAGATCGCCGGGCGAGCGGTGCGCGAGCTCGAGGCGCTGGTGGCCGTCTCCTCACCCTCTGGCGACATGCGCGGGGCGGAGGAGTGCGCGGCCGTCTGCGCGGCGCTGCTCCCCGCGGAGGCGCGCGTCGAGCGCGTGCCGTGCTCCTCATCCGGCCACGCGCCCGACCTGCTGGCCACGCTGACCGGCACCGGCCGGCGCCGGCTCCTGCTGCTCGGCCACCTCGACACGGTCGTCGCCCATGACCACCACAAGCCGCTCAAGCCCGACGGGGAGCGGCTGCTGGGCTCGGGTACCGTCGACATGAAGGGCGGCGTGGTGCTGGCCCTGGGCGCGCTGCGGGCGCTGGCCGCGCGGCGCGCGGACTTCGCCGAGGCGGCACTGCTGCTCGTCTGCGACGAGGAGTGGCGCACGGCGCCGTTCGGTCACGTCGCGCGCTTCGCCGGCTGGGACGCGTGCCTGTGCTTCGAGGCCGGCGAGCTGACGGGCGACGGCGCCGAAGGCGTCGTGGTGCGGCGCAAGGCGGCGGGCACGATCCGCGTGGAGGCCCGGGGCCGCTCGGCCCACTCGGGGTCGGCGCCCGACCGCGGGCGCAATGCACTCCTGGCCCTGGCCGCGGCGGCCCAGCAGGTGGCCGCCCGCCACGCGCCCGACGGCCCCGACCGCCTCACCGTCGTGCCGACCGTGCTGCGCTCGGGCCACGCCTTCAACGTGGTGCCGGGCCGCGGCGAGCTGATCTGCGACCTGCGTGCCGACTCGGAGACGGCGATCACCGGCGTGCTGGACGCCGTCCCGCGCGAACTGGACGGCGTCACCCTGGAGCCGGTGCTGGCCCGGCTGTGGCCCGGGATGCACTCCGAGCAGGCCGTCGCGCCGCTGCTGGACGGCGCCCGGACGGCGCTCGGCCGGCCGGTGATCGGCGTGCCGCGCGGCGGCGCGTCGGACGCCAGCCACCTCGCCGCCTCGATCCCCCTGACCGTTGACGGCCTCGGCCCGCGCGGCGGCAAGGCGCACAACCCGGGCGAGTTCGTGCTCGCCGCGTCGCTGGAGAGCCGCGCGGAGGTGGCGCTGGCCGTGATCGACGCGGCGCTGGCGGAGTAGTCAGCCCGACGCGTGCGCGAGCGCGTCCGCACCGAGCGACTCGAGCTCGCGCGGGCGCATGAGGGCGAGCAGCAGCCCGCGCCCGGACTCGATCCGCACTGCGGCCAGGCCGCCCTTCTTGAAGTCCACGTGGGCGCCGCAGAGGTCGAGCACGACCTGCTCGAAGGATGGGTTGTGGCCGACCATCAGCACGCGTGCGCCGGTCGGGTGCTCGGCCAGCAGGTCGCGCGCGGCCGCGGCATCGAAGCCCTTGCCGAGCCCGGCACGCTCCTCCGGCTCGACGCTCAGCGTGGCGCAGGCCAGCTCGGCGGTCTGGCGGGCGCGGACCAGCGGGCTGGTCACGCAGGCCGCGAACTCGACTCCGAGCCGGGCCAGCGCCGCGCCGGCTGCGGTCGACTGGCGCTCGCCGCGAGCGGTCAGCTCGCGCTGGTCGTCGGGCTTGGAGTCGTGCGGGACCGCCTCGCCGTGCCGCAGGAGCCAGAGCTGCTGGTACGCCATGAGCGGCGCCAACAGTAGCCGGGAGTTGCGAAGGCCGCTCGGAGAGGGGTTTCGCCTGCCAGGCGAGACGGCTCGTTCCTCGCCGCTCTCCTTCGGCGACATTACGGACCTGGCAGGCGAAACCCCTCTGCAGGCGAGAGGCGAAGCACGACCCGTCTCGCCTTCGGCGACGTCAGTAGGGCCGGATGGCTGGCCCGGTGAGCGCCGAGCCGTCCGGCCGGGACCACACCGCGCGGTAGACCTGCCCGCGGCGATGGCGCGTGCGCAGCCCGAAGACGCCGCGCGGACTGACTTGCAGCGCGGTCAGGCGCCGCCAGCCGCGCGTGCCGACGCGGCGCTGGATCGTCACCTCGGCGGGGACGCCGCGGGCGGGTCGGACGCGGCCCCAGAGGACGTCGGAGTCGCCGTAGCGCGTGACGGCGAGCGGGAGCTGGAAGCCGCGGTAGCTCGGCTTCGGGCGCCCGCGGTTGGTGCGCAGGCCCGTCTCGAAGCCTGGATGGCGGTCGATCCGGCGGCGCGCCCGCCGCGCCGGGTCGTCGTTCATGAGGTACTGGGAGAAGGCCACCACGCGCGGGTTGGCGTAGGCGATCCGCTCCGCGATGGCGAGGTACTCGGCCTGGCGCGCCCACGACACGCCGGCCACGGTGTCGGGCAGGCTCTGGATCCCGAACTCGGTGAGGTAGATGTCGCGCCCGCGGTCGATCGCGCGCGCCCGGCCGGCCCGGTCGAGCGCGCGCACGAGCCGGTCGAGCGTCCCGATCGTCACCTCGTCGGTGTCCTGCGAGCGATAGGACGGGCCCTGGCGCTTGGTGTAGGCGTGGTGCGCGTAGCCGTCGACGCGGAGCTTGCCGCAGCCGCGGGCGCGCCGGTAACGCGCGTCCAGGCAGAGCGCGCCGCGCAGGAAGGTGAGCGGCTTGACCACCCGCGCATTGCCCACGGGCGAGGTCTCGCCGAACAGCACGATGTCGTCCCCGCCCCCGGGCACGCCATGGATGGCGCGCTCGGCGGCTCGGTAGAGCCCGCGGTACAGGCGCGGCGAGACCGGCCGGCCGCGGCGGTACTGCGGGAGCAGGAACTGCGGCTGGTTGGGCTCGTTCCAGACCGACCACAGGTTCACCCGGTCGCCGTAGCGGCGCGCCACCGCGGTCGCCCAGCGCCCGAACTCGCGCGCGTCGGGCGCGGTGAGCTGGTCGCGGCGCCCGCGCGTCGCCCAGCGCGGCACCGGGCCGGTGAGCGTCATCTGCACGGCCATGCCGCGCAGCTGGGTGGCCAGGACGAGGTTGTCGAGCCGGGTCCAGGTGCCCGCCGGGTAGGCGTTCGGATCCGCGCGGTCGAAGCCGGGCCGGGTGCGCGAGCGCGGCCGGGCGGTGAACTCGCGCCAGTACACGAGCGCACGCACGCGATCGACTCCAAAGCCGCGCACCTGGTCCAGGGTCCGGTCGCGCGTCTTGTCGTCGAGCAGCTCGCGCGGGGCCTCGAAGGTCATCACCTGGTCGACGCCGGCGGAGGCCGCGGCGGGCGCGAGCAGAGCGGCGAACAGCACGAGGACGGTGGCGAGGAGCGGGCGGAGCATCGGCTCGTCTGAAACCCGCGGGACCGCGCGAGGTTTCGCCGCGCGACGATAGAAGGGCGCGCGGGCGCCTCAGCCCGCGGCCAGCGCGATCACGCCGGCGAGGCAGATCCCCACGCCCGCCGCCTGCACCGCCGACAGGCGCTCGCCGAGCACGACGCGTGCGAGCAGCACGGTGACCGCCGGGTAGAGCG
>Ga0136617_10001870_pt1 | contig 18789 bp, 16 predicted proteins | sample AntDrymUQ3222106_2_FD_129672 | JGI IMG/M metagenome (GOLD analysis project Ga0136617, IMG submission 129672) | Polar desert sand microbial communities from Dry Valleys, Antarctica - metaG UQ322 (21.06) | ecosystem: Environmental > Terrestrial > Soil > Desert | place: Antarctica: Dry Valley... | reverse complement strand
GGCGGTCATCAACGTCAGCTTCGACGTCTCACCAGGAGAAACTCTCTGCATCGTGGGTGAATCGGGCAGCGGGAAATCCGTGACCGCCCTGTCGATCATCCGGCTCGTTCCGCCGCCGGGGGGTATCGCCGCCGGCACGTTGATGTTTGGCGGCCGTGACCTGATGACGTTCGACGAGCGTGCGATGCAACGCGTGCGCGGCGCCGAGATCGGGTTCGTTTTTCAGGAACCGATGACGGCGCTCAACCCGGTCATGACGATCGGCAGCCAGATCGAAGAAACGCTGCGCGTGCACGATCGGGCGACGCGCCGGACGGCCCGAGCCAAAGCGGTTGAACTGCTCGATGCCGTCAGCGTTCCTGAGCCGCAGCGGCGCATCGTCGAATATCCGCACCAGCTTTCGGGCGGCCTCCGGCAGAGGGCGCTCATCGCGATGGCGCTGGCGTGCGAGCCGAAGCTGCTGATCGCTGACGAACCTACGACGGCGCTCGACGTGACGATCCAGGCCCAGATTCTCGACCTGCTGCGCACGATGCAGAAGCGCCTCAGCCTCGCGCTGCTCCTGATCACGCACGACCTCGGTGTCGTCGCCGAAATGGCCGACCGGGTCTGCGTCATGTACGCCGGCCGCATCGTCGAGCATTCCCCGGTGAAGGATCTGTTCGCGGATCCGAAGCATCCGTACACGAAGGGGCTCCTGGCGTCGATTCCGGGCGGCGCGCCCGGGACGCGGTTGCGGGCGATCGAAGGCACCGTGCCACCACTCGGCTCGCTGCCTCCCGGCTGCTCGTTCACGCCGCGGTGCCCGGATCGATTCGAGCCCTGCCCCAAGGCCCATCCCGGCGATACCGTTTTCGAGCACGGGCGGACGGTGAAATGCTACCTGCACGGTCCAGCGGTGGAACAGAGCTGATGGCGCCGCTGCTCGAGGTACGTAATCTCACGAAGGAGTTCACGAGGAAGAAGGGATTCTTCGGCACGGCCGCGAGCGTGCGTGCTGTCGATAACGTCACGTTCGACGTCGCGGAGGGGGAAACGTTCGGGCTGGTGGGCGAATCGGGCAGCGGCAAGACGACCACCGGGCGCTGCATCCTGCGTTTGATAGAGCCGACCTCGGGAGAAGTCCGCTTCCGCGGCGAAGACGTGCTGGCGTTTTCCAAGGCGCGGATGCGGCAGGCCCGCCGCGAGATGCAGATCGTCTTCCAGGATCCCTATTCCTCGCTGAACCCCCGGATGCGGGTCGGCACGATCGTCGAGGAGCCGCTCGTCATTCATCGGATGGGAAGCAAAGCGGAACGACAGGCGCGCGTCCGCGAGCTGTTCGACCTGGTGGGGCTCGATCCCTCGCAGCTGACACGGTACCCGCACCAGTTCAGCGGCGGGCAGCGCCAGCGGATCGGCCTGGCGCGCGCGCTGGCGCTCAATCCGTCGCTGATCATTGCCGACGAACCGGTGTCGGCGCTGGACGTGTCAGTGCAGGCGCAGGTGGTGAATCTGCTGATGGACCTTCAGCAGCGCCTCAAGCTGACGTACCTGTTCATCGCCCACGACCTGCGGCTGGTCGAACATATCTGCACGCGGCTGGCGGTGATGTACCTGGGGCGTATCGTCGAGACAGGAAGCACGGAGGCGATTTTCGCGGCCCCCGCGCATCCCTACACGCGGGCGCTGCTCTCGGCGATCCCGGTGCCTGACCCCAACGCACAAAGAAAGCGTGTCGTTCTCGATCCGGCAACGTTCGACCGCAATGCCCCCCTCAGAGAAGTCGCATCGGGACATTTCGCGGCGGTCAGTTAAACGGGCCGACTACGCGGCGCGCCGGACGTCCTTCTCCACTTGCCCGTCCCTGATGTGGATGGCGCGGTGCGCGTATGCAGCAATGTCGGCTTCATGCGTCACGAGGATGATGGTGTTGCCGCCACCGTGAAGGCGATCGAAGACGCCCATGATTTCGTTCCCCGTCTTCGAATCGAGGTTGCCCGTCGGTTCGTCCGCGAGCAGGATCGACGGGTCGTTCACGAGCGCACGGGCGATGGCGACTCGCTGACGCTGACCGCCCGAGAGCTCGTTCGGCCGGTGGCTCGCGCGCGGGATCAGGTCCACCTTGTCGAGCGCCTGGCGCGCACGCACCTGGCGCTCCTTGCTCGGCATCCCCGCGTAGATGAGCGGCAGCTCCACGTTGTGCAGCGCGGTCGCACGCGGCAGCAGGTTGAAGGTCTGAAAGACGAAGCCGATTTCCTGATTGCGGATCTGGGCCAGTTCGTCGTCGTTCATGTCTGCCACCTCCTTGGAGTTAAGGAGGTAACTGCCTTTCGACGGCGTGTCGAGGCAGCCGATCAGGTTCATGAGCGTTGACTTGCCGGAACCTGACGGACCCATGATGGCGACGTATTCACCGCGCTCGATGATGATCGAGACGCCGCGCAGGGCATGGATCTCCTCATCCCCCATCACGTACGTCTTCCATAGATCCCGTGTTTCAATCAACGGCACTTCAGCCTTCTTTCTCTTCGTACTCTGACTTCAAACGCGCGACGACCGCGGGGTCCGCAAGCGTCGTCGTATCGCCGAGCGCCTTGCCTTCCGCGATGTCACGCAGCAGGCGGCGCATGATCTTGCCCGATCGCGTCTTCGGCAGGTCGGCGGCGAAGAGTATCTCGTCGGGCCGCGCGATCGCACCGATTTTCCTTACGACGTGCTCCTTGAGCTCGTCGACCAGCATCGGCGTCGCGCGGACGCCCTCCTTCACCGTGACGAATGCGGCGACCGCCTGCCCCTTGATCTCGTGCGGCCTCCCCACCACGGCCGCCTCCGCGACGCTGGGGTGATCCACGAGCGCGCTCTCGACCTCCATCGTGCCGAGGCGATGGCCTGCGACGTTGAGAACGTCGTCCACGCGTCCGAGCAGCCAGTAGAAGCCGTCGTCGTCGAGCCGCGCACCGTCGCCGGTGAAATACGAGCGGTCGGGCCAGCGGCTCCAGTATGTCTTCTCGAAACGCTCCGGATCGCCGTAGATGGCGCGGAGCATTGCGGGCCACGGCTTCGTCAGGGTCAAAAACCCCCCGCCCGTCGCAACCTGCTTGCCTTCGTTGTCACGGATCTCAGCGAACACACCCGGGAACGGCCGCGTCGCAGAGCCCGGCTTCGTGCTGGTGATGCCAGGCAACGGCGAGATCATGATCATGCCTGTCTCGGTCTGCCACCACGTGTCAACGATAGGGCACCGCTCACGGCCGATGTTCAAGTGATACCAGATCCACGCCTCCGGGTTGATCGGTTCGCCGACCGACCCAAGCAGCCGCAGCGTCTTCATCGGGTGTTTCTTCGGCCAGTCGACGCCCCACCGCATGAATGCACGAATGGCCGTTGGCGCGGTGTAGAAGATAGTGACGCCGTGGCGATCGATCAGTTCCCAGAACCGGTCCTTTTGTGGCCAGTCAGGAGCGCCTTCGTACATCAGCACGGTCGCACCGTTGCTCAGGGGTCCGTAGACAACGTAGCTGTGACCGGTGACCCAGCCGATGTCGGCGGTGCACCAGTAGACGTCCTCTTCCTTCAGGTCGAACACCCATTTCATCGTGGTCGACGTCCCGGTGAGGTAGCCGCCGGTGCTGTGGACGATACCCTTGGGTTTCCCGGTCGTGCCCGACGTGTAAAGGATGTAGAGCGTGTCCTCGGCATCCATGGCTTCAGGAGGGCAATCGAAGGACGTATCCTGCATCAGCCGATGGTACCAGTGGTCCCGCGACTCCTGGATGTGCACCGGAAACGGGCTTGCCCGCTGTCGCTGCACGACAACGACATTCCGGATGGACGGCGTTTCACGAAGCGCTTCGTCAGCCATCTGCTTCAGCGGAACGATCTGCCCCCGCCGGTATCCCCCGTCGGCTGTCACCAGAAGAACGGCTTCAGCGTCGTTGATGCGATCGCGGAGCGACTCGGCGCTGAAACCGCCGAACACGACGCTGTGGATCGCGCCGATGCGCGCGCACGCGAGCATGGCGACCGCGAGCTCGGGGATGAGCGGCAGGTACAACGCCACCCGGTCGCCTCGCTTGACGCCGAGGCTCTTCAGCACGTTCGCGAACGAGCTGACCTCGCGATAGAGATCCCAGTAGGTGAGGGTGCGGCGGTCGCCCGGCTCTCCTTCCCAGATCAAGGCCGCTTTGTTGCGACGCGCCGTGCGAACGTGCCGGTCGATGCAGTTGACGCTGGCGTTCAACTGACCGCCAACGAACCACTGGGCATACGGCGGATGCCAGATCAAAACCTTCTCCCACGGCTTGATCCACTCGAGTTCCCGCGCCTGTTCTGCCCAGAAACCCTCGGGGTCTCGCGCGGCCCGCTCATAGACGGCGGGATCGTTGACGAGGGCGTGCTTCCGGAATTCCTCGGGCGGAGGAAACGTGCGGTCTTCGCGAAGAAGGGCGTCTATTTCGTCCATGGCATAAGGTGCTAAGGGTGCTGATAGGTGCTACGAGGTGCTTCGAGGTGCGTCACAGCACCATTTGAGCACCCTGAGCACCCTTGAGCACCCCTAAGCACCCCTTTACATCGCGACGCCGGGATCGTACGGGATGATCGCCGGGGGCTGCGGCGGAGCGTTCTTCTTGAAGATCGCGACGCCCAGCAGTCCGCCGATCACGCCGAAGGCCACGCTGAAGACGATGTTGATCAGCATGCTGACGACGCGAAGCGCCCCGCCGGCCATCATCCGCTCCATCATGTCGCGCGCTTCCGGCGGGAAGTCCTGGTTGTTCGCCAGGATGCGCGACATCCATTCCTGCTGGAGCGGCCCGAGCATCATCTGAATGGGAATCGACAGCGCCGAGCCGATGATGCCGCCGACGAGACCGGCAAGGAGCCCAACCAGCGCGCCTTCAGCCGCATTGAGCTGCCCCTGGTAATTCTGCTGTCGCAGATACACCGCGAGCACGCCGCCGGCGACCACCCAGAGGCAGCAGCAGCAGTTCCCCGCATTGATGACCGGCAGTGCGGAGAGCACGCCGATGAACAAACCGCCAAGGAGGACCGGCTGCGTTCTGCCTGAATTCATCAGTCGTAATACTCCAGGCCGAGATGAGTGATCAGCTCTTCACCGCGCATGAAGCGAAGCGTGTTCTTCAGCTTCATCAGCTGGATGAAAAGATCGTGCTCCGGGTATAGCCCCTTCGCGTGCATGGGGCTCTTGTAATAGAACGACAACCACTCCTGGATGCCGGACATGTTCGCGCGCCTGGCGAGATCGAGGAAGAGCGCGGTATCCAGCACGATCGGCGCCGCGAGGATGCTGTCCCGGCACAGGAAGTTGATCTTCAGCTGCATCGGATACCCGAGCCAGCCGAAGATATCGATATTGTCCCAGCCCTCTTTGTTGTCGCCGCGCGGCGGATAGTAATTGATACGGACGACGTGGTCCAGTTTTCCGTAGAGATCCGGGTACAGCTTCGGCTGAAGGATGTAGTCCAGGACGGACTTCTTGCTCTCTTCCTTCGTCTTGAACGACTCGGGATCGTCGAGTACCTCGCCGTCGCGGTTGCCGAGGATGTTGGTCGAATACCAGCCGTGGACACCGAGCAGCCGGGCCTTGATGCCGGGCGCCACCACGGTCTTCATCCACGTCTGACCGGTCTTGAGGTCCTTGCCGGCCAGCGGTGAGCCGGTATCGTCGGCCAGCTCGAGGAGGGCGGGGATATCCGCGCTCAGGTTCGGCGCCGCATTGGCGTAGGGAATCCCCTCCTTGATCGCCGCGTAGGCGTAGATCATGCTCGAAGGGACGTTGTCGTCGCTCGCTTCGAGCGCCTTTTCGAGATTGCCGATCGAGGCGTGCGCGGCTGACTCCGTCAGGTATACCTCGGTGCTGCCGCACCAGATCATGACGAGGCGGTCGCAGTTGTTCTCTTTCTTGAACCGCCGCATGTCTTCGATCAGCTGCTCGGCGAGCTCCTTCTTGTTCGTCCCTTTCTTGACGTTCGGTCCGTCGAGACGCTTGACGTAGCGGCGATCGAAGACCGCCGACATTGGCTTGATCGCCTCCATCTCGGGACGGATCTGATCGAGCAGGTCCTTGTCCAGCACGCCAGCCGTCTTCGCTGCGTCGTACGCGGTGTCTTCGAAAATATCCCAGGCGCCGAATACGATGTCTTTCAACCCGGCCAGCGGCACGAAATCCCTGATCAGCGGCGAGCGCCCTTCGGTGCGCTTGCCGAGCCGGATCGTGCCCATCTGCGTGAGCGAGCCGATCGGCTTGGCGAGCCCCCGGCGAATGGCGATGACGCCGGCGATCGTGGTCGTACTGACGGCGCCGAGACCGACGAGAAGGATGCCCAGTTTTCCCGTGGGTTCTGCGATTTTCTGCGGATTTTTCACGGGAAGGAACTATATCATCGGCCCATCGGCCAATCGGTTCATCGGCCTATCTAGTCCCTTCCATGCCCTGGTTCAAAAGCGCCACTCCTCAAGAGCCACTGGCAGTGACGATGACCGGCGTTAAGCTCGGTGATCGGCTGTTGATCATCGGCTGTGCGCACGCGAAGCTGCTCGCCCAGCTGGCGCTCAAACCTGGACTCACCGGACGAACGTGTGCCCTGGACGAGGACGCCGCGATGGCGGCGCGCGGCGCCGACACGGCCTTGCGCGAGGGGGCGCTGGTCGAGTCCGAAACGGCGCCGCTCACGATGCTCCCGCACAACGACTCGGCCTTCGACATCGTCGTCGTCAACCACGCCTTTCGCGGGCTTCAGCCGGAGCGCCGGAGCGCCGTGCTCAACGAGGCGCGACGCGTCCTGCGCGACGGGGGGCGCTGCATCGTGATCGAGCCGTCCGGCCGCAGAGGGCTCATGGCACTCGTCTCGGGATCGGGGCCCGGCACCGTCGCAATCGAGAGCGCAATGACCGCCGCCGGCTTTCGCGCCGTCAGAACCCTGGCCGAACGCGAAGGACTCGCGTTCGTCGAAGCCGCGAGAAGACGCTAAGACCGTTCGTCCTTTCTGGACGTCAATTGTCTCAAGGCGCATACAGCCCGGCCGTGTCGTCTCCAACAGATTTCCGCGGGAACGGCCGAAAAACGGTGCGCGGACTCCGCCGCACGCCCTGAATCCCACGGCAGGTTTTTTGCCCCTGGGACGGCCACACGTCCAAAGAAATGTCCAGACTGCCATCTGCATCGACCGAAGTCTTCACGGTGCGCGAGATCGCTCTCGCGGCGGGAGTCCCGCCTCGTGTGGCGCGGGAAATGGTGGATTCCGGCGCGGTCGGGACGCTGGACGGAAAATTCCTGAGCGGGGCCCAGGCCACCGGCTGTGTGAAGCGGCTCCGTAGCGACCTGTTCCAGCCCGGCCGTAACGAAATGTTCGCCTCCCGCAGTGCCGGTGAACGATCGCCGGCCGCGGGCATCGTCGGTTCGAGTGCCCTGCACGGGGCCTTGCTCGCGGCTCTCGTGATCATGACAACGTGGGGGATCACCTCCGCGCAGGAACAGATCCCCCCCCGCCTCGAACCGATCCGCCTTGTCTTCCTGGCAACCCCCGGCCCCGGTGGGGGCGGAGGTGGCGGCGGACTGAAACAGCCGAAACCGCCCGCAAAGGCGGAGATGAAGAGCCGCACGTCGCTCCGAAGCCCCGTGCCGCCGCCCAAGCCGCCGACGCGCAGAAAGCCGGATCCGGAGCGAGTGACGCCGCCGCCGCCACCCGTGGTGCAGGCGACACCTAAGCCGGTCGATCCCCCTCCCCCGCCACCGCGCCCCGAGGTGACACCGCAAGTCGTGGCGCCGGTTGCGACCGCATCGTCCGACCCGCGAGACCGCGCCGGGGTTCCGACTGAAACACCGGCGGAGCCCGAAAGCCAGGGCAGCGGAACCGGCGGTGGCGCCGGAACGGGCCAGGGAACGGGCCTTGGTGAAGGCTCGGGTTCAGGCATCGGTCCGGGCACGGGTGGAGGCACGGGCGGCGGCCCCTATAGACCGGGGAGCGGAATCACTCCGCCGCAGATCGTGCGCGAAGTGAAGCCTGATTACACTGAAGATGCACGGCGCCGCGGGATCGAAGGGGACGTCGTCCTCGAGATCGTCGTGCGCAGCGACGGCAGCGTCGGCGACGTGAAGGTACTGCAGGGGCTGGGCGGAGGCCTGGATCGCCGAGCCGTTGACGCCGTGCGGCAATGGAAGTTCTCTCCCGCGAAAAGGTTCGGAACGCCCGTGGACGTGCTGGTCGAAGTCGCGGTCGAATTCAAGCTCCGGTAAACGACATGGATGCCATTCTGCTCACAGTAACGGGGATAGCACTGGCGCTGGCTGCGGTCATGGGCGTGCTGCTCACGCGCATGCTGAGCGAGGAGCGGCGCCGTTCCGAGGCGCGGGTCGCACTGCTCTCGGATCTGGCCGCGGACCCTGGAAGGGCCGCGCCGTATGCCGAGATCGACGCGTTCCCGCCTGAGGACATGCGTCCCCGGCCTGAGCCCGCGACCCGGCCGTCGCGGATGCTCGGCTTCGACGACATCGAGCTTCGTCCATCAGTGGAGGACGTGCGCGGCGTCCACGATCTGTTTCACGAACAGGAAGAACCCTCCCCGTGGCCGCGGCGTTTCGCCGTGGTTGGAGGGCTCGCCGCCGTCGTTGCGCTGGTCGTGTTCGGGTGGTCGAACTTCGCCGGACGCCTGACCACCGCTGTACCATCGGCACAGGTTTCCGAGGTCGTGGTCGACACCCCGCTCGAGCTCCTGTCGCTGCGCCACGCGCAGGAGGACGGGACGCTGACCATCACCGGGCTCGTGCAGAACCCCCGTGCCGGTCGGCCGCTGTCGGCCGTGAAAGCCACCCTGTTCGTGTTCGGCCCCGGGGGCTCATTCATCACCAGCGGGCGCGCGCCACTGGATTTCACGTCGCTTGGCGCAGGAGACGAATCGCCATTCGTGATCCGGGTTCCCGTGACCGGCACCGTGACGCGGTATCGTGTCGGATTCCGAGGAGATGACGATCGGGTGCTCGCGCACGTCGATCGAAGATCGCCCGAAGCGATCGCACAGAAGTAGGGGCCCATGACGAAACATCGAACGCTCGCCATCTGCTCATTCATCGCGGTCTGTGTGGCCGCGGGGCAGGCGCAGCAGCCAGCGCAGCAGGATCAACGAGAATCGTTCCGGTTCCGTACGGGCGTCGAGCTGATCAACGTGACCGCAACGGTCACCGATGGCAGCGGACGTTTCGTGCCGGATCTCCGCAAAGAGGACTTCCGGGTCTATCAGGACGACGAGCTCCAGCAGATCACCCACTTCAACAGCGAGCGCGTGCCGGTGAGCCTCGGGATCATTCTCGACACGAGCGGCAGCATGGACGGCGAGAAAATGATGGCCGCCAGACATGCGCTCGATCGGTTTCTCCTCGAGCTGCTCGGTCCCGACGACGAAGTATTCCTCTATCGTTTCGACAACAATCCGGAGCTCGTCCACGGCTGGACGACCGACAAGCGCAGGGTGAGCGCCGAGCTCGCGCGGCTGCGGCCGCGCGGTGGCACGGCGATGTACGACGCGGTCGCGGAAGCCATTCCGCTTGTGCAGTCCGGCAAACACCGGAAAAAGGCGCTCGTCATTATTTCCGACGGTAACGACACGAGCAGCCGCACCGCCGTCGTCGCGCTGCAGGAGCAGATCCGGGAGACGGAGATTCTCGTCTACGCCATCGGCATCGACTCGCAGGATACGTTCGTCCAGCCCCGGACCAGGTGGGGTGGCGTCCTCGAGGGATTCATGCAGAGGCGTCCACGGCCGTTCCCGTTTCCGATTCCTGGCCGCAGACCGTCGCCGCCGCCACCGACGAATCCCGGCGGCACGCGCTACCCCCGCAATCCGCCTCCGATCGTCATCCCGCCGTCCGGTGGAGGGACGCGGAATCGCGTGGGAGTCGGCGAAGGCGTGAACGTCGCTGCGTTACGCGACATCACGGACGACAGCGGCGGGCGCACCGAAGTCATCCGATCGGCACGCGACCTCGATCCTGCAACCGCCAACATCGCGGACGAACTGTCGAAGCAGTACTACCTCGGGTACTCCGCAAGTGGATCGAAGGACGGCCGGTGGCACTCGATCCGCGTTGAGGTCCTCGACCGGAACTACATGGTGCGTGCTCGCAAAGGCTTCATCGCAACGCCGTAAATCATCGACCTATCGCCTATCGTCCAATTGGCACGTCGATGGGCCGATAGACCGATGAGCCGATAGACCGATATCATTCGGGCGTGCAGTACGCGGCGGCCATAGGGCTGAGCGTCGTCGGCAGCCTGGGTGGTCTGCTCGCGGCTTCGAGTTTTCTCCTTCTCGGCGACGGGCTTCGCCTCAGGCTCGTCCCGGCCGCCATCAGCTATGCAGTCGGCACGCTGCTCGGCGCCGCACTGCTGGCGCTGCTGCCGCAGTCGCTGGCGCAGCTGCCCCCGTCGATCGCCCTCGGCACGCTCCTCGCCGGCGTGCTGACCTTCTTCGTTCTCGAGCGGTTCCTGTTGTGGCGCCACTGCCATGACGGTCACGAGTGCGAAGTCCACACCGGCAGCGCCGCATCGCTGGTCATCATCGGCGACGCCTTTCACACCTTCGTGGACGGCGCCGTGATCGCGGCGGCAGTCATCACCTCCGTCCCCCTCGGGGTGACGACAGCGCTGGCGGTGGCGGCGCATGAAGTGCCCCAGGAGGTCGGCGACGTCGCGATCCTGCTGCGCGCCGGCTACCGTCGAAGCCGGGCGTTGATGCTGAACCTCGTCTCCGCCGCTGGCGGCGTCCTCGGAGCGACGACGATGCTCCTCGCGTCGCAGTGGCTGCCGAACGTGCTCCCGTACGTGCTCGCCTTTGCGGCCGGCAACTTCCTCTATATCGCGATGGCCGACCTGATCCCGGATCTTCACCGCGGCCACATGGGCGAGAGCTCGCTACGGCAGCTCCTCCTCATTGGCGCCGGAATCCTGACCATCGTCCTGTTGTAGAGACATCGCGCGCGGGTCTCTGAACGAAACACGCGGAAACTGTGGCCTCTCGCGTGGCACCCGCTTTGCCCCGGACGTACTCGATGACCCGAGCCAGCGGGTGTCGTCCTCAAGGGATCCGGGCCATGAAATTCACGGTCGCGCTCGCCGCAGGCGTCTGTTTTCTCCTCGCCACCGCTCCCGCGGCGGCGGCACTCGAACAAGCCAGAACCGACGTTCAAATCTCAGATGACGTCGTCCGCTCGGTGAACACGTATTCACGTTACACGGTCTTCGACGACGTCCGGGTGGATGTCCTCAATGGCGTCGTCGCGCTCACTGGACGCGTGACGATGCCGTTCAAGAAAGACGAGATCGCGAAACGCGCCGCTGGTGTGGATGGCGTGAAAGGGGTACGCAACGACATTGGCGTGCTCCCGCCGTCGCCGTTCGACGAAGAACTGCGCCACAAGGTGGCGCGGGCGATCTACGGGAATGCCGCGTTCTGGCGGTACGCCGCGATGCCGAACCCGCCGATCCACATTCTCGTCGAAGGGGGACGCGTGACGCTGACGGGCGTCGTCCAGAGCGAGGTCGATCGAACACTCGCACGCTCGCTTGCCACAGGTCAGGGGGAAATCTCGCTGACTAACGCGCTTCGAACTGACGCCGAAGCGCGACAATGAGGAATTTAGGAGTTAGGAGACAGGGATTTGGAGTTATCGTCTCGTCCTCTCCTCATGGTCCACCAGATGAGCAGCACGAGGACGAGGACGGCAGCGGTGAACGCGCCGAAGAAGAGCCAGAGCGTCCGATGAAGGATGGAGCGGCTCTCCATCTCCACCCTGATGTCCACGGGATCCCCTTCGAGGCGGTCCGCAAGGTGCTGCTCCCATGCGATGATGTTGCCGCGGTCGTACGATCTCGGCTGGTTGGTCTCGAGATCGCGCGCGTTGTGAAAGATGATCTTGCTCGGCAGATGCAGCCTGAAGGCAACGATCTCTCTGCCATCCCACCCGTAGTTCTGCAGTGAACCCGGCGTCATCGCGGATGCGCCGACGCGTTGCGTGTACACGTGCTTCCCGTTTTCCTGCGTCAAGGAGTAGCGTGACCATGAGAACGGGGCGGCCTCGTGCAACCTCCGGATGTCGTTGAATGCGATCCGCACCTGGACGAACCGCCGCCCTTTCCTGCGCCATTCGCGGCTGACACGCGTGACATCGGTGACGGGCGTCGTGAACATCGCGCGTATCTGATCTCGAGTGATGCGGCCGTTACTGTCCGTCGGCACCGGCAGTCCGCGCAGCGCGGCGAGCGCGGGATACGACGCGTTGACGGTGAGCGTTCCGCTTCCGTCGAGACCCAGCGTCAGGTCTTCTTCGTATTCGTATTGCTTGCCGAAGACGCCACCGCCACAGCCGGCGGCGGCCACTGTGAGCGCCACCAGGGCGGCGGCGCACAGGCGTCTGAACATTGTGCGAATGATATAAGAGTTCGTGATGGATCCGCGGCCGCGCCTCTTCCTCATCGACGGCAGCTCGCAGATGTACCGTGCGTACCACGCGATGCGGGGCGGCGGCCTCAGCGGCCCTGGAGGCAAGACCACACACGCGGTCTACATCTTCGTGACGATGTTGCGGAAGCTGATTGAGGATCACAACCCGCAGTACATCGCCGCCTCCTTCGATCTTCCGGGCCGCACGTTCCGCTCCGACCTCGCCGCCGATTACAAGGCGACCCGCTCGCCGATGCCGCCGGATCTTGCGGAACAGATTCCGTGGGTCCATGAAGCGTGCAAAGCCCTCGGTGTGCCAATCCTGACCTACGAGCGCTACGAGGCCGACGACGTAATCGGAACGCTCGCGGTGAACGCCATCGCGGCCGGTTTCGATGTGGCGATCGTCACCGGCGACAAGGACTTCTTTCAGCTGGTGCATGACGAGCTACAGGTTTACAACCCGAAAGAGGACGGCACCTGGTACGACGCCGAGGGGGTCAAGGAAAAGTTCGGCGTCATGCCCGCGCAGGTCGTGGACGTCCTGGCGCTCATGGGTGACTCCATCGACAACATCCAAGGCGTGCCGGGCATCGGCGAAAAAGGGGCGCGCGATCTGATCGCAACCTACGGAAACCTCGAGGCGCTGCTGGCTCACGCTTCGGAGATCAGCAACAAGCGGTATCGCGAAGGGCTCCTCAATCACGCCGACGAAGCACGACAGAGCCGCGAGCTGGCCCGGATTCGTACCGATGTCCCGGTTGAATTCGATCCGGACGCAGTGCGGTACCGCGGCGCATCCCAGCCCACGTGCTTCGAGCTGTTCACCCGACTGGGGTTCCGCACGCTGGTCATGGAGTACGCGCCGACGGCAGATACGGTCGGCAAGGACTATGCGGTCGTCGATTCGGTCGAGGGCCTGACGGCCCTCGCCGGCGAGCTCGCGGCCGCCGGGCGGTTCGCGTTCCGGGTGATCCCCGACACACCGTCGGCGATGCGTGCGGGCATTGTCGGCTTCTCGTTCTCGACCGACGCGCGCCGCGCGCGATACGTTCCCGTTTCGCCCTCAGCCCTGAAGGGCTGGACTACGGAAGGCTGGCCGTCGGCTCCGTCCGCCAGCGGAGACGGCGACCTGTTCGGTCCGACCGAGGCGGAAGGGGGCCGCGGTCTGCCTCTCGGGACGGTGATGGATCCGCTGAGATCCGTGCTCGAAGATCCCGCCATCCCGAAGATCGGCCACGACCTCAAGTTCGATGCGATCGTTCTCGCGCGGCATGGCGTAGAGCTTCGCGGCATCGAGACAGACACCATGCTCGCGAGTTATCTCGTCGATGCGACCCGCGCCGCGCATCCGCTCGAGGAGCTGGCGCTCGAGCACGCCGGGTACAAGGCGCTCCGCGAAGAAGACGTCTGCGGCCGGGGCGCCAAGGCCATTTCGTTCGCGGACGTGCCGCTCGAACGGATGCTGGATTTCGCGGGCGAGAGGGCGGACCTCGCCATGCAGATGGCCGCGCCGCTCCGGGAGCTCCTGCGGCGGGAAGAGTTGCAGGACCTTTACGAGCAGCTCGAGCTGCCGCTGGTGCCGGTGCTCGTGGCGATCGAGCGGGCCGGCGTCCGGATCGACGGCCCCGCGCTGCTCTCGCAGTCGGGCAACGTCGACAGGGAGCTGGCACGGCGCGCGTCCCAGATCTACGAGTATGCGGGAGAGGAGTTCAATATCAACTCCCCGAAGAAGCTCTCGGAGATCCTGTTCGACAAGCTCGGGATGCGCACCGAGACGATCCGCCGGACGACGAAGACCAAGGCACAGTCAACCGCCTTCGAGGTGCTCGAGGAGCTGGCGCTGGCGCACGAACTGCCGCGGCTGATTCTCGAATGGCGCGCCCTGATGAAGCTGAAGGGGACCTACATCGATACGCTGCCGCAGCTGGTGAATCCGGAGACGGGACGCGTCCATACATGCTTCAACCAGGCGGTTGCCGCCACGGGTCGCCTGAGCAGCAGCGATCCGAACCTGCAGAACATCCCGATCCGTACTGAAGTCGGCCGCGAGATCCGCCGCGCATTTGTCGCCGAGCCCGGCAACGTTCTGATCTCCGCGGACTACTCGCAGATCGAGCTGCGCGTGCTCGCGCACATGTCGGATGAACAGACGCTCATCGACGCCTTCAGCCGCAACGAAGACATCCACGACCGCACGGCAGCGAAAGTGTTCGGAGCGGCGAGTCACCTGAGCGCCCACGAACTGCGCCGGCGGGCGAAGATCATCAACTACGCGCTCCTCTACGGAAAGCAGGCGTTCACGCTGGCCAAAGACATCGGTGTCTCCCGGCAGGAGGCGCAGGATTTCATCGACGCGTATTTCGCGGGTTTCCCCGACGTCCGCCGGTTCATCGACGACCTGCTCGTCCAGGCGCGCGAGTCCGGGGTCGTAAAGACGATGTTCGGGCGCAGGCGACTGGTGCCCGAGCTGACGAGCCGCAACGGTCAGATCAGGGGGGCTGCCGAGCGCGTGGCCGTGAACCTGCCGATCCAGGGTAGCGCCGCCGACATCCTCAAGAAGGCAATGATCGACGTGCATGCCGGGCTGCCATCAGTCGCAGGCGGCCGCGCGCGCATGATCCTGACCGTCCACGACGAGCTGTTGTTCGAAGCTCCACGAGAGGCCGCGGACGAAACCGTCGCTCTCGTCCGCGAGCAAATGGAAAATGCCGTGACGCTGAAAGTACCGCTGACGGTTGATATCGGAGTCGGAGAGAACTGGAAGGAGGCGAAAAGCTGAAAGCTATCAGCTATCAGCTATCAGCTGTCAGCTAGCGTGTCCAGGACGCTTTGAAAGCTTCCCATTCGCCGACGAGACCGGCGACGACCATATTCGATTCCTGGCCGCCGATTCGCGCGGCGCGGTCCGGGATAATGCCCTGGATCACGAGGCGATCGAGGTCGCCGCGCACCGCGACACCACGATCCCGGCCGAGGATGGAACGCACCCAGCTCGCCATCGCTGCGTTCCATGCCCCTTCGACGTCGCCGCTGCTGCGGGCGGCCGCGGCGACCCAGTAATTGGCCGGCGCCGAGCCGGTCTCGCGCAGAAGCTCCGACTCCATGCGCCCGATGATGCGGGCGTAGATCGGGGCGCGCTCGGCAACCGGGCGCGTCTGGGCGTGGCGATCCAGCGCTGACGCCCACCAGTCGAGCGCGCGCTCGTGCGCCATCGGCCCGAGCGTCGTCGAGGGCACGATCATCGGCTCGATCACATCGGCGGCCGCGGCAAAACGGTCCTCGAGAAACAGCCCCTGGCCCAGGCCGAGCATCAGTTCGACGCGCTCGGTGGCGTCCAGCTGGTCGGCGTTGACGGTTCGCAGCGCCTCGCGCGCCTGCGCGAAATGCTCCTGCGATGCGGTCTCGCGAAAGAGTTCGAGCAGGGCGCGCCCGAGAACTACGCGCGCGCTGTTGGCGGTGCGTGCCATCGCCAAGGCGGTGCGGGCAGCGCGTTCGGCCCCTTCGTACTTGCCCTCGTTGTAAAGGCGCCGTGCGTCGCTCAGCGCGTCCTGCGCCGACAGCGGGGCCGCCAACATAAAAACGACGGTCAGAAGAGCCGCGAGAGTGCGCACGCGGGGGATGGTAGCACAGCAGGCTTCGGCCATTAACTCCCTGGTACAGCGACACTTACATCATAGTGTGGATGCGCTGGGCTATAATCCGAGCAGATGGTGGAGCCGGTCGTCATTCCGCGGTCAGATCACGCGATCTCGCGGCGTGACATCGACCCGGACGCGCTCAAGGTCCTCTACCGCCTGCACGAACATCATTACGCCGCCTACCTGGTTGGGGGCAGCGTCCGCGATCTGCTGCTGAACCGCCGCCCGAAAGACTTCGATGTCGGGACGTCGGCGCATCCGCACCAGATCAAGAAGCTCTTTCGCAACTGCTGGATCATCGGCCGGCGCTTCCGTCTTGCGCACGTGAAATTCGGCACGAAGGCGATCGAGGTCGCGACGTTTCGCAGGCACGTGGACACGCTGGAGGTGACGCCGGAAGCGGAAGCCGCAACCGTCACGGCACGCGACACGGTGGGGCCCGGCGAGCCGCTGCCGCCGGAGGAAATGGAGGAGGCCCGCAGGCCGCGACGCCGCGCGGAAGACCACCTCATCGCTCGCGATAACACCTACGGCACTCCGGAGGAGGACGCCTTCCGCCGCGATTTCACGGTCAACGCGCTCTTCTACGACATCGGAACATTCTCGATCATCGACTACACCGGCGGCCTCCACGATCTCGAAGCGCGCGTGATCCGGTGCATCGGCGAGCCCGAAGTCAGGTTTCTGGAGGACCCGGTCCGGATGCTGCGAGCTGTCGTCCTGGCGGCGCGGCTTGAATTCACGATCGACGAGCCTGTGGTCGAGGCCATCGCGCAGCTCAAGCACGAGATCGCACGGAGCGCGGCGCCGCGGCTTCTCGAGGAGTACTACAAGATCCTCCGCTCGGGGCATGCCGCCGTGGCATTCAAGCAGCTCGCGCGGACAGGCCTTCTGAAGGAGATCACTCCCGAGCTCGCCGATGCGCCGGCGGCCTTCTGGCGCGCCGTCTCCGCAATCGACCGCTACCGCGCGCGCTTCGGTTCTGCACCGGACGCCCTGACCAATACCGTGCTCGCCGGGACGCTGCTCAACCCGCTCGGGCTCATCGGCCCGCCGCAACGCTTCCATGCGGACGGTACGGAACGCCGGATCGAGCTCGGACTGCTGCCGATTGCGCGCCGTGACGTCGAGCGGCTTCAGCAGATGTTCAGCATCATCCCCAAACTGATGGACGTTCAGGCGCCGATGCGCAGCCAACGCGGCCTCCTGCATCGATCGTCGTTGCCCGAAGCGCTGACGTGGCTCGAAATCCACACCGACCGTCCCGACGTCGTCGAGCACTGGCGCGAGCTTATGGCGCAGCGTGCCGATCCCGCGCCGGCTGACGCCCCCCCGAGCCCTTCATCTGTGAACAGGCGCCGGCGTCGGCGCCGCCGTGTACCTCGAGGGTTCCAGTAAGGCGTCTCGAGAACGGCGTACCCACTGTCAGGCGTCTGGATTCGCCACGAAGCGATAGCCGACGCCGCGAACGGTCAGGAGGTGGCGCGGCTTCGAGGGCTCACGCTCGATGTAGCGTCGCAGCCGGACCACGAAGTTGTCGATCGGCCGCGTGTCGGTATCTTCCTGGACGCCCCACACATCCTCCAGCATGGACCTGCGCGACACCGCCTTGCCTTCATGCTGGATCAGGTACCGCAGGAGGTTGGCTTCCATCAATGTCAGCGGCAGCGTGCGGTCGCCGACGCGAAGCTCCAGGGTGTCGAAATCAATCGTCTTCTCCGCAAAGGCGTACTGATCCTGGGCGCGCGTGGCCCAGGCCGTTCGCCGCAGGAGACTGCTGACGCGTGCGATGAGGATGGCCAGCTCGGTCGTCTTGGGCAGGTAATCGTCGGCGCCCGCGTCGAATCCCTTCAACACATCGTCGGGGCGGCCGAGAGCTGTCAGAATGAGCACCGGCACGAATTGTCTTGCGGCGCGGAGGTCGGATACCACGCTGAAGCCGTCCTTGCCGGGCAGCATCACATCGAGAACCACGAGGTCGTACCCGGTCCGTTCGCTGCCCGCGAGAACGGCGAGTGCAGCTTCGCCGGTTTCGACGACGTCGGTCGAGTACCCCTCCGCTTCGAGGTTGAACCGGAGGGCCTCGGCGAGGTGCTTCTCGTCCTCGACGACGAGGACTCTCGGCGGTGTGTTCATAGATTACTCCGCTCGGTGGGGCCCCTTCACATTCCCCACCTCGCTGCGCGCTCGCGGTCGCCTGCGGCGACTCCCCTCCGGCGCTCGCTCACACCGGCTCGGGCGCGCGAGGCAGCAAGAGGGTGAACGTGCTCCCCCTTCCGGATCCTTCGCTTTCGGCGTATGCCTTGCCGCCGTGGCGTTTGGCGACCGAGCGGACGATGAACAGACCCAGGCCGCTGCCCTTGGCGCGGACCGACATCCCGTGGATCCGATAGAAGCGGCGGAAGACGCGTTTCAGCTCGTGCGGCGAGATACCCGCGCCGCGATCGCGCACCTTGAGGGCGTACCGGGAGCGATCCGCGGTTTCCTCGACCGAGATGGTGACGCGTGGGTCCGGCGCGGAATACTTGACGGCATTGTCGATGAGATTCCAGATGGCAGCCTTCAGTTCGTCCGCGTCGCCGATGACGACCGCGGGCCCGGTCGTCCGCTCGTCGTAGACGAGCGCATCCTCGCCGAGATGAAAGCGCGTCCGCGCCAGCGTGATGCATTCGCGCGCGATCTCGCTGAGGTCGACGCGCAGCTGGGCAAT
>Ga0136617_10001869_pt1 | contig 18798 bp, 17 predicted proteins | sample AntDrymUQ3222106_2_FD_129672 | JGI IMG/M metagenome (GOLD analysis project Ga0136617, IMG submission 129672) | Polar desert sand microbial communities from Dry Valleys, Antarctica - metaG UQ322 (21.06) | ecosystem: Environmental > Terrestrial > Soil > Desert | place: Antarctica: Dry Valley... | reverse complement strand
TCGAGCGCGATGTGCTCGAGGCGGCGGTGGTCGCCTTCGCCCTCAGGGTCGGCCAACCGGGCTGAGGCCGCTTCCGCCGGATTCAGACCTGGGCCGCGCCGCCCTCCCACTCGACCCGCAGGGACGGGCCGGCGATGGTGGTGAAGGTCACGTGGAGTGTGGTCGAGGTGGCGGTGCCATTGCCGTCGTCGACCAGCACGTAGGTGTCGTCGTCGCGCAGCCGATGCAGCTCGACCCGCCGGTCCTGGTGCACGATCAGCACCTCGCGCACGCCCCGGCTGGCGTAGAACGGCAACTTCTTGTAGCTCTCGTCGCCCGGGGAGCGGATCTCGACGACAAGCTCGGCTCCGGTCACGCCCTCGTCGACGCCCTGGTCGGGGCGGGCGTACACCTGATCGGGTACCCGCCAGTCGTCCTCGGGATTGGCGAACACGCCGGTGGAGTCACCGTAGGGTTCCAGGCCCACCTGGCGGGCGAGAGGGATGAGGATTGCTAGCAGGTCGGTGCTCAGGCGACTGTGCCAACGCTTCGGCGGGTTCACGAAATGCCACTCCCCTGCCCATCGCTCGTCCTGCTTGTCAATCCCGAGGCTGCGGCGCTCGGCGACCATCGCCTCCGAGGCATTGACCAGCACGGCACGCACGATTTCGATTCTCGCACAGGCGTTGCCAGCCGATCATCCGTGGCGACTCCATTCGGCGGCGACCCGGCCCGGTCCTACGATGGACCAGTGGAACCCGCAGAGTCCGCGACGACGCCCATCCTTTCGCGCGACGAGGTCGTGTACGTCGCCGTCCTGGCCCGCCTGGCGCTGACCGACGACGAGATCGACGTCTTCACGGGCCAGCTGGCGGCCGTTCTCGACCACGCGGCCGACGTGGCGGCCCTCGACACCGCCGGCGTCCCCCCGACGGCCCACCCGCTGCCCCTCGTGAACGTCCTTCGCGACGACATCGTCCGGCCCGGACTCGACCGTGACGAGGTGCTGGCCGCGGCGCCGGCGGCCGAGTCGGGCCGGTTCCGGGTGCCCCGGATCCTCGGCGACGAGCTGTGACCAGGTGACGGCGCTGGAGATCGCGGCCGACGTCCGCTCGGGACGGCGGCCCGCCCGCGAGGTGGTCGAGTCGCACCTGGCGGCGATCGCGGCGCGGGAACCGGAGTTGCACGCCTTCAACCTGGTTCTGGCCGACGAGGCCCTGGCCGCGGCCGCCGAGGTCGACCGGCAGGTGGCGGCGGGCGACGACCCCGGGCCGCTGGCCGGGGTACCGGTGGCGCTCAAGGACAACCTGTGCACCCGGGGGGTGCCCACCACGTGCTCGTCCCGGATCCTCGACGGCTGGCGGCCGCCCTACGACGCCACCGTCGTCGTCCGCCTCCGGGCCGCAGGCGCCATCGTCGTCGGCAAGACCAACATGGACGAGTTCGCCATGGGGTCCTCGACCGAGAACTCGGCGTTCGGGCCCACCCGCAACCCCCACGACCCGTCCCGGGTGCCGGGCGGATCGAGCGGGGGAAGCGCGGCGTCGGTGGCAGCCGGGTTCGCGGCCCTGGCCCTGGGCTCCGACACCGGCGGGTCGATCCGCCAGCCCGCCGCCCTCTGCGGGGTGGTCGGGATGAAGCCCACCTACGGGGTGGTGTCCCGGTACGGGCTGGTGGCCTTCGCCTCCTCCCTCGACCAGATCGGCCCCCTCGCCGCCACCGTGGCCGACGCCGCAATCCTCCTCGAGGTCATCGGGGGCCACGACCCCCTCGACTCCACGTCGATCGCGGGCCCCGCCCCCCGGGTCGGCGGCGTGCTCGACGACGGCGTCGAGGGACTGCGGGTGGGCGTGGTCCGCGAGCTCACCGGCGGGATCGACCCCGACGTGGCCGCCCGCCTGGCCGAGGCGGCGACGGCCCTGGAGGCCGGCGGGGCCAAGGTTGAGGAGGTGTCGGTGCCGGCGGTCGCCTACGGCCTGTCGGCGTACTACGTGATCGCCACGGCCGAGGCCTCCAGCAACCTGGCCCGCTACGACGGCGTCCGCTACGGCCTGCGGGTCGACCCGACTGTTGACGGCACCGGCGACATCACCGCCATGTACGGCGCCACCCGGGCCGCCGGCTTCGGGGCCGAGGTCAAGCGCCGCATCATGCTCGGCACCTACGCCCTGTCGGCCGGCTACTACGACGCCTACTACGGACAGGCCCAGCGGGTCCGTACCCTGATCATCCGCGACCTCGGGGCCGCCTACAGCCAGTACGACCTGCTCCTGTCGGCGACCGCGCCCAGCACCGCCTTCGCCTTCGGGGCCAAGAGCGAGAACCCCCTGGCGATGTACCTGTCCGACGTGTGCACCATCCCGTCCAACCTGGCCGGCCATCCCGCCATCTCCGTCCCCTACGGCACCGGCGCCGACGGCCTCCCGGTGGGCATCCAGCTCCTCGCCCCCGCCCTGGGGGAACCGGTCCTGTTCCGCGCCGCCGCCGCCCTCGAACGGAGCGCTCCCCGATGACCGACGACCCGGCCGCAGGCCTTGAACCGTCGGAACGGCAAGCAGTCGACCCGGAGGGTCGTCCAAGCGTCTCCGACGACCCGGAGGGTCGTCTGTGGGAGACCGTGGTCGGCCTCGAGGTCCACTGCGAGCTGGCGACCGCGACGAAGCTCTTCTGCGGATGCCCGAACGCCTTCGGCGACTCGCCCAACACCAACGTCTGCGCGGTTTGCCTGGGCCTGCCCGGCTCGCTCCCGGTGCTGAACCGCCAGGCGGTGGAGCTGGCCATGAGCGTCGGACTGGCCCTGCGGTGCGAGGTGCGGCCGTCGGTCTTCCACCGGAAGAACTACTTCTATCCGGACATGCCGAAGGACTACCAGGTCAGCCAGTACGACCAGCCGATCAACGTCGGGGGCCACCTCGACCTTCCCGACGGCACCCGGGTGGGCGTCACCCGGGCCCATATGGAGGAGGACACGGGCAAGACCACCCATGTGGGCGAGAGCGGGCGCATCCACGGGGCCGACTATTCCCTCGTCGACTACAACCGGGCCGGCGTGCCGCTGGTGGAGATCGTCAGCGAGCCCGACATCCGCTCGGCCGACCAGGCCAAGGCCTACGTCAACGAGCTGCGGGCGATCCTCGTCGCCATAGGGGCGTCCGACGCCCGCATGGAGGAGGGATCCCTGCGGATCGACGCCAACGTATCGGTGCGACCGGAGGGGTCGCCCACCTTCGGCACCCGGGCCGAGATCAAGAACCTCAACTCGGTGCGGTCGGTGGGCCGGGCCGTCGACTACGAGGTCAAGCGCCAGATCGGGCTGCTGGAGGCGGGGGAGAAGGTGGTGCAGGAGACCCGCCATTGGAACGAGGACGCCGGCCGCACGTCGTCGATGCGCTCGAAGGAGGAGGCCAACGACTACCGGTACTTCCCGGAGCCCGACCTGGTGCCTCTGGTTCCCTCCGAGGAGTGGAGGGATGCGGTGGAGGCCCGCCTGCCCGCGTTGCCGGCTGATCGCCGGCGGACGCTGGCCGCCGCCGCCGGCGTCTCGCCTGTCGATCAGGCGGTGGTGGCGGTGGTCGCCCTCGACCTCGACGATCTGGTCGTCCGGGCCGTGGTCGGCGGGGCCGACCCCCGCCTGGCCCTCAACCGGGCCGCCAACGAGGTGGCGGCGGCCCACGTGGCGCCGGGCGGGGTCGACGTGGCCGGTTTCACGTCGGTCGTGCAGATGGAGGGCGACGGCCGCCTCACGTCCACCCAGGCCAAGCAGGTGCTGGCCGAGGTGCTGGCCGGTGGCGGCGACCCGCAGAACATCGCCCGGGCGAGGGGCTTCGAGGCGTTGGAGGCCGACGCTCTGCTCGGCGTGGTCGACCAGGTGGTGGCCGACCATCCGACCGAGTGGGCCCGCTTCTGCGAGGGCGAGCAGAAGCTGGCCGGCTTCTTCGTCGGCAAGGTGATGACCGCCACCCGGGGCCAGGCCGACGGCAAGGTGGTCACCGCCCGCCTGCGCCAGCTCGCCGGGGCGTAGGCTTTTCGTCATGAGAGCAGTGATGTTGGAGGTACCGGAGGCCCTCGTCGAGGAGCGGCGCCGCCTGGGTATCGACGGCCGCGACGAGATGTGGGAGGGAGTGCTCCACATGGTCCCGCCGCCGTTCGACCGCCTTCAGCGCCTGGAGGCGAAGCTGCTGCTGGCGCTGGCCCCACCCGCGCAGCGGCTGGGTCTGGTCACGACTGTCGAGACCGGCGTGTTCCGGGCCGACAACGACTACAGGGTTCCCGACCTGGTGATCAGCCGTTCCGAGGACCGGTCCGAGCGGGGCATCGAGGGACGGGCCGAGCTTGTGATCGAGATCCGCTCCCCGAACGACGAGACCTACCAGAAGATCGACTGGTACCTCTCGGTCGGCGTGCGGGAGGTCGTGGTGATCGACCGGGATACGCTCGGGGTCACCCGCTTCGGCTCCAACGGCGCCCTCGCGGTGACTTTCGAGACCCTCGAAGGGCCCCGCCTGCGGCTGACCTGGGACGGCGGCCAAGAGGAGATCTCCGTATGAGTCCAGCCCGATGAGTCCAGCCCGATGAGTGTCGTGAAGATCAACGCCATCACCGTCCCCGCCGAGCGGGCTGACCAGCTGGCCGCCCGTTTCGCGGCCCGGGCCGGACAGGTGGGCCAGTCGGAGGGTTTCGAGGAGTTCCAGCTTCTGCGGCCCACCGACGACCGCACCACCTGGCTGGTGTACACGCGCTGGCGCGACGAGGAGTCGTTCCAGGCGTGGATGGCGTCCCAGGCGTTCGGCCAGGCCCACGGGAACCAGGGTCAGGGGGGTCCGCCGCAAGGCGGCCCGCCCTCCGGCGGCCCCGCACCTAGCGCGGCGGAGGGCGCCCGACCGGCTTCGGGGGGACCGGTCGCCACCGGCAGCGAGCTCTGGAATTACCACGTAGAGCAGCGCGAGGCCCGCTGAGCGTTTACAAAACCGTGATGCGCACAATACTGGCGTTGGGCCGGTCGGCTCAGCTAGGTTACGTCGTCTGCAATTTGCAGGCGTAGTGCGGGGTGGGAAGGCGGCAGCGCCGATGACCGAAGGAGACCGGGGATGAGCGCATCTCGAACATCGAGGTTTCGAGCGGCGGCTCTCGCAGGCGTCCCCGTGGCCGCAATCCTCCTCGCGGTCCTGACGCCCGCGGCCCAGTCCGACGTCACCGCCACGCGAGGTAACGCCTATGGCGTGAGCGCGGCGCTGGGTGGATCCTTCCTCATCGCCCCCCAGCCGCTGGCCAATGGCTCGGGGCCGCCGTTCGACTACAGCGACATAAACTCGCTCGTGGGGATCGGTCTGCCGAGCACCGCCTGCCCGCCCAACTCGCTGCCGCTTGTCAACACCGCCCAGGCCTGCGTCATCGACGTCAGCGTCGTCGGGACATCCGACCCGAACCCGCACTTCAACGACGTCACCAGCAGGGTCACCGTGGCCGACGTGATCGTCGGTGGCGGTCTCCTCCCGCCGCTGCTCACGCTCGAGGGCGTCGTGGTCAACTGCACGGCCGACGGTGAGAATGTGACCAGCTCGGTGACGATCGCCGACGGCACCCTCGGCGGTGTCCCTCTCGCGACCGTCGGAACCATCTCCCCCGGCGCTGGCCTCGCCATTCCGGGCGTCCTCACCGTGCTGCTGAACGAAGAGGTCGAGCGCACCGAGATTCCCGGCACGAACCGCATCATCGTGAACGGCGCCCGGATCAACCTCCTGGGCATCGCCGAGGTCATCGTCGGCCACGTGGAATGTGAAGCGACGGGTCCCGACGTCAACGAGGTGACCACCACCAGCAGCTCGAGCACCAGCAGCTCGAGCACCAGCAGCACCAGCAGCACCAGCACCACGCTGCCGGGCACGACCACCACCAGCACCACGCGGCCTGGCACGACCACCACCAGCACCACGCGGCCGGGCACGACCACCACCACGGCGGTGGGCGCCACCACGACCAGCACGGCGGCGGCCACCACCACCACGACACAACCGGTGGCCCCCACGACGACGGTCACCGTCCCACCATCGGGCACGACCCTGCCGGTGGCCACGACGACCACGACCCGGCCGCCGACGGCGCCCCCGCTGGCTCGCACCGGCTCGAACCTCCTGCCGCTGGTGGGTCTGGGCATGCTGGCGATCGCCCTGGGCACCCTGGTCCGCCGGAGTGAGCAGAGCTTCTCGCCGGTCGCCTACTCCACACCTGAGCCACCGGCGCCGCCGCAGCCTCCGGAGTTCCGGCCCGTCGACACCCTCCCGTCGGCCGTCCGCCGCCGGGCCCGACGCAACCCGCTCGACCCCGCCGTCTCCGACGCCCTGACCGCCTTCGACGGCCAGGAGCCCGAGGACGAGCAGAAGGAGTAGTCGGGAAGTACGAACAAGAGAAGCCCGGCCCCCTCGGGGGGCCGGGCTTCTCGCTTTTCGGGGCCTAGTCCGAACGGGCCGGGCCTTACTGCTTGAACGGACCCTTACTCCTTGAACGAAAGGGACAGGGCGAAGTCGCCGTCGGGGTCGGTCCACCAGCGGGCCAGGGCCAGCCCGGCAGACGAGAGCTCGGCCTCCACGCCCTCCCGGCGGAACTTGGTGCTGATCTCGGTGCGCATCTCCTCGCCGGCGTCGAAGCCGACGTCGAGGTCGAGGTCACCGATCCGCACCCGTTGGGCCCCGCCGGACCGCAGGCGCATCTCGATCCACTCGTTGTCGGTGTCGAACACGGCCACGTGGGCGAAGCGATCGGGAACGAAGTCGGCGTCGAGCTCCCGGTTGACGACGGCCAGCACGTTGCGGTTGAAGGCGGCGGTGACGCCGGCGGCGTCGTCGTAGGCCGCAACCAGGCGGTCGACGTCCTTGACCAGGTCGGTGCCGAGGAGGAGCCCGTCCCCCGGTGCCAGGCCGGCGGCCAGGTCGGCCAGGAACCGGGCCCGCTGCTTCGGGTCGAGGTTGCCGACGGTGCCGCCCAGGAAGGCCACCAGCCGCCGCCCCCCGCCGGGCAGGGTGCCGAGGTGGTGCTCGAAGTCCCCGACCACGGCGTGCACCGCCAGGCTCGGGTACTCGGTGGCCACCGCCGCCGCCGCGTCCCGAAGGGTGGTCTCGCTCACGTCGAAGGGGACGAAGCGGCGGAACCGGTCACCATCGCCGCCGCGGGCCAGGAAGGCGTCGAGGAGCAGCCGGGTCTTCTCCGACGTCCCCGACCCCAGCTCCACGAGGGTGTCGGCGCCGCTCAGGCGGGCCACGTCGGCCGCGTGGTGCTCGAGGATCCACCGCTCCCGGCGGGTCGGGTAGTACTCGGGCAGGCGGGTGATCTCGTCGAACAGCTGCGATCCGACGTCGTCGTAGAACCACTTGGGCGGAAGTTCCTTGGGCGCCGACGTCAGCCCCTCGGCCACGTCGGCCCGCAGCGCGGCCCGCATGGCGCCCGGGGCCAGATGGACGTCGATCCGGGCATCGGCAGAGGGCGAGGGCCCAGAGGCAGAGGGCCCAGGGGGATTTGGGTCGGAGGGGATCACGAGGGCAACGTCGTCGTCGATACCCACCCCGGGCGGGCTTCGACCACCGACCCGTCTGGCACCCGCTGCCAGGCCGGATCCTCGTCATAGGGCTCCGACGCCACCACCACCGAATCGTCGGCCACGAGCACGAAGAGGGAGTCGCCGCACGCGGTGGCCGCCACCCGGTGGCCGTCGGTCAGGATGAGGTTGAGGATCGACGGCGCGACCGCAGTCGCGGCGGCGATGACCGCCACCAGGGCCTCCGCCGGCGACCGGCCGGAATCGACGACGTCGAGGGCCAGGGCGAAGAGCACCTCGGAGTCGGCGCCACCCTCGATGGCCGCGGCCCGCACCTCCGACAGCGGCCGGCGCAGTCCGGTCTTCACCGCCGGGACGATGCCCCAGCCGTCGACCTTGCCGTTGTGGGCGAACAGCCAGGGCCCGGCGCCGAAGGGCTGGGTGCCGGTCTCCTCCACCGGGGCCGGCGGCGTGGCGTCGCGCACCGCCGCCACCAGGGCGGGCGCCGTCACCAGGCCGGCCAGGCTGGCGAAGGACCGGTCGGACCATAGGGGCCGGGCGGTGCGGTACCGGGCCGGCTCCGCGCGGCGGGCGGGGTCGTACCACCCCACCCCGAAGCCGTCGGCGTTGATCGCCCCCTGGCGCTGGAACCGGGGGGCCCAGGCCTGGCGGAGCAGCGAGTATGGGGGGTCGAGGACGACCGAGCCGAGCGTCACGGGAGGTCCGAGGTAACAGACGAACCGGCACATGGGATCAGGCCCGCCCCATCAGGCCCGCCCCATCAGGCGCAACCGGTCAGACGCCGCGTGCACAGCGGAACCCGGAGAAGATCTGGCGGCGGATGGGATGGTCCCAGTTGCGGAACGTCGTCCGCACCGCCAGCGGCGACGTGGCCCACGACCCGCCCCGCAGCACCTTGTAGCCGGGGCCGAAGAAGACCTCGGAGTACTCCCGGTAGGGGAACGAGGCGAAGCCGGGGTAGGGCCCGAGGTCGCTCGACGTCCACTCCCACACGTCGCCGACCATCTGGTGGCACCCGTAGGCACTGGCCCCGGCCGGGTAGGCGCCCACCGGGGCGGGCCGGAAGTGGTGCTGGCCCAGGTTGGCCAGGCCGGCGGTGACGCCCGGGTCGGCGTCGCCCCACGGGTAGCGGCGCTTCACCCCGCCGGGGCCCCACGACGCCGCCTTCTCCCACTCGGCCTCGGTCGGGAGCCGCTTGCCGGCCCACCGGGCGAAGGCGTCGGCCTCGTACCAGCACACGTGCTGCACCGGCTCGTCGAGCGGGAGGGCCTCCCGGAACCCGAAACGCATGCGTGACCGGTCGGCGCCGCCCTCGTCGACCCAGAACTGGGGATGGCGGACGTCGTGCTCCTCCCGCCACGCCCAGCCCTCAGGGGCCCAGAGGTGGGCCTGGTCGTAGCCGCCGTCGAGGACGAACTCGAGGTAGCGCCCGTTGGTGACGGGGGCGACGTCGATGCGGAACGCCGCAAGGTCGACCACGTGCGCCGGCCGCTCGTTGTCGTAGGCCCACCATTCCGAATCGGTGCCCATCTCGAACGGCCCGGCCGGCACGAGCACCTCGCCCGAGGGCGGGGGTCCGATGACCGGCGGCGGAAGTGGGGCCAGGGGTCGGTAGCCGTCGCCGGCCATGAGCTGGAGCGTGGCCAGCATGGTCTCGTCGTGCTGGTGCTCGTGCTGGACGACCATCCCGTAGACGAAGCCCTGGTTCAGCAGTGGGCGCCCGACGCCGTCGTCGAGGTCGGCCCGCTCCAGGGCGTCGAGGGCCCGGCCTCGGACGTCGAGCAGGTAGCGCCGGGACTCGGCCGGCCCCAGGAGGGGGAGCGACGGGCGGTTGGGCCGGGGGTGGCGGAAGGCGTCGTAGATGTCGTCGAGGGCCCGGTCGATGGGCTCGGCCCCGGCCACCTCCCGTAGCAGCCACAGCTCCTCGAAGTTGCCGACGTGGGCCAGGTCCCAGACCAGGGGCGACATGAGGGGGGAGTGCTGGCGGAGGAGGTCGTCGTCGTCGAGCGGCGCCAGCAGGTCGAGCGACCGGCGCCGTACCGCCTCGAGATCGTCGGCCAGCCGCTGTCGGAGGTCACAATCTCGGAGAAGCACGCCGCTCATGATTCTACGGCTCATGATCTACGGTCGCCCACGAAGTACCTGTGACACCATCATGGCCATGGATCTCCCCAGCCGCGAGGTGACCGCCGGGTACGAGCGGGCGCCGGCCCGAGCCATGTTGCGAGCGGTCGGGATGACCGACGACGACTGGGACAAGCCCCAGGTGGGGGTGGCCACCAGTTGGAATGAGGTCACGCCCTGCAACATGTCGCTCTCCCGGCTGGCCCAGCGGGCCAAGGACGGGGTGCGGGCGGCCGGCGGATTCCCGATGGAGTTCGTCACCATCGCCGTGTCCGACGGCATCTCCATGGGCCACCAGGGGATGCACGCCTCGCTGGTGAGCCGGGAGGTCATCGCCGACTCGGTCGAGATCATGGTGCACGCCGAGCGCTTCGACGCCCTGGTCACCTTCGCCGGCTGCGACAAGTCCCTCCCCGGCATGCTCATGGCGGCCGCCCGGCTGAACGTCCCGTCCGTGTTCGTCTACGGAGGCACGATCCTGCCCGGACGGGGCGGCCACGGAGAAGCGCTCGACATCGTCAGCGTGTTCGAGGCGGTCGGCGCCTACTCGGCCGACAAGCTCACCGCCGAGGAGCTGGCTCTCATCGAGCACAACGCCTGCCCCACCATCGGTGCCTGCGCGGGGATGTTCACCGCCAACACCATGGCTGCGGCGGCCGAGGCCCTGGGCATGTGCCTGCCGGGATCGGCGTCGGCCCCGGCCGTCGACCGCCGCCGGGACGACTACGCCCACGCCAGCGGCGAAGCGGTCATGGCCCTCGTCGAGGCCGGCATCCGTCCCCGCCAGATCCTGACCAAGGGGGCGTTCGAGAACGCCATCGCGGTGGTGAACGCCCTCGGCGGCTCCACCAACGCCGTGCTCCACCTGCTGGCCATCGCCAACGAGGCCCGGGTCGAGCTCGAGCTGGAGGACTTCAACCGGATCGGCCGGCGGGTGGCCCACATCGCCGACGTGCGTCCGGGCGGCAGGTTCCACATGGTCGATCTCGACGCCGTCGGCGGTGTGCCGATGGTGATGCGCCACCTCCTCGAGGCCGGCCTGCTCGACGGCGACTGCCTCACCGTCACCGGCCGCACCATGGCCGAGAACCTGGCCGCTCTCGACCCGCCGGCGCCCGACGGCCGCGTCATCCACCGCCTCGACGACCCCATCCACGCCGAGGGCGGTCTCGCCGTGCTGCGGGGGTCGCTGGCGCCCAAGGGGGCGGTGGTGAAGGTGGCCGGCATCGACACCATGCGCTTCGACGGACCGGCCCGGGTCTTCGACGGCGAGACGGCGGCCATGGACGCCATCCTGGCCGGACGCATCAACCCCGGCGACGTGCTGGTCATCCGCTACGAGGGTCCGAAGGGCGGGCCCGGGATGCGGGAGATGCTGGCCGTCACCGGCGCTCTGAAGGGGGCGGGTCGGGGCGGCGACACCGCCCTGATCACCGACGGGCGGTTCTCGGGCGGCACCCGGGGCTTCTGCGTGGGCCACGTCGCCCCCGAGGCGGTCGATGGCGGCCCCATCTGCGTGGTGTCCGACGGCGACCGCATCGTCATCGACGCCGACGCCCGCACCATCGACCTTCTCGTCGACGACGCCACCCTGGCCGCCCGCAAGGCCGACTGGAAGCTGCCCCCGCCCCGCTACGCCACGGGCGCGCTGGCCAAGTACGCCCGGCTCGTCACCGGAGCCGAGCGGGGCGCCATCACCGAGCCCTGAGACCGGCCCGAACGCCGCCGCCGGGACGCGAAGACCGCCATGGGTCGGAAACGGCCGCCGGTTGGTGATCATCGACGTTGGAGAAGCTTGCTTCTGTAGAATGACGTGAGGCAGACTGCGATCAACGTAGAGCGGGGAGATTTCCAATGAGGCACGTCCAGCGGTTGGGGAACCAGGGGCGTACGCGCACGATCGCGGGCGGGCTCGCTCTCGTTTCTGGGTTGGCCATGTTCAGCGTGGCGCATGCCCCCGTCGCCATCGGCCAGCAGTCCACCGTCAACGTCGGCAACGACGGGGGCGCGGTCGCCAGCACCGGAGGCAACACCGCCACCGGTAACAACTCGACCAACAACCACAGCGCAGCCACCAGCGGCGGCCTCCTCGGCGGCCTCGTCGACGCCGACGTGAGCCTGGGCGCTCCCACCAACACCTCCACCGGCACGGCCACCATCAACAGCGGCCCGGCCGCGGCGGCCGGCAACACCTCCCAGACCGGGGTCAACCAGGCAACAACCACCGGCGGCGGCAACCCCGCCTTCACGCCCTTTAACCCCTTCGCCGGCACCTCCGGCGGTGTCGACCAGTCGGCCACGGTCACCAACAGCGGCGACGCGGCGGCCACCTCGGGCGGCAACACCGCGGTGGGCAACAACTCCCAGAACACCATCGGCTCCACCCAGAACCTCGGCCTCGTCGACGCCAACGTCGGCCTCGGGGGCGGGCCCGCCAACAACTCGAGCGGCACCGCCGCCATCACCACCGGCCCGGCCAACGCCGCCGGCAACACAGCCAGCACCGGGGTCAACCAGGCGAACGTGACCAACAGCGGCGGAGGCAGCGGCGCCGGTGGTGGCCCCGGTGTCTTCAGCGCCACCCCGTTCTTCCCCGGCACCTTCCCGGGCACGGTGAACGGCTTCGGCAGTTCCTTCGACCCCTGTAGCGGCCGCTTCCTGCCCTTCTCACCCTTCTTCAACGACCCCAGCGGCCAGTCGGCCACGGTCAACAACAACGGCGTGGCCGCCGCCAGCACGGGTGGTAACTCCGCGATCGGCAACAACTCGACCAACAACGCGGTCATCAACCAGACCGCTTCGGGCGGCCTGATCGGCCTCAACATCAACCTGGGAAGCCCCACCAACAACTCCACCGGCACCGCCACCATCAACACCGGTGCGGCCAACGCCTCGGGCAACCAGTCGAGCACCACGGTCAACCAGTTCTGCGGCGAGGTCCCCAGTGGCGGTGGGGGCGGCAACTCCATCCGCAACCCCATCACGGGTGTCCCGATCGTGGTGCCTTCGATTCCCGTGGTGAACGCGGGGCCCCAGACCGGCACGCTGGCCCGCACCGGCTTCGAGTCGGGGATGATCCTGGCGGCCGCCGCCCTCGTCATCTTCGGGATGTTTCTCCTGTTCACCTCCCGCCGGCGCCTGGTGCCCAGCGGCGGAGCAGGTGGTGTCTCCGTCTCCGAGTGGGACTCCGTCGTCCGCTGGTAGGCGTTTCGCCTCAGGAAGAGCTTCACTTTTCCTCGGCGAGTTAGATCGAAAGAGGGCGATCGGCGAAGCCGGTCGCCCTCTTGCTGTACGGCTTGCCGGCCGCCAGCCACTGGGGGGCCGCCTTCGGCGGCGGGCGTGGCCGGCGGCAATTTCTTGCGGGTCGGCACCTGGTGGGCCTACACTCGCTCTCGAATGAACCGCCTCGACGGACTCGTACTTGTTACTTAGCGCACGCCGTCACCTCACGCGCGTGCGCTCACGACCTCCCGGATGGGGGGTCGTTTTCTTTGTCGGCCCCAACTGATCACGCAGAATCTGGAGCGAATCGAATGAAGCTGAACGGGGGGCAAGCCCTCATCAAGAGTTTGGAGATGGAAGGGGTGGAGGTGATGTTCGGCCTTCCCGGGGGGGCGATCCTGCCCGTCTACGACCCGATCATCGACTCGCCCATCCGCCACATCCTGGTGCGGCACGAGCAGGGGGCGGGGCACATGGCCGAGGGCTACGCCCACGCCACCGGGCGGCCGGGGGTGGCCATGGTCACCAGCGGGCCGGGCGCCACCAACATCGTCACGCCCCTGGCCGACGCCCTGATGGACTCGATCCCGATCGTCGTCATCACCGGCCAGGTGCCCTCGATGGCGATCGGCACCGACGCCTTCCAGGAGTGCGACACCATCGGGATCACCCGGTCGGTCACCAAGCACAACGAGCTGATCACGTCGGCCCAGGAGATCCCCCGGGTGATCCACGAGGCGTTCCACATCGCCACCACCGGCCGTCCCGGCCCGGTGCTGGTCGACATCCCCAAGGACATCGTCGACCCCAGGCACCCCAACTCGGCCATGGAGTGGTACTGGCCCGACTCGATCGACCTCCCCGGCTACAAGCCCACCACCAAGGGCCATCCCAAGATGATCCGGGAGGCGGCCCGTCTCATCGGTGACTCCCGCCGGCCCGTCATCTACGCCGGGGGCGGGATCCTCAAGGCCCGGGCGGCCGAGGTGCTGCGGGAGCTGGCCGAGCTCACCGGCATCCACGTCGTGACCACCCTGATGGCTCGGGGCGCCTTCCCCGACTCTCACCCCCTGTGCCTCGGCATGCCGGGCATGCACGGCAACTACACGGCCGTCACGTCGATGCAGAAGGCCGACCTCCTCATCGCCCTCGGGTCGCGCTTCGACGACCGGGTCACGGGCAAGCTGTCCGGCTTCGCTCCCGACGCCAAGATCATCCACGTCGACATCGACCCGGCCGAACTGGGCAAGGTCCGCAAGCCCGACGTGCCCATCGTGGGCGACTGCCGGCTGGTCATCGAGGAGCTGGTGCGGGCCGTGCGCGACCTCGGAGGGGCCGAGGCCCAGCCCGACCGCACCGACTGGAACACCACCATCCGCAACTGGCAGGAGCTGAACCCGCTGCGCTACCACCAGGGGTGGGAGGAGAGCGACAAGCTCAAGCCCCAGTTCTGCATCGAGTCGCTCTGCGCCAACTCGCCCGACGACACCATCGTGGTCTCGGGGGTGGGCCAGCACCAGATGTGGTCCAGCCAGCTGTGGAAGTTCGACCACCCCTACACCTGGGTGAACTCGGGCGGACTCGGCACGATGGGCTTCGCGGTGCCGGCGGCGGTCGGGGCCAAGGTCGGCATGCCTGGACGCACGGTGTGGGCCATCGACGGCGACGGGTGCTTCCAGATGACGGCCCAGGAGCTGGTCACGGCCTCGGCCGAGCGCATCCCGATCAAGGTCGCCATCCTCAACAACGCCTACCTGGGCATGGTCCGCCAGTGGCAGGAGCTGTTCTACGAGGAGCGCTACAGCGAGGTATACCTCTCGCCCGACCTGCCCGACTACAAGATGTGGGCCGAGGCCATGGGTTGTGTCGGCCTGCGGGTGGAGCACCCCGACGACGTGGTCGCCGCCATCGACAAGGCCAACTCGATCGACGACCGCCCGGTGGTCATCGATTTCCGCTGCGACTCCGACGAGAAGGTGTACCCGATGGTCGCCGCCGGGACGTCGAACGACGACATCATCCTCGGCCCGGAACAGGGGCAAGGGGGTCACTGATGGACACGACGACCGCCCTCATTGGGGTTTGCCGCACTCGTAGCGTCGTGATCTCGGCGATTTCGAGCGTTCTCACGACGCTACGAGTGCATGAAACGAAGGGACTCCGCACGTGAGCGCCTCGAAGCATCACATCCTCACCGTGCTGGTGGAGAACAAGGCCGGCGTGCTGGCCCGGGTGTCGGGCCTGTTCGCCCGGCGGGGGTTCAACATCTACTCCCTCGCCGTGGCACCCACCGACGACGAGCGGTTCAGCCGCATCACGATCGTGGTCGACGTGGAGTCGACCCCCCTCGAGCAGATCACCAAGCAGCTGTTCAAGCTCATCAACGTGGTCAAGATCAGCGAGCTCGACCCCGCCGACGCGGTCGAGCGGGAGATGATGCTGGTCACCGTCAAGGCCGAGGGGCCGGGCCGGGGCCAGGTGATCGAGCTGGTGCAGGTCTTCGAGGGCAGCATCATCGACGTCGGCCAGGAGGCCATCACCGTGATGCTGGCCGGCCGACCCTCGAAGCTCGACGACTTCGAGGACCTGATGCGGGGTTACGGCATCGTCCAGATCCAGCGCAGCGGGCGGGTGGCGCTGCCCAAGCTCGAACGCCAGCAGCCGGCGGCCAACCGTCTTCGTCGCACGGGCTGAACCCGCCCCCAAGTACCGTTTCCACCGAGAACACGCTCCAGGAGGACTCCCGATGGCCAACGTCTATTACGAGAAGGATGCCGACGCCGGCCTCATCGGCAGCCGCAAGGTGGCGGTGATCGGCTACGGGTCGCAGGGCCACGCCCACGCCCTCAACCTCATGGACTCGGGGGTCGACGTGCGCGTCGGCCTGCGGGAGGGGTCGGGGTCGTGGGCCAAGGCGGAGGCGGCCGGGCTCCGGGTCACCACCATCGCCCAGGCCACGTCCGAGGCCGATCTGGTGATGATCCTGCTGCCCGACACCGAGCAGGCGGCGGTCTACGAGGGCGAGATCGAGCCCAACCTCACCGACGGCGACGCCCTGTTCTTCGCCCACGGCCTCAACATCCGCTTCGGGCTCATCAACCCCGGTCCGGGCATCGACGTGGCCATGGTGGCCCCCAAGGGCCCCGGCCACCTGGTGCGGCGCACCTTCGAGTCGGGCGGGGGAACGCCGTCGCTGATCGCGGTGTCGCAGGACGCGTCGGGCAAGGCCAAGGCCCTGGCCCTGTCCTACGCCCACGCCCTGGGCGCGACCCGGGCCGGCGTGCTGGAGACCACGTTCGAGGAGGAGACCGAGACCGACCTGTTCGGCGAGCAGGTCGTGCTCTGCGGCGGCCTCACGGAGCTGGTCATGGCCGGGTTCGAGACCCTCGTCGACGCCGGTTACCAGCCCGAATCGGCCTATTTCGAGTGCCTGCACGAGGTCAAGCTGATCGTCGACCTCATGTACGAGCAGGGCATCGCCGGCATGCGCTTCTCGATCTCCGACACGGCAGAGTACGGCGACCTCACCCGCGGCCCCCGGATCATCAACTCCGAGACGCGGGCCGAGATGCGCCGGATCCTCGATGAGATCCAGGACGGGCGCTTCGCGGCGGAGTGGATCGCCGAGAACAAGGCCGGCCGGCCCACGTTCAACGCCCTGCGCCAGAAGGGCAAGGAGCACCCCATCGAGGCGGTCGGCGCCGAGCTGCGGGGCATGATGCCCTGGATCTCCGCCGGCAAGGCCCGTCCCCAGGATGTCTCCGGAGGCTGACGCTCCGGACACCGATCCTGGGGAACGGGCCTGCGGCGCCCCCCGGCATGTCCCCCGGCATGCCCCGCCGGTAGGGGGGTGATCAGTAGGAGAGTCGGATCAATCCTTCGCGCGCAAGGGCCCGATTGGAGCCAGGTTCATGGCTTCAATCGTGCGAGCGACAGAGGGTGTTACAAGGCGGGCGTTACTAGGCGGGCGTTACCAGGGGGCGCCTTCAGGCGGGCATCGATTCTGGCGGCCAATAGCCGGCCAGGCGGCGGAGGCCGCGGTGCTGGAGCACGCGCACCGTGCCCGGTTGCTTGCCCAGCAGCTCGGCCACCTGTGCCACCCGGAGGCCGCCCACGACCCGCAGGAGCACGACCTGGGCCTGGTCGGGCGACAGGACGGCGACGACGCGGGCGATGGCCGTCTCGGTGGCCATGAGGTCGAGGGCGAGCTCCTCGGGCTGATCGGGAGCGGGCACCACGACCAGGCGCTCGGTGGAGACGGGATCGGTCCGGCGCCGACCGGCCCGGCGGTGGGCATCGATCACCCGGCGGCGGGCGATGGTGTAGAGCCAACCCCGAAAGGCGGACCGGTCGCCCTGAAACCGGTGGGCGCCCGCGGTGACCTCCACCCAGACGTCGGCGGCCAGATCCTCGGCCGCGCCCGGGGCGACGGCCCGGAGGTAGCGCAGCAGGCCCGGTTGCAGCTCGCGGTAGAGCGTGGCGAGCTCCTTCGCCGGCTGGAGGTCCACTGTCCCCTGATCGGCGCGGCGGAGCCAGAACTTGAAGGTGCCCTCTGCAGGCGTCCGACCGTGCAGGTCAGCACCGGCGCCGGCGGGGTCCCTGCACGGGTCGGACTGGCTCTTCGTCGACCCCCCGGTCAGCCGCCCTGGCTCAGGCACTCCCGGACGATGGGGGCGAGGGTGGCCCGGTCGGCTTCGGGGTTGGCCGCCTTGGCCTCCCCGAAGCACCGGCGCCGCCTCTCGCGGCCCTCACCGGGGGTGATGCCGGCCTCGGCCAGGCAGGCCCGCACCGCCTCCCGCAGGGCGGGGCGCTCGGCATCGGGGCTGGCCTCCCGGGCGCTCTTCACGCACGTCCGCAGCGCCTCCCGCCGGGCCTGCTGCTCGGGAGTGGGCTCCCGGGGGGTGATCCCGGCCGCCTCCAGGCAGGGTGTGACCGCCTCCCTGAGGGTGGCCCGGTCGGCGTCGGGGCTGGCCGCCCTGGCGGCGTCGAGGCACGCCCTGGCCGCCTCCCGCTTGACCGGGTCGCCCCGGCCCGGCCCTGCGGCCCACGCCGCCGTCCCCGCCCCCGCCGCCACCACCATGATCGCTCCGACCGCCACTACCAGCATCCGTCTCACGTGCCTGTGCTCCTTGTCGTCGGGTTTCCCCCCACGACCACTGTCGACCACGGGCGTGATCGGCCCACGACGCGGTTATGAGGGTTCCGTGAGCGCCGTTTCCCGAAGCTCGCCGACGACGTGGTCGATGGCCCGGGTGAGGACGCCCACGTCGGAGGGGTCGACCGCCGGGTACATGGCCACCCGCAGCTGGTTGCGGCCCAGCCGGCGGTACGACTCGGTGTCGACGATGCCGTTGGCCCGCAGGACCGCTGCCACCACGTTGGCGTCGACCGAGGGGTCGAGGTCGACCGTGCCCACCACCGGGCTGCGCTGGCCCGGGTCGGCCACGAACGGGGTGGCGTAGGCCGACGCCTCGGCCCACGAGTAGAGGACCGCAGCCGACAGCTCCGAGCGCGACGCGGCCCATCCCAGGCCGCCGCCGGCCAGCATCCACTCGACCTGCTCCACCATGAGGAAGATGGTGGCCAGGCCGGGGGTGTTGTAGGTCTGGTCGAGCCGGGAGCTCTCCACCGCCAGACCCAGGTCGAGCAGGGCGGGCGTCCATCGCCCGCCGGCCTTGATCCGCTCCACCCGCTCGACAGCGGCGGGGGACAGGAGGGCCAGCCACAGGCCTCCGTCGGCCGCGAAGCACTTCTGGGGGGCGAAGTAGTAGGCGTCGAACTCGGCCGGGTCGACCCGCATTCCCCCGGCGGCAGACGTGGCGTCGACCAGCACCAACGCCTCGCCGGCCGTCACCCCGGCCGGGCGGCGCACGGGCATGGCCACGCCGGTGGACGTCTCGTTGTGGGTGAGGGCGTAGGCGTCG
>Ga0136617_10001868_pt1 | contig 18802 bp, 19 predicted proteins | sample AntDrymUQ3222106_2_FD_129672 | JGI IMG/M metagenome (GOLD analysis project Ga0136617, IMG submission 129672) | Polar desert sand microbial communities from Dry Valleys, Antarctica - metaG UQ322 (21.06) | ecosystem: Environmental > Terrestrial > Soil > Desert | place: Antarctica: Dry Valley... | reverse complement strand
TGATCACCACAGACCGTTGCTGGATCAACACGACACGCCGAACAACGACGATCACCTCAGCACACGGTCAGCCACCGTCCGCGCGGACAACGTGCCACCCTCCCGACCACCTGAACGTTTACCATCGGTGATATCAGAGAGGAACGTGTTCGGATGACGCTCACCAGCCAGGAACGGCTTTCCTCTGGTTTCCCGATGTATGTTGAATCCGGCGCGCGGCTTCTTTCGGCTATTCGCGGCATGCGCGTGGAGTGGCTTGGCGAATATTGGGATATTGTTCAGGATCTTCTTGTTCAGGCGCCGGACCTTCCGGGCGTTCGGGCAGTGTGGCTGCATGGTTCACGCGCCGTTGGCTCGCACCATGACGCATCGGATCTCGATCTCACGTTTATTGTCAATACTGCCGCCGACAGATTTGATTTGAGTCGCACTCTCGCCAAGGTCTACGATTATAAGCCGAGGTTTGTGAATTACTTTGATCTCGCGCCGATGCCGTTCTGGTCGGTAGCGGCGGGGGAGATCGGAGTACACATCATCGAGAATGCTGGCGTGAACGGTCGCTTGGCGGCCCTCCGAGTATCCGTGGATGGCTTGGAGGACCACCAAGCGTTCGCCCAGCACACAATCGTGGGAGGTGTCGCACTGTTTGACCCGGCGAGACTTCTCGATGATGCGCAGCATAAGTGCGCCTCCATCCCACCGAATCTCTTCACCGGGGTGGCCTACAAATACCTTCGACTGTTGGAACAGAAGGTCACCTGGTGGGCGATTAGACCCCGCTGGAAGAACGACTTTGAACGTCTCTCCGACGTCGCAGTCGTCGTTGAGGAGATCGCGCGATGCCACTACCCGCTTAATCAACGACTTTTCATGCCTGGGATGAAGGAGTACGACCGCGACCTACGAACCCTCCAACCCGACATCGGAGGCGAGGTCCGACAACTGATTGAGCTGTCACCGCAGACATCCCAGACCGGGACAAGGAACCTGGCCACTGAGATGATTGCCGCGTTACGCCAACGATTCCAGCAAAACACCCAAGGGTGAGGATGCCGACATGACAGACAACCGGACGAATGCGCCTATCCTGGTCGACGCAACCCTCCGGGACGGGGGCTACGCCAACAACTACGGCTTCACCTGCACCGATGTGCAGCGGGTCGCTGTTGGCCTACGCGATGCAGGTGTTCCGATGATCGAAATTGGCCACGGCTTCGGCCTGGGCGCCGACCGCAGTTTCGGCAAGATGGCTGAAACCGACGCCGCATACATCAGTTGCCTCGCAGGGGGCCTTGACGGCGCACTGTTCGGTATGTTTACAAATGCCAACATCGCCACGAAGTCCGACGTTGTCGAAGCTGCCCGGCTAGGGCTCCAGTTTCTGCGCGTCGGCTGCATCGGTTTCACCGAACCGCACCCATTCTCGGTGGCGCTCGAACTCGCGGAGCTAGCGAAGGCCGAGGGCATGTGGGCCTCGATCAACCTGGTCCGCACGAATTACCTCACATTTCGCGAGCTTGAAATCGCCGCCCGTGACGCCGCCCGCATCGGCGTGGATGCAATTTATGTGGTGGACAGCACCGGCGGCACATTTCCTAATCAGGTGGCCGAAGCAGTACGGGTGCTGCGGTCAGCCGAAGAGGTGCCGGTGGATTCCACGGGCACCAGAACCTAGACCTGGCGATCGCCAACTCACTTGCCGCCGTCGAGGCCGGTGCGACGTACGTGGACGGCACACTCGGTGGGATAGGTCGGGACTCCGGTAACGCACAGATCGACGCGCTAGCCGCCGCCTTGAAAAAGGCTGGCTGGCGAACTGGCGTCGATATCCCCGCGCTTAGAGAGGTAGCGCGTCAGTACGTCGCTCCGCTGTTCGATCACCCCATCGGAATAGCGGCTGAAAGCCTGGTGCTCGGCCGTTACGATCTCTTCGCTCACGGCCTGAAAATCGTCCGAGACGTCGCGTTACGTACCGGGGTAGACGAGCAGGAACTGTTGAACGAAGTCGGCCGACGTAAGCCCAACTTCGAAGACGATACGACCATATCCGCGATCGCTGACGACCTGCGGGACGTGGGCCGGTGAGAGTTGCGATTGTCGGAACTTACATCTTCGTCTCGAACGCAACCGAGGCGCGGCTGAGGTCACTCGGGTGCGAGGTACGTCAGGCCCTGGTCGACCCGACGGGCGACCACCTCGTCGCCGAGTCCACCGGAGTGGATGTGCTCGTCACGTGGGGCCGCGTTGATACGGTAACCGCGCACCGCCTGCAGGCTGCCGGCCTGCGCCTGCTTGTGTTGATGTCGACGGGTGCTGAGGAGAGCATCGACGCGGAGTCGCTGGACATCCTCTCCGCCGGTGGGGTTCTGGTCTGCCACACACCCGGCTACAGTACGACTGCTGTCGCCGAGCTCGCGCTGACACTCGCGCTGTCAACGATCCGGAAGCTGCTTCCAGGCTTGCCAGTCGCGTCGGTTCCGGAGCTGCAAGGCCGCAAGATCAGCGGGTCGACCTGCGGCGTGTTCGGACTCGGCGCTATCGGAACAGCGATTGTAGACCGCATGGCAGCACTCGGCACGCACGTGCTGGCCACTACTCGCGATCCCGGCCGTGGGCGCGCTGTCGCAGCGGAGGTCGAATTCGTGGACCTGAAAGGACTGTTCGAACGCAGCGACATCGTTTTCATCACCGCGGCGCACAACGAAGGCACCAGAGGCGTAATCGACGGGCAGCATGTTGAAGCCCTCCCGGAACAGGGGATCGTCGTCAACGTCGCTCGGCCGGAGATCCTCGCACCTGTCTCCGTGCTTGCCGCGCTCGGCCGCAGACCTGACGTTCGTCTCGCAATCGACGGCGACGCCGAGATCCGCGACCGTGCGCCCTGGAAATCGATCGCAGCTATGCCGAACGTCGTTTGGACACCTCATATCGGGTTCAACACCGGCCGCAGCCTGCTGCGCTGCACCAAGGTCGTCGCCGACGTGATCAGCGCCTTCATGGCCGGCAGCCCGATCTATGAGGTGGCGCCATGACGAGCCCGGCCACCGGCCGTGCCAGCCGTTCGCTGTGGGGAGTCGGGCCTGCCGGGCCGATTCACTTCGGCTACGACGCGGCCGCAGCAGAGCAGATAAGGCTAACCGAAAATGGATGCAGCCACACCGTTCTCTTCGCAGACCTGCACGTGATGATGTCACACGGCCTCTCCTACGCCGACGCTCGCCAAAGATCGCGCTACTACGAAGCAGTGTTCTCAGCCGGTTACGGAATCGAAGCGCGATTCGTCAACGGCTCGGAATTCGAACTCACACCCGAGTACCAAACACTCCTCCTGGGCCTCGCATCACGCATGGCCATCTCTCCACTGGCGGCGGCGCTGCCGCACAGTGCGACCAAGGCCCGAAGCAGGGAACGTACCCTCGGTACGCTGCTGTACCCGCTCATGCAGTGCCTGGACGCAGTGTACCTAGGCGTCGATGTGGTTCTCGCCGACGAAGGCCAGCGCAAGACTTACGATCTCCTGAACCGCCAGGAGACGCTAGGAGGCTGGTGTCAAACGCGATATTTGGACAAAATCGGTAGTCGCGGAGAGTGAAACACGCAGGTCAGCGGGTTGCGGAATGATTGCGCAGCGTGACAATTCACGAAAAACACCAGCCTCCTAGCCGGCATCCGGGGGCTTGTCGACCACCGGGCAGACGGAGAGCGCCACGCGATTCCAGCTGACTTCCGATACTTCGACCTGGCAATCGACATCCGCGGCAAACCCCTCAACGAGAGCACCAGCCGGACGAGGATCTCCATCCACGAGACCAGCGATTCTCTGCGAACGAAAGTCCGCTCGATGTTCGCGCCACCAGCCGTGGCAACATTGAACGGCAGGCAAAATGCACTACTGTACTACATCTACAACTCTGCAGTGCCTTGGGTCAGTCGACCGATTCTTGTCGAGACCCGCGATGGTCTGTGGTCAGGAGACTCAGCCGACGCGCTGGACCTGGCCTACTCCACCGGCGAGCTTCACCCGAACGACCTGAAGAACTTTCTGTTCGACGTCCTACTCGACCGCGTTCGCCAATTTCACAAGCGGCTCGCGACCGTGTCCTACGACTGGATCGACATGTCAGTTTCCAGCCGTGCGTAAGGAGCTGACGATGCCCGAGCTTCAGTCGCCGACCGAGGTTGCCTCGTGGTTGGGTCAGCAGCGCCGCCGTGAGCGTCTGTCAGTCGCCCCGCTCGTTACCCGTCAGCTTGACGAGGCGTCGCACGATATCGTCACGGAATGTGTAGCTGTCACCGGATATTCCAGCACTGACGTAGAAGCACTCTGGGCCGACCAAAGGCAGTACTTGTCGGTACTGCCTTTGGCTGCGGATTCCGTGATGCAGGACGCCGTGTTCGATGGAATCCGGAAGAGATCCCAGACGCTGCGGCGCGGCCCCATTGGAAAGCTCCTGATCTGCATTCCCTCTAATGCGCCGGTACCACTACTCGCGATGCTTGCTGCGACCGCATTAACAGTCGGAGATACTTGTGTCGTCGCCGGCCCTCGGCTGCTGGCGCCACTGATCCGACGGGTGCTTTCCTGCTTCGACGGACTGCACGGATTGGCGTATTTCGCTGGATCGCCGCGGACCCTTGTCGCTGATGGCCTTGCATCTTTCGATCATGTCTACTTTATGGGAAGCTCTTCGGCCTATGCGAGCGTAGCGAGCGCCTGCGTTAACGCGGGCGCTGGGCTGACCTTCGAGGGCCAAGGAAACGGGTTGGTCTACGTCGGCTCGACTCCCCGGGAGCAGCTCGCAGAGACAGTCCGGCTGCTGTTGGAGGCCAAACGCTTCTGCAACGGCCGAATGTGCAGTGCACCGAACTCGATAATGGTACACCGATCCGCCTACACCGAGTTCCTCGCAACCTGGACCGACCTTTGCCCGAAATATAAACTGACAGGGCCAGTTGACCAACTTGTCTCCGACTGCACAGCGGCCTGGCTGAAGGAAAACACGATCATAGGTGGCAGCACGGGAGTGTCCTACCCGGTGCTGTGTAGCGTGGAAGAACCAGCGGCGCTGCCGTCTTGGGAACTCTTCGCGCCGGTTGCCGCCGTATGCTCTGTAAACAGCTACGACGGAGCCGAGCGGCAGCTCACGGCCAACCGTTACCGCCTCCAGGCCAGCTATTTCGGCGACGATCCACAGGAGCTGGAGCGCTTCGAGGGCCTGAACTACGCCCGGCTGTGCATCAATATCAACCCGATAGACCAGGACCCGATCGCACCCTGGGGAAACTATGGGCTCAGCGGTCACAGCCCGGTCGAAACTTTCATCGACAAGCTGACACGCCGCCAATTGGTGGAGGTTGGCACGTGACGAAAGACCAGCAGGAACAAACGGACAGGACGACAATGTCAGAGCCCACCAGTAACGTCTTCACTGACTTTCCGACCCTCAGCCGTACAGCAGAGCACGTCTTCAGCGTTGACGATCTCCGTACCAAACTCGCTTCGGGCAAGAGGCTGCGGATCAAGTATGGCGTCGATGTCACCGCTCCGTTCATGCACATCGGGCACGCCGTCAACCTGTGGGCGATGCGAGAGATGCAGCAGGCAGGCCACAAGGTCGTCTTCCTCATCGGGGACTTCACCACACGGATTGGCGACCCGACCGGCAAGTCCGCCACCCGACCCGTGATCCCGCTCAAACAGATCGAACGAGACGCCGAAGCGTTCGTGCGGCAGGTCAGCCGGCTTCTTATTACCGATCCCGAGGTCTTTGAAGTTCGCAGAAACTCCGAATGGTGGGACAAGAGGCCACTGCCGGAGTTCCTGGGCCTGCTGGCGCAGGTTACGCACGCGAAACTGATCCAGCGAGACATGTTCCAGCAACGCATCAAGCGCGGCGACGAGATCTACATTCACGAAATGTTGTACCCGCTCCTGCAGGGCTACGACTCGGAAGCCCTCGACTCAGATATCACGATCGTGGGTAGTGACCAGCTATTCAACGAGCTGATGGGACGCTTCTACCAGGAGCGGTTCGGGAGCGATCCGCAGGTCGTAATCACCACCAAGATTACGCCCGGTATCGACGGCCGCGAGAAGCAGAGCAAGAGCCTCGGAAATTACATCGCGCTTGACGATACCCCGCGCGATATGTACGGCAAGGCAATGAGTCTGCCGGATCACCTCGTGCGGCAGTTCCTTGAGGTCTACACCCTCGTGAGCCTGGACGAAATCGTCGAACTTGACCGAGCCACGACCGCCGATGAGATGAACCCCATGGTTGGCAAGAAGGTGCTCGCGCGCGCGTTGGTCAAGCGCTACCACGGTCCGGAGGCAGCAACGGAGGAGCAAGAGTGGTTCGAGCAGGTCTTCTCCCGCCGCTCTGTGCCCGACGACATTCCAACAGTCGCCGTCCCCGCTGATGCACTGAGGCTCTTGGACGTCCTTCGCGCATGCATGCCCGAGAAATCCCTATCGGAGTTGAGGCGGCTGATCGAGCACGGCGGAGTCAAGCTCGACGGCAAGACGAAGCTCACCGATCCCGCCCAACAGGATGCCGTTCCGGAAGGAGCGGTCGTACGCGTTGGAAAGAGAAGGTGGTTCCGCGTCACGTTCCACGCTTCGGCGTAGTCGCCGTGAAGGCGATCTTCGTCCTCGGATCACCTCGGTCTGGCACATCGGTGCTGGGTGCCTACATCGGTTCACACCCCGACATCACGCCGCTCGGCGAGTACCTTGGCTTCCACTTTGCCGGGCGTGTTGCACCCGACCTTTTCCCCCATGACCTTCAACGCTATCAGCACCGATACCTGGGCGAACTCGTGGACCACTCGGTGGACTTCGTCGCCCGGACGGTGGCGTCAGCGGGCACCCGTGGATTCTGTGACGACTCACCGTGGAACATGGAGATCGTCCCTCACCTTGAATCGCTTTACCCGTCGGCACTATATCTTCTATGCCTGCGGCATTACAGAGGCGTCATCCAGAGCCTACGCAGAAGCTACGCGGATGGCCGAGCGTGGGTCGGCGCTACTGACACTGACCGTGCGGAAACGTGGGTGCGTTTCTATAGCAACGTCGCCTATCTCCCCGACGACCGGACCCTACCAGTTTCCTTCGAGGAGTTCTGTGTCGAGCCAGCAGTGGTTATCGGCCGGATCGGTGACTGGCTTGACCAGCACAGCTTCGACAAGAAGCTGTTAGACCCAGCGGTTTTCGTCACCAGCCACGCTGCCGGTCGGAGTGCTTCTCGACCCACCGTGGCCTCGCTATCCGGCTCGGGCAGGGTCACGTTCGGAAAGCGGCCTGGCTACGACCCGACCACATGGACGGCCGACGACGAGAGAGCGGCCCGAAGCGTAGTTCTCGACGTAGACGTCGAGCTGCGCGCTCGGTTTCCCCGACACTACCTGGAGCCAAGGTGCACCACTACTGGGAAGCCTGACCTCATACAGGCTAAGGAGTGACTTAGGCCGGTGTGGACAGCCGACCATGAGCGTGGATGCGGTGTGCGACATCGTCACCGTCGCGTGCGGGTCATCGTCGAGCAGCGCATCACACATATCTAAAGTTCACCAGCGGTATCGGGCCATCCCGCCAGCGAGATGTTCGGGCCTCCGGTCAGGTAACGCCGCAACGCGCTTCCGGTGGTATCAACAAAATCCTCGGGGATTGAGTGCGCTTCCACCCAGTCGACTTGCGCGTGCTTGTCGGGTTCGAGGTTAGCAAGTTCGCCTAACCACGTGTTGGCGACGAAGACGACAGTGAGGAACCCGTTCGGCGACTCGACACCAAAGGAGCTGTGGATGATGTGTACGACCAGCAGGTCGGCCGGGTCGACGGTCAGTCCGGTCTCCTCTCGCAACTCACGGACGGCTGTCTCGATAATCGGTTCTCCTGGCGCGCTCTTTCCTGCGGGCAGGTCCCACATTCCTTGGGCAAACTTGGCCTGAGGGCCGCGCTGGAGTAGGACGACACTGTTGGTAACGCAGTTATGGACGATCACTGCAGCGACCAACAAGGTCATGGATTCGATGGCAGTGGCTAGACTAGATTCCCTGGTGACCGGCTGGGGCACGGTGGCCCTCCTCCTGTGGTTTGGTTGTGACGCCGTCAGCGGTATGCCTCGTACACGCGCCGGTCGAGGTCGACGGCGCCGGGCACGCCCCGCTTGCGATAGCCGGCCAGCGTGAGCCTCATCGACACGATGGCCTTGCGGGTGCGATCGGAGGCCACTCCGTTGGTGAGGTCGAGCGCCTGCGCCCAGGCACCGATCGCCTCCTCGGGCCGGGCCTGCGCAGCGAGGCTGTCGCCGAGATCGGCGTGCGTCAAAATGTGGACGCGCTTGTATTTCTCTGGATGCCATGTGCAGAGCGCGGTGCGGTGTTGTCGCTCTGCGCCAGCATGATCGCCCAGGTCAGTCAATGCCCGGGCCGTGTGGCTCGCGACCGTTCCGACGGCTGGCCCGGCGACGGCAGAGAACAACGGCTGCGGCTCTTCAAGCCGGGTGAGGGCATTTTCTGCTGATATGAGGGCTTGGGTGGCTGACGTGCGCTCCCGCGTGAATGCATAGGCCCTGGCTCGGTGATATGCAGCAACGCTTCTGTCTGGCCATCCACGTGGCCGTCGCTGCGCCGCAACGCATCGTCAATCAGATCGACACAATGTCGAGGTTGCTTGAGACTCAATGCCAGGTGAGCAAGGGCGCGCATCATCCACGCGGCGTGGCCGTGCGGGTCAGCCTCACAGGCCAGCTGGTAGCCCACCTGGTAGTACCGCTGGGCCGCACTCTCCTGCCCCAGGTCGTGATGCTTCCGGCCCGCCAAGTACGCCAACTCGGCCACCGCCCCGAACGCGCGCTGGCGAAGCCCGTCAGAGTAGAACCGGGCACGCAGCATCGGCGCGGCCGTGTCCGCGAGATAGGCGGTGACCGTGGTCAACCCATGGCCCCCGCCCAGACGCTCATCAGCCGCGCTGAACGCTGCGGTGATGTCGCGCACGACGTCGATGTCCTCGTTACCAACGAACCCCAGGCCTGTACGGGCCCGCAGGATCCGCGACACCCGCTCGTGGTCGTAGGCCAGCGGCATCGCGATACCGGCAACGGTGAACGTCGCCGCGGCGAGAGAATACCGGCGGTCTACGTCAGCGCGACCCAGCTCGATGGCCGCCGCGACCGGGTCCTCGATCGTAGCCACCTGCTCGCCTGGATCAAGCCCGATCTCCGCCATCGACATGACGCGCCCTGCCCGCCGGGACAGGGCCTCAACCAGGTAATGGCCGGACCGCCCCGACGGTCGCGCCCCGTCGACCCAATGGGCCACCGCCGACTTGTTGGTCCGCAGGTTCTCGCCGTTCTCCGCGGCCACCCGCCGGACGGTACGAGCGAGGGCCTCGTAGGTCCACCCAGTAGCCGCGATTGCGTCCCGCAACCGCGGGTTGGACTGCTGCTCCGCTGCCATGTTCTTCCGTCCATTCCATGCTAAACCGCCTATACCACTCTTCCCGCTCATCAGCATACCCAAGACACCCACCGGCTGGTTAACTCGACGTCAGCCGGCCACCGTGAATGACTCACCTACTACCGAGCAGGATGTCCAGGTCATCATTCTGGCGTTGCTTCGATGCAGCGCTTACCGGCCGGTTTGTCATGCATTCTGCGAGAAAGAGGAACTCTGTTATGATGCACCCTGCATGGCTGCCCATTTCCCTGCTTCGGGGCATTCACACTCCGGCCGAGGCGGGGCGTGCCCCCCGACCACTCCGCCTCGGCCGGTCCACAACGCAGGGATCTCGCCATCGCGCCGGCGCGGCGTCGGCCTCCGCGTTGACGGCCCTGCTGCGGTCCGGCACGGCAGCGCGGCGCCGGCAGGCCCGATGACCCTCGGCGAGGATCCGCTGCAGGCGGCCGCAGCCCTGCTTGCCGCGCAGGACCCGCGGGGATGGCAGCGGCTGCAAACTGCGCACAGAGCCGATGCCGGCGGACACTGCCCCGCCTGCCGGCAGGCGGCGTCCGGGGCCGCGCCGGTCTGGCCGTGCAGGCTGGCAATAATCGCCGAGCTCGCTGAGCAGCTCAGTATTGCCGCGCCGCACATGGGCTCGCCCGGCGGGAGTTACCCGCCAGACCCGAGGAAGCAGGAAGACCATGGGCGCCCATCACCAGCCGACGCCCGACCCCGACGACAACGGGTAGAGCACACGCCCGGAACCACTGCAGGCGGATCCCGGCAAGGTGCGGCACGGCGCGGCCATGGCCCGAGTGGACGAGTTGCGGGCCGGGATGGTTGCGGAACTGACCGAGCGCGGAGACCTCACCGAGGACCGGGATAGGGCCGTTCGCCGAGGTTGCACGATACGCGTTCATCCCCGGCGACGGTGCGCGGCGAAGGCGTCCAGTGGTTGCGCGCCAAGTACGGTTCGTGGAACTCCCGGGCAGTGGTGTAGCCCACAGCCACTCGCTCCGCCGTCGTCGTGTGGGCGATGGACCGACTGCCGGACTGCTCAACAATCCTTACTCTCATCAGAACGGTTGGTTCGGCGGATGGGTGGAGCTGTGCGAATGATCGACCTCAACGCCGACATCGGCGAATCGTTCGGCCGGTGGGTGCTCGGCGACGACGAGGCGATGCTCGCCGTCGTGACCTCGGCCAACGTCGCCTGCGGCTTCCATGCCGGCGATCCCTCCACGCTGCGTCGCACTTGTGCGCAGGCGGCGGGACGTGGGGTGGTGGTGGGAGCCCAGGTCGGTTACCCGGATCTCACCGGCTTCGGGCGCCGGTTCCTCGACGTCGAACCCGACCGCCTCGCCGACGACGTCGTCTACCAGATCGGCGCGCTCGACGGTATGTGCCGTGTCGCCGGGACCGAGGTTCGCTATGTCAAGCCGCACGGCGCGCTCTACAACGCGGTGGTGCACCACGAGGAACAGGCAGCGGCGGTCGTCGCGGCGGTCCGCGATTACGACGCCGCGCTGTCGGTCCTCGGGTTGCCCGGGTCGGCGCTGCTGCGGGCTGCGGAGGAGGCCGGGTTAGGCACCGTCTGTGAGTTCTTCGCCGACCGCGGCTACACCCCGAAGGGGACGTTGGTCCCGCGCAACCAGCCCGGGGCGCTGCTGCACGACCCGGACGCGGTGGCCGCCCGGGTGTTGCGCATGGTGCGTGACGGGGTCGTGACGGCTGTGGACGGGACGGACGTTCGGGTGCGGGCCGAGTCGATCTGCATGCACGGCGACTCCCCCAGCTCGGTGGCGATGGCCCGGGCGGTGCGGACGGCACTCGAGGACGCCGGCCTGCCACCGCGCCCGTTCGCCGCAGGCGCGCCCGGATGAAAGCGCTGCCCTGCGGCGACGCCGCGCTGCTGGTCGAGGCCGACGGGTTGCCCGAGGTCCTCGCCCTGGCCGACGCGATCCGCGCGGCGCAGCTCCCCGAGGTGCTCGATGTCGTTCCCGCCGCCCGCACCGTGTTGATCATCACCGCCCCTGGCGCCGACCTCGCAGCCCTGCGCCGGACCGTGCTGGAGCTCACCGTCGACGCGTCCGTCGCGCCCCCCGACGGTGAGATCGTCGAGATCCCCGTGGTTTACGACGGACCTGACCTGGCCGAGGTCGCGCGGATAGCCGGGCTGAGCGAGGACGACGTCGTCGTCGCCCACACCGGGACTCCGTGGCGGGCCGCCTTCGGTGGTTTCGCGCCCGGCTTCGCCTACCTGGTCGGCGGCGACGAACGCCTGTGCGTGCCGCGCCGGGACGAGTCGCGGACGTCGGTTCCGGCCGGCTCGGTAGGCCTGGCCGGCGAGTTTAGCGGGGCCTACCCGCGGTCCTCACCTGGTGGCTGGCAACTCATCGGGCACACTGACGCCGTCCTGTGGGACGCCGACCGGGAACCCGCCGCGCTGCTGCAGCCCGGCGGTCGGGTGCGGTTCGTGGTGGCCGACCGGGTTCCCGACGAGCCCCGGCCCACCGGCAAGGACGAGCCCACCCCCACCGTCGTCCGCGGAATCGAGGTACTCAGCACCGGATCGCTCGCGCTGGTGCAGGACCTGGGACGGCCGGGCATCGCCGCCTCCGGAGTGGCCCGCTCGGGTGCCGCCGATCGCGGCGCGCTCCGGCTGGCCAACCGGCTGGTCGCCAATGCGGAGGGCGCCGCGGGGATCGAGTGCCTGTTCGGTGGCCTCGCCGTACGAGCCCTGTCCGCCCTTACCGTTGCCGTCACCGGCGCTCCGGCACCGGCCGATGTGGACGGGACACCGATGGGCCACAACGCTGTGCTCGCCTTGCGCCCCGGGCAGGTCCTGACCCTCGGGGTTCCGGCGTCGGGATTGCGAACCTATCTTGCGATCCGCGGCGGCGTCGACATCGCCGCAGTGCTGGGCTCGCGCGCCACGGACCTGCTGTCGGGCACCGGACCGTCACAGCTCACAGCAGGCGATCAGCTACCCACCGGTCCGGAGCCCCCGACGTTCCCGCTGGTGGACGTGGCCCCGGTGGCAACGCCACCGGCCGGGGAGGTGACGCTGCGAGCGGTCCTCGGGCCGCGGGCGGACTGGATCACGGACCCGGCGCGGCTCACCCACACGGCATGGACCGCGTCGAGCCGCAGCAACCGCATCGGGATCCGGCTCGACGGTGGGAGGCTGGGTCGGGCCGCCGACACCGAGCTGCCCAGCGAGGGGGTGGTCCGGGGCGCGATCCAGGTGCCCCCCAGCGGTGAACCGGTGTTGTTCCTCGCCGATCACCCGGTGACCGGCGGCTACCCGGTGGTGGCCGTCGTGCTCGACGCCGACGTCGACCGGGCAGCGCAGGTCCGGCCGGGCCAACGCGTTCGCTTCATCCTCGTCCCACCCGCATGGAAGGACGGCCCGTGATCCGGTCGCTCATCCCCGCCCACGCCCGCGCCCGATTCCGGACCGGCCTCGTCACCCCGACCACCGGCTGGTGCGACGGCTTCGCCCAGGCCAACCTGATCTCCGTTCCGGCCAACCTGGCCTGGGACTTCCTGCTCTTCGCCCAGCGGAACCCGAAGCCGTGCCCGGTCCTCGACGTGCTCGACGCGGGCGCGGTGAGCGGGCCGCTGCTCGATGGCGACGTGCGCACCGACGCACCGCTGTACCGCGTCTACGCCGACGGCGAGCTCGTCGCGGAGCCCACCGACGTCACTGACTGGTGGCGCGAGGATCTGGTGACCTTCCTCATCGGGTGCAGCTTCACCTTCGAGCGGGCGCTGACCGGAGCGGGTGTGCCGCTGCGCCACATCGAGCAGGGGGTGAGCGTGGCGATGTACCGGACGTCGGTGCGCTGCCGCGAGGCCGGCTCGGTGCGCGGGCCGATGATCGTCTCGATGCGGCCGGTCCCGGCGGCGCTGGTCGCCGAGGCGGTGCGGGTGACGGCGGCCTACCCGGCGGTGCATGGCGCACCGGTGCATGTGGGCGAGCCACCGGCGATCGGTATCACCGACCTCGACACCCCGGACTACGGCGACGCCGTCGAGTTCTCCCCCGGCGATGTACCGGTGTTCTGGGCATGCGGAGTGACACCACAGGCCGCGGTCGTCGAGACCAGACCACCGCTGGCCATCGCGCACGCGCCCGGCCACATGCTCATCATCGACGCCCGCGACACCGACTATCGGATCACCGCGTGACCCGCCGCGGCCCGCAGCGACAGCCCGAACCCGAGCAGACAGGTGGTATCGGCACTGCACCAGGGGACCACTCAGCACGGTGTCTCCGGCGAACGGCCCAGCGGTTCTTCGCGCTGGCCGGGCCCGGCCTGCTCGACGTGACCCGGGAGTGGACGCAGCCCCACACCCGCGACTGTTGCCGGCCAACCGCCAGATCTACTGCGCAACTCCCGCTACGGCACGCAGGACGGGAGACGACTCGTCTCGGTTGTCGGTCAGCTCGCGCAGCTGACCGGCTGGCTCAACTTCGACCTGAGCAATCACGGTGAGGCCCAGCGGCTCTACCTGCTCAGGCTGCGTGCCGCGAGCCTGGCCGGGGACCGCGAACTGGGCGCGCTCGTCCTCAGCTCGCTGGCCTTCCAGCAGAGCTGGCGCAGCCGCCCGGCCGATTCGATCGGGCTGTTGCAGATCGCAAAGATCGGCCTTCACGCCGAACCGAGCCCCCGGACCCAGGCCCTGCTCGCGATGCGGGAGGCCCGCGCCCATGCCACGGCTGGCGAGGAGAAGCAGTGCCGTGCCGCCATCGACCGTGCCCACCGGGGACTCGAGCGCGCAGCGGACCAACCGAGCCCCCCATGGGTCTACTGGCTCGACCACACCGTGCTCACCAGCGAAACCGGACGTTGCCTGCTGCACCTCGACCAACCGACACCGGCTCAGGAGCACCTCAACCGCGGGATCGGGATGCTCGGCGACGATCCTTCCCGCGACCGGATCCTCTACGGGCTGTGTCTCGCGCACGCGTTCAGCCACGCCGCTCACCCCAGCCACGCCGACCTGGAGCTCGCCTGCCACGAGGCCGGCCAGGTGTTACCGATGATGACCACGGTCAGCTCCGCGCGCTGCCACCGGCTGCCTGACGTCGTCGTCGCGGGCCTGCGCCCGCACCGAACCGCCGCGGTCCGGGCGGTGCTCGACCACGCCCAGGCGCACCTAAGCGACGAACTGTGATATTCCATGAGGCGTGACGCGCGAGACCGGCCACGCCGTCCCGGAGCTGCGAGAGCGCGCCTACGACGCTGCCGACGCCGCGCTGCTCGTCGAGCAGGCCAACGCCCTCAACGAGCAGCTCTACGGACACGCCGACCAGACCCCCCTCGACGCCGCCGAGTTCGCCGCCGAGGCACGCGGGCACTTCGTCGTCGCCTACCTCGACGGGCAACCCGCCGGCTGCGGCGGCTACCGCCGCCACACCGACCTGTACGCGCCGTCGTCTTCGTTCAGTGGAAACCGGCCGACTCCAACCGCCACGGCTGCCGACAGCCGGCGATCCTCGGCTCAGCACGGCGTCTGGTTGGGCACGCACGGCGTCCCGGCCGGGGAGCTCAGCGCGACGAACTCCACCCGCCCGTCGGGCTGCACACGAAGCACCGGCACGGCTTTGTTGATCGCCTCGCCGGTGGAAGCGAGCGATACCCAGCCGCTTGCCCCCGGGACGGAGTCCAAGCCGTGGATGCGCTTGAGCTCCTGCGCCACCAGGTCGGGGGTGTCGTTGATACTGAACGGCGAGCGAACAGCGCGGATCGCCGTCAAGAGAGCGTCGTAACTCATGATCGCCGCGCCGTCACTGAGACCCTCACCGGGGAACACGCCGAGAAGACAGTCCGGGCAACGGCCGGAGAGGAATCTCGTCGACCCGGGTGCGAAGACGCTCGGAAATGCCATCCACGCCCCGGGATGGGCGAGGGCGGTGTAGGTCACCGACGCGTTCGCCTCCAGGCCCTCGCGAAGCTCGGACGAGCCACGGGCGACGGCGGTGGCGAAGTCGACGGCCTCATCGCCAGTGACGATTCTGATCGGCAGCTCGGGACAGGTACGAAAGGGCAACGCCTGCACGAGCGCCCCGAGAGCGGACGCGCGGCCTGCGAAGTAGACCACGTCTGGTTTCTGCGCGCAGACGCTGCCCAGAATGCCTCGCATCGTGTTGGCGACGCCGCCTCTGGCCTCGCTGTAGGTCTCCGAGCGTTCCACGATCTCGTGCGTGTCGTCCGGGAAGGAAGCGCGAAAGGCGGCACCCAGGCTCGCCGAGTAGGTGTCGTTCTCGTCGGTCTTCTGTATGATCAATGCCTTCCGGGCCGTCGGACGCAGGAACGCCGACGCCGCAAGTGCCTGGTCGCTGTTGGTGGGTGCCACCCGGGCGAGCGTCAGATCGGCCGACGGTGGTCGCGAGGTCAGCTGGTCCGCAGTGAGCTGGGCAGCGATCAGCGGCACGTCTCGGGCGAGCAGGGCGTCGGCTGCGTCCCGAGTGGCGGCGAGCGACTGGCCGCTGATCGTCGCCGCAACGAGATGGTGCTCCGCGAAACGCTCTTCGTCGCGTGCCATCTTCACCAGGGTGGGTACCACCTCCTCCTCGGCCCACTGGGCTGAGGAGGAGCCGCTGTTGACGACGAGCAGCCGGATGAGCGGCTCGTCACCGAGGGTGCGGGTGTGGTTGGCCTGGCGCTGGGCGATGTAGGCGCCGATGAGGCCATGTCGCAACGCCGTGGCGAGGTCATCGTTCATGCCGACGGCCGGCACCGGCAGCAGGTAGGCCACGCTCACGAAAGCTTTACCGGAGCTCATGATGCTCCGGTTCTCGGCTCCGATGCCGGTCAGGACGTCGGTGAACCGGTCGCCGAACACGGCGGGGTCCGCGCCGTCGGTGACACCGACGCACTGGCCGTCGACGCGGTCCACGCCCTCGGCGCAGCGCAGCAGCGGTGGAACGACGATGACCACCGCGATGGTCAGCGCACCGACCATGCCGAGCACGATCGCGCTCCGGACCAGCACGCTCAGGCTCGTCCAGACCCCTCTGATCTTTCCCATCAACTGCCGCCTCCGTGATGCCACCGGTTCCAGCACGCCTGGTACTCGGCCGCCCGTTCCAGTAGAAAGACCGTCCCCGCGGTGGCGTGGTGGGCGAGGCGTTGGAATTCCGCTGCAATGGTCGAGCAGAGCAGGTGCTGTGGATCGCCGAGCGGATCGGTGTGCAGCTGCAGCGCCGCCACGAGCCGGGGCGTCACGACCAGCTGACCGCGCTCGCCGAGCGCGGTCAGGTCAGCGAAGTGGGCGCCGGCGTCGGTTCCCTCTTCCGGACGGGCCAGCGGCGCCTCAGCGATGGCGGCCAGCTGGGCATACCAGCCGGCCGGCGTCGCGGGATCGAACTCGGCGCTGAGCTCACAGGCCACCTCCGCGACGTCGCCGAGGGCGAGCTGGTGATAACGCGCCGTGGTGAGGTCGCCTCGCGCCACCGCCGCTTGCCGTAGTTCCTGGTGCGCGACAGCCCAGACGACATTGCCGACGCCCTCAGGTCGGGCGAGCCGGTGCGCGATCGCCCGGCGAGCGAGCGGATGCAACACCGGCGATCCCGGCATCGCCAATCCGCCCGCATGGGTCACCCACATGTCCGTGGCACGGAACTCGAGCAGCTGCTGAGCCACCTCTTCAGGTTCGGTCTGCAGGATCGGCGTCATGCTCGCATCGCTCAGGTCCCGAGCGATCGCCATGCGGATCAACGCTGACCTGAGCGCAACGGGGCGATCGCCGAGCACCAGGTCGAGCAGGACGTCGTCCAGCGCAGGACCGCCGAGATCATCGAGTGGCTGTACGAGCACCGTGCGGGCGTCGATCGGTGGCCGGTCGCTCGGCCGCAGGAGCGCGACTGCTCGAAGGAAGGTGGGGCGGTGACCGGCGGTCAGTCGATGGACGAACGCGACTGTCCGTCGGGCGGTGGGCCCACGCCATGGCAGTTCAAGCTGTTCCGCGAGGTGACGCACCGGGGCCGTGTCAGGGCCGGACATCGGACTGATCCGGTCCGTGGCATCGAAGTGAACGGGGTAGCGGCGACCCCACCCCGGACGGCCGGCATGCTGCGCCCAACCGTTGAGGCTGGCTTCGTCCAGCGGTTGCACGCACCACTGGTGGGGCTCGACGCCGGCCGCCGCGTATCGGACGTCGGAAGCGGCGACGACTACCAGTGGCAGGTTGGCGTCCGGGGGCGGCAACAGGTCCAGGAATGCCTGGACGCTCTCCACTTCAGCGTGCTCGACCAGCACCAGACAGCTGGTGTCGTGCTCGAACAGGTGCCAGGGTGAGCCGAACTCGGCGCGAAGATCGTCGAGGAACGCGCGGACAAGGATCTCATCGACCCACGTTCGGTCGTTCGAGGCCTCGCGACGGCTCAGTTCGACGAGCGCCTGCACCGGGTCCGCGAAATCCTCACCCAAACCACGTCGGTACCAGACCGCCCCGGCGGAGCGCAGGATCGACGCCATCCGCAGCCTGGGCGCCACCCCGTCCACCACTTGGGCGCCGAACTCGGCGAGGCCGTTGCCGACGCCCGCCAGCCCGGCGATGGCCGCAGCCATGCTGCGCAGCCACTTCCTCAGCACGGTCCGATCGGGAATGGTGCGCCGGATCATTTCCTCGCGCGCATGCACCGGATGGTCGAGCACCCCGCCGTTCAGCGGCCCACGGATCGCCGCCAGGCCCAGGTAGAAGCGCGGGAAGTCGATCTGTCCGAACCGGCTTATGCGGCGGCCGAGCGGCCAGGCCAGGCGCAGCGCCACCTCGTGCGGCCGCAGGCCGATGAGCTCGCGACCGTCCAACAGCGCCGAGGAAGCCACGCCTGTTTCCCGGCGCCTCATCCGCCCCAGGAGGGCAGCGTCGACCGAACCGCGTGTCGACCACACCAGCAGGACCGGAACGGCCTTGTTCACGCGCCGGTCGACTGCTGTGTCGATGAGCGCGTTCAGTCGCTGCTCCTCTAGCATTGCTTCCCCCAAGCCGCGCCCCACCCCGGCACCCCGACGGCTCTTCATACATGAACGAGTAGACTTGATGCGTATTTCTGTGCAAAATTACGCCATCAGATCTATGCCCCATGTGTCGTCGGCCAAGAGAACGCCACCCGGCGACGGATCGCAGATGTTCTCTTGGACAAGCAGATCGACCGTGCGGTACAGGTCAGCGGTTATTCGTCGGGAAGCCGCGATCGCCTCGGCCAGCTGTACGACACCGCTCTGGGTAAACATTCAGGTCTTCGGCCGCGGGCATGCTCGGGTACCGCCGGTTCAAGATCTCGGCGGGGGCTTCTGAGCTGGGCGTGGGGGTCAGGTCGGTGCGAGGATCGGTGGTTGCCAGGGGT
>Ga0136617_10001867_pt1 | contig 18804 bp, 14 predicted proteins | sample AntDrymUQ3222106_2_FD_129672 | JGI IMG/M metagenome (GOLD analysis project Ga0136617, IMG submission 129672) | Polar desert sand microbial communities from Dry Valleys, Antarctica - metaG UQ322 (21.06) | ecosystem: Environmental > Terrestrial > Soil > Desert | place: Antarctica: Dry Valley... | reverse complement strand
GCGCCCGGCTGGATGCGCGAGGGCTGCGAGGTCCACCGCGGCGACCTGCGCGTACTGGCCGAAGCGCGCAAGGCGCTGGGCGGCTGCTCGCACCTCATCCACCTGGCCGCGATCGTCGGCGGGATCGCCAACTTCCACAAGCTCCCGCACACGCTCACCGAGGTCAACAACGGGCTCTACAACGCGGTCTTCCGCGCGGCGCTCGACCACGACGTGGAGCGCTTCGTGTATGTCAGCTCGTCGATGGTGTTCGAGCGCGCCGAGCAGTTCCCGACGCGCGAGGATCACATCGACGACTGCCCGGTCCCGCTGTCGGCCTACGGCTTCTCCAAGCTCACCGGCGAGGTCTACTGCCGCGCCGCGCACGACGAGCACGGCCTGCCCTACACGATCTGCCGCCCGTTCAACGCCTACGGGCCCGGCGAGATGCCCGACGACGAGCCCGGCATCGCCCATGCCGTGCCGGACCTGATCCGCAAGTCGCTGGCGGGCCTGCGGCCGCTGCCGATCTTCGGCTCCGGCGAGCAGACCCGGACGCTGACGCACGTCAGCGACGTCGCCGACGGGATCGTGGCCGCGATGGCCCATCCGGCGGGCCTCGGCGAGGACTTCAACATCTCCGCCGGAGAGGAGCTGACCGTCGCCGAGATCGCCCGCGTCTGCTGGGAGGCGTGCGGCAACGACCCGGCCGAGCTGGAGCTGGAGCACCTGCCGAGCTTCGCGGTCGACGTCGTGCGGCGCTGGCCGTCGGTGGAGAAGGCCGAGCGGCTGCTGGGCTGGAAGGCCCGCATCGGGGTGCGCGAGGGCGTGGCGCAGACGGTGGAGTGGCTGCGCCGGCAGGAGCTGACGGCGGCGTGAGCCGGCGCGCGCTGATCACGGGCATCACGGGGCAGGACGGCTCCTACCTCGCCGAACTGCTGCTCGAGAAGGGCTACGAGGTGCACGGCATGGTCCGCCGCGCCTCGACGGAGAAGTTCGAGCGGATCGAGCACCTGCGCGAGCGGATCACGCTGCACCAGGGCGACCTGCTCGACCAGCGCTCGCTGGTGGACACGCTGCGCGCCGCGAATCCCGACGAGGTCTACAACCTCGCGGCGATGTCGTTCGTGGCGGTGAGCTGGATCCAGCCGACCCTGACGGCGGAGTTCACCGGGGTCGGGGTGACGCGGATGCTGGAGGCGGTGCGCGAGGCATGCCCGCAGACGCGCTTCTACCAGGCGTCCTCGAGCGAGATGTTCGGCAAGGTGCGCGAGACGCCGCAGAACGAGGCGACCCCGTTCTATCCGCGCTCGCCGTACGGCGTGGCGAAGGCCTACGGGCACCACATCACCGTCAACTACCGCGAGTCCTACGACCTGTTCGCCTGCTCGGGGATCCTCTTCAACCACGAGTCGCCACGGCGCGGGCTGGAGTTCGTCACGCGCAAGATCACCTGGCACGCGGCGGCGATCCGGCACGGCCGGCGCGACGAGCTGCGGCTGGGCAACCTCGACGCCCGCCGCGACTGGGGCTACGCGAGGGACTACGTCGAGGCGATGTGGCTGATGCTCCAGCAGGACGTGGCCGACGACTACGTGATCGCCACCGGCCGGAGCCACAGCGTGCAGCGCTGCGTGGAGATCGCCTTCGACCACGCCGGCGTCGACTGGCGGCGGCACGTCGTGATCGACGACGCCTTCAAGCGCCCGGCCGAGGTCGACCTGCTCGTGGGCGACTACGCGAAGGCCGAGCGCGAGCTGGGCTGGCGCCCGGGGACCGACTTCGAGGCGCTGATCCGGCTCATGGTCGACGCCGACCTCGCGCTGCTGCAGGCCTAGCCGCCCGGGAGCACGAGCCTCCCGAGCCCGTCGCCCAGGCGCTGGACCTTCCGCCGGCCCTCGGGAAGCTCCAGCCACGCGGGCGGCTCCCCGCCCGGCACGTGCAGCAGGACGGGCAATGGCCGGGGCAGGGGCGGCTCGCGATCGCCCCGCGCGACGAGCCGCCAGCCGCTGGCGGCCGGCTCGAGGTCCAGCCGCAGCTCGAGCGCGGCGGCCAGCTCGCGGAAGTCCATGAGCCGGCGCGCGCCCGCGCGGCGCCAGGCGTCGAGCTGCGTGCCCATCCAGTCCGGGCCGATCACGGCCGGCTCGTAGTCGTGGAAGAAGCCGATGGCCGGCAGCTCGGACTCCAGGTGCACGGGATCGGGCTTGTCGAGGTAGACCGCCGGCACGCCGGCGCACCAGCAGAAGCGATCGTCGTCGCGCAGGGCGAGCCCGTCGGCGCTCACGAGGCGCAGGCCGGCGGCGAGCGCGTGCGCGAGCACGCCGTCCGTCCACGCCTGGCCGGGGCAGACGAGCGTGGTCGGGGGCGTGAGGAAGTGCTCGCGCAGCAGGCTCGCGCCGAGCGCCACGGGGTGCTCGGCGGCGGGGAGCACCGGATCGGCGTCGAACTCGCGGTACCAGGCGACGTCGTCGTAGCGGTCCGGGGCCCGCGACCAGCCGCTCAGGTCGCTCGGCATGTGCGTGTAGCCGTGCTGCTCGACGCCGACCAGGCCGGCGGCCTCGAGCGTCGCGACGCCGCGGTGCTCCGCCCGGTAGTCGTCGATGCGGCCGGGCGCGTGCCCGGCGCGATCGACGTAGGTTACGAGCGGCGACGGATGGACGGCGCCCGCCGCCCGCGCGACCGGCGCGCCGGCCACCTCGAGCGTCCCGCGCCGTGCGTCCCCGTCGTCCACCCACGCCGGGGTGTAGGCGACCGACAGCCGCGCCCCGCGCACGCGCAGCGCCGCGCCGACGGCCTCCCACTCGGGCTCGCCGAGCTTCGCGTAGGACCACGAGCGCAGGTGGACGCTGGCCGAGGCCCCCGGGTCGTCCATGCGCAGGAGCAGGGCGCCGGCGAGGTCGAGCCAGGCGGTCGGGAACGGGCAGCCGCAGGTCAGCAGGCGCTTGAGCAGCGCCGTGGCCGCGCCGCCGGCCGCGCGCGCGTCGCCGACGTCGAGCCCCAGCGTGGCGATCACGCCGATTCCCGCCACGCGGCGTGCGGCGATCGCCGGCTCCCCGCCGAGCGTGGCCCAGACCGCGACGTCGCCGTCCAGCTCGAGCGGCTCCGACCGCAGCGGCGCATCCGGCGTCGTCCAGGCCGCGGGCGGTCCCGGGCCCAGCCAGGCCAGGCGGCGGGGCGAGCCGGCCGGCGGCTCGGGAGCCGCCCGCCGCGCGACACCCGCCCACCGGGCCAGCTCGCCGCCCGCCGCGCCGGGCGCCGCCACGACGAGCATCGGCCGGCGCGGCTGCGCCGCGCGCAGCGCGTCGAGCGGGTGCTCGTCGGAGCGCCCGGTGAGGATCGCGATGCGCGGCTCGGCGCCCGCCGGCCAGCCGGCGGCGACGGTGGCGCTCCAGCCCAGCAGCCGCACGAGCGTCAGCCAGCCGAGCGCCTCGTCGGGCCCCGCTGCGGGACGCCCGCCGTCGCCGCCCCAGACCGGACGCGGCGGGAGGCGCCCGGCCTCCGTCAGGATCAGCGCGTCAGGCAACCGGCCGGCGCGCCGTGAGCAGCAGGCCCATCGGCAGCACGAAGGGCCCCGTGTGCCATCGCGCCTCCCCCTTGGCCAGCAGCGTCGCCACGACGTTCAGGGCGAGGCTCGCCGTGGTGAACAGCGGCCTCAGCGCTCGCCGGGCGGCGGGGGGCAGCAGCTCGTCGATGCCGCGCAGCACGCGCCCGGTCAGCGTCGCCCAGGCGACCGAGTAGCCGCCGTTCTCCCACACGCGCAGCTCGTCCCAGCCCTCGAACAGCTCCGCCAGCTGCGGCCCCGTGTAGCGGCGCTCGACGATCCGGCGGTCGTACTCCCAGACGAGCGGGACCGTCAGGACGAGCGTGCCCCCGGGGCGCAGCACCCGCTCGAGCTCCGCCACGCCGCCCGGCGGGTCGGTGACGTAGTGGAACGCCTCGCTGAACAGCACGAGGTCGAAGGAGTCGTCCGGGAACGGCAGGAACTCGCCCGAGACGACGTCGGGAGCGCCGTAGGTGTCGTCGACGTCCATCGCCACGTAGCGCGTGTGGGGCGGCAAGAGGTCGCGATAGGGCTGCGTGCCGCAGAAGAGGTCGAGGACGTCGTCGACGGGATGGCGGACCTCGTCCAGCACACGCTCGAGGTGGTTCACGAGGTGACGCAGGATCAGGTAGTCCGGCTGCGTGCGCGCGGGGTGCCGGCGGGTGCGCCGGATCCGGTCGAGCTGGGGCGCGGGAAGGGGCGGCGACATCGGCGGCGCCTAGCCTAGATGACTGATTCCTCGGCCGCCGCGGCCACTCGGTCCTGGATCGTGGATGCCGGGCGGTGCCGACCGAAGGGGAATAGTGGCAGCGCCACAGGCCCCTTCGGGCGGTGCCGATCCGGCGCCGCGAGACAGTTCCGAGGGTCGTGGGGGTCGTGGAATCAGTCATCTGGCCCGTCGTAGACCACCCTCAGCGCCCGCGCCACCGCCTCGGGCGCGAAGCGCTCGCGGGCCAGCGCGAGCGAGCGCTCGCCCGCCTCCGCGTCGCCCCACAGGGCCGTCAGGCGCCCGGCCAGCGCGCCGGCGTCGCCGGGCGGGTAGCGGCCCTCGAGCGGGACGGTCTGCGCCAGCCCGCCCGCGTCCGCCGCGACCACCGGCAGGGCGGCGGCCATCGCCTCCAGCGCGGCCAGCGGCAGGATCTCCGCGTAGCGCGAGGGGACGATCGCGACGGCGGCGCGGCGGCGCAGGGCGGCCAGCGCGGAGGCGGGCAGCGCGCCGGTGAAGCGGACGTCTGCCCCTTGTGCGAGCGCCCGCAGCGCGGCGGCCTGCGGCCCGTCGCCCGTGACCACGAGCGGCAGGCCGGTGGCGCGGGCGGCCGCGATCGCGTCGGCGAAGCCCTTCTCCGGCGTCAGGCGCCCGACCGCCAGCGCGAACTCGCCGCTCGCGGCGGTCGACCGCGCCGCCCACTCGCGCTGCACGGAGCCGATCACGTGGGCACGCTCGCCGAGCGGCGCCCCCAGCTCGCGCAGGCGGCCCAGCGCGAACGCGCTCGGCACGACGAAGGCGTCCGCGCACTCGCCCAGCCGCCGCTGCCAGAGGGCGAGCCCGGCGGCGTAGGCGACGGCCTCGGCGCGCGAGCCTCCGCGGCAGTTCAACCGCACGCCGGGCAGGGTATTGCGCCCGTGGCAGCGCGTGCAGTCCTCGCCGCGCGTGAAGCAGAGCGCCTGCGCGCAGACGAGGCGGTAGTTGTGCAGGTGCACGACGACGCGCGCGCCGGCCTCCCGCGCGGCCGCGAGCGCGCGCCAGCCGAACGCGGGGTTGAGGTTGTGCGCGTGCACGACGCGCGCGCCGGTACGCCGGACGGCGTGCGCGACGTCCTCCGGCGCGAGCCCGCCGCGCAGCAGCCCGAGCGCCGCCCGGCGACTGCCGAGCCCGGCCGAGTCGCGCTCGAGCACCTCCGCCTCCTCGCCGAGCTGCTCGCGGATCAGCCACGCGAGGTCCGCGACCGCCCGCTCCTCCCCTCCCGGCAGGCGATAGCGGTTGTGCAGGAGCAGGATCACGGGGGCCACAGCGTATGAGCCGCCCGGGCGGGCGGTATAAGAGCGCGCGTGCCCCCGCCCGCCTCGCTGCTGTTCCCCACGCGCCGCCGCCGCGAGTACCTCGCCGTGGCGCTCGCGTCGGTGGCCGCGCAGGCCGCGGCGCGCGGCGCGGAGCTGATCGTGGTCGAGGACGATCCGGCCGACCCGGCGACGGAGCGGCTCGTGCGCTCGCACGGCGGCCGCTACCTCGCCCACGGCGAGCCGCGGGGGATCAACGTGGCCCGCAACTCGGCGCTGGCGGCGGCGTCGGGCGAGCTGCTGTGCTTCCTCGACGACGACGTGGAGGCGTGGCCCGGGTGGCTCGACGCGCTGCTGGCCGCGGCGCGCGCGTGCCCGGAGCACGAGGCGTTCGGAGGGCCGATCCGGCCGCGGCTGGAGGGCGGGCGCCTGCACGCCTGCGGGCGCGAGCCGCTGCCGCTGACCTCGCTCGACCTCGGCCCCGCGGACCGCGACGCGGAGTTCGCGTGGGGCGCCAACCTGACCCTGCGGCGCTCGGCGCTCGAGCGGATCGGCGGCTTCGACGCGGCGCTCGGAGGCGCGGGCGACGAGGAGGACTGGCAGCGGCGGCTGCGCGCCGCGGGCGGGCGCATCCGCTACGTCGCGGCCGCGGGGGTCGACCACCGGCGCACCGGGGCCGACGCCCGCCTGCCGGCGCTCTCGCGTGCGGCCTATGCCCGCGGGCGGGCGGCGCGCCGCTATGACGCGTTCAAGGGCGCGACGCCGCCGCTCGCCGCCGAGCTGCGCACGCTGGCGGGCTGCGTCTGGCACATCGTCCGGCGCCGCTGCGGCAACGGCATCGTGCTCACGGCGCTGACGGCGGGCCGCCTGCGCGAGGCGCTCTCCCCCGAGCCGGTGCCGATCGCCGCCGACACACCGCAATACGCCTCGGGGCACTCGGGCACGCTCGGGCGCCGCACGGCGCTGGTGGGCGCCGCGCGCGACGCCGCCGCGGCGCTCGCCGGCCTGCCGCGCCGGCTCGCGCTGCGCCGGGCGGCCCGCCGCGCGCCGCCGCGGCGCGTGCTCGCGCTCGGCGTCGCCCGCCCGGAGAACGCCCGCGCCGTCGACACGGCCCGGCGGGAGCTCGCCCGCTCCCGCCACGCCGTCGAGGTCCACTTCTCCCCGCCCGCCGCCGGAGCGGGCAAGTGGCGCAACCTCAACGCCGCGCTCGCCGCCGAGGCCGGGCGGGCGGGCGAGGCCGGAGCCTCGGCGGGCGACGCGGGCGGCTCGGCCCGCGGGGCGTGCGGCGCCGGAGCCGGCGGCCGGACGCCGGCCGGGGCGGGCAAGCTTGCGGCTCGGTTCGACTGGCTGCTGCTGGTCGACGACGACGTGCGGCTGCCGCGCGGCTTCCTCGACGCGTTCCTCCTGTGCGCGGAGGGCTTCGGCTTCCGGCTCGCCCAGCCCGCGCACGCGTTCGCCTCCCACGCCGCGTGGGAGGTCACGCGGCGGCGTCCGGGGCTGCTCGCGCACCGCACGCGGTTCGTCGAGATCGGGCCCGTCACGGCGATCCACCGGGACGCGTTCGCGGCGCTGCTGCCGTTCCCCGACCTCGAGATGGGCTGGGGGCTCGACACCCACTGGAGCGCCCTGGCGGCCGCCCGCGGCTGGCCCATCGGGGTCGTCGACGCCACGCCGGTGCGCCACCTGCGCCCGGTCGCGGGCGACTACCCGCGCGACGCGGCGATCGCCGAGGCCGAGGCCTTCCTCGACGGCCGCGCCTACGTCACCCGCGAGCAGGCCGGCCAGACGCTGGCCGAGCACCGGAGCCTGCGACCGTGCAGAGCCGAGATGCGGTGCCTCCCATGGGGCGAGAATGTTCGGCCGCCCCCCTACCGGTGAGATGGCCGACTTCCCCGCCGTCAAGGCTCACCGACTGCTCGCTGTGCCGACGCGCCAACCGCTCAACTACCGCATCGCGCGTCAGAGCGGTTCTCATCGCCGTCTCGTGTCCCCCGGACGCCGCACCATCGTCTTCGCGTATCACGACCGGAGAACCGTGCCCCCGCACGTCGTCCGTCGAATTCTCGTCAAGGAGGCAGGTCTTGAGGAAAGTCATGCGCGACGGCTACTGTGAGCCCATGGGCACGGAGCATGTGCGCGTCATCCACCAGCGCGGGGCCGAGGGATGGTCCTCGGAGAGCCCTGAGGTCTCGTGGTACGGGGGTGCGGGCACCTTCGACGACGCACGCGCGCTGGCGGAACAGGGCGTACGGCTCGCGCTCGCGTGGCAGGCCGAGGAGCGCGGCGAGCCGGTGCCCGCGGACGTGACCGTCGAGCACTACGTGCCCGAGCCCACGCAGCGGACGTTCTGACTCGACTCCGCCGCGGCGTCATGATGCCGCCGATGCGCGTGGCGATCGTGGCGGAGTACTACCCGCGGGCCGCGGACCCGGTGCTCGGCGTGTGGGCGCACCGGCAGGCCATGGCCGCGCGCGACGCCGGCGCCGAGGTGCGCGTGCTGGTGCTGCACCGGCCCGTGCCGTCGCGTGCCGCGCTGCGCAGCCGCGACCGGGCCGCGCTGGTCGCGCCGCTGCGCCAGCCGCGGCGGCACGAGCGCGACGGGATCGACGTGCGCTACGTGCCGTTCCTCGCGCCGCCGCGGCCGCGCAGCTACGGGCGCTGGGGCGCATGGGCGGCTCCGTCGCTGGCGCTCGCGCTGCGGCGGCTGCGGCGCGAGTTCCCGTTCGACCTCGTGCACGCGCACTACGCGGCTCCCGCCGGCGACGCGGTGCGGCGGGCGCGCACCGGCCGCCCGCTGGTCGTCTCGGTGCACGGCGGCGACGTGCTCGCGCTGGCGCGCCAGTCGCCGGTCGGGCGGGCGGCGGTGCGCGCCGGGCTCGGCGCCGCGCGGCTCGTGCTCGCCAACTCCGCCGCGATCGAGGCGCGCTGCCGGGAGCTGGGCGCCGCCCGCACGCGGGTGGTCCACCTCGGGACCGACCTGCCGGCGGCGCGCGCCGCGCCGGACGGCCCGCCGGCGCTCGTGACCGTCGGCCACCTCGTGGCCCGCAAGCGCCACTCCGACGTGCTGCGGGCGCTCTGGCTGCTGCGCGACTCGCATCCGCAGCTGCGCTGGACCGTGGTCGGCGAGGGGCCGGAGCGGCCGGCGCTGGAGCGCCTGGCCGGCGAGCTGGGCGTCGCCGAGCGGGTGGACTGGCGCGGGCAGCTCGACCCGGCCGCGGCCGTGGAGGCGGGCCGGCGCGGCGCGCTGTTCGTGCTGCCCAGCGTCGACGAGGCGTTCGGGGTCGCCTACGTCGAGGCGATGGCCGGCGGGGTGCCGGCGATCGGCTGCCGCGGCGAGGGCGGGCCGGAGGAGATCGCGGCGGCCGGCGGCGGCCTCCGGCTCGTCCCCCCGGCCGAGCCGGAGGCGCTCGCCGCCGAGATCCGCGCGCTGCTCGACGAGCCGGAGTGGCGGCGAGAGCTGGGCCGCCATGCGCGCGAGACCGTGGCGGCGGCGTTCACGTGGGAGCGCTGCGGCGCCGCGACCGTGGCGGCGTACGAAGAGGCGCAGCGGTGAGCCCGATCGGCCGCCCGCAGGCGGCGCGGCGCGCAGCGCGCGGCTCGGACCCGCGCCCGGTCCTGTTCGTGACCAACCACGCGCCCGTGTTCCGGGTCGGGGCGTTCGCCGCGCTGCACGAGCGTGAGGGGGTCGTGTTCGCGCTGGTCGGCGGCGACGTGCGCCACGGCGGCGGCGCGGGCGGCAGCGCCGGCGCGCTGCCGTTCCCCGTCGTGCGCCCGACCCAGCGCGGCGTGCTCCGGCTCGCGGCCTCGCGGCGCCACCGCGCGGTCGTCGCCGGGCTCTCGGGGCGCGTGGCGCTCCCGGCCGCCTGGGCGGGAGCCCGCCTCGCGCGCGTGCCGTTCGTCCTGTGGGCGACGATCTGGGCGCACCCACGCACCCTCGCGCACGCGTTCTCCTACCTGCCGTTGCGCCATCTCTACCGCAGTGCCGATGCGATCGCGACCTACGGCCCGCACGTGTCCGCCTACGTGCGCGCCAGGGGCGCCCGCGCGCCGGTGCTGGAGGCGCCCCAGAGCGTCGACGACGCGTTCTGGTCCGCGCCGGCGGAGCCGATCCGCCGTGCCCCCTTCCAGGTGACCTTCGCCGGCCGGCTGGCCACGGAGAAGGGCGTGGGCGTGCTGCTCGAGGCGTGGCGCACCTCCGGCCTCACCGCACCGTCGGCCGCGCTGGTCCTGGCCGGCGACGGTCCGCTCCACGCCGCCGCCACGGCCGCCGCCGCGCACGTCGAAGGTCCGCAGCCGCCGGAGCAGCTGCGCGACCTCTACGCGGGCAGCGACGTCGTGGTGCTGCCCTCGATCCCCACGCGCGACTTCCGGGAGCCGTGGGGGCTCGTCGTCAACGAAGCCTTCGACCGGGGAGTCCCCGTGATCGCCACCGACGCCGTCGGCGCCGCCGCCGGCGGCCTCGTGCAGCACGAGCGCACCGGGCTCGTGGTGCCCGCGGGCGACGGGCGCGCGCTGGCCGCCGCGCTGCGCCGGCTGCACGACGACGCGGGGCTGCGCACCCGCCTGGGCGAGGCGGCCCGCGAGGCCGTCCGCGCGCACTCCCACATGGCGTGGGCGGAGGGCATGAGCGCGGCGCTGCGCGCGGCGGACGTGTCGCGAACCCCCTGCTAGCGTGAAATCGATGCTTCGCCTGGCACTGGCGTGCCTGCTGCTGGGGCTCGTCGCCGCTCCGGCGGCGAACGCGGCGAGCACGACCCAGATCCTGCGCGACTGCGCCGACGACGGCGTCCTGCAGGGGGACTACACGCCGTCCGAGCTGCGCAGGGCGCGCCAGAACATCCCCGCCGACACCGACGAGTACACGGACTGCCGTGACGTCCTCGCGCGCGCCGCCGCCAGCGGCACCGCGGGTCGCGGCGGCTCGGGCGCCGGCGGTGGATCCTCGGCGGGCACCGCCGCGGGTGAGCCGCTTCCGGACCCCAACACGCCGGAGGGCCGCGAGATCGTCGGCCAGGCGGGCGCCCGGCCGGCGCCCGGGCCGATCGACGTCGACGGCCGCCAGGTCGTGCCGGGCACGGCCGGCCTCGCCGTCGGCGGCGTGCGCAACGACCTGCCGGCCACGCTGCCGGTCGTGCTCGCGCTGCTCGCCGCCGCCGCGCTCGCCGCATCCGCGCCGTCCGTCCGCCGTCATGTCCTCGCTCGCCTCGAGCGCTGAGCCGAGGGCGGCGTCGCCGCGCCGCCCGCACGTACGGACCGTGACGGTGCCGTGGGTGGGCCCGGGCGGCTGGGTGAGCGTCCCGGTCGCGCTCGTGATCGTGCTCTCGACGTTCGTGGGCCGGGGCGGGGTGCGCGTGGAGCCGACCACGCTGGTCGAGATCGGGCTGATGCTCGCCGGCGGCGTGGTCGTCGCGGCCGCCTGCCTGCTGGCGCCGCGCGACCGGCCGGCGGGTCCGCTGCACGGCGTCTGGGCGGTCCTCGCGCTCGCGCTGCTGGCCGTCTACACCGCGCTCTCCATCCTCTGGTCGCTGGCGCCGTCGGACTCGTGGCTGGAGACCAACCGGATCCTCTCCTACCTCGCCGTCCTCGCCGGCTCCGTGGCGCTGGTCCGCCTCGCGCCCGGGCGCTGCGCCGACCTGCTCTTCGGGGTGCTCGCCGGCACGCTGCTCGTGTGCGCGTGGGCGCTGCTCACCAAGGTCTTCCCGAGCGCGCTGGCGGCGGACGAGCTGCTGGCCCGGCTGCGCGCCCCGTTCGAGTACTGGAACAGCGTCGGCCTGATGGCGGCGCTGGCGGTGCCGGTGCTGCTGTGGCTGGCGGCCCGCCGCTCCGGGTCCGGCGTGGTCAACGCGCTGGCCTGGCCGCTGCTCGGCCTCGTCCTCGTCTGCCTGATGCTCTCCTACTCGCGCGGGGCGCTGATCGCGCTCGGGATCGGCCTCGCCGTCTGGTTCGCCGCCGTGCCGCTGCGGCTGCGCGCCGTCGCCGCACTGGTCTGCCCCGCGCTGCTGGCCACGCCCGTGGTGGTGTGGGCGTTCGCGCAGGACGGGCTGACCACGGACCGTGCGCCGATGGAGGCGCGCGTCGACGCCGGGCACGAGCTGGGCGCCCTCGTGCTGCTGCTGATGGCGCTGCTGGCGGCGGCCGGCCTCGCGGTCGGGTTCCTCACCGCGCAGCGGCCGCCGTCCGCGCGTACGCGCCGGCTCGCCGGACGTGGGCTGCTCGCCGGGCTCGCACTGGTCCCCGTCGCCGTGCTGCTCGCGCTGGCCGCCTCCCCCGGCGGCATCGAGGGCCGGACGACGGAGGCGTGGAACCGGCTCGTGGACCCGCAGGCCCGCACGCCTTCAAACACGCCGGACCGCCTCGCGGCCACCTCCTCCGTGCGGGCCCGCTACTGGGACGAGGCGCTGCAGGTGCACGCCAACTCCACGCTCGTGGGCACCGGCGCCGGCGCCTACGCCACCGTCCGCAACCGCTATCGCGACAACGGGGACGTGATCGTCCGCCACGCCCACGGCTACGGCGTGCAGACGCTCTCCGACCTGGGCTGGGTCGGGGTCGGGCTCTCGCTGCTGGCGGCGCTCGCGTGGGCGCTGACCGCCGCCCGCGCCGTGGGCCTGCGCCGGCGCGACCGCGGGCTGCCCTTCGACGCCGAGCGGGTCGGCCTGTGGACGATGGCGGTCGTGGTCGTCGTGTTCGCCGCGCACTCGGCGATCGACTGGACCTGGTTCGTGCCGGGCAACGTCGTCCCGATGCTGCTGTGCGCCGGCTGGGTGGCGGGCCGGGGGCCGCTGCGCGCGCGCCTGGCGCCGGGGGTCGCGGCCGCCGGCGCGCCGGAGCGCCGGCCGTGGACGCGGCTGCCCGGCTGGGCGCCGCCGCCCTGGCGCGTCGCGGCGGCGCTGCTGGCGCTCGTGCTGGCGCTCGTCGCGGCGTGGACCGCCTATCAGCCGGTGCGCTCCGTGCACGCCGGCGACGCGGCGCTGGAGCGGCTCGAGCGCGGCGCCTACGAGCCGGCCGCCTCGATCGCGCAGATCGCGGTCGACCGCAACCCGCTCGCCGTCGACCCGCTGTTCGAGCTGGCCGCGATCCAGCAGGCGCGCGGGCAGACGCCCGAGGCGCAGGGCGCGCTCGAGCGCGCGGTCCGCCTGCAGCCGGCGAACGCCGAGACGTGGCGGCGGCTCGGGCGCTTCCGGCTCGACGTGCTGGCCGAGCCGCGGCGGGCGCTCGACGACCTCCAGGCGGCCTACTACCTCGACCCGCAGAACCCCACGTCGTGGGTCGACCTGATCCTGGCCACGCGCGCGGTGGAGGCCGACGGCGGCTGAGGGCGCCGGGCGCCGCTGCGGAATCGTTCGGCTAGATGGGTGATTCCACGAGGTCCGTGCCGTGGGGCGGTGCCGGGCGGATGATCCGGCGCCGATCCGGTGCCGTCACCACGGTGCGGAGTCGTGGAATCACTCATCTAGGCGCGCCGGCCGTGCGCCACCAGCGACTCGCGCAGCAGCGGCGGGCCGCCCGCGGCCTCGATCCGGAGCGGGCCGAAGCCCGCGTCCGCGAGCGTGCGGGCGAGCGAGCGGCGCGTGAAGAAGCGCAGGTGCTGGCCCCGCGGGTCGAAGTGCGCGTCGAAGCGAGCGAGCGCGATCGCCACGGCCTTGACCCGCCCGTGGAAGGGAACGGTGACCAGCAGCCGGCCGCCCGGCCGGAGCACGCGGCGCGCCTCCAGCAGCAGCTGGGCGCCGTCGGCGACGTGCTCGAGCACCTCCGAGCACCAGACGAGATCGACGGAGCGGTGCTCGAGCGGGACCGAGCCGTCGGGCGCGAGCCGCCGCAGGTCCGCTCCGGGGGCGGTGCGCCGCGCGCGCTCGAGCGCGGCCTCGGCCAGCTCGACGCCGACGGGGTCGGCGCCCGCCTCGGCCAGCGCCGCAACGAAGCGCCCGGCGCCGCAGCCCAGGTCGAGCACCCGCTCCCCGGGCCGCGCCTCCGCGAGCAGCAGCGCCCGCCGGCGCTCCCAGGCCCACGGCTCGGGGTCCTCGGGCGCCTGCGCCCAGAAGCTCTCGTAGAACGCGCGCACGGCGCGGGCAGCCTACGCCGTCGTGCACAATCACAGGCGGGATGCGGCTGCGCCTGATCCGCCACGCGACGCTGCTCGTCGGCCTCGCCGGGCGGCGCCTGCTCGTCGACCCGATGCTCGATCCGCAGGGCCGGCGCCCGCCGGTGGCCGGCACGCCCGACGAGCGCCGCAACCCGCTGTGCGAGCTGCCCGAGCCCGCCGAGGTGGTGGTGAGCCGCCTCGACGCCGTCCTCGTCACCCACCTGCACCCCGACCACCTCGACGACACCGCCGTCGACCTGCTCCCCAAGGACCTCCCGCTGCTGTGCCAGCCGGCGGACGAGGGCGTGCTGCGCGACCGCGGCTTCGCCGACGTGCGCCCGGTGGGCGCGGCGCTGAACTGGGACGGCGTCGCGGTCGCCCGCACCGGTGGCCGCCACGGCACCGGCGCGATCGGCGACGCGATGGCGCCCGTCTCCGGCTTCGTCCTCGCCGCGCCCGCGGAGCCCGTGCTCTACCTGGCCGGCGACACCGTATGGTGCGACGAGGTCCGCGCCGCCCTCGACCGGCACCGGCCGGACGTCGTGGTCGTCAACGCCGGCGGCGCACGCTTCACGGAGGGCGACCCGATCACGATGACCGCGCGCGACGTCCTCGCCGTCGCGCGTCACGCCCCGGCGGCGGCGGTCGTGGCCGTCCACCTGGAAGCCGTCAACCACTGCCTCCAGACGCGCGCCGACCTGCGCCGCCACGTGCACGCCGACGGCCTCGAGGACCGCGTCAGCGTGCCGGAGGACGGCGCGCTGGTGCCGCTGCCGCAGGATTGAGCAGCGTCGCCTCGACCACCCGCTGCGCGCGGGCGAACGCCGAGCGGTGCAGGCGGCCCGCGCGGTCGCACGCGAGATGGCGGCAGCGGTTGTCGACGACGCCCAGCTTGACGGCGGGCATCCCGGCCAGCTCGAACTCGCGGTGGTCGGAGTTGCCGGTCCCGTCATCGCGCTGCCAGCGCATCCGGATCCGACGCGCCCGGGCGGCGCTCAGCAGCTCGCGCTCGACGCCCGCGCGGGCGTAGCCGGCCGGCGAGCGCAGCTCCAGGCGCCGGCCGCGGCCGACCTCGTCGAGCGACAGGGCCACGCGCAGGCGCCCGCGCGGGACGATCCGCGTGAGCGCCAGCGCCCCGAGGTGGTCGGGCGAGCCCGTGTACAGGCGCTCCTCGGCCCCGGTGGCGACGAGCCAGACGGTGCACGGCGGGTCGAGCGCGTCAAGACGCGGCGCCAGCGCCGCCAGCAGGCCGAGCCCCGACGCGTTGTCGAGCGCCCCCGGCCCGATCGAGTCGGCGTGGGCCATCAGCACGCGCACGCAGCGGCGGGTGCCGGCGCGCACCCCGATCACGTTGCGCGAGCGCCCGCGCGGCGTCGAGAAGCGCTGTACCCGCACCGCCAGCCCGGCGCCGCGGAAGCGCCGCGCCATCCGCTCGTGCGCGCGGCGCTCGGCCGCCGAGCCCGCGGGCCGCGGGCCGGCGCGCGCCACCGAGACGGCGAACGCGTGCGCGTCGGCGCCGGGCGCGGCCAGCGCCAGCACGGCCGCCGCCTCGGCCAGCACGGCGACCCTAGAACGCGCCGCGGCGCGACAGCACGGCCGGCACGGTCTTGAGCAGGATCGTGAGGTCCAGCCCGACCGACCAGCGCTCGAGGTAGAGGAAGTCGAGCCGGACGAGGTCGTCGAAGTCCAGCTCAGAGCGGCCCGAGACCTGCCACAGCCCGGTCACGCCCGGCAGCACGAGGTAGCGCTTCTTGTGCCACTCCTCGAGCTGCTCGAAGTCGCGCTGGGGCAGCGGGCGCGGCCCGACCAGCGACATCTGGCCCGCGATCACGTTGAACAGCTGCGGCAGCTCGTCGAGCGAGTAGCGGCGCAGGAACGTGCCCACGCGGGTCATGCGCGGGTCCTCGCGGATCTTGAACAGCGGGCCGGAGGCCTCGTTCTCGGACTCCAGGTCGGCCTGCATCTGCTCGGCGCCCGAGCGCATCGTGCGGAACTTGAAGCAGGCGAACGGCTCGCCGCCGATGCCGGGCCGCACCGAGCGGTAGAGCACCGGCCCGCGCGAGGAGACGAACACGGCGATCGCGATCACCATCAGCAGCGGGCTCAGCACCAGCACCAGCAGCAGCGAGATGCAGACGTCGAACGTGCGCTTGACGAGGTAGTCGAAGCCGTCGAAGACCGGCGGTCGCAGCTCGAACAGCGGCACCGACGCGCCCGGCACGAACTCCGCGCGGTGCACGAGGATCTCCATCGTCGACGGCGCGATCCGCACCGTGACGCCACGGCGGTGGCACTGGTCGACGAGCTCCACCGCGCGCTCCTCGGGGAAGTCCGGGTCGGCGATGATGACCTCCTGCACCCGGTGCGCCATCAGCACCTCCGGGAGGTCCTCGATCTGCCCGAGCGACCGCAGGCCGTTGTCCGGGCGCGGTGTCAGCGAGATGAAGCCGACCATCTCCACCGGCGCGTGGACCTCGTCGGTGAGCGCGTGCGCGACGTCCTCGATGTGCTTGCCGGAGCCCACCAGCACCGCGCGGCGCCGGTAGCCCGCCGCGCGCAGCAGGATGCCCGTGACCTGCTCGTAGAGGCCGCGCGTCACGCCGACCGTGACGATCGCGACGGCCAGCGTGCCGTAGAAGATGTAGTAGCTGGTGTACTGCTCGCCGTTGACGACGGCGAACACCAGCGCCACGAGCGTGACCTGGAAGAGGCTCGTGACGATGCGCGGCAGGCCGGGCCGCTGCGCCCGCTCCGCGTACATGCTCGAGCGCGCGAACAGCAGCACCGTCACCAGGTAGGCGAAGGCGATCGTGTCCTGCGCCTCGATGCTCGACGCCCGCCATGCCCACTCGCCGTCGCGCAGCACCGCCTTGACCATCAGCGCGATGAAGATCGCGCCGAACAGCGCCGCGAAGTCCAGCGCCAGCAGCGAGACGACGCGGAACGCGCGGCGCAGCGTCTCCATCCGCAGCAGGAAGGAGAGCAGCGGCGGGCGCTTGCGGCGCATGTCCACCGGAGGCAGCGCGACGGGCGCGGGCAGCGTGCCGCGCATGCGAACCACCCGCTCCGCAGGCGGGGGCTTGGTCTGGGAGGGTGCGTCAGCCACGGGTGGCTCCGCTTGCCTCAACGTGGCCGGATGGCCTTTGTATCGCGGTTTGCTGTGCGGGCATGGATTCCCGCCGGCCTCGGTCTAGGTGACGCCGGCGCCGGTGAGGGCCTCGACGCCGGAGTTCTCCAGCGTGCGGCGGAGGCCTTCGCGCAGTTCGACCTTCGGCTCCCACCCGAGCTTCTCGCGCGCGAGCGAGATGTCGGGCTGGCGGACCTGCGGGTCGTCGGTCGGCAGCGCCTCGTGGACGATCTCCGAGCGCGACGCCGTGACGTCGATCACCTCGCGCGCCAGCTCGAGCAGCGTGAACTCGTTCGGGTTGCCGACGTTGACGGGGAGGTGCAGGCCGGACTCGGCGAGCCGGATGATCCCGTCGATGAGGTCCGAGACGTAGCAGAAGGAGCGCGTCTGCGAGCCGTCGCCGAACACGGTGATCGGGCGGTCCTGCAGGGCCTGGCGCAGGAAGGTGGGGATCGCGCGGCCGTCGTGCGGGCGCATTCGGCTGCCGAAGGTGTTGTGGGCGACCACGCCGGTACCGGCCCAGAAGTTCTCGAGGCCGGGGACCGAGAAGTCGTAGACGAGGTCGGTCGCGGGCACTTCGTCGATCGCGGTGATGGGCGCCCACACGAGGTCGCCCGTCCGGCGCGCCCTGAGGCGCTGCTCGACGCCGGCGTCCCACTCGAGCGGGCTCCATGGCGTCACGTGCGACAGGCTCAACTGCCAGAACGGGTAGCGGCGCTCGCCCGTCTTCTTCCTGAACGTGGTCTCGTATCGCCCGATCGAGGGCACGAGGCCGAACCGCGCGAAGGCGACGACGAGGTCGTCCTTCAGCTCGTCGTGCACGGTGTTGAAGACGTGCTTCACGCCCCTGTCGAAGATGACTCCCGAGTGGACGCCGTCCCCTTCGCGGTAGCCCTCGACGAACCACTTGAGCCGACTCAGCGGCAGGCCGAGGATCCAGCCCGGGATGCGCTTGCGGTTGTCGCCGAAGCCGAGGAAGTCCATCAGGCCGAGCAAGAGTCGCGAATGGATGAAGATCGACGCCGCCCGAGCCTCGCTCGCCGGAGCGCGCACGACGTGCAGCCCCAGCTCGCGCTCGATCACGGCCGCGGCGCGCTCGAGCAGGGCCTCGTCAGCGGACAGCGTGAGGAAGGCGTTCCCCGGGCTCTCGTGCCAGGATCCCTCCGCGACCCACAGGCCGAGCAGCCAGAGGACGTCGTCGGTCAGCTCGACGTGCACCGGCAGCGGCACGCTGCGGCCTTGCGATCGCATGCGGACCCGCGCGCCCTCGGGCATCTCGCTCGCGATCCGCCAGAACACGGGAAGCGGCACCCGGTCGCTTCGGCGCATGCGGATGATCTTCGTCCAGGCGCCGTTGCGCCAGTTCGGCCCCATGTTGCGTCGCTGGGAGACCAGCAGGCCGAAGATGTCCCGGCGCTGGGCCCACACCAGCTCCCCGAGCCCGGGCGCCTCGACGCAGAGCTCCCACGGGTCGCCCTCGTTCCAGCGCCACATCTCGATCATGCTGACGAGGCGCCGATCGCGCTCGGGCACGTCGATGCGACCGATGATCGCCACATGGTCGCCTACATCGAGATCCTCGACCGGCTTGGCCTCCGGCTCGCCTCCGTCGCCCTCCACGAAGATCGAATGGTGGCCGGTGACCCTGATGGAGCGGCCGTACCGGGTGCGGACCTCGTAGCACCGCTCGTCGGTCGGATGCCCGATCAGTGACGTGGCGGGCGCGCTCACCATCCGGCCGCCGGTCGCGAAGGCCGGGACGGTGTGTCCCTCGAGCGGATACTCCATCGCCGGTGAAGGGGCATGGGCGAGCGCCGCGGGCCCCGGCAGGGCCGCACCGGAGACGTAGCCGGCGGCGACCGCGATGCGAGCGTGACGCGCGGCCAGTTCGGATACCGTTTCGCGGCGCAGCTCGCGACCGTCGTCGTAGAGCACCTGCTCGTCGGCGAGGATCGAGTTGAAGATCCGCACGATCGCCGTGTCGACGCCCTGCTGGCGGTGGTAGGCCATCGTCAGCGCCTCGGCGTAGCGCTTGGCCTCGTCGTAGACCCCGCGCGGGCCGATCGGGTTCACGTG
>Ga0136617_10001866_pt1 | contig 18810 bp, 15 predicted proteins | sample AntDrymUQ3222106_2_FD_129672 | JGI IMG/M metagenome (GOLD analysis project Ga0136617, IMG submission 129672) | Polar desert sand microbial communities from Dry Valleys, Antarctica - metaG UQ322 (21.06) | ecosystem: Environmental > Terrestrial > Soil > Desert | place: Antarctica: Dry Valley... | reverse complement strand
TTACTTTTGATTTACAGCGTCAGTTCCTAAACCAGCTCGGGCATCTTCTCTTCGGCCGTCGGAAAATCCTTGCCGAGCGACGTCTTGAGAAGCTCTTCGGCGATCGTCAGATACACGTCGCCGATGCCGTTGTGCGTCTTCGTGTGGGTGTTGCCACGGATGCCGCCGCCGGCGAGGAGCATCGCCAGCCCGTTGCACTTGTGCGGGTCGGCTTCGGCGTGCTCATGCACGAAAACGGTGGCCGTGTTGTCGAGCAGGTTGCCCTCGCCTTCGGGGATCGCTTTCATCCCCTCGAGCAGGTACGCGTACTCCTCGACGTGCCAGCGGCAGATGTCGCGCATGATGCGCTGCTGCTCGGGCGTGCCGGCGTTCGTGTGCGTGTAGTCGTGATGACGGTTGTCCGAGTGTCCGAGCCACGGGAACCGCGTGAGACTCTGGCACTTCGTGAGCATGTAGGACGCAACACGCGTCTGGCCCGATGCGAACGCGTGAATCAACAGATCCGACTGGATTTTCGCGATCTTGGGGTAATCAGTCAGGTCGGTAATGTCCTCGGGCTCCTTGATGTTCTTGCCGTAGTCCGGCGGCAGGCTGGCGATCGCGCGCTCGAGGTCGCGCACGGACGTAAGGTGCTGATCGAGTCGCTGCTTATCTGCTGCGCCGAACATCGGCTGCAGCCTGTTCACGTCTGCGCTGACGAGGTCGAGCACGCTTTTCTTACGGTTGACCCACCCCTCGTCCTTCACGCCGAACAGGCGATCGAACAGGTTCTGCGGAATGTGTTCCTGCGGCAGCGCTCGCTCGTAACCCGCCCAGGTCATGTTGCGATGCACGTTCTCGCCGTGCGACTCCTGCGCGACGCCTATCTGCAGCGAGCGGAACCGGGTCTTGGTGCCGATTTTGGCGGCAAGAATCTGGTCGATGGACGCGCCCGCGGCGCCGCGGCCGGTGTACGCCGTGCCGGTCATCAACCCGCAGAGCGCGCTGAAGTGGCCGTTGCCCTGTCCGTTGAGACGGGCGGCGACGTTGTCGACACCGCTGAGGACGTGCACGTAATCGCGCACACGGCCGAGGGGAGAGAGGCACGCGGTCAGCTCGAAGTTCTCGCCTGTCTCGCGCGGAATCCAGTAACGTTCGGGAATGCCGTTGCCGTTCCACCAGATGAGGAACCGCTTGTCGATTCCGGCGACCTTCCCCGCGACGTCCGCCGCATAGGCCGTGCCTGTGGAATTGAACATGGCCGCGAGCGGTGGCAGTCCAACCTGGACCGCCGCGCCGGTCATGCTTATGCCCTTGAGGAACGTCCGTCTACTGAGCATCGGTGCTTCTCCTACTTGTGTTCCATTGTCTCAGGAACTCTGGAGATTGCGCCAATGCAATCAACAGAGTCTTGAAACGGAACCCGGAACCCTTGAACCGGGCGTAGAGGTCGTCAATCGTCCCTTCGTCCGCAGCCGTTTCCAGCCTTCCATATGAATATCGAAACATCTGGCGGACGATACATTCCTGGCAGACAGGGCTTTCCGCGAGGATCGCGCCGAGCTGTTGAGCGCCCGAAAACGCGGAATTCGGCAGACCGGCGATCTCTCCCTGCGCATCGATCTCGACAGGCACCGGCGGAGGGCCGCCCCGGCCGCCGCCGCCACCACCAGCGCCCGCCGGTCGCGGTACCGGGATCATTTCCTTCTCACGCCACTTGCCGACGGCGTCGAAGTGTTCGAACCCGAATCCGATCGGGTCCATCAGTCGGTGGCAGGAGGCGCACGCCGGGTTCTCGACGTGCTCGTTCATCAGCTGCCGGCGCCCCTTCGGGGCCTGATCCACGAGCGGGTCGGGCAGCGTGGTGATCACTCCCGGCGGCGGAGGCGGGACGTGCTGACACAGCAGCCGCTCCCGCACAAAAATCCCACGCGCGGTCGGCGATGTATCGGTCGGGCCGGCGGTAGAGGCGAGGAAGGTGCCCTGCCCGAGCAGCCCGGCGCGTTTCGACCCCGCGGGGAATTTCACCATCTCGAACTGTCCATCCGGCGCGGGCACGTCGTACAGCGCCGCGAGCTCTGAGGTCAGGAAGCTGTAATCCGCGGTCAACGCTTCCATGAAATTGCGATCGTTCCACACGAGGTGATGGAGCAGCGACCGCGTCTCTTCAGCCATCGCGGCAGCGAGCTCCGGCTCGAACTCGGGGAACCGGTGCCGCGCCTTCACCGCGTTGATCACGCGATCGAAGCGCAGCCACTCCTCGAAGAACTCATCGAGCGCCTGCCTCGCGCGCGGGGCGTTCTCCAACATCCGCTTCGCCGCGCGCTCGCGCCCGTCCGCGCTCCGCAGGTCGCCCTTTTCCGCAGAAGCAAACAGCGCGTCATCCGGCATCGTGTTCCACAGGAGATAGGAGAGGCGGCTCGCAATATCGAAGTCGGTGGACTTGCCATCCGGGCCCGCCTCGACATGGAACAGAAAGTTCGGCGACTGCAGCATCGCCTCGACCACCACGCGCGCGCCGTCGTTGAAGCGGCGCGCGGCGCGAGCCTGCTCGCTGAACACGGCGGCGTATCGCTTCACTTCGTCTTCGCGCAACGGACGACGGAAGGCGCGCTGTCCGAATTTCCGAACGAACGCGTCGCGGCATTTCGCATCGCCGGCCGAAGCCGGCTTGCAGGGAATCAATCCGTTGATATCGCCGACGCGGAAGGCGTTCAGCGCCAGGCGTTCGGCGGCCGTGCTGTAGGTCTCGACGAGCAGCGGCGGCATGTCCTGCGCGGTCAGCTGATTCTTGAAACCGTCGACGTAATCCTCCCGTGGGAACCGCTGCGCCGGACGGCTGTAGTCGTTGAGCAGATCGCGCACGGTGTTGTCGTACTGCGCGTGAGTGAGCCGGCGTACCAACTGCTTCGGCGCCGCCTCGCCTTCGTCCTCCCGCAGCGCCTTCATCGCGGCAGACAACGTGGCATCGGATGCCGACGCCAGAGAGGCAGCCCACCTTGCCACGAGCTGTTCTTCGGGCGAGCCGGGCTTGATGCGGACGCCCCCGGTGTGGCGCACGATGTTCGTCGGCTTGGTCAGCAGCAGCGAGCGGGACGGATCGGCGCGATCGACGAGGCCTGACAAGGAGAGCCCGAACGCCCGAATCTGGGCCGGCGTCGCATCTTTCTCGGGGAAGTACAAATGCGTGCCCGATGCGACCCCCGACGCCGAGTGACACCCGCTGCACTTGGCAGCCTCGAAGACAGGAAACACCTGCGACTGGAAAAACGCCGGATCGGGCGCGGCGCTCTGAGCCCGAGGCGTCGACGCGATCACGAGAACCAATATCGAAGCCAGCGACAGACCCGCGATGCGGAATGTCATTGGCATTCCTCGACAACGGGTTTTTCGCCTGCGAGTGGAGCGCCTCGCGGCGCCGGCCGCTTCGCCCATGAGACAAACGTGTTCGCGTTCTGCTTCCGGAACGCCTCGACACCTTCCAGCGTGACCTGCGTGTCGGTGAGATACAGCTGTTTTAGATTCGGTAGCTTCGCAAGCTGCGGAAGCGCCTGGTCGTCGATTTTCGTGTACGAGAGATCGAGACTCGCGAGCGTTGGAATTCCGGCAAGAGCGCTGGCGGCCGAATTGTCGAGCAATTCACACGCCCAGAGGCTGAGCCGCTCGAGAGGCAGCCCCTGCAGCACCTGGATCCCCTCGGGAGTGAGCCGGGCGCCGCTCAGATCGAGCCGGCGCAGTTTCTTGAGCCTCGCGAGTTTCGCGACGCCGAGATCGGTGATCTGGAGGCCGCCGGTGAGCCTGCAGTTGCCCCCGCCCACGGCCGCGGGCTTTCCGCCCCATCCGAGGCCCATGCCCACTCCCAAATCCAGCTCCTCCAGACCGGCAAGCAGCGAGAGGGTCTCGAGATCGAGGTCTGTGATGCGCGGAGTCCAGCAGGCGCCTGCATTCCGCCGCTGCACGCCGCTCAGGCTCAACACCTTGAGCTTCGGCAGCAGCTTCAGGAAATTCAGGTTCAGCCCGGTGATCATGTTGCCCCCGAGCTTCAGGCTTTCGAGCTCGCTGAGCGCGGGCAGGTGCTCGAGACCGACGTCGCCGAGCATCGTGTAGCTGATGTCGAGCGAACGCAGGCCCGTCATCTCGCCCACATACGGCATGCCTGCATCGGTAATGTCCACCCCGCGCACGACGAGCCTGCGCAGGGCGCGATTCGCGCGCAGATGTGCCATCGAGGCGTCGGTGAGAAATTCCGCCGTGTCGAGCGTGAGATCCTCCAGTTGCGGCAGCTGCTGGAGCTTCTTGATGCCCTTGTCGGTCACGTAGGTAAACGAGAGATCGAGCTTCTTGACGGTCTTGAGCTCGACGACGAAGTCGATGTCGTTATCGGTGGCCCACGTGCGCTCGAGCGACACCTCGGTCACGTGGCCGTCGCGATCTCGCGCGACATAGCCGCCCCGCGCCTCGATGCGCTGCACGGCACTGGTCGCCTGCGCGCTCGCATCGCTCGCCAGGCCTCCCGTGAGCGAGGCGACCAGGACTCCTGAAAGAATCACCGTATGGCGCATCTATGTTCTCCGCCGCGTTCGGGCCGCATCCAGGCTCCAGTTGATGTCGGCTTTCGGCTGGGCCTTTCTGACGGCCTGGAATCCCTGCTCCGTCAACAACGTGTGGTACAGGTCGAGGTATTTCAGTTTGTTCTGTCCGGTAAGCCAGCTCAGCGACTTATCGGTCAGGTCGGTGCGATCGAGCTTCAGCTCCGAGAACGACGTGTTGCCGTAGAGCAGCGCAAAACCGGCATCGGTCACCGGTGTGTAGTTCAAATTGAGCGCCTCGAGCTTCGGCAGCTTCGCGACCCAGGCCATCCCTGTGTCGGTGATGCTCGTCTGCTCGAGACCGAGCTTCCTGAGATTCGTCAGGCCGGTGATGACCTGCAGCCCGGGCTCAGCGAACCGGGTGAAGCTGAGGTCAAGCTGTTCCAACTGCGTGAGCGGCGCGAGCGCTTCCAGCCCCTTTTCCGTGATGTCGGCCGACGTCAAATCAAGCCGCTTCAGGTTTTTGAGCGCGGCGAAATGGCCCATCCCCGAGTCCGTGATGTCGGTATGGCGGAGGTTCAGGCCTTCGAGCCTGACCAGCCGGGCAATTTGTTCGAGACCTGCGTCCTTCACTGGGGCGCTGTCGAGGTCGAGATCGCGCAGGTGTGGCAGCGCCGCAAGCGTCCCGATGCCTGTTCCGTCGACAAGCGCGCTCGGCAGCTTGAGCACCCGAAGATTTGTGAGCGACGCCAGGCCGGCGAGGGCGGAGTCGCCGATCAGCGTGTGACCCAGGTCGAGCTTCTCGAGCGTAAGCACCTTTGAAACATGGCCGAGTCCGAGGGGGCTGATTTCGGTGTGCTGCAGGCTGAGATCGGACAGCTTCGGCAGCTTCGTGAGAATCTCGAGCTCCCGATCGGTGATCGTCGTGCCGTTGAGCGACACGGCGGTCACGTGGCCGTCCGCCATCTGTACTTTTCCGCCCACTGAGCGGAGCCATGCAGCGATCGCCGTCTCCCCCTGGCTTGCGACGACGGCCGCGTCTTTGGCCCTGCGGGGCTCGCGGTTCGCCGAATCGAGCGTCAGAATCTCGGCCTTGGGCAGGGCGGTCGCCATTTCGCGCGCGCCCGAGCTCGTCACGCGGCTGTAGCGCAGGTCGATGGAGCGAAGATTCTTCAATGCTGCCAGCCGGGCGAGCCCCGCGTTGGATATCTTCGTGCGGTACAGACTGAGTTCCTCGAGCTCCGGCATCTTTCGCAGCACCTCGATGCCCGCGTCGGTGACGTCCGCGCCCTGCAGATTCAGTCGCCGCAGTTTCGTCAGGCCGGCGAGTGAGGCAAGGCCCTCATCGGTCATCTGCACGTCGGAGAGGTCGAGCTCAGTGAGATTCGTCAGGCCGGCCAGATGCTGAATCCCTGCATCGGTGACCGAGGTGCCTCGCAGGTAGAGCTTCGTCAGCGTCTTCATGTCCTTGAGGCTGGCCATGCCGCTGTCGTTGAACGTCACGGCGTAATTCAAATCAAGGTGCGTCAGAGGAAACTGCTTCAACGACATGCCCGAGCTGCGCGTCTGATGGATTCGCACTTCTCTCAGGTTGGTCAGCGGCGCGAGCGCCTTGAGGATCGGATCGTTGAACGGAATGTAGGTCTGGACCGGCTTGCTGAGGACGAGCTTTTCGAGCTGCGTGGCTTCGTTGAAAAGCGAAATGGTTGCGGCCACGCGCGGCGCGGGCTGGTCGTACCAAAGGCGGCCGTTGATGTACAGCTCTTTCAGGTGCGGCAGCGCCGGCAGACGTCGCAGCTCATCTTGAAGAGACGCGGCGTACATCGTTATGCCGGTGAAGTTCAGCGCGTGGATGCGAAAGTCGGTTGTGGGCAGGTCGGCGAGCTCGAAGATGGGCTTGCGCTGGCCTTCCAGTACCACGCTGCCGCCCATCCGAACCATCCACTCCGCGACGATGCGGTCGGGCGACGGTTGCTGCGCAGACGCCGCGCCTGTGAACGCGGTGAGCAGAAACAGCACGAGTGCGGCTGCAGCCGGTTTGGTCATTATTTGCTCCGTTTTTGGAGCTTTTATTGTAGCCGAGATACCCCAAGTCACGCGCGGTCTTTCGTTGCCGGCGCGCCGATGAGCAGCCGGTTCTTCGTCGTGATGTCCCCGGGGATCTGCTGCGTCCAGATGCGATAGCCCTGCTGCCGCAGCCGAGCCGCTCGTGTGAGGTCGATGGCGAGCGGCACGTCAACCCACCCGGCCAGGTCGCCGGCATCGCACGCCGCGAAATCGTGGCAGCACGGGAGCACCGCCACACGTGCGCGCGCGGCAACGGCGCGAGCGATGATCTGGTCTGTCAAGGCGCCGCAGGCGTGGATCGACACCACGACGTCGCCGGCGAGCACCTCCACTTCGTCAATCCCGCGCTCGAGAAACTCGGTTTTTCCGGCGAGGCGCGGCCATTCGCCGGCAATGACACCGGCGATTCTCGCGCTCGATGGCGGCGCTTTCAAGTCAACCACAACCGCCCCGGGCGAGGAATCGTCGAGCAACAGCATGATCTGTGCGAGCAGGCCGTGTCCGCCGCACATGTCGACCACGCGTCCGCCGTGAAACACGCGGCGCACGCGGCGGGCGGTCTCCCATGCTTCGTAAAGCTCCTTGCGAGGCAAGCAACCGGCGTGACAGACAGCACGCGCGACGCGATGAAACAGCGTCTCGCCAGGAAACCGGCCCAGATCCCGATCGGTAAGGCGGCCGCGCGAGGATGGCGAGAACACGTGCGCTACTCCCGAGGCGCAAACGTTTCGTCAACAGAGATCGCCCATGCGATACCGGCGGATTCGACGAGAAACTCGTACAGGCGCGGATCGTCACCGAACTCGACTGCGCCGTCTCCATCGCCGCGATGATCGGCGATGACCTTCATCGGCCTTCCGCTGATCCCGCTGCGAAGCGTCAACTGAAATCCGCCTGGACGAGCGGGGTCCTGATTTCGCGTTCTCCAGGTAATGCGGAAGGATCCTGATTCGCTCACAAATCCGAGCGTGGTGCTGCCTTTGCCGGTCCACGATCCGAGCTGCCGCGATGTCGTCGCAGGCCCCGCCGCCGCCGGCTCCGATGACGCCCGGCACGCCGTTGCCATCAGCGCCATCCCCAGGAGCAGCGCAAAACCCTTCATTTCTAGAATCTGTACGAGTACTGAAACTTTCCCGACAGCTTGCTGTCCTGCGCTCTGAAGCGGAGATGGCGGTTGTCCGCCTCTTCCTGCACCCAACCCTGATTGAATGCAACGAAGATATCGTTGCCGGGCTGCAGCGTCCATCGCATGCGGCCTTGCCAACCGAGATTCCTGGAGCGATTGTCGAACTGAATCAGGTTCGAAAACGACAGTGACGGGGACGCGGCGTAACTGATGCTCGACGCCGCGATGCGCGCGATGAAGTGCCCCTCTGGCAGGCGAGCAAACGTCTGGTTCGAGCTCACGCTGATGGAAAACCTCGGAGGCAGTTTGTAAGTAATTGACGCAATCACTTGCTCGGCTCTTCCCGACCAGTAGTTGCCCGTCCCGATTATGAGGCTGCCCGACACCGGCCGCTTCGCCGCCGTAGCCAACACGCTCCTGAACCGCGTGAAGCGGTACTCACCGGGCAGCAGCCTCACGCCTGGCGCGATTTGGAAGGGCTCGAACAGCCGTTCGTACACAGGGTTGACGTCGAGGACGGCGTGGATGCTGTCGCCCGATCGCAGGTGCCAGTCCAGCGGGGCGAGGTACAAATCCTAGCTCTCGACCTGCCTGTTGTCGAGTCGCGTGAACTGCGTGAAATAGACGTCGTGGAACATCTGCTGGATGTTGAGGAATCGCGGACGCGGATTGTAGCTGCCCGCCACGCGGAGCATCTGCACGTTGCTGCGCTGCACGAAGCCCAGCGCCGGCTGGAAGTTGGCCTGAATTTCACGCAACGCGATCTGCGCGTTGAATTTGTCGTTTGGATAATGCGCCGAAAATCCATAGGACCAGTCATTGTCCGAGCGCGGCCCGTTGACGCTCCTCACGCCGTATCCCTGAATCACGAAGTTGCGAGAGCCGCCCAGAAACCGCGAGGTGGCCAGGCGCACGTCGGCGCCATAGGTGCCACCCGATCGACCGTCGGCCGGATGGCCGTCGGTCATGATCGCGCCCACGTACGACTGCTGCAGGAAGTTGCGCTTCACACGCCCGACGAAGAAATTCCTCTCGCCCACGATTCGGACGCCGTTGGGGCGCAGATCGCCCGTGCGAACGCTGAAGAGGCCGACGTCGGTCCGGCCGATCGTTCCTGTCAATTTCAGTCCGGCATCGAGGGGGACTTCCTGATCGCCAAGCAGGCCAATGCGCCGGCTGAAGAACGGGAACACGTCGGCGCCGGTCCCCGGAATGCCGCCCGCCGGATCAGGGCCGGTGCTCGCGAAGCTGAACACGCCGGCGCCTTCGAGAAAGAACGACCGCTTTTCCGGAAACAGCAGGGAGAAGCGGGTCAGATTGATCTGGCGGGCGTCGACTTCGGTCTCCCCGAAGTCGGTGTTGAAGGTCGCCGTGAGTTTGAGGCTCGGCGTGATGTTGTAGAACAAATCCAGCCCCGGCTTGCGGTTGAATTCGTCGACGCCGCTGCCGCCCAGATGCACCCATCGGCCGGCGAGAAACGGCCGCAGGTCGAGGCCGATGCCCTGCGTCAGGCCGCCCAGGTTCGTGATCTCGCCGGCCTCAGATACCTGGAGAAACTGTGTTTCAAGACGCGCGCCTGACCAGCGGTTGTCCTCCAGCTTTCGGTAAATCGTACGCGCGACGTTGAATCCCCATACGTCGCGTCCGGCCGGAAAGCTCAGGCTCTTGAACGGGATCGCGAATTCGGCGACCCACCCGCTGTCTGTGCGCGTCGTCCGCACGCGCCAGATCGCATCCCACTCCGTGTTCAGCTGTCCGTTCGTGAACGCAAGACCGTCGACCAGTGCCCCGGCCGGGTTCGTGGCAAAATAAAACGCGCTCCGCTGGTCGCCGAACGTGTCGAGCAGAATCTCGATGCGATCGTCGGCACCCAGTGCGGCGTCCCGCGCCATCTGCGTGCCGATCACCCTCCCCGGCTCCGAGTCATATGCGACAACCCCGATGTACAAGTTGTCCTCGTCGCGCAACAGCCTCACCTCGGTGCGCTCGGTCGGTGGTCGACCGGGCTCAGGCTGCCGCTGGATCAGGTCTCCGATCGTTGGCGCGGACGCCCAGACCGGTTCGTTCAGCGTTCCGTCGACGATGATAGGCCCGGTAACAGACGTGACAGCAGCAGACCTCGCCGGCCGCTCCGAGTCGGCTGGCTGTTGCGGAGCGACATCCACGACACTTACAGCAAATCCACACAGCAGCAGCGCTGTGATTCGGCTTACACGATGCATTCGGGTTCCTCTTGGATCAAGGCACAGGGATTGTGTCTGCTCTGAGCAGGGTCCGGTCGCTCACGCGGCTGCATCCTCGTCTTCAACGCGAGCGGCCTTGACGCTCCACACGAGACCGAGCGCCTCCAGCGCCCGGATGCCCATCCAGTTGAAATCGATCTCATACCAGGCAAGGCCGTGACGGGCGCTCGTCGGGTGCGCGTGATGGTTGTTGTGCCAGCCTTCGCCAAACGTCAGCACCGCAACCCACCAGTTGTTGGTCGAATCATCACGCAATGCGTATCGGCGCGAGCCCCATTTATGAGTGGCGGAATTCACGAGCCATGTGGCGTGAAGCCCGACCGTGGTGCGGAAGAAGATCCCCCACAGTACATAAGGAATACCGCCGTAGGCGAGCAGCGCAAGGCCGACGATGACATTGGATGTCCAGTGCCAGGTCGACAACGCCACGTGCACGCGATCGCGGACGAGGTCCGGCACATACCGCCCGAGCACCGACGCATCGTGATGCATGCCTTCGCCGGTGAGGATCCACCCCATGTGCGCCCACCACGTGCCTTCACGCGGCGTGTGCGGATCGCCTTCCTGATCGGATTTCTGATGATGAATCCGGTGCGTCGCGACCCAGAAGATCGGGCCGCCCTCGAGCGCCAGCGTCGCGCACCACGTCAGAAAATATTCGACGCTCTTGTAGGTCTGGTACCCGCGATGCGTCAGCAGCCGGTGGTAGCCCATGCCGATGCCGAACATGCCCGCCAGGATGTAGAGCAGGACGGCGGTCGCAATCGCCCCGTCGTCGATGAAGAAGAGCGCGGCGATCGCGCCGGCATGAAAGCCGGCCATCGCAGTGGCCGTAATCCAGTTCAATCCGCGTTGATGCCTGCGGCCGTACTTGAGGGTCGATTGCGCGACATCGGACACGGAGAAGATTTTAGCCCTACTTCATCAGGCCGTACGTGCCGCGGACGCCGTTCGAGCCCGGGAACACCCGATCCAACTGCCCGGGCGTGAGGTCGAAGGCGCCGGCAAGCGCACCCTTCAAGACGGCCCTCGTATCGAGCGTGGGTTTGAGATCGCGTCCCTCGAACAGCGCGCCATCGTGAAGGCCCGGCCAGTCAGACAGCACCACAGATCGCGCAAGCTGCGGGCCGATGACAAAGCCCGCGCCGGCTGTGCCGTGATCCGTGCCGCGCGTCCCGTTCGGGCGTGCCGTCCGGCCGAACTCGGTCATCACCACCACCGTCGTGTTCGCCCACGCCTGTGCCATCTCGGCGCGGAACGCCATCAGCCCCTCAGCAAGCTGGGCAAGCAGCCGATCGAGCGCTCCCCCGGTCAAGCCCTGATTCGCGTGCGTGTCCCACCCGCTGAACTCGACGGCCGCGATGTTTGGACCCGCGTCCTGTTTGAGGATGCGAGCGGCGGCCTGCATGAGCGGCGTGATGCCGCCGCGCCGCGCACCACCTCCGGCCATCGGCTCTTCGCCCACGAGATTCTGTTGCTGCATTGCGGCCTCGAAACGGCCGTGCAGCACCTGATCAGACCGATACAGCAGCGCCAGCCGCCCGAGGTACTCGTCGTCGACGGCGCCGAGCTGTGTCGGCGACCAGGTCTGCACGTCGAAAGGCCCGGTCAGGGACCGCGGCATTCCCGCCGCGATGGCTATGCCGGATCGATCGCCGGTCATCGTCTGCAGAAGCCGATTCAACCAGCCGTCGGACGAACCCACGGGACGATCGATTCCCGTTTCCAGAATGGCCTGACCGTCGAAGTGGCTGCGGGTGCGATACGGGATCGCCATCGCATGAACGACCGCCAGCTCGCCGCGCTGCCAGAGATCGCGAAGCGGCGCGAGCCCCGGCGCCAGCCCGAAGGTGTCATTGAGCGCGATCAGATCGGCTTCATCGAAGGCGAACACACCACGCAGCGAGCGGTAGGCCGGGTCGCCGTAGGGAACGGCGGCGGCGAGACCGTCGAAGCCGCCGCGCAGCAGCACGAACACGAATCGTCCGGGCTGCTTCACCTGCGCAAAATTCACCACCGGCGATCCGAACGTTGCGAGTCCGCCCAGACACATGTTGCTGACAAAGGTGCGGCGGTTCATTTTCATCTCCATTGGAAAGCCGGTCCTGCCAGCGCGAGCGCAATACGCTCGTCAGCGGCGATCGAGTTGTCGGCGAGAAATCCCCTCAAAGGATCGGCCGTGGACACGTCGACGACGTCGAGCAACCCGCGCGGCTCGACCGTCCGTGCACGCATTCGCCGCGCCACTGTGCGCGCGAGCTCAGCGCGATTCAGGAGCGAATCAGGGTCGCCCCACTCCTGGGTTTTGTCGCCGAACCCTTTGGGTGCCTGCGGCGACCATAGCGGATGGCGCAGCTGCCGGAGAAGCGGCATCGTCGCCTCGCTCACCTCGGCGGCATCGAACGCCCGCAGTACCGCGACGAGCCAATCCTGGGGCGTGCGGAACTTCCGCGCGTTGTCGTTCCACGCCTCGGGCAGGTCGATCAGCGCGCTCGACACCACGCGTAAATCGCCCTCGCTGTCCCGGAACGCCCGCGCGATGCGATCGACGGCGGCCGCAGGTGGCTCGTCGGCCACAAAATGGGTAACGAGCTTCGTGGCGATGAACCGGGCGGTCGAAGGATGACGGCACAGCGCCTGGATCGCGCGCTCCCCTTCTTCGACCCCTCCTTCGCGGTACCGCGTGCCGAGCAGCGTTTTTGATTCAGGCTCGTGCAGCCGTTCCTGAAAGGCAAAGCCGATCGCGCTATCGTCCGGTCCCAAACCGGCGACCGACCAGCCCGTCAGAATTTTCGCGAGCTCCTGCACATCCTGTTGCGTGTACCCGCCGTCGACGCCGAGGGTGTGCAGCTCGAGCAGCTCGCGTGCGTAGTTCTCGTTCAAGCCGCGCTGCGCGCGGCCGCGGCCTCGGCCGCCGAGCGTTGCTCCACGGGAGGCCGGACCGATCGATTGGAAGTTGTCGAGATACACGAGCATCGCCGGGTGTCGTGCGGATGCGAGCAGCATGTCGACGAAGCGGCCGAGCACGTGAGGCCGGATCGCTTCACGCTCGTAGCTGCCCGCAAGCGGGACGACCAGCACCTTCGCACCGACCGACACACAGAGGTGATTCGACCAGAAGGCCACGAGCCGCTCCACGAACGGCCGCTCGCTCGTCACGCGCGCTGTGAGGACGGCACGGCTCTCGGCCGCGGCGATCTGGATAAGCCGGCGCCGAGCCTGCTGGCGCTCCTGCGGCGTTGCCTGCCTGAGGGTTCGAAACGCGTGAACAGCCTCGCTGATAGCGGCGCCGGACGCCTCTGCAGGCGGTCCCACTACCGGTGCAGTTGCGTGAAGTTGTGCGCGCAACCAGGCACGGTGATCGCCGATACGCAGACGCTCGCCGATGCGGGCGCCAAGCCCGAAGCCGTTGAGCGCACGAAGTGTGGAGTTCATAGACAGCCCTCGACTACTTAGACGATTTCACGGAAAGAACAGTGGCGCTGTCACACACTTTTCACATTTTGGATCCGTCGGCGAACTCTGTAATCGGCGATCAAGAAATATTCAACCAACCTGAGTCGGCTCAGCGGCTTGGCGGCAGCATGCCGATTGCAGGTTGCGGGCCATGATCACTGACAGGTTTTCACTTCTGCTCATGTGCGCAGCCCTGACGGGCTGCGCCGGGAGCACGCCGAGCACCCCCAGCTCTGTGGACTCGCCATCTGCCTTCGGATTTCGCGGCGAAACCGTGAGCGCCATCGACGGCCGGCCGATAGGCCGCGTCACCGTCAAGATTGGGTCGCAGTCGGCGCTGTCAGATGAGAACGGCAATTTCGACCTGCGAAACCTGCGCGAGGGCAACGATACCGTCGTCATGTCCGGCAGCTCCGTCATCGAACGCCAGAAAACGGTGACGATACCGGCTGAGCTCTCGCGTGAGGCGCTGATTCCGGCATCCTTTGACCTTGGCGCCTTTGACGAGATGTTCCGCGGAACCGGACAGCTTCAACGATGGACCAGGGCGCCTCACCTGGTGGTGCTGGCCAAGACGATGCAGTTCGAAAACTTCGCCGCAGGAGAACGATTCCACGCGACGTCGGAGCCGTTGACCGAGGCCGAGGTCGATCTCATGATCGAGCACCTTTCAGATGGCCTGGCCTTGCTGACGGGAAACACCTTCACGTCGTTCGCATCAATCACGATCGAGAATCCTGCATCCGGCGCGCTCGTCGATACTCTCCGTTCGAACAGTATCGTGGCCGGCCGCTACCGGGGCGTCCAAACCCTGGCAAACACGATTGCCTTCGGCCGGTGGTCGACACACGGCACGGCGGAAGTCACGGGCGGCGCAATCTACCTCGATCGCAACTACGATCGGGCCAACGACTCGCGGCGGCTCGTGCGCATTCACGAGTTAGGTCATGCGCTGGGTTATCTTCACGTGACCACGCGCACGTCGATCATGAACCCGGCGGTCGGTCCTGAGCCGACCGCATTCGATCGAGAAGCCTCGGCAATCGCCTTCCAACGGATGCCTGGAAACCAGTCCCCGGATCGCGACGTCATCGAAACCCCGCGGCCGAGCACCGGCGGCATCTTCGGATCCCGTTCGGCTCGGGCCATCTGGTCGGCGCCGGTGATCTGCGGCGTTTTAGACTGAGGTGTGCAGGCCCGGCGAAGGGTCTTGCTGGGCCCGCCACGACAAACAACAGGAGTTTAGAAGATTAGGAGGTGACGAAGGGCCTCAACACAGAGGCTCGGAGCACAGCATCGCCTCCCGCCGCAGCGCTGATGGCCCTGCGGAGGTACTTCTTAGTTAAAACGGTCTCAACCCGCCAGTCTCATCGAACAGCTCGACAGCCGGATGGATGACATCGATCCGCTGTGGATCGCGTAGGGCGTCGATCACAGCCTGCGACACATACATCTCGTCGAGATGCAGGGTGTCGCGAATGCGAATGATCTGCTCGCGACCGTCCGTCAGATGCCCGCAACTTCGGAGAGCCAGATCAAACGCCTCGCGATCGGTGGCGGCCGAAACAGGGATCTTGCCTCGTTCGAGGAAGCCGCTCGTAATGACGTTGCCGTAGGTAACGGTGCGGTCGATCTTGTCATGCAGTTTCTGTGTGATGACGTCGGCCAGCCCGACGCCGATGGCATTTCCGTGTGATGAGTCCGTCAAATCACACACCATCAGCGCCTTGATTGCCGGCGCAGTCGGGTCGTGCTGTCCGCTTACGCCGATGCGGCCGGTGATATTCGGATCGATGCCGACTCCGCTGATGTCCTTCCCCATCCGATCCACGACCAGCACGTCGACGGCATCGACGGGCAGATGGGGCATGTTCCTCTTCGCCAGCTCCAGCAGGTTCGGCTCTTCCTCAGCAATCTCGTCTTGCTTCAACACCTTGACGAGCATCGTCTCGTGAAGGGCGTTCTCCACGAGGCCCACGGCGGCGATGACTTTGCCGGTGGCGAGTACGTGACCGGCGCCCGGACCGATGAACTCGCGCAATCCGTAGATGCCGAACTGATGGACCGCGAGCGCGCCGTCGAGCTTTCCGAGGCCAATGAGCGCCATCTTCATGAGGCCGCTCTCGTACCGGCCGTGATAATCGGTGTGCGGCTTAATCCGGTTGATGAGGATGATGCCATCCGAATCGTACGCATGGCGATCCATGAAGACCTTGAAAGGGAGGTGCCGCTGCGGCAGTTCGACGGCTTCCATCGTCGCGCGCACCGGCGCCCCGATGGCCTCTTCCGAAATGCCGTACGAGTTCAGGACCCCAGCCTGTCCTTCTGCTGTCGCCCCGCCATGGCTCCCCATGGCGGGCACGATAAAGGGGGACGCTCCGCGCTCCTTCAGATAGTCAGCGACACCTTTGACGAGCGTCGCCAGGTTGCTGATGCCTCGACTGCCCACGGCGATTGCGACCCGCGCGCCCGGCCGGACCGTTTCGTCGAACCGCGCGAGTTGTCCGCGCAGCGTCAACAACGGATCGTCGAGCCCGTTAGAATCGAATTTCTGCCTGACCCGGAAGAGGTGCACCTGCTTCATCTCACGTCACCACCAGCGCCAATAGCATCGCCGTATGGTGATGCAGTTGCAAACCGCCGCTCAACCGACGATCATGGCGTCTTGCCTCAATGCGGGGCGACGGAAACAGGAGGCGATCATGTTCGTGCGACAGTTGTTCGGCAGCGCCGGCGCAGTCATCATCGGTATCGCGTGTGCCGCAGGAACGGCGCAGGCGCAGCCCGGGGTCCCAGCCGATTGCTCCGCTCTCCCGAGCCACGGCACCCTCAAAGCCGCTCTCGACAAGGCCACCGCCGAGGAGAAAAGCGGCCTGAACAATCACATGTGGGCGACGATCGTCAACCGCGATGGGGTCGTGTGTGCGGTGGCCTTCTCGGGCGGGAATCGCGCGGCCCAGTGGCCTGGGAGCCGCGTGATCTCAGCCCAAAAGGCGAGCACCGCCAATGCATTTGGGCTCGACTCCTCATCGAGTTCCGCGGGGTCCGGCCACCCGGATGGACTGGCGCTTTCCACCGCCAATCTATTTTCTGCCGTGCAGCCGGGCGGTAGCTTGTACGGCCTTCAGTTCAGTAACCCCGTCGACACGGACCTCGCCTACGACGGCCCGTACGCGAGCTACGGCACGCCCAAAGATCCGCTGACCGGTGCCCGCATCGGCGGCGTCAACGTATTCGGCGGCGGCCTCGGATTGTATGCAGCCGGCAGGCGGATGATCGGCGGCGTCGGCGTAAGCGGCGATACCTCGTGCGCCGACCACAACATTGCATGGCGACTCCGACATTACCTCGCGCTCGACCATTTGCTCGGGGTGGGGGGCGTGTCCGGCGACAAGGCGCGGCCTGACAACATCGTGTTCGATATCGCCGGCGGCAACAGCAAAGGCGGGTTCGGCCATCCGCAGTGCATGAACACGACCGACGCCGCGATGCTTCCGGCTGTGCAGCAATAGCCGCGACGCTTTATTTTATGTAAACGGTCTTCACATTCGTGAATTCCCTGATGCCAAAGGTGCCCAACTCTCTTCCGTAGCCCGATTCCTTGATCCCGCCGAACGGGAGCCGGGGATCGGACGCCACGAGGGTGTTGACGAACGTGCATCCGGCCTCGAGCGCCCTGGCCACCCGTTCTCCTCGCGCGGCGTCCTTCGTGAAAACCGCGGCACCCAACCCGAAGATGCTGTCATTGGCGATCCGCACCGCCTCGGCCTCATCGCGGGCCCTCAGAATCGAGGCGACCGGCCCGAACAGTTCCTCCTCATACGCCGGCATCCCGGGAGCCACGTCCGACAGAACAGTCGGCGGATAGAACGATCCCTTTCCAGGCGGTATCTCGCCGCCGAGCAGAATCCTGGCGCCCTTCGCGACCGATGCGAGCACCTGCTTGTGGAGATCAGCGCGCAGATCTGGACGCGCCTGCGGCCCGATGTCGGTGCCGTCGGCGAGCGGATCGCCCACTCTCCTCGCCTTCATTGCGGCAATGAGACGTTCGGTAAACGCGGCCGCGCGCGGCTCGACAACGATGAACCGCTTCGCGTTGACGCAGCTCTGTCCGGAGTTGATCAGACGCGATGTGGCACATATCTCGGCCGCAGCGTCGAGATCCGCATCTTCGAGAATAATGTACGGGTCTGAGCCGCCGAGCTCGAGCACGGTTTTCTTGAGCACCGCGCCGGCCTGCGACGCGACCGCCTTGCCTGCCGGTGTGCTGCCGGTCAGCGTCACGGCCGACACCAGCGGGTGCTCGATCACCGCCTTCACCGGTTTACTTCCGATAAGCAGCGTGCGGAACACGTTTTCGGGAAATCCTGCCTCGGTGAAGATCTTCTCGATCTCGAGCGCGCACCCCGGCACGTTCGACGCGTGCTTGAGCACGCCGGCGTTGCCCGCCATCAGCGCGGGCGCGGCAAATCGGAAGACCTGCCAGAACGGAAAGTTCCAGGGCATGACGGCGAGCACGACGCCCAGCGGCTCGAAGGCGACGTAGGATCGCGACGCGTCCGTCGTGACGTTTTCGGGGGCGAGATGTGCTTCCGCATGTTCGGCGTAGTACTCGCATCCGAGCGCACACTTCTCCGCCTCGGCGATCCCCTGTTTCAGCGGCTTGCCCATCTCCAACGCCATGAGCTTCGCGAACTCGCCCTTCCGCTCGCGCAGAATGCCCGCAGCCTTTTTCATCGGCACGGCTCGATCGGCAAAGGACGTCTTCCGCCATGCACGCCACGCCGCGTGCGTCGCGGCGATGGTGGCCACGACGACCGGAGGCGTCATTTCGTCGTAGGTTTTGATGATCTCGCCGGTCGCGGGATTGACAGATTCGATAGCCATATGGGAATGCTGCGTGTCGACACCGAACGACTCAGCATTCCTCAATACGCGTGAGCCGTCAATTCAGAATCAGACGCGTCTGCCGAAGCCCCTTGTCCCTGCGGGTGTACGCCATGGTGGTGCCGAGCACGATGCCGCAGACGATACCGCCAAGTACGACCCACCAGACCGCGGGAACCACGGCCGACACCAGAAATCCGAGCGCCATCAGGCTGATCCCGCCTACGCCTTCCACGGCCGTTCCAGTCAGATTGATCCTTCGCTTACCAAGAGCGCGGTCCATCAGCCACTCGGCGACGATGGGATCGATGGCCGTGAGATTCAGTGCAACCGGAGTGCGCGGCGAGCGAAAGGCGCCCATGGCGACGGCGACGAGCAGCTCGCTCCAGAGCCACAGTCCTGACTGCCGCCTCTGAAACTCTTCGAGGAGGTCTCCGGCGAGCGGTTCGTTCCAATAGGCCAGCCGATGAAGAAGTGCGAGGGCGATGCGTGACGGATGTGTGGTGTTCATGACATCCCCTTT
>Ga0136617_10001865_pt1 | contig 18812 bp, 16 predicted proteins | sample AntDrymUQ3222106_2_FD_129672 | JGI IMG/M metagenome (GOLD analysis project Ga0136617, IMG submission 129672) | Polar desert sand microbial communities from Dry Valleys, Antarctica - metaG UQ322 (21.06) | ecosystem: Environmental > Terrestrial > Soil > Desert | place: Antarctica: Dry Valley... | reverse complement strand
GCTTGCGTTCCCTCTCCCCAACCCTCCCGCAAGCGGGAGAGGGACCTTGCGTTCCCTCTCCCCAGCGGGGAGAGGGTTAGGGTGAGGGGGAAACGCCGTTGCTGGATTTTGAGATGAGTTCTAATGTCCCTTGCGGCGATTGTTCACTCGCGCAGTTTGATGGGTGCGCGTGCATCATCGCATCATTTGCTTCGCCCGCGGCAGCGGGACCGAGCCCATCGCATCTCGTTGCTGGCGGGCGACACTCATTTGCTGCCCGCGCGGCGCCGCGCGACTGACCGATCCTTCGGCGGCACGACATCGACCGACTCTGCGGCGGCCAGCAAGTCCGCCCACGTCTTGTCATCGATCGGAACGCCATGTGCGCGCCGCGTTGCCCTGGTCGCGCGTTCGGCATCGCCCGGCCCCAGGACAGGTTGGCCCTTAGCGGCCGGAGGCGACGCCTTCACGTAATCGACGAAGCGCTTCGCCTCGGAGAAGACGCCACCCTCCTCGTCTTGAACTGTGTCGTACACCGCTGGCGCGATAAAAATCGACAGCATGTTGTTGCGTAGGATCGAATCGTTTGGATCGGAGCTGCGGCCCGTTGTCATGGCTCCGGCCAAAAGATCGGTGAGAATCGACAAACCAGATCCTTTGTGCGCGCCGATCGTCAGCAGTGCTCCCCCGGCGTAGAAGTCACGCGGGTCCGTCGTAGGCTTGCCCTTCTTGTCGACGATCCATCCTGCTGGAACTTGTTCGCCCTTGTTGAGCGCGACCATCAGCTTGCCTTCCGCCACCGTTGACGTTGTGATGTCCAGGATGGCTGGATCATCGCCGCGCAGCGGCACGCCAATCGCGAGCGGGTTCGTCGACAATCGGCGATCGCTGCCGCCGAATGGGGCAACGCGCTGTGCGCCCGAGGTATTCAGAAAATGCAGCGAGACGCATCCCGCTTCCGCCGCCATCTCCGCCCAATCGCCCAGACGGCCCAAGTGCCCGCAATTGCGCAGGCCAATCATCGCAATGCCTTTTTGCAAAGCCTTGCCAATCCCAAACTTGGTCGTGAACTCGCCAACCACCTGCCCGAAGCCGCGATTGCCGTCGACGATCGCGATCGTGTCACTATCAAAGACGATCGTCGGCGACGCATTCGGCATCAGCGTGCCGTCGCGCACCCACTCGAGATACTTGGCCACGCGCAGCACGCCATGCGAGTCATGTCCGACGAGATTCGAGTCCACCAAGCGCTGCGCGACCGTGCGCGCTTCGCCTTCGCTCGAGCCCGCGCCCTGCATGATCGCGGCAACAAATTGTACGAGCAACGCGGCGTCGATGGTCTTCATGTGCCGGCCCACTGATCAATTGAATTCCGGCGGCGTTCCAGGCGCCGGCGTGAAGCCTAGATCCCCCCGCGCCAGAGCGGCGGCGCGGCCTCCGTGCGCCGCAAGCAACGCCTGTTGTCGCTGTTTGGCACGGGCATCGACCACTTCGGGATCGAGTACCGCGCGTAAGCGCTTTTCCCCCTCGGCAACAATGTCGCCGAATTTGGGATCGCCGGCGACGTCAACCAGCTCCTCGGGATCGGCCTCGAGATCGAAGAGTTGCGGAGGATATGCGACGTAATGGCAATACTTCCAGTTTCGGAAGCGCAGCATGTACGCGGCCGCAGCCGAGCCGATCGCGTGATATTCGCTGAGTACCGGTCGCGCCGGCGTTGCGCCATTCGCGATGTCGAGCAGCGACACTCCTGGCAGCGCCTCCACACCCACGGGCGCTGTAACTCCGACCGCGTCCAGAATCGTCGGCGCACAGTCGATGTGCGATACCGGCTCCGCCACGACCCGTCCCACCGGGACTTCCGGTCCAGCCAGAATGAGCGGAACTCCGGCGCTCTCTTCGTACAACGTCGATTTACCCCAAAGGCCGCGCGCGCCGACGTTGTCGCCGTGGTCACTCGTGTACAGCACTCGAGTGTACGCAGCGAGTCCGCATTCTTGCAGCGCGCGCAGCACTTTGCCGAGGTTCTCGTCGAGCGCGCTGACCAAACCCGAATAGCCTGCGACGGCGCGCTTGACATCCGCAGCGTTCTTGAAGTGCGTGTCGTAGTCGGAGATGCGCGCGTACTCGTCCAGAAATGGATGGTGCGGCCGCTTCGCTTTGCCGTATTGCTTGGGCGCCGGCAGCTTCTTTTCCCAGTAGCGATAGAACCATTCGGGTGGCGCCGTCAGTGGAAAGTGGGGCGCGACGAACGACACGAACAGCGCCCACGGTTTGTCGCGCCATTTCGGAGCCTCCTCGTGCAGCCACACCTGCGCGCGCGAGCTGATCTCCCGGTCGTAGTGCGTGTATGGCGATTCGCCGGGGCCTGCGAGCTTCGCCATCTTGTCGCCACCCTTGCGCGTCGGGATCTCGCTGCGAATCAGGCCCTTGACGTCACCGATTCCATCGATCACATGCATTGCGAGAATCTCTTCCGAGAACCCGTGGTCGTCCCCCGGCAAACCGCGAAAATGCAACTTGCCGATCGACACCACGCGATGCCCGGTGTCACGCAGCCGGTGGTGCCAACTGCGGATCGCCCCATCGTAGGCGTCCGCGTTATCCCAGTAGCCGATGTCGTGATTGAAACGGCCAACCGCGAACGCCGCGCGGGCGGGGACGCATATGGGCGAAGCGGTATAGGCACTGGTGAAACGCGTGCCACGCGCCGCGAGCGCATCGAGTGACGGAGTCGCGATGAAGGGATGTCCGGCACATTCCAGGAACTTTGGACTGTGCTCGTCGGACATAAGGACGAGAAGGTTCTTCGGGGTCACGGACGCTCATCTTTGCTGCCGGATTTCGACTATAGCACCGCCCTTACAGCGCTCGTCATAAGGCACGGCACGCTCGCGGTAATGGCTCGTTGTCTTGCCCTGGCTTTACGCGCTCACCTTACAATTCCAACCGTTGCACTCGGCTTCAGCTTCGTTTCCCTACATTCGGTCCTCGATGCTCCTCTCCGCATTTACGATTTTCGTCAGCGCATTCCTGCTGTTCCTCGTCCAGCCGATTGTCGCCAAGCAGATTTTGCCGTGGTTCGGCGGATCGGCCGCCGTGTGGACAACGTGCCTCGTGTTCTTCCAGATCACGCTGCTCTTGGGCTATACCTACGCCGATTTTGCTGTTCGCAGACTCGTCTCGCGCACGCAAATTCGGATACACGTCGCATTGCTCGTCGCGAGCGTTCTGGTTCTGCCAATAGTCCCTGGCGCATTCTGGAAACCCGCGGGCGACGAGGACCCGGTCTGGCTGATTCTAGGCTTGTTGGCGGCGACGATCGGATTGCCTTATTTCCTGCTATCGACGACGAGCCCGCTCATCCAGGCATGGTTCGCTCGGCGTCACCCCGGACGCAGTCCGTACCGCTTGTTCGCTCTTTCCAACCTGGCGTCGATGCTCGCGCTCTTGGGGTATCCATTCCTGCTCGAGCCATGGACGGCGACGAAAACACAGGCTTGGGGTTGGTCCGCCGGTTATTTGCTGTTCGTGGCGCTGTGCACGGCGGCGGCATTCGCGAGCTTGCGCGACAGGGGGTCCCCCTCGCCCGCCGATACGCCGACGAGTGTCATTGCCGAGGACACGTCCCCACCAACATTCAAGCGGCAGTTGTTGTGGTGCGCGCTCGCCGCCACAGGCTCGGTGCTGCTGCTGGCGGTGTCCAATCACGTCACCCAGAACATCGCTTCCGTTCCGCTTTTGTGGATCGTGCCGCTCGCGTTATATCTCCTCACGTTCATCTTGTGCTTCGACGGCACCGGCTGGTATCGGCGGGAGATTTTCCTAGGCATGCTTGCCGGCGCGGTCACCGTCATGGCATGGACCCGCGCCGACCCGGACCTGACCCACGAATTGCTGCTCCAGATCGTTGTGTTTTGCACAGGCCTCTTCGTGGCGTGCATGTTCTGTCACGGCGAGCTTGTTCGTCTGAAGCCCGCCCCGCGTTACCTGACGCGTTTTTACCTGATGATCTCGCTGGGAGGCGCGGCGGGCTCGGTCGTCGTCGGTATCTTGGCGCCGCTCATTCTTCCAGCCGATTTCGAGCTCGGTGCCGCCCTCGTCGGTTGTGCGCTGCTGCTGTTATGGCAGGTACGGCGCGAGCCGGCGGCATTCGGCGTGCTCGCGCTCTGCGCCGTGCTCGTGAGCATCGGTTGCGTCGTCTGGGGCGTTGGCGAGTTCTATCGCGGCACGCTCGTTGCCTCGCGCAATTTCTACGGCGTGCTGCGCGTGCAGGACGCTGGAGTGAGCGAATCCGATCGCCGTCGGCAATTGATCCACGGCACGATTCTGCACGGTAAGCAATATCTCGCGCCAGAGTTTCGCCGGCAAGCGACGAGCTATTACACCGCCGAATCCGGAATCGGTCGTTTGATCGAATCGCTGCACCCGCGGCAGCAGCCGCTCAAGGTCGGCGTGATCGGCTTAGGCGCCGGCACCATTGCGACGTTCGGCGCTAAAGGTGACACCTATCGCTTCTACGACATCAACCCCGGAGTGATCGATCTCGCGCAACAGAACTTCACCTATTTGCAGGATAGCGACGCGACGATCGAGCTTGCATTGGGTGACGCGCGCCTTAAACTGGAGCACGAGCCTTCGCAGCAATTCGACGTGCTGGCAATCGATGCGTTCTCAAGCGACGCGATTCCGGTCCACCTGCTCACCAAAGAGGCTGTGCAAATCTACCTGAAGCACATGACTCCGGATGGCGTCATCGCATTTCATGTGACGAACCGGTACTTGGAGCTAGTTCCAGTCGTCGAAGGCATCGCCCAGGAGCTCAACTTGCACGCGCTGTGGATCCACGACGAAGGCAACGATCCGCTTGGCAACCTGAGCAACTGGGTTCTGCTCGCGACGAAACCCGATCGCCTGACCAACCCGCGCCTCGCCGACGCCGCCACACCCATCGTTCCGCGGCGCGAATGGCGGGTATGGACCGACGACTTCAACAATCTCGTGCAAGTTTTGCGATAGAAGTCCGCGCGTCGGCGCAATTGCACCATGAGCAGTGATGGTCGTTGAGCCAAGGTGAACAACGCATTCTCCTGCGCAAGCCAAAAAAATGCCGGCGCAAGGCGCTCCGGCTTGTCGCAGCGAGACAGCTGCTAGATTCTTATCGGCAACCTGCTTTTGTAGAGACGGCTATTGATACGGCGACACGCGCCGCGTGAACGGAGCATCGAACGAAAGACCTGTCACGCCGGACAGCGTCGTGAGATTGGCGATGATCGTCCCTGGCCGATGCGGCGTGGCGATACGTACGCTGCCAAAGCCCGTTGCCGCGCCCAACGTCGAAACCTGCACCAGCGCGGTGCCGTTACCGGGCATTGCGACACCGGTCGAGCCCGCGACAGTGCCATTGCTGTTGAATGCTGTCACGACAATCCCGTCGACTGCACCGCCGTGGTTGTTGCGAATTTCAACAAAGCCGTCATAGCCATTCGTGGGATCCCTAAAGAACCAGGGCGAGAAGAGCGTGGTTTCCTGAATGATCGTCGCACAGGAGTAGGCGTTCGCCTGGGCACCTTGGAAGACCCTGGCGGTATGGTCCTGGGTCGCGGTCGCAACAAAGCCGTCGCCATCTCCGCGCAGGTCTTCGGTATCTTCATCCCCGAAGCCCCCAGCCGACGAAGTACAAGTGCTGTCGCGGAAGATATTCAGAGCGCAAGCTTCCAACGCATTATCGTTCGTCCCCACGGGCGCACTGTTGACATGATACGACGCTCCAATGACCGCGCGAAAACGGTAATAGCGTGGGGTTCCCGACCCCATTGACGTGAATTGATAGCCCAACGGTCTTACATGGGCATTCGCGCAAATATCGTTAATGGCGAAGGCCACTCCAGGTAGCCATGCGACCCCTCCGAATGTGGCCAACATCGTTGCTCTGCTCATCCACCGATGCATTTTCATAGAACCCTCCGATCCAGTTAGATTGAAATTCACGGCGCGTTGCTTTCCGACGCGCCGCAAAAGTCTATTCCCCGGATCTGCTCAAGGGGCAATCGAGCGGCTTTCACGCAACTCGAAACCGAGAAGAAAGTGGTTAGAGCAGGTCGCGCTCGCTGCAATAAAGTCGGCAGGGCAAATAGGACTTCTGATCGCGACGATTGCGATGTACCGCGCGTCCCGCTAGTCCGCCGGACTCGGAACCGGGTCGCTGACTCTTTATTCCGAGTTTTTCGAAAGCGGCGGCGAAATCGGCGTCAAATAAGGCCGTTGATAGCGGAAGAACGGCCGCTCGATCAGGTAGTAGGTCAGGGCCGCGAGGGCGATCGTCGATGGCAGGACGATCAAGACCCCTTTAAGCAAGGCGTTCAACGAAGGATCGGCGCTCAAGACGAGCTGCGCGCCGATCTGCGGTTGCCATGCCCAGAACACCAATAGATGCATGACGAAGATCGAATAACTGATGGCTCCGAGCCAGGCCGTCACGCGCTCGAACGTTGCCCCTAACGACCAGCGGCAGCTCACGTATGCAAGCACTACAAAAGCCCACGACAATCCTTCCACCGTCGGCCACCCGATCCAGATCGGGCTCCCGGACGGATAGCCATTGCCATAGAAGCCGCCCAGCCGATCGAAGCCCCAAATCGTGACCAGTTCCACTGCGCAGGCAAGAAGGAGCCACGCCGGGTTTCCCAGCAAGTCGCGGCGACGCCGGTACAGACGACCGACAATCAGCCCGATCAGAAATTGATCAACCCTGCCAAAGACGCTGCCGTACGCGAGCATTTGCACGGTATCGGTCGACGCCCAGATCAGGAATCGAACGATCAAGAGCAATCCGATGAATGCCAGGAGGTACCGAATTCCATAGCGCTCGGCAGCGCGCAAAAAAAATGGAAAGAGCAGGTAGATCTGGAACTCGACAGCGATACTCCAGAGCTGCGGAAAATGTACCAGCCGTGGTCCCATAGACTCGAAGCTCGAAACGGGAATTAAGTAGTTCACTACGACGGTGATCGGGTTGTTTCGCTCCCACGACTGCGCGATTCCCAGGAACACCGCGAATATGAGCAGTGGATAAATACGCAGCACCCGGTTACGCAAATATTGGCCGTACCGGACGTCGCTGCCCAAGGTCAACGTACCGAAAATAAATCCACTGATGACCATGAACAAACCCACTCCGGTGTGACCCTCGTCGATCACCGTCAACAACGGATTGCCTGGGTGAATGTCCAGCGGTACCCAATGGTGAAACGTGTGATAGAGCAAAACGATCGTCGCCGCCAGAAAACGCAAATGGTCGACGCGCGGCAGGTAGGGTTTGTGTTCGGTTCGCACTGTCAAGACTATTTACGAAACGCGGTGAATGACGCAGACACTTCGGGATGCGCAACAACGAAGCAGATGCGGCGCGCAAGCGATCGCGGCGTTCACCGCAATTCTATTCTGTGTGCGCTCGCGAAAGGATGGCGGTGGCGTAGCCAGCGCCTTTGCCGCGCGCAGCAAAAAGCCGGAGGTTACGCTCCGGCTTTTTTGATCGAGGATCCGTTCAGATCATCGACCGAACGACTCGTCGACGAATCGCTATTGAAACGGCGACTCGCGGCGCGAAAACGGCGCATCGAACGACAGTCCGGTCATCCCCGACAATGTCGTGAGGTTGGCCACGATGGTCCCCGGCCGTTGCGGAGTGGCGATGCGTACGCTGCCGAAGCCGACCGGCGCACCTAGCGACGACACCTGCACGAGCGCGGTGCCATTTGCTGCAATTGTAATGGTGTTCGAGCCGGTAGCCGCTCCGCTGCTGTCGAACACCGTGACGACGACGTCTCCTGCCGGGCTGCTGTTATTGTTGCGAATCTCCACGAAGCCATCGTACCCGTTGGCGGGTTCGCGAAAGTACCATGGTGAGAATAAGGTCGTTTCCTGAATGATCGTTTCGCAGTTGAACGAATTCGATTCCGGACTGTTAAAAACAGCCGTCGTGTGCGGTCCAGAGGAGACAGCAACGAATCCGTCGCCGTCGCTGCCGAGATCGTTCGTGTCTTCGTCGCCGTTCGCAGTGCTAGGGCTGTTCGTGCATGTGGCATCGAGCCAGTTGTCAACCGCGCAAAATTCGGGGGCGCCGTCATTGGTCCCGACGGGCGAGGAGTGCACGTGATACGACGCCCCCTCGGCTGCCAGGAAACGATAAAAGCGTGTGGTGTCGCTGCCGTTTTGCGAGAACTGATAACCCATCGGCCTCACATGCGCGGCCGCGCAACTATCATTGAGCGCGACAGCAGTCCCCGGCACTAGAGCGGCGCCTGCCAGCGCGATCCAAAAGGATGCGTTGGCGGCCCATCGTTGCTTGTGCATGCAGTCCTCCATATCTCACTGATACGGGGAAACTCGACGCGAGAACGGAGCATCGAACGAGAGGCCCGTCGTGCCGGACAGCGTCGTGATGTTGGCCACGATGGTCCCGGGTTTCTGCGGCGTAGCGATGCGTACGCTGCCAAATCCCGACGCCGGTGCGTTGAGCGACGACACGGTCACCAGCGCCGTACCGTTGCCGGGTATCGAGATGGTCGTCGAGCCGGTCGCGGCACCGCTGCTGTTGAACGCGGTCACCACGACGCCGTTGGCCGTCAACGTGTCGCTGTTGCGAATCTCAACGAATCCGTCATATCCATTGGCCACTTCGCGGAAGAACCACGGCGAAAACAGCGTTGTCTCCTGAATGATCGTCGCGCAGGTAAACGCCGTCGGCTGAGTACCAAGACCGATGAGGGCCGTGTGGGCTTGCGACGCGGTCGCGACGAAGCCATCGCCGTTGCCTCCGAGGTCCTCGGTGTCCTCATCCCCGGAGCCCGCCGTAATCAAAGTCGTGCACCCGCTGTCGCGATAGACCACCACGTTACATATTTCCGTTGCGCCATCATTCGCCCCCACCGGCGAGCTGTTGACGTGGTACGACGCTCCACTGGCGGCAAAGAACCGGAAATAGCGGTTGATTGCCGACCCCGCTACCGGGAATTGATAACCCATCGGGCGGGCATGCGCATTCGCGCAACTATCATTGAGCGCGAACGCGGTGCCGGGCACCGCCACAGCACCGCATAACGATCCGAACATCGCTGCCCTGCCGATCCAACGCTGCATAGTCATGAAATTCTCCTCTTCGAGTTAAGCTCGATCGCTCATTTTGCCGGCGCCGCTTGTCCCCGCGTGCTGTCCGGTATGACGATCTTCCCTTGCATGCCCGGTGGTGGACTTGGAATCACGGGTGGCTTGTAAACCTTGAACCACTGCCCGTCGGCAATGATCCAATCCTCCTCGACGTCCGTTGTGACCTTCCCCGCCGGCACGACCAGGTGAAGTTTGAGTGTTGCTAACGCTCGATCCGGACCGGCCGCTTCGAACGTCACGAGGTCGAACCCACTAAGTGGAATGCGTGCACGCGCAACGCTTTCCGCAACGAAGGTCTCATACGGCCGCTGCTCGCGCAGTTGCGGACTGTATAGCTCGTACATCTTGCGATGATCGCCGTTCTTGCGCGCCGTCCACCACTGCTCGACGCGCTCACGCAACTGCGCGTTATCCGATGACTGTTTGGATTCCGTCGGCACTAACGGCACAGTATGCGCGGTTGCGACCGGTAGATCCGACAAGCCAAGTGTCAATCCAACCACGAGGCCGACCGCAGGCGCAAACAGTTTCCGGGCGCGACAGTGATGAGAACGCCCGAAGAAAACGGAGCCGCCACCGGAGCGAAAGCGAAAAGCGCTGAACGATATGAGCATCGGATGATGAGTTGCTGGTGCTGCGGTCTCGCTGCCCCGTTACCCCTAAAGCGTTGCCGGGCTGAAAAAGTCTAGTTGCGACGCGGAATCAATGCAATCGAATTTCGCATGAAAAATTTACAAACAAGCGAAAATGTTCGTTTGCCCGAAAATCGTAGACTTCAACTCCGTCATATGTCGCCTCCCGGCGACAACGGCGCTCGCGCACTGCGTTTGCATTTAACGCTGCACAGGCACACCACGATGACAGAGAGTTTATGGCGACTTCAGCCGTGGCCCTGCAAGTTCGTTCGCAGCGGATGAACGGCGTCTAGCGACAAGGAACATGATGTCGCGCAGATTGATCGTGACGGCCATGTCGCAGGCATGCCAGCCTGCGAGCCGTTTATACACGCTCGCGCGACCTAGGCGCATGGCGAGAATAATGTAGAAAATAGATCGAATCGTGCGGCTGTTGCCGGGGTGGCTTAGGTGAACGACGTCGAATCCATTTCGATGAAGCAATCGAGTCATCGTCCGTGCCGAAAAGTAATGCAGATGCGTCGGTGGATGGATCATTCGCCACCGCGGTCCACGCCAACGCGCATTCAAGCTACCGATGTCTCCCGTAGTGAGGGCGAGATGACCGCCTGCGGGGAGGTCGCGTGCAACCTTGGCAATGTAGCGGTCCGGGTGCTGCAAGTGTTCGACCGTGTCCCACATCGCGATGACATCCGGCCGTTCGGTGGGCGTAAACGTCAGGTAGTCGCCAACCGTCGCGCGCACATTCATGGTATTTGCCGCGTACGTCACGGCATCGTGAGAGATATCAATGCCTTCGGCCGCGGCAACGTGATCGCGCATGACGTCCAAGAAGAATCCGTACGCGCACCCGATTTCCAACAAGTTTTTTTGACGAAGATCCGGGATGATCCTGATAAGCGCTTTTCGGCGCTCTCTGAAATTAATCTGCAAGCTCTCGCGCTCTTCGACGTAATCCAGGTATTCCTGGCCATGAAAGTATTCGCGTCCGTAAAGAGTCGCGAGCTCCGAGTCGGACAACTCGACGTCGGCGCTCGTAAATCCGCAATCGCGGCAAGCGACCAAGCCGCGCCAATGGCGCCGAAGATCCGTTCCCAGGCACACTAGACACGCTCGGGGCAGGAGAACTCCAGATGCCGATGACGAAACGCCGGCGGCCACGTTAGGTAGCGAACAAAGCGCGCTCTACGCCTCAGATGCGCTGATCGAGATTCTTCCCTGTTTCCACATGACGAAACGAAGGGAATCGCGAGCTGAGGAGCGTGACGAGATCTGACTTTGCGACTTGGGAACTCCACTGATCGATGGCACGTTCGAGCGCGATCATGAAGTCATTGTCGAATTGGGTGCTTTCGGCGCGACGGATACCTTGCAATGCAGCGAGTCCGACGTCGACCGCGAACTCTCCGTCGCCAACAAACGTTTCATACGGCTTCTCCCCCGAAGTATCGAGGGGTGTCACGACGAGTGGCCATTCATTGCGGGCGGCGAGTGTCTCGAGATCGCGCTGGGCGGCCGCTTCGTCGTCATAGGCGACGGCGCGATTATTGAAATGCCACAAGACCTTTGTCGCAATCTCGACGAGCGACTGTAGATCAGTCTCGGGCGCAAGCATGGGAACAGCGAGGTGGCCGTCGGGCATCGCGGCAGCCGCCAGCACGCAAATTTCACCTGCTTCACCTAACGTAATGAAATAGCGACTGGTACCTCCAGGGGCCGCGAGCGGCTGGCGTTTTTCCAGACGGATAAGAAAGCTTTGCAGCAAGCTCCCGTTGGAGAACGCGACGTTGGCGAATCTGGCTGATGTGCGGTGGCCCGCGTCGGGAACGGAAAAATCGAACGCCACATCCTCCATCAGCCGTTTGCTCGCGCCCATCAGACTGCTCGGATTCGCCGCTTTATCCGTCGACACGGCGAAGTATCGCGCGCCATGTCCGTTCTCGCGTAGCCAAGACTTAAACCGCGCATGCTTGACGACGTTGGTGTCGAGCATCTGCAGCACCGAATAGACGTCCTTCTCCGAGCGCACGTGCTTGAGCGCGGCAAAGTTAAGAACGATGGCATAGGGGTCGGCGTCGGCGAGAAAGCGGCGCATGACCCCACTGCCATAGTCGAGCGGAAGAGTGCGAAAGTCGACCGCCGCGACACCTCGTACCGATGAGCGCACGTCGCGAACCAACTCGGCCAGGTAGTTTTCGGACACATCGACGACATGGACCGCCGCGGGCTGAAGTTGAAGCAGCAAACGCACCGTGCTGGAGCCGACAGAACCGCCACCTCCTATCACCAGGATGCGCGCCCCACGGAAGACCTCGTCTACCTGCGAGCGAGCGCGCGATAGATCGTCGGCAAATAGCGATGTCCGCCGCCCCACCACAAGACAGTCGAGAGCGCTGAGCGGCGTCAGCAAAGGTGGACCTGGCGTCGCATCAGTCACGGGCAACCGCGTTGCCTCCGTAGCGGCGCGCCACGATGTAGCGCGGCCGACCTTTGACCTCATCGAACACAATCGATAGATATTCGCCGATGACCCCGAGAAAGAAGAGCTGCACACCGCCAATCAGGCCCACTGCTCCGATCAATGTGGCCCAACCAGGCACGACCGTATCCCCGCGCAGGTAGAAAAAAACTTGCACAACGGAAAACAGAATCGAAAACACCGCAAGTGCGATCCCGGCGCCGATGCAAAAACGCAACGGCACCTTGGAGAAGGAACAAACGCCGTTGAGCGCGAACGCAAATAGCCAACCCCATCCATATTTCGACGCGCCACCCGCGCGCGGTGCGGCTGTGAACGGAACATAAGCAACAGTAAATCCGATCCAACTGAAAAGTCCACGCAGGAACGGGTTTCGTTCGCGAATCTCGTGGCGCAAAAGTCCCGCGATGCGTGCACTGATGAGGCGATAGTCGGCGGCTCCCACCGGCAGGTCGATCGATCCCATTTTCAACATGAGCTCATAGAACCAGCGCGATGTGAGGCGCTTGAACAGCGGCGTGCTTCGATCGTCTTGGCGAATGCCCTGCACGATGTCCGCCCCGTGTTCCCAGTGCGCAACCATTTCCGGAATGAGCTCCGGCGGGTGTTGAAGATCGCAATCGAGCATCACGATGGCATCGGCATCGGAAAGCTCGATGCCGGCAAGCAGCGCAGCCTGATGGCCGAAGCGTCGGGACATGACGACGACCTCCACCCGGGAGTCTGCATCGGCGAGACCGTGCAGAATCGACTCGGTCCGATCCTCGGCAGGATCCACGACATAAGTGGTGCGAATACCGTAACGTCCCGTCAGAGATGCGACCGCGGCTGTGAGACGGTCATGGAAGCGCGCGATCGTCTCTTCTTCGCGAAAAACGGGGCAGACGATGCCAAGCGTCTTCATCGCAGACCAACTTGGGTGGTCACGTTACGGGCAAAAGCCGTGGGGCCAACTCCGGCCATTCGTCTACGGCGCGCTGATAATCGTCCGGCCGCCCAATGTCCAGCCAGTACCCCTCGTGTCGCCGCACGATCACGCGTTGGCGCGCATCGATCAAAGCTAGCATGAGCTGATCGAAACCAAATGGTTTAGCCTCGGGTATCCAGTCGAGCGTGCGCCGATTGACGCAATAAATACCCATGCTGACGAGAAATCTGGTTTTGGGCTTCTCGCGAAACCCAGTCAGCCCATCGTTGCTGTCCACTTCCAGCACACCATAGTCCACCTGATGCTCGCGCTCGGCGGCGGCCACCGAAAAGAGCGCACGCTGTGCCTCATGCCCGGCAAGCATTGCGCCATAATCGACATCACTCAAAATATCGCCGTTCATCACCAGGAAATTGTCGGGCAGATCGTGAACCAGCTTGAGCGGACCCATCGTCCCAAGCGCGATGCTTTCCAACGAGTAGTCGATCTTGGCGCCCCACTTGCTGCCGTCTCCGCAATACGCGCGAATGATATCCGCCTGGTGGTTCACCGCGAGCGTGACACGCGTGAAGCCAGCCCGAGCCAGTTGGCGTACGACGATTTCGAGGATCGGCAAGTCGCCGATGGGCACGAGGGGTTTGGGGATCGCAACCGTGTAGGGCCACAGACGGGTTCCACGTCCTCCAGCGAGAATGATGGCGTGCATTGGACGAATCAAGAACTTTCGCGCATGGTCGCTGGTATTCCATCGTCCACGCGCCTGCCACGAATGCGGCGCTGCCCAATCCCCGTAATGAAGAGGCCGAGCACGGCTAGCACGGCACTCGCGGTAACGGCGGCCCCGATCATCAGGCTCGACGAGCGAAAATATAATCTCACGTCGTGATTGCCGCCGGGCACGTAGAGCCCCTGCAGCAACGCGTTCGTGCGCAAAAGTTTGGCCGGCGCCCCGTCGATTTCTGCGTGCCAGCCAGGATAAAACGTTTGGCTGACGACGACAAAGGTGTCTCCGGGCGCCTCTACGTCGAGCCGGACCAAACCGGGTGTCCACTCGCGAATTTTCACTGCACCTTGCGCTAGCGAGCGCCCTCGCGGCTGCGCGTCGGAGCCAGTGTCGATCAGCGCCTCTGCGCGCACATCGAGTCGTCGCGCTCCTATCGTGCCCGCAGCGAGCGCCGCCACGATTGCCGTGGGGTTCATCGCTTGTACCGCGGCGACGCTCCACGCACGAGGCGCATTCTCGTTATGGCGCAGCCACGCGACCCCGGGCAAAGCTGGCCGGGAAATCCAGCCCTCAGCTTCGCCGAACATAAAATCGGCGCCGCTCAACGCTATCCGTGTTCCATTGGTACGATCGAGAAGCTCCATCGATCGAACCCTCATCCCCTGCGTTGCCTCGAGCTTCCAGTCGAGGACCACTTCGTCAACGTTGACGGCGGAGCCATCCGCCGTCAGCGGAAGCTCGGTTTCAAACCAATACCCGTTGAAGCCACCTGCCGGATATGCTTCGCGCTTGCGAGGCATCGAGTGTGCGATAAGCTTTGCAACATCATCGCGCATAATCGCCCACTCGGCGGTGTCGACGCCCGCACGCACTGCCACTTTGGCGCCCGCAATTTCGGTGTAGCGCAACGACAACTCCAAAACCTGGGTGAGGTCGCGGACATCCGCCGAGCAGGTCAAGTGCGAAACCACGCGCACGTGCGTGGCGCGGGACCCTTTTGGCACGCGCGCGCGCTGTCCTGAGTGAATCGGGCCTCCAGCACAATCTCCCCCCACGGCGAATCGAAGCTCGCTGTTGCCACCGGCAATCCAATCGACGCCAAGCAATGGCAGAACAACGCCGGCGCGGCGATGGGCTAGCCACCCGCCGAAACTTTCGATACCGGTCACTTCGCGGAACGATCCGACCTGAAGCGGACCGTGGCCATTGGCGACCGGGAGTTCATAGAGCAGGTTGAGGTTCGGATGCGCCGGCCCGGTTGAGGCGGTGTCGTCGACAAAGAGAAGGCGGCCGTGGCTTGTGCGAACCTGTTGCGCGAAGCGGGTCCAAGCCGCATCTCGGTTGAGGGCGTCTTTCGGGGAACTATTACGCCATTCATAAAACCAGCCGAAAGTCGCGAGATCAATGACGAGCAGCGCCATCAATGCCAAGACCGAGGCGGGCGTGCGCCACCGCGCTACCACGTAGAGCGCAGCGCAAGCGAGCACCGCAAGCACGATCGGAATAAGGATCGCGCGATTCGCATACATCGGCGGCAGCGCGATGCCGCGCGATTCTGCAGCTTGTACGATTTGCGGATAGCTCGACCACGCGGCCACCAGCACGACGAGTCCGATGACCGCCATGCTCGCCGTCGCGCGCCGCAACAACTGCAGCGGTCGCGCCACGGTGCAAAGCGTCTGCAGCCCGATTGCCGCCAACACTGCGAAAGCGAAAATAGCGACGATGACCATCCGCGCCGGCGCCCTGAACACGTTTAATCCCGGGGTGGCGTAGGCCAATGCAGCAATCGGCGTATTCGATCCGAGCGCATACAAGAGCGCCACAACTGCGGTTGCCAGCCAGAACAGCACGTACCGATTCGTTTCGCGCCCCGCCCAGGCGCATGCAGTGAGGTAGAGCGTGGGCAATCCCACGTAGCAGGCAAGCTCAGTCAAATTCCAGCGGCCGAAGTAAGATGGCCAGAACGTGCTTTGACTGCCCCATAGGTTCGGCGCGAAGAGCAGAAGGAGATTGCTCGGATCAAGGCGGAAATGCGTGAACTCTTCGTAACTCATGACCTGGCGCGGAGAGAACGTGGCGAGCTCCGCAAGAGGCACAAGCTGGATGGCCACAAGCGCGACACCCAATGACGCAGCAATGAACGCACGACGCAGGAAGGCGATCGCCCGCAGCCTGTCCGCCGAGAACATCGGCGCGACCAGGAACAGGACATAAGCAAACGCCAACAAGCCGCTATAAATAAAAACTTGCGGATGACCGCCGAGAAAGCCAAAGGCGACGAATAGCGCGAGCAACGCGATATCGATTCGCTTGCCGGATCGTGCGAGCCGTTCCAATCCCCAAAGCATTGCCGGCAGCCATGCGGCCGTATGGATGATGGAGAAATGACCGAGATGCGCAATCATGAATCCGCTACCGCCGTAAACAACGCCGGCAAAGGCCCCGGCCATTCGCGAGCCGGTTAGGTACCGCACATAGGCATAAGCAAAACTGCTCGCCAGGACGTAGGCGAGGATGACCGCGATGTTGTAGTGATCGCCGAGCAGGCGCAGCGGCGAAAAGGTCAGGTACTGAATGTCAGCGAAAGCGGGATGGCCGATGTAGGCGTTGTCAACCCACACGCTCCACGTACGCTGCAAAGCGGGAACATAGAAGGTGAGTCCGTCGCCGGGCGCCAGAAGCCGCCCTTCCCATAGGGCGGGGCTGAAATACGCAACGTACAGCGCGACGTACGCCGCTGCCGCAAGCGTGAGCTCGCGCAATCCAGGACTACTTGGATTGCTGTCAAGCCGCCCATCGGCTAAACCGCCCAAAGCGGGCGGCCTAAGCATTGTTTGATACCCGATCCGTCCACTCGTCGAGCACTTCTTGCAGGGAATGAGCAAAGGGAATCACCGGCGCCCAAGCCGTAGCCCGCACGATCTTCGCGTTCGACGCCACAATCCGGCGTTGTTCCGCCGTGCGCAGCTTCGTCACATCCTGACGAATCTCGAACTCGACTTGCGCCAACTTGCCCAACGCGATAAGAGCATCCCGAATGGTCGTCTCCTTACCGGAGCAGACGTTATAGACCTCTCCTCTGCTTCCTGCTTCGATCAGCAGGAAATAGGCGCGGACAACGTCTTTCACGTCGGTGAAGTCGCGCGTGACATCGATGTCCCCGACGTCGACGGCGTGCGGGCGTTTGCCTGCAGCGATCTCGGCGATCTGCCGCGCCAGCGAAGGGATGACGAAGTTCGGGCTCTGACCGCGTCCGATATGGTTGAACGGTCGCGCCATGAGGATATCGATGTCACCGGTCTGGCTCCACTGGAAGCAGAGAGCCTCCGCGGCGAGCTTGCTCACCGCGTAGGGATTCCGCGGGCGCGCGGGCGTTTCCTCGGTGATGGGAAGCCTCTCGGGCGTTACAGCTCCATACACGTCGCCTGTTCCCGCGAACAACATGCGTCCGGTGAATTTCCGCCTCTGCAATGCCTGCAGAAGATGAAGGGTCCCGAGCAGATTGATTTCGAACGTGCGGCGCGGATCAGAGAATGACTCGGGTACGAATGTCTGGGCGGCCAAGTGAATGACTGCATCTGGCTTGACCGCCGCGAGGTAGGCGTCCCACGCCGCACCGTCGAGAAGGTCGGGACACTCCTCCGGTATCGCAGCAAAACGCGGATCAGGTTCCGCGGCCAGCATGCCGACGATCGTGCTGCCGACGAAGCCGCTTTTGCCGGTGATCAGGAGGCGCGGCAGCATCAGGTCATCTTCTGGAGCACATCCGGGTGGATAAGAGTCGGATGCAGCGAGGCGTTACGCTGTCGATCTTAGCATTCGTCACCGCGCGGCTTACCGACATCGTTTGCTCATCGAGAGACGGGACGGAACGTCCAGCGAACCAAGTCAACTTGACCGGCGCCGGAACGTTGTGGAAATCTAACGACAGCTTGCCTAGGACGCGGACGGACGTTCAAATGAAGTGGGCTACCTTAGCACTCGCTCTGGCGATCCTGTATGCAGCGATCATGTCGTGGCTGTGGACTGATGCCCAGCAGGTCGTCGCTCCTCGTCCCAAGGAGCGGTCCAGCGTGGCGATCACGCCGCCGGACTCGACCGTCGTCGCATCACCGGCTACAACGCGCCCGCAGCAATCGCTTGGGGCCTCGCCACCGAGTACCGAAGCCGCCATTCCTCGGCCAAGCGTTTCAGCGCCAAGCAACGGGCCCCTCGGGGGCCATACCGCGCCCCTTCGGAGCAGCGAATCAAGGCGCGGCGCCAACGAAGGCTCCGTTGAGAAGGACGAATTGGAGCGAGCTGTAGAAAAGACGGCGCGCGAAAGCGCGGCTGCGTTCGAGGCGTTCCGTGCGTTAGCGTCGAAACCCTAGCGGCAGCGTCACATGCTGGCGGTCCAGCCCAAGTCCTTGAACCAGTAGGTGGTACGGGCGGGCAGCGAGCCCTCAAGGGTTTGATAGGTGATCCACGCGTTCAAGTAGTGCAGGAAATCCTTGTCGGCAGGCCGCACGGCAAACGCTTGCGCGCGCTTGGCAAGGGGTGCCGCCAAGGGCGTCACGATGTCGGAATAGCGGGACGACACCGCACCGGGGACCGGGGTCAATGCGACGGCGCCCGTCATCTTGCCGCTGCGCAGCGCCTCGAAGCGCTCGATGTCATCGGCAAACTCTGCGAAGCGCGCCCGCGGCAGCACTCTCTTGGCCAAGTCTTCCGTTGAAGTTCCCTTGTAAACGCCGACAACGACATCGGGAGTGCACTGTCTACGTCCACCAGGTTAATCCACTAACAAAAAGCCCGGTCGCGATGACCGGGCCTTTGTTTGATGGGTGCCTGACAGTGACCTACTTTCGCACGGGAGCACCGTACTATCATCGGCGCGCCGCCGTTTCACCCCGGTTG
>Ga0136617_10001864_pt1 | contig 18816 bp, 17 predicted proteins | sample AntDrymUQ3222106_2_FD_129672 | JGI IMG/M metagenome (GOLD analysis project Ga0136617, IMG submission 129672) | Polar desert sand microbial communities from Dry Valleys, Antarctica - metaG UQ322 (21.06) | ecosystem: Environmental > Terrestrial > Soil > Desert | place: Antarctica: Dry Valley... | reverse complement strand
GACTCGCTCCATCAACGCGGCGGTGCGTTCATCGATCGCCGGATAGTCGCGATCATTGAATAGATGGAGCGCGAAGACGGCACGGTGTCCGAGAGTGATATGTCCGTCGCCGAGGTAGAAAGCCAGCAGCTCCGCGTACGCCTCGTCGTCCATCGGGACGTTCTCGCAACGCGGACAGGGCACGCTCGTATGGGGCTGTCCCCGAGGCATACCCTGCTCAAGTAGCGCCGACGCCAACGCCGGATGGTCTTGACGCTGACGGCATGCAGTCGTGCGTTGTCGGGGTCCGGCAAGCCCGCCTCGCTGACTCGCAGAGCTGCCTCGACGACGTGCCGGGGTCGGATGGGCGAGGTCACTTCGTCATGGTCGCGCGAAGCTCCGACAATGCATTGCCTGGTGTCGTCGAACCGTGATCTGAGTGCCGGGTGTGGGATTCGAACCCACAAGCCCTTGCGGGCAATGGTGTTTGAGACCATCGCGTATGCCGTTCCGCCAACCCGGCGCACCGTGTCACATCCTATCCGGCGTCGATAGCCTGCTCGGGTGAGTATCGAGGGCAGCACGACCGGTCTGCGCGTGGTCATCGCGGAGGACGAGGCCCTGATTCGGCTCGACCTCGCGGAGATGCTGGCCGAAGAGGGCTACGACGTGGTGGCCCAGGCGACAGACGGCGAGCAGGCCGTGGCGATGACGGAGCAGCACCAACCCGACCTCGTCGTCCTCGACGTGAAGATGCCGAAGCTGGACGGCATCACCGCCGCCGCCAGGATCGCCGAGCAGCGGATCGCGGCGGTGGTCATGTTGACGGCGTTCAGCCAAAGGGACCTGGTCGAGCGCGCGCGCGAGGCCGGCGCGATGGCGTACGTCGTCAAGCCGTTCGGTAAGGCTGATCTCGTCCCCGCGATCGAGATGGCGCGTTCGCGGTTCGCCGAGCTGAAGCAACTCGAGGCAGAGGTCGAGGGACTGGTCGACCGGTTGGAGACCCGCAAGCTGGTCGACCGGGCAAAGGCTCAGATCCAGCAGACCCTCGGCCTGAGCGAGCCCGACGCGTTTCGCTGGATCCAGAAGACGGCCATGGACCTGAGGCTCTCGATGCGCGAAGTGGCCGAAGGCGTGGTCGAGGACGGCGTCACCAAGTCCTGAAACCGCGTCGCGCTGGCCACATCACAATTTGACGACTTGCCACGAATCGCCGCGCTGAGGCTGGTGATGGGGCGAACTGGTGCTAGTTTTCCAACACCCATTGACCGTGCGGGTGACGTTCTGCGCGGCACGAGTTTGACGGAGGACAGATGTTCCGCAGAAACAATCCCTGGCGCGCGGTAGCCGCGTTCGCAGCTGTCGGTCTCGTGCTGACCGGATGTGGCAGCACCGACGACACCGGCAACGAAGGCGACAGCGGCGGTGGTGGCGGTGGTGGCGGCGACGGCGGGGCGGCCTGCGACAAGCAGCTCGCGTTCTTCGGTGCCCTCACGGGCCCGGCCGCCGGACTCGGCCAGCAGATCCTGTTCGGCGTCGAGCTCGCCGTCGACGAGTACAACACGGAGAACGCCGACTGCCAGGTCGTACTCGAGCAGATCGACTCTCAGGGCAACCCCGACCAGGCGCCTTCGCTGGCGACCGAGGCCGCAGGCAACGAGAACCTGCTCGGCGTCATCGGACCCGCGTTCTCCGGTGAGTCCGCAGCCGCCGGTCCGATCTTCTCCGAAGGCGGCCTGCCGACGATCACCCCGTCGGCGACGAACCCGACGCTGGCCGACAACGACTGGGACACCTTCCACCGCATCCTCGGCAACGACGCCACCCAGGGTCCGGCCGCAGCGACCTACATCTCCGACACCATCGGCTCAAGCTCAGTGTTCGTCATGGACGACGCGTCCGAGTACGGTGCGGGCCTCGCCGAGATCGTGGCCGACCAGCTCGGCGACTCCGTGATCGACACCGACACCATCCAGGCCGGCCAGACCGACTTCGCCGCCTCGGTCACGAAGATCAAGTCGTCAGGCGCCGACACGCTGTTCTTCGGTGGCTACTACGCCGAGGCCGCGTTGATCATCAGCCAGCTGCGTGACGGTGGTTGGGAAGGCACGTTCGTGGTTGGGGACGGCGTGAAGGATCCGGGCTACCTCGAGGGCGCCGGAGACGCCGCAGAAGGCACGATCATCACCTGCCCGTGCATTCCGGCCGAAGACCCGGCGGTGCAGGAGTTCGGGACCAACTTCGCCGACGCCAACAACGGCGAGGCCCCCGGCACGTACTCCGCCGAGGCCTACGACGCCGCGAACGTGTTCCTGAGCGGTCTGGCCGACGGTGCTGCGGACCGCGAGACCATGCTCGAGTGGGTCAACGGCTACGACGAGGCCGGCGTGACCAAGCAGGTCTCGTTCGACGACGCCGGCGAGGTCGCCGAAATCCACGTCTACGCGTACATAGTCGAAGGCGGCGAGATCGTCTCCGACAAGGAGATCGAGTGATCGTCGACTTGTCGGCGAGCTGACAGCATGAAAGGTACGGCCGGGGGTAGTCACCCCGGCCGTACCCATGCGCAGGCCGGGCACCGCCCTGAGGAGGCCTCGTGAACTTCGATTTCCTGTTCAGCAACTTCGCTGAGCTGACCATCACCGGTCTGGCGTTCGGCTCGATCTACGCGCTGATCGCGCTCGGGTACACGATGGTGTACGGCGTCTTGCAACTGATCAACTTCGCCCATTCCGAGGTGTTCATGTACGGCACCTTCGCGGTGCTGTGGACGGTGATGGCACTCGGTGGAGACTCGGAGACCTCTCTCGGCGTGGTGCTCTTGATGTTGCTGGCCGCGCTCGTCGTGGCGATGGTGATCTCCGGCGGTATCGCCTTGGCCTTGGAGAAGTTCGCCTACCGTCCGTTGATCAAGCGCGGTGCGCCTCGCCTGGTGGCCCTCATCTCCGCGATCGGCGCTTCCTTCGTGCTGGCCGAGCTGATGGGACTGCGGGATCTGGTCGCCGGGTGGTTTGACCTCGATGACGACCTGCAGGAGTACGTCGGTCGTCCACGTATCCCGCGCAGCATGCCCGACATCGTGGACCCGGTCGGACTCTTCCCGATCGGCGGATACACCGTCACCTCCATCGATCTGATCGTGATCGGCTCGGCGCTGATGATGATGATCTTGCTGGACCAGTTCGTCCGACGCTCCCACCTGGGCCGAGGGATCCGTGCCACCGCGCAGGACCCCGAGACGGCAGCCTTGATGGGCGTCAACTCGACCCGGGTCGTCCAGATGACCTTCCTGCTGGGCGGTCTCATGGCCGGTGTCGCGGCGTTTCTGTACATGATCAAGCTCGGAAACACGAAGTTCGACATCGGATTCCTGCTGGGGGTCAAGGCGTTCACGGCCGCAGTGCTCGGGGGGATCGGGAACCTGCGCGGCGCTCTGCTCGGCGGCCTGGTCCTCGGCGTCGCAGAGAACTGGGGGCAGGCGATCTTCGGTTCGGAGTGGAGGGACGTCGTGGCCTTCGCGCTGCTGCTGGTGATCTTGCTGTTCCGACCCACTGGCTTGCTCGGCGAGTCGCTCGGGAAGGCGCGCACATGAGCCGCCTCGATGGGTTCACGACCCGGGTCGCCGGGCTACCCAAGCCGCTCAAGATCCTGTTGTGGGTGTTCCTGGCCCTGTTCGCCTATGCGCTTCCGCTGTTGGAGCCCCCGCTCATCTCTACGCCCGGCACCGACTTCGGGGGTGTCCTGTTCACGGTGACCATGTACGCCCTGGTGGCGCTCGGCCTCAACATCGTGGTGGGGTACGCAGGTCTGCTCGACCTGGGCTACATCGGCTTCTACGCCATCGGCGCGTACACCGTGGCGGTGATGACCGCCGCGCACGGGTCGTGGGCGTTCCTGCTCACCATCCCGTTCGCCGTCGTAGCCGCACTCATCTCCGGCGTGATGCTCGGCACACCGACCCTGCGCGTGCGCGGTGACTACCTGGCCATCGTGACGCTGGGCTTCGGCGAGATCATCCGCCTGATCGCGGTGAACAGTGACTGGCTCGAAGGGCGACGGGGTATCCCCAACATCGCCCGGCCTCCCAGCCTGGAGCTCTTCGAGATCCCGCACCTGTTCTGGGACGGCTGGAGCCCGTTGATGGACCCGGGTGACACGACGACGTTCATCGCGTTCGGGGTGCTCGACCAGATCCCGTACTACTGGATGGGCCTGACCGCCGTCATCATCGTCTTGTTCGCCGACAGGCTGATCAAGGACAGCCGAGTCGGCCGAGCCTGGGAGGCCACGCGTGAGGACGAGGACGCCGCAGAGCTCATGGGCGTGCCGACGTTCAAGTTCAAGCTGTTGGCCTTCTCGATAGGAGCCTTCGTCGGCGGACTCGCCGGCGCGCTGTACGCCAGTCGGCAGAACTTCATCAACCCTGACTCGTTCCTGCTGCTGACCTCGATCTTGTTTGTCGCCGCCGTCGTGGTCGGCGGGCAGGGCAACAGGTGGGGCGTGATCGTGGGCGCGGCGTTGGTCGCGTACCTACCCGAGCGGTTCCGGGAGTTCTCGGACTGGCGGGTGCTGGTCTTCGGTCTGGCCCTGATGCTGTTGGCGGTCTTCCGGCCCGAGGGTCTGCTGCCACCGAGGCGGACGGTCCGCGCCAAGCAGATGAAGCAGGAGATCGATGCCCTCGAGAAGGGTACTGACGAGGAGGAGCCGTCCCGTGCCTGACGACAGCACTGTCGCGTCCGAAGCGCCGACGACGGTCACCCCCGGAAAGCGGGTCCTCGAGGTCGACCGCGTGACACTGAAGTTCGGTGGGTTGACCGCCCTGGACGACGTGAGCTTCCACATCGACGAGGGAGAGATCCTCGGGTTGATCGGACCCAACGGCGCGGGCAAGACGACGTGTTTCAACGTCACGACGGGCGTCTACCGGCCGACGTCGGGCCACGTCCGCTTCGAGGGCGACACCCTGACCGGCAAGAAGCGGTACCAGATCACCCAGCTGGGCATTGCCCGGACGTTCCAGAACATCAGGCTCTTCCGCTCGATGACGGCGCTGGAGAACGTCATGGTTGGCGCCGACGCGCAGCACAGTACTGGTCTGTTCCACGCACTCTTCCGGCTGCCGCGGCATCGCCGGGAGGAGACGCAGGGTCACGACCAGGCGATGGACCTGCTGCGTTTCATGGGCATCCACAAGGCTGCCGACGAACTGGCCGCCAACATGTCGTACGGGGACCAGCGCAGGCTGGAGATCGCGCGGGCCATGGCGACCAACCCTCGGCTGATCTGCTTCGACGAGCCTGCGGCCGGCTTCAACCCGGCCGAGAAGCAGACGCTGATGAACCTCATTCGTCAGGTCCGAGACCGGGGCCACACCGTCCTGCTCATCGAGCACGATATGCGTCTCGTGATGGGCGTGACCGACCGGATCGTGGTGCTGGAGTTCGGGCGCAAGATCGCCGAGGGCACTCCAGCCGAGGTTCGTGACAACCCTGCCGTGATCGCGGCCTACCTGGGAGTGGACGAAGATGAAGCTTCTTGAGGTCGACGGCCTGTGCGTCAACTACGGGCACATCGAAGCGATCCGCGACATCACGTTCGACGTCGAGGAAGGATCGGTCGCGACCCTGATCGGGGCCAATGGAGCGGGAAAGACGACGACCCTGAAGACGATCTCCGGCCTGCGCAAGGTGCGGGAGGGAAAAATCAGGTTCGACGGCAAGGACATCACCGAGCTTCCTCCGTACGAGCGCGTCATGCTCGGCGTGAGCCAGTCCCCGGAGGGTCGTGGCTGCTTCCCGGGGATGTCCGTGCGAGAGAACCTCGACATGGGGGCGTACGTCCGCAAGGACCGCAAGACACCGGCCTACCGCGAAGACCTCGAACGCGTGTATGACCTCTTCCCCCGGATGGGCGAGCGCTCCAGCCAGTCTGCCGGAACGCTGTCCGGTGGAGAGCAGCAGATGTTGGCGATCGGTAGGGCGTTGATGGCCCGGCCGCGGCTGCTGCTGCTGGACGAGCCGTCGATGGGACTCGCCCCGAAGCTGATCCAGCAGATCTTCTCGATCATCACGCAAATCAACGAGCAGGGAACGACGGTCCTGCTGGTCGAGCAGAACGCGGCGCAGGCGCTCAAGCGCGCCGACACCGCACACATCCTCGAGACCGGTGAGATCGTCCGTACCGGTACGGGCTCCGAACTCGCCGGCGATCCGTCCGTGCGAGCCGCGTACCTCGGTGGCGACGTCTGACGTCAGCGCAACAAGATCACGATCTGGGTCAGGACCGGAGCCATCAGCAAGGCTGGCAGCAGGTCACCGACCGGCACGTGCTTGATCTGCAGCAGCCGTAAGCCGACGCCGACCAGCAACAGGCCGCCGGTCGCCGTGACGGCGGCCAGGTGGGCGTCGGGCAGGAACGACCCGACGGCGGCTCCCAACAGGGTCAGCGTGCCCTGCACGAGCAAGACGACGACAGCGGATGCGGCCACCCCCCAGCCGAACGACGCGGCGAACGCGATCGAGGCGAACCCGTCGAGGACCGCCTTGAGAACCAGCTGGTCCGACCCGTTGCCGAGACCGTCGGACAGGGACCCGAGGACGGTCAGGGGGCCGATACAGAACAGCAGCGAGGCCGCGACGAAGCCTTCGATGAAGCGTCGCCGCTCGGCCGACTCCGTCCCGCGCGTCAGGCGGCCTTGCAGCCAACCACCGAATCCCTCGAGCCGCTGCTCGATCCGCAGCAGCGATCCAGAGATGCCACCGAGCAGCAAGGACCCGAGCACGATCAGGACGGGCGCGGAGTCGCCTACCGCGTCGCCGAGGGCGGCGTCGGTGACGGCGAACGCGGACAGGGCCGCGACGAGGAGTGTGACGAGTCCAAGGGCGTCGGTGACGACGTCGCGCGTGCGTTGGGGAAGTCGGTGACCGATGACGACGCCGAGGCCTGAACCAAGCAGCACGGTGGCGACGTTGACGACCGTGCCGAACCCGCGGAACACCGTTGCTGCCTCACTTTCTCGCCGGGCGAGCACGAGACGGTCACTGCCTGCGGCGTCTCGGTCGCTGATGGTGCGACGTGGCGGGGCATATCGGACCGTTTTCGAGATTCCCGCGCCCGCCTCTGGCTGGCGTAGGCATGGCGTCGTACGCTGAACCGGCCCAGTCGCCGAAAGGCAGCCTAACGACCGGGGTGCTGGGAGTATCTGCCGCTTGGGGGGAGATACCAGGAGGAGCTGTGATGGCTCGAGGTTCCGTGGTCGTCCGCGACGCCGAGGCGGCAGATGCTGCTGCCTTGGTGCACATCTGGGAACAGGTCGCGGGCTCCGTGCGTTCATCGCTCGCACCGACGAGTGCCGGCGACGCACGGCGAGCCATCTTGCGACTCGACACCGACCCGTCCGAGCGGCTGCTCGTCGCCGAGGTGGACGACGTCCCGGTAGGAGTGGTGCACCTACGCCGACAGCCGCTGTCACCCATCCACGACGAGGATGCGGTGCACGTCAGCAGCCTGCACGTGCTCGGGGACCACCGACGTCGCGGCGTCGGGAGCGCGTTGCTCACGGCAGCCGTCGACTGGGCTGAAGAGAAGGACACCGACCACCTGGTCGCCTCCGTGGCCGCCAGCGCCCGCGACTCCAACCGCTTCCTGGCGCGGCTCGGGATGGGCCAGGTGGCGGTCGTCCGGGCGACCACCACCGCCGGGCTCAGAGCTCGGCTGGTCGCGTTGACCGTCAAGGCGAACGGTGCCACCACCTCGCCGGCCAGCAACGTTGTCGCCGTACGCCGTCTGATGCGGCGGTCCCGAGCCACCTCTTGACGCGGGTCGACCCCCCGATCCCCGCGAATCGCGGGAAACGTGTCGTTGATAGGCGGATCGAACCCTCCGCGGCCCGCCACTTTCCCGCAATTCGCGGGAGGGTCAGGGCCGGGAGGGGACCGGGATCAGGTTGCAGGTCAGCCGGGCCGTGCAGACCCGCTTGCCGTGCTCGTCAGTGATGACCACCTCGTAGCAGGCGACGGTCCTGCCGAGGTGGATGGCGGTCGCCACCCCGGTGACGACGCCCTCGCGGACAGCGCGGTGGTGGGTGGCGTTGATGTCGACTCCGACGGCGAACCGTTCCGGGTGAGCGTGCATCCCGGCAGCGATCGAGGCCAGGGTCTCGGCGAGCACACACGACGCCCCACCGTGCAGGAGGCCGAACGGTTGCTGGTTCCCATCGACAGGCATCGTGCCGACGGCCCGTTTCGGCGCCGCTTCGGTGACCTCGATGCCCATCTTCTCGAACAGCCGGGTCTCCATCTGGGGCCACAGCTCGGTGATCGCGGCGGGGAAGGTCATCGGGTCTCCGCAGTCTCGTCAAGGCGTCGTCAGGGGCTTGCCGGGTCGCTGCCTCAGCGTACGACCGGCCCTTGGGCTGTCGGTCGCCGCCGTTAGGCTCGGCCCGTGGCCGACAGCACCGACACCATCGCCGACAGCCCGACGACCGCCGACGACCGGCCGCGGTTGCTCCTTCTCGACGGGCACTCGTTGGCCTACCGCGCGTTCTATGCGCTCCCGGTCGAGAACTTCTCGACCACGACCGGCCAGCACACCAATGCGGTCTACGGGTTCACCTCCATGCTCATCAACGTGCTCCGCGACGAGGCGCCGACCCATGTGGCGGTGGCGTTCGACGTGTCCCGCAAGACCTTCCGCTCCGAGGAGTACTCCGACTACAAGGCCAACCGCAGCAAGAGCCCGGACGAGTTCTCCGGTCAGGTCTCGCTGGTCAAGGAGGTGCTCGACGCGCTGCGGATCGTCACGGTCGAGAAGGACGGCTTCGAGGCCGACGACGTCATCGCCACCCTCGCGACGCAGGCCGAGGCGGCCGGGTACGACGTGTTGATCTGCAGCGGAGACCGCGACTCGTTCCAGCTGATCACCGACCACACCACCGTGCTCTACCCCGTGCGGGGTGTCAGCGAACTGTCGCGGATGACGCCCGATGCGGTGTTCGCCAAGTACGGCGTACATCCAGCCAGCTACCCCGACCTGGCCGCCATGGTAGGGGAGTCCAGCGACAACCTGCCGGGTGTGCCGGGCGTCGGGCCGAAGACGGCAGCCAAGTGGATCGCGCAGTTCTCCGACCTCGACGAGATCGTGGCCAAGGTCGACGAGATCCCCGGCAAGGCAGGAGAGGCGCTGCGCACGCACCTGGCCGATGTGATCCGCAACCGCCGCATCAACGAGCTGGTGCGCGATCTGGACCTGCCGGTGACCCCGTACGACCTCGAGCACCGATCCTGGGACCGCGAGCAGGTCCACACGGTGTTCGACGGCCTCGAGTTCCGGGTGCTGCGCGACCGGCTGTTCGAGACCCTGTCGGCCGACGAGCCGGAGATCGACGCGGCGGCCGACCTCGACGGCCGCGTCCTGGGCGAGGGCGAGCTCGCCGGCTGGCTCGACCAACACGCCTCCGGTACGACGCTGGTCGGGGTGCACGTCGACGGCACCTGGCGGCAGGGCCTGGCGGATCTGTCGTCGGTGGCGCTGGCCGTGACCGACCAGCACGCTGCATGGATCGACGGAGCCTCGATCTTGCCCGATGACGAGGCCGTGCTAGCTGGTTGGTTGTCCGATCCCGACCGGCCCAAGGCTTTCCACGACGCCAAGGCGCCGCTGCAGATGCTGGCCGCCCGTGGGTGGCAGACGGCCGGTACGGCGGCCGACACCGCGCTGTCGGCCTACCTGTCCCATCCCGACCAGCGCTCGTACGACCTGGCCGACCTGACGCTGCGCTACCTGCACCGCGAGCTCAAGGGCGAGGCGGCGGCGACCGATCAGCTGACCTTCGACCTCGAGGGCGATGAACAGATGGCGGGGGAGTCGATGCAGCGGGCGCTCGCGGTGGTCGAGCTCGCGGAGGCGTTGGCCACCGAGCTCGAGGCCCGAGGAGGTGCGCGGCTGCTGGCCGAGGTGGAACTGCCACTGGTGCATGTGCTGGCCGAGATGGAGCGCACCGGCATCGCCGTCGACGTCGACCATCTCACGTCGTTGGAAGCCCAGTTCGCCGGGCGGGTCAAGCAGGCTGCGGACGACGCGTACGACGTCATCGGCAAGCAGATCAACCTGGGGTCGCCGAAACAGCTGCAGGTCGTGCTCTTCGACGAGCTCGGCATGCCGAAGACCAAACGCACCAAGACCGGCTACACCACCGACGCCGACGCGTTGCAGGGCTTGTACGAGAAGACCGGACATCCCTTTCTGCAACACATGTTGACGCATCGCGACGTCACCCGGCTACGCCAGACCGTCGAGGGACTGCTGAAGACCGTGGCCGACGACGGTCGCATCCACACCACGTTCAACCAGATGATCGCCGCCACTGGCCGGCTGTCGTCGACCGAGCCGAACCTGCAGAACATCCCGATCCGGACAGAGGAGGGACGGCGCATCCGGGAGGCCTTCGTCGTCGGCGAGGGGAACGAGACCCTGCTGACCGCCGACTACAGCCAGATCGAGATGCGGATCATGGCCGATGTGTCCGAGGACACCGGGCTGATCGAGGCGTTCCACTCGGGCGAGGACTTCCACTCCGTGATGGCCGCGCGGGTGTTCGAGGTCGATGCCGCCGACATCACCGGCGCGCAGCGCTCCAAGATCAAGGCGATGAACTACGGCCTGGCCTACGGCTTGTCGGCGTACGGCCTGGGGCTCCAGCTCGGTATCGAACCGGCCGACGCCCGCGGGCTGATGGACGAGTACTTCGAGCGGTTCGGCGGAGTGCGCGACTACCTGCGTGGCGTCGTGGACGAGGCCCGCCGGACCGGCTTCACCGAGACGATCATGGGACGGCGGCGGTACCTGCCCGACCTCACCAGCGACAACCGTCAGCGCCGTGAGATGGCCGAGCGGATGGCGCTCAACGCCCCGATCCAAGGCTCAGCCGCCGACATCATCAAGGTCGCGATGCTCAAGGTCGACGCCGCGCTGCACGCCGAACAGCTTGGCTCCCGGATGCTGCTGCAGGTGCACGACGAACTCGTGTTCGAGGTGGCCGCGGGTGAGCGCGACACACTCGAGGCGGTGGTACGTCGCGAGATGGGCGCCGCCGCCGACCTCGGGGTGCCGCTCGAGGTGTCGGTCGGCGTCGGCCGTACCTGGCACGAGGCCGGCCACTAGCGCGTATCTCGCCCGTCTGGCTGGCTCGCCTGCGGATCACGCGATCGCTGATCGATGCCGAGTTGAATGACACGTCCGAGACACATCAGCAGGCCGACTGCTGCCGCACACGCCACGAGAGCCAGCACCGAATCCACTGTCAGCAAGCCAGCGCCGAGGACGGTCAGGCCGCCGACCCAGAGCAGCAGGCTGGCGTGCTGCTGGCCAGCGATGGAGTCGTAGACGAGGATCTGCAGACAGGCGAAGACGGTGCCCTCCAGCGCGAAGAGCCAGGCCACCTTCGCGAGATCGGCGTACTCGCGGCCGCCGGCGAACTGCACCGCAAGGTCGGGCAGCACGGCTGCGCCCGCTACGGCGACCAGTCCGAGTCCGGCGACGGCGAGCAGCGGCAGCCGCCACGGTCGACCGTGCCGCTGTGCGGCCATGGTGGGAAAGGCGACCACGAGCACGAACGTGGGCAAGAACAGGCACGCCTTCGCGAGGATGGCCCCCGCAGCGTAGACACCGGCATCGCTGTCGTCGAACAGGTGCCGGGCCAACAAGACGTCGAGGTTGGTGAACGCGAAGAAGGCCAGCAACGCGTGGCCGTTCGTCCACAGCTCACGCAACACTGGCTCATGATCTGCTGGCGTGGGCTGATCGAGCGTCATCGCCCTGCAGTAGCCGGCGCCCACCACTGCCGGGACGACGGCGCCGATCGTGATCCCCAGCATCGCCGACCCCAACGATGGCTCGATCAGCAAGGCGCCGCCCCCGGCGACGATCCGACCACCACCCATCGTTGCGTACACGACCGCCAGCGACGTCCACCGGCGCTCCCCCTGCAACACCCCGCCGTACGCGCCCATCAGCGTCAGCGGCACCATAGCGGCGGCGGGAGAGCAGGCAACCGCGAGGTTGTCCAGGTGGAGGAAGCGGCTCAGCAGCGGGGCCGCGAGAAGCAACGCGACGCCCAGGCCCAGTGCCACCCGCCAGCCGTTGCGGATGATGTCTCGGGATACGGCGTCGCGGTGACCAGGTGTGACGGTGGCGAGACGCCGAGCGGCGGTGGCCTGCAGCGCAAGAGCGCCCACGTTCGCGACGATCAAGACTCCCAGTAGGGCACTCATCGCCCCGAAGTTGTCGGGCCCGAGTCGGCGAGCACTGAGCAACGAGAACGCGTAGGCCAGGACGTTCATCGCCATCATCCCGACGGCCACGATGCCCGTCGCCTTAGCGGCGGCGGATGCTCCGGACATGCGCGCCACCTCGGGCTGCTGCTGGCCGTCGGTGCGCGTCACACCCGCTAGTGTCCCGTACACGAAGTGCCTTGCCTCGCGCCGTGCTCCGGGTTGATGCGTCGCAAAGGCGGCGGAGGAGGCCGATAGCGATGTTCTATCGTCCAACACCCCGCACGTGGTGGATCGAGTCCCCCACCGGGGTGCTGATCAAGGCCGGGGAAGACCAGCCCCTGACTGGCCCTGGCCGGCGATGAGGCTCAGACGGCTCGTGTGGTGCTGAAGATGACGGTGCCGGGCACCAGCGGACCTCGCTCCGGCCCCCAGCCTCCCCAGACCCGCAGGAGTCCGGGCGGCCACTCCGGCTCGTGCAGCGCGTCCAGGCGTAGGCCGGCGGCGGTGATCGCTCGCACCCAGTCCTCGAGCGTGTGGTGCGGCTCGACGTACCCCGGCTCCTCGTCGTCGAGCTCGACGTACGACGTCCGGTCGAAGTAGGACCGGATCACCCGCAGACCCTGGTCGGTGGGGTCGTCGGCGAACATGCGGCGCACCGGATGGACGACGGAGAACACGAACTGCCCGCCGGGTCGAAGCACCCGGGCCACCTCGCGCACCGCGGTCGCAATGTCGGCGACGAACGGCAGGCCCCCGAATGCGGAGCAGGCCACGTCGACGCTGGCGGAGGCGATGGGTAGTCGAGTCACCGTGGCGCAGGCAACCGGCACGTACGTGCCGGTCTCGTCGTCGAGGCGCCGACTGTGCTGGAGCTGTCGGACCGACAAGTCGATGCCGACGGTGGTCGCGCCGTGCAACCGCAACCAGCGTGAGCACTGCCCGGCGCCGCATCCCACCTCAAGCACCCGTAGCCCGCGCACGTCGCCGAGCAGTCCCGCGGACGCCTCATCGACTCCCTCCGGCGACCAGATGAAGGATGCGTCGCCGAGGAACTCGCCGTGCTCGCGCTGGTAGTCGTCGGCTTCTCGGTCCCAGTCGTGCCGGTTCGCGCGCTGGGTGTCGGCGTCCCCGACCACCCGGAAGTCCGCCCGTCTCGCCCGCGCCATGCGCCGAGGATAGGCGGCCGTGATCGCGCTGGCAGGCGTCCCGCGTCAGGCGCCGGCGACCGGGACGGTCTCGACGGAGCCGGCCCGCTCGCGCTCGCGGGCGAGGCGCTCGGCCTGGACGGCGGTCACGATGAGCCCGATCCAGACGATCGTGAGTGCAGCGAGCGCCGCCCACAGCGTAGAGGTGCCTGCCATCCCGCCCCAGCCCTCGAGCACGGCCTTGGCGTTGGTGACGACGATCAGACCTCCGGCGGCCACGCCAAGGATGCGCCCCGGGAGGTGGCGAACGATCAGCGCCGCGAAGGGTGCCGCGATCACTCCACCGACCAGCAAGGCGCCGGCCCAGGCGAAGTTGATGCCCTGACTACCGAGGGCGAACAGGAACCCGAGCGACGCCGCCACTGCCACCACGAACTCGGACGTGTCGATCGAGCCGACGACCTTGCGCGGCTCGAGGCGACCGGACGACAGCAGTGACGTCGTGCCGACCGGGCCCCAGCCACCGCCTCCGATGGCGTCGCACAGACCTGCGACGAGCCCGAGCGGGGTGAGGAACTTTACCGAGAGCTTGCCCTTGAACTGCGGGCGGCGACCACCCAGCCGCAGGAACCGCCACAGCACGTACGCCCCCAGGGACAGCAACAACACGGCGACCCACGGCTTCGCGGTGTCTCCCGGGATGCTGGCGAGGAAGGTCGCGCCGGCGAAGGCGCCGAGCGCACCAGGGCCGGCGAGGATACCGACGGTGCGCCAGTCGACGTTGCCGAGTTTCCAGTGCGCCGCGCCCGAGACGAGCGTCGTGCCGACCTCGGACAGATGGATGGCGGCCGAGGCGGCGGCCGGAGCAATGCCCGTAGCGAGCAGCATCGTCGACGACGAGACGCCGTACGCCATGCCGAGGGACCCGTCGACCAGTTGGGCGAACAGGCCCACCACCGCGAGCACGATAAGGTTCCTCATAGACTTGACTCCCTGGGAAACGTAATTTACGTGAATTAGTAGACTAAGCGATGAGGGCCGAGGAGGGGCAACCTTCCGCGATATGACGCGTGTCACCAGGGGCCGAGCTGGCGCCAACCGATCTGCCGGCCCTCGAACCGAGTCAGGCGAAGGTGAGCAGACCTGCCAGCACGGGGAGTGCTTCGCCGGCCGGGGCGTCAACCGTCATCCGCAACAGGTGGTCGGCTCGGGTGCGACCGAGGTTGACCGCGAACAGGGGCAGCCCAAGCCGGTCCGCGGCGACGGCGTACCGGAAGCCCGACTGCACCATCAGCGAGCTGCCGACGACCAGGAGGGCCTCGGAGGTGGCCAGCGACGCCATCGCCTGTGTATGTCGCCAGGCCGGAACGGCTTCGCCGTAGAAGACGACGTCGGGCTTGACGATGCCGCGACACCCTGGGCAGGTGGGCACGTCGAAGGCGGCGAAGTCGGGGCCGACGAGGTCGGCGTCGCCGTCGGGGGCGGGAGGGGCGTCGAGGCCGACCCAGTCGACGTTGCGCGACTCGAGCAGGTGCTGCCAGCCGGCGCGCGCCGATGTACGCCGACAGCTCGTGCAGACCACTCGGTCGAGGCGCCCGTGCAGGTCGATCACCCGACGAGCACCCGCACCCTGGTGCAGCCCGTCGACGTTCTGCGTGACGAGCAAGCCGGTGACCCCAGCGCGCTCGAGGTCCGCCAGGGCGACGTGGGCGGCGTTCGGTGCTGCGGTGCCGAAGCTGCGCCAGCCGATCAGGCTGCGGGCCCAGTAGCGGGCACGCATCTGCGGGTCGTCCATGAAGGCGCGGTACTGGACCGGCTGCTGTCGCTTCCACACGCCGTCGCGGTCGCGGTAGTCGGGGATTCCCGAGGCCGTGCTGACGCCCGCGCCGGTCAGCACGAACAGCCGCCGGCACCCGGCCAGCTGTTCGGCCAGCGCGGCGACGTTGCCGACTAGGGCGTCGGAGGCACCGGGTGGACGGGTCGGCATCCGTTGCAGCGACGGGTCACGCAGGAGGCTCATCAGCGTCGAGCGTACCGACGGCGCAGCGTGACGAGCTGGCGTTGGATCGATGGGACAAGATGGTGGCGTGAGTGACGTCAAGATCGGATACGCAGCGGCCCTGGAGCAGTTCGGCCCCCGCGAGATCCTGGAGTTGTCGACGGCCGCCGAGCAGCACGGCTTCGTCGGCACGATGGCCGCCGACCACTTCCAGCCGTGGGTGCCCGCCCAGGGCGAGGCGTCCTACGTCTGGAACGTACTCAGCGCTTTGGGCGCCACCACGACCGGCGACCTTGGCCCCGGTGTCACCTGCCCGACGTTTCGCCACCACCCCGCAATCGTCGCGCAAGCGGCGGCCACTCTCGAGGTGATGTACCCCGGACGTACGTGGCTGGGACTCGGCTCGGGGGAGGCGCTGAACGAGCACGTCTTCGGTGGCTACTGGCCGGAGGCGCCGGAGCGGATCACCATGATGTTCGAGGCGGTCGAGCTGATCCAGAAGTTGTTCAGTGGCAAGGACGTCAAGCACGCAGGCGACTACTTCAAGCTGCACAAGACCCGGTTGTGGACCCTGCCGGGCACCCCGCCGCCGATCTTGATCGCCACGGCGGGACCGATCACAGCCAAAAAGACAGGCGCCCGCTGCGACGGCATCATCACACCAGGTGCGACGACCGAGAAGGTCGCCGGCGTGCTGGCGAAGTTCGACGAGGGCGCAAGGTCCGAAGGCAAGGACCCCGGCGCCATGCCGAAACTGCTCCAGCTGCACCTGTCGTGGGCGCCCACCGACGAGGAGGCGCTGGCCAACGCGGTCGAGCAGTGGCCCAACGGCGGGATGAAGTTCGCCAAGGCCGACATCCGTTCGCCGTTCGACTTCGAGCAGATGGCCGCACTCGTACGCCCGCAAGACTACGACGGGCGGATGGTGATCTCGGCGGACCCCGACGACCACCGCGCCGAGATCCAGCGGTTCCTCGACCTCGGCATCACGCAGGTCTACCTGCACAACGTAGGGCGCAACCAGCAGCAGTGGCTGGAGGTCTTCGGTCGCGACGTGCTGCCGAAGCTGCACCGCTGACCGACGTGAGCCCCCCAACTAGCGGCGCTGCTGCGACCCCGGTGGCTTCTCGTCGGCAACCACCGCGGACATTTCGTCCGAGCTCTGCTGCAGCAGCCGGGCGGCTTCGCCGAGGCGATGTCCGACCCGACCGGGCGGGACGTCTGTCGGCGCGCTGGCTACCCGGGACGACCTCGGTGACCGAGAAGATTCCTGGTCGGCGGACAACGGGTCGCGCGAGACCTCGGGTACGAACGTCTCGGCTGGCTGGACCTGTGCCGGCGTCACCAGCACGGTTCCCTCGAGCGTCAGCAGTCGGATCCCGAACAGCCGGGCCAGCACCGATGTCTCGATGACGACACCGTCGGACAGTCGGCTACCGGGATGCGGAACCACTGTCTGCCGAGGTGCCGTTGCCGGAACTTCCACGGTCCGCTGCGACGCCCTTGTCGCCGTACGTTTCCAAGCGCTGCGACGCCCGCTGCGCCGCAGCCACGATCTGTGCATAGCGATCACGTCCCGCCCTCGTACCAAGCACGTAGCCAGCGCCGAAGACGACGATCGTGCCTAGTTTCACCGGCCTTCCCTGCGCTGCCGAGCGGCGGACACGGCGGCGCTCGCGAGGGTCACACCCAGAAACGTTCCAGCCGCCGTCAGGCCCGACTTCGCCACCGTGCCGACGGTTTTCGTGTTCAGCGGCTCGGTCATCTTCTGCCACGTGGACTTTCTCTTGAACAGCCTCATGTATGTGCTCCGATCCGGGTCGTGTGTCAGCGAGTAGCGGTGAGGACGGCGACAAGCTCGTCCTTCGACATCGAGGACCGCCCCTCCACGTCATGGGCCTTGGCGAGCTGCTGGAGCTCCCGCTTGCTGAGTGAGTCGAGGTCGACAGCGGTGTTCGACTTCTTCAGCTGCTTGGCCAGGTGGACCGCTGCAGTCGACGACTCACCTTGTACCCGTTCGGCCTCCGCAACAGCATCGTCGGCGCTGGTGGACTGGGACTTGGCGTCGGCGGTCAGCTGGGCAGCCTGACGGTGCGCATCGTCGGCAGCGGCTTGCGCCGCAGAGGTCGCCTCATCGGCCAGTTGACGTGCCTGGGCCAGCCGGTCCGTCGCCTCGCTGATCTGCCCCTGCGCCTGCTCGTGCGCCGCATCTGCTTGCTCGCGGGCCTTCTGCCGGCGTTTGTCGGCCTCGTCCTCCTCGCGGGCGATCACGGCGTCAGCCTCGGACTGGGCCTCACGCCGGGCTTGCTCCACCTGTGCGTCGGCAGCCTTGCGCGCCTCGGCCACCCGCTGGTCGACCTGGGTGGTCTGCTCGCGGCGGACGTCACGCAGGTGCGCCTTGTCCTGCTCGGCCAGTTCCTTGGCCTCAGCGGAGCGGGCCTTGGCCTCCTCTGCCGCGTGCAGGGCCCGGTCCTCGGCCTCGCGTGCACGGCTCGCGGCTGACCGAGCGCGGTCCAGCCTGATCTCCACAGAGTCGCCGGCCCCAGGTACGGCTTCCTTGACGGAAGCGCCTGCGTTTCTCAGCAGGTCGACGCCGCGTTCGGCGACACCGCGTGACTTACTGGGTCCAGTGTCCGCGCTGGGGCTGGCACTGGTGCCGTTCGTGTCCGCGTTCCCTGCGGCGACCCGCAACGCTCGAGACAACAGCCATGACGTGTTGCGGGGCAGGTCTTTCACCCCGCCGGTCAACGTGGTGGTCAGCTTCGATCGTGATCCCTTGGCAGGCATCTAGTCTCTCCTCCCCAGCCGTCGCACACGGTACGGCCCGCGGCTGCTCCATGTGGATCGTACCCAGGTGCCGGAAAGCCAAACCGCTCACCCCGAAGACCGCTCTCAAGGAGGCTTCAGAAGCTGGGGATCCGCAGCAGGACCTCGCTCCCGAACGGGACGATGCGACCGGCCGGGAGGTTCTGAAAGGTGACCGGCGGAGCACCCATCCGCATCGAAGCACCAGATGCTCGGTTGATGCGGTAGTCGAGCCCGAGATCGACGAGCTCACCGACGACATCTCGGATCGGACGTCCCTCGGCCTGGGGGACGGTGGTGAACTCGCGCGGTACGCCTTGCACGGAGGCGACGATCGCGTCCACGGTGAGTCGGTCCGGGCCATGCACGATGATCTCGAGCCCGGCGGTCGGTACCAGCACACTGCGCCTGACGTCGCCACAGGTGATCTTGTACGGCAGCGCGAACACGCGCAGGTTGTCGACGGTCGCGATCTGGGCCGGCTGCTCCTGTAGCCCCGGCAGATAGGTCACCTGCGTGCTGAACGTGACGCTCGACGTACCGGGCGACGCGGCACATCCCCGCACCGGCGGCTCGTCGCGGTAGCTGAAAGCCCCCGAGAACGGGACGCCGCACT
>Ga0136617_10001863_pt1 | contig 18817 bp, 19 predicted proteins | sample AntDrymUQ3222106_2_FD_129672 | JGI IMG/M metagenome (GOLD analysis project Ga0136617, IMG submission 129672) | Polar desert sand microbial communities from Dry Valleys, Antarctica - metaG UQ322 (21.06) | ecosystem: Environmental > Terrestrial > Soil > Desert | place: Antarctica: Dry Valley... | reverse complement strand
CAAACAATGGCGTGCCATCGCCACCCGCTACGACAAGTACGCCACCACCTACCTCGGCGGTGTCCTACTGGCAGCCATGATCATCCACTACCGGGTCCGCAATTAACAGACACGCTCTAGTCGAAGACGTCAACTCCGAGCGCTGCCTTGGCCACGTCCGCCGAGTGCGGCGGGCCGATGGCAGGCATCGTCGGCAACTCATTGCTATTGACGATCCTCGGGTTGAGCCTCGACGGTTGCGCCGAGGTCAGTCGCGGACGACGTCGTCATGCTAGCCGCAGAACGTACTTCCCGAAGATGCCGTCATCGGAGTACTCAACGTCTTCGATCGTGAAACCGGTCCGTCGCATCATCGCCTCGAGGAGCCAGCTGAAGGTCGAGTGTTCGTCACGAACATGTTCTTCGAGTTCGTCACGGCTCCATCCGCCGGCGTCGGGCGCGTTGCCGGTGGAGCACCAGGCCTCGATCCGATCCTCGGCGTCGACCGGGTCGAAGTTGTAGACGACATCGGAAAGCCGGAGCAACGCTCCTGGTCGGAGCGTCCTGCGGAGACGCGCCAGAGCGACGCCCTTCCAGAAGTCCGGCAGATGATGGAGGGCGTAGCGGGAGTAGACGAAGTCCGCTGCGCTTCCTCGGTGTTCGTATGTCAGAAAGCCAGCTCGGACGATCTCGACGTTGTCCAGCCGTGCCTGAGCCAACTTGGCACGTAGCCCGTTCAGCATCACTGGCGAGACATCCACAGCGACGACCCGTGCGCAAGCCGGTGCGACGGCGATCGCGAACTGCCCAGTGCCGGCTCCGATGTCGACGACCACCGACTCAGGCGTCAGGCCAAGCCTGGTGAGGAACAGCACCTCCTCTGCAGAGGCAGCGTCTTCCTTCGCGTCATAGCGAGACACGTGATCAGCGTCAAGATTCTCGCGCCCCGCGCTACCAACCTCGTCGAGCAACCAGCCCGGGTTGCCGCCAGGCGCAGGAACAGGTGGCATGAGCGACATCGTGCCAGCAAACGCGTGCTCCCCCGGGTGTGCCGCGCGTTTTATGGCAGGCCCGAGGTCCGTCAGCTAGCGTCGACCAGGCGTGCTGGCGCGCCGCGGGCCGCCGGCGTGCGGACGCCGCCGGCTCTGGATGTCGACCGGTGTCGCAAGCACGGCGATCCCGCTCGGGCGGCGAGCGCCGATGAGCGAGGCCAGGCCGGTATCCCCCGGCCTGGCTGAGCTGCGGGTCGGCTGGACGCCGGCCTTGCGGGTCATCTGGTCGACCTCGTGGCGCTGATGCGGAAGCACCAGGGTCAACACCGTGCCGGACTCGCCCGCACGCGCCGTACGACCGGCACGGTGCAGATAGTCCTTGGGGTCGGCCGGCGGATCGACGTGCACGACCAGGCCGACATCGTCGACGTGGATGCCACGGGCAGCGACGTCGGTGGCGACGAGGACCGGGACGGCGCCCTCCTTGAACTGATTGAGCGTACGGGTGCGCTGCCCCTGGGACTTGCCGCCATGCAACGACCCGGCGCGCACGCCGACCTGTCCGAGTTGCTTGGCCAGCCGATCGGCACCGTGTTTGGTACGCACGAAGAACATCGTCCGGCCCTCTCGGGAGGCTATCTCGCTGACCACGTCGACCTTGTCGACGGCCGAGACCGAGATGAGGTGGTGGTCCATCTCCTGGAAGCCGGCGGTCGAGGGAGCCACCGAGTGGGTGACCGGGTTGGACAGGTACTGCCGAACCAGCTTGTCGACGTCACGATCGAGCGTGGCGGAGAACAGCAACCGCTGGCCACCGGGGCGCACCTGGTCGAGGAGTTTGCGAACCTGAGGCAGGAAGCCCATGTCGGCCATGTGGTCGGCCTCGTCGAGGATGGCGATCGAGACGTCGCCGAGATCGCAGGCGCGCTGGCCGATCAGGTCGCTGAGCCGGCCGGGGGTGGCAACGAGCAGGTCGACGCCGCGGCGCAGTCCGTCGATCTGCTTGCCGAAGGACATGCCACCGACGACACTGCGGACCTCGAGTCCGAGCACGCGCGCATAGGGCTCCAGGGCCTCATGCACCTGCATGGCCAGCTCTCGGGTCGGCACGAGGACGAGGGCGCGAGGGCGCTTCGGCGTCGTGCGGCCATAGGAAAGGCGGACCAGCGCCGGCAGGCCGAAGGCCAGCGTCTTGCCGGAGCCGGTCTGGCCACGGCCGAGGACGTCTTGGCCCTCGAGAATGTCAGGCACGGTCGCGGTCTGGATCGGGAATGGAGCTGTGATGCCACGCCGGTGCAGCGCCGTCACGAGGTTGGCGGGGAGCCCGAGCTCGGCGAAGGTCGTCGGCGCAGTGCGGGGCAGGTCAAGCTGAGACAAGTGGTCCTCCAGGACGGGATGGCACGTCACTGGCGATCCACGCTGCCAACCGTTGGAGGCAGTGGGCGTATCGATGGGACGGGCGCAGCGCAAGTCGCGCTATGGCAAAACATCGGGTTGAAGCCCGACTGGCTCGCGAGGGGACGCGAGCAACTTCGCCCACTGTACGGCACGGCGGCGCACAGAGCCGCAAGGGGTGGTCCGGACACGGAATGTCTGGCTAGCTTGCGACGGCCACCTGGTCCCCGCGGCCCTTCACTGAAACCGCACAGCCCTCGTGCCCTCCGCCGCCCGGTCGACAGGCTGGCCGCTGCTGGCCTGGCGAAGCTGGTTACGTGCCGCGGCGAGGACCTGGTCTGGCGTGATGGCCAGCAGTGCCGGATCAGGTCGTGACCCCCACGGGTCGCCGCGATGAGGCCCGTACCACAACACGCGATGCCTGCGTTGGCCCGGCGGCGGCCCCCATAGCCGAGGCGAGACCGGGCCGAACAGCAGCACGGAGGGCGTCGCGTACGCGGTCGCCAGATGGCCCGGCCCGGTGTCGCCGCAGATGAGCAGCCGGGAGCTGGCGATGAGGGTGGCGAAGCCGAGCAGGTCGAGGTCGCCGGCCAGTACCGCATCGGCCGGCAGTCCGGCCTGTCGAGCCACCTGCTGGGCCAGTGGCCGCTCCTGAGCAGACCCGGTGATCACCACGGGCCAGTGGTCGGCCACCAGCCGGCGAGCCACCTCGGCGAAACGAGCCGGTGGCCAACACCGGCTGGGATAGGCCGCCCCAGGATGAATCACCACAGCGTCGCGCACGGCGCTGGGGGCGGCTGGGGGCGACAGCCGCAGATGCGTGGGATCGGCGGCAACACCTGCGCTGGTGAGGAGCCGGCACCATCGGTTGACGTCGTGCTCGTCGGGCTGCCATCCCGGCCCTGACCAGCCGGGCGACCGGAACCCGATCCGCCGCCGGGGGGACAGGTCGAGGAGCACCTGGTGGCTGCGTGGTCCCTTGCCGTGCAGGTTCACGGCCACGTCGGGGGGCGGGCGCTGCCACCGCAGGTCGTCCAATCCAGTGGTGGGGACCAGCTCATCGAAGGTCCCGCTGAGGCGGACCAGGCCGGCCAGCTCGGCAGGAGCAGCTAGAACTAACCGGTGGCCGGCGAAGTGCCGCCGCAACCCGCGGTAGGCGGGTAAGCCGGTCAGGAAGTCACCCAGGCCCAGCGCGCGAAGGACCAGAACCTCTCGTTGGGAAGTCATCCCTCCATGGACCCGTTCACGAAGCGACCTGCGGGATGTGCGCACCTGGCACAGCCGGGCCGTCCTGGATACCCAGAACGCGACAGTACATGCATTCGGCGGCCACGGCGGCCCGTTGCCAGGAAAACGCGGACCGGACCCGGTCGACCGCGGCAAAGCGATACGCCTGCAGGCGTACCGGATCTCCCAGCAGGCGCCGGATCGCGTTCGCCAGCTGATCGGGTGCCCGGGGCGGCACCAGCTCGCCGGTAATGCCGGCCAGCACGGTGTCCCGCAGGCCGCCGACGGCCGTCGCCACCACCGGCACGCCGGATGCCATCGCCTCCAATGCAACGGTGCCGAACCTCGGGGCGCGTGGCGTGCACAGAACCAGGTCGACGGTGCGCATCAGCCGGGCAACGTCGTCGTGCGACACCAGCCCGACCAGGCGAAGCCGGTCGGCGACACCAAGCCGCTCGGCGAGCTCGCGCAAGCGGCGGGCGTCGGTGTCGGCGCTCAACCGGTCGTTGCGCGGCCCACCTGCCACGGTCAGCTGCGCGCCGGGCAGTTTCGTCAGAGCGCGGATCTGCTCCGCCACGCCCCGGTCTTCCGTCAGGGGCCCGACTGCCAGCAGCCGCGGGACGGTGCTGGGCTCCAGCTCGGTCGCCGAAGGGTGGAAGCGATCGACATCTATTCCGGGTGGCACAACGCTGATGCGCTGGTAACCGATGCCCATCCGGCGCAGTTCCTGTGACTCGTCCTCACCGCTGGCCACCACTCGAGCGGCCGCTCGGCCAATGACAGCTTCCATGCGGATGCGCCGCGCCGAGGCCGGATCGTCCGGACGCACGGAGCACCGCCGGGCGGTGCCGAGGGTATGGAACGTCTGCACGACCGGTATCAACCTGTCCCGGGTGGCTTGCAGAGCAGCCAGACCGGACATCCAGTAGTGGGCGTGAACCACGTCGGGCGGGTCGGTGGCGAACAACTCGCCGAGGCCGGCACCGAAGTCAGCGATCAGCGGGACCAGGTCGCCGGTCGCGACCGGTGCCGGCGCGCCCGCGGAAACGTGGTGCACATTCACTCCCGCCGCGAGCGGAAGCAGACGCGGCGCGGACGGGTCGTCCTGCCGAGCATAGACGGTAACCTCATGCCGGCACCGCGCCAACGCCCGCGCCAGCGAGACAATGCGCGCACTCTGGCCGTTCGCCTCGCCACCGGTGGAGGGCGGCAGAGGACTGGCGGACAGGGCCACCATCGCGATCTTCAACGAGCGGGACATCACACTCCGTTGCCGCTTGTCGCAAGCCGGTCGCTCTTCGGTGGTGTGCCTGCCTGTTCAAGCAACCTGGACTCGCGTGCGCCTGGGGTCTCAAGCCCTGGACTGAGGTCTCGGCGTAGGACGGCTCAATCACTGCGTTAGCCTGTCGTAGCGAAGGGTACGCCTCTTTCGCTTGAACATGCAGAATCCACCCCAGGACAGAGGAGAGACGATGACGAGCGCACGCGACATCATGACTCCGGACGTGGATTGCGTCGCAGAAGGAGAGAACCTCATCGACGCGGCCCGGAAAATGGCCCAGCGAGGCGTCGGCGCACTGCCGATCTGCGGCAACGACGACCGGCTCAAGGGAATGCTCACCGATCGGGACATCGTGGTCAAGGCACTCGCCGAGGGTCGTGACCCGGCAAACACCACCGCAGCCGAGCTCGCTCAGGGCAAGCCCGTCACGATTGGCGCCGACGACAGCGTGGAAGAGGCGCTGCGCACGATGGCCGAATATCAGGTACGCCGGCTGCCCGTCATCGACGGTCACAAGCTGGTCGGCATGGTGAGTCAGGCTGACGTGGCCCGCAATCTGCCGGAAGAGAAGGTCGGCGACCTGGTGGAGGCCATCTCACAAGGCGGTTGACCGGCCGGCATTGCTAGCCCCGCCCAGGAGGCGGGGCAAAGCAGTTCAGAGGGGCAAGGCGTTAGAAGCGCTGTTCCTCGACACCGTATCCAAGCGTGGTCCACACCTCGTTGACGTTGTTGAACTGCGTATCGGCCGGGAGCCGGCGCAATGTGTCGAGGATCCGATCAAGCGCATTGTTCTCCTGCGCTACGGCCAGCAGCCTCTCCCGGTCCGCCGGATACGCGCGGGCCAGAACCGCCGCCAGCTCGGCCCTGCCCGTCACGTCTCCTTCGGTCATCCCGTCTGGCACGCCCCCGGCCAAGGTGCCGCCAGGTGCCCGATCGACCTCCGGCTCGTCCTCGCCGGACGGCTCGGCCTCTCGCCACTCCTCAGCTCGGCTGCTATGGCCCGACCGGAGCACATCGGAGACCTCGCGCTGCATGGCCTCGTCCTGGCGGGGACCGTGCGTGTCACTTCCGCGCTGCATGCCACGTCCTCTCTCTCAACCTTGACGGTGTCGGCTCTGCCGACGTCGATGAAGCCGTGCCCGGCGGCGCCCGCCACAAGCGAGTCCGCACGATCGGGCCGTGGGACCCGCATGCACGCGGCGAGCCTGGGTAACCAGCCACGCATGAATTCAACCATCAATCGGCTGCGCTCCGCCGTACGCAACGAGCAGCGGACCTACTCCGGGGGCGCCGACCGACCCCTCGACGGATATCTGGCCAGCATGGCCGTCTACGGCACGGTGGTAGCTGGACTCAGCGCCGTCGCCCGGCTGACCGGCCGCAAGTTGCCCGAGCGGGTGGCACCATGGGACCTCGCCGTCGGCGTGCTGGCCACCCACAAACTCTCGCGCCTTCTCGCCAAGGAGTCGGTCACCAGCCCGCTGCGAGCACCCTTCACCACCTATAGCGGCCCGGCAGGTGAGGCGGAACTCACGGAGGAGGTGCGCGGCCAGGGAATCCGGCACGCGGTCGGCGAGCTGATCACCTGCCCCTTCTGCCTCGGGCAGTGGATCGCTACCGGCTTCGCCGCCGGTCTGGTCTTCACGCCGAGAGCCACCCGGCTGGTCGCCTCGACGTTCGCGATGCTGGCCGGATCGGACCTCCTGCACCTTGGCTACTGTCGGCTCAGGGGCGAGGCATCGTCGTAGCCTTCTCATCGCACCTGACGGTCAGGTGTGTGATGCCGACCCGATGACCCGGCCACGCACCAGCCCGCCCAGCCGGGTCGAGACCCGATCGCGCCGGCGCATCGCCGGGCTACCGGTCCCCGCCCCCTCGGCCATGCCGGCCACGAGCTCGCGCAGCGCGTCCGTGACACTGGTGTTCGGCTGCCACCCGAGCACCTCGTGCGCGCGCTCGCAGGACAGCAACGGTGCGGCCATGGCGAGATCGAGCCAGCCCGGCTCGGTCGGCTGCAACCGGCCCCACCACGTGGCCGCCGCGAGTGAGCGAAGCACCCGCGGGCTCAGCTCGACCGGCCGGCCACCCACCGCGGCGGCGATGGTGTCCCGGTCGAGGATCGGGTCCGCCGCGATGTTGAACGCTCCGGCCGCCTGGCGAAGGACGACCCGGGCATAGGCGTCTGCGACATCGGCGGTATGCACTCCTTGCATCCGCAACCCGCGGGGCAACGGCAGCACGGGTGGCCGCGCGTGCCGCAGGACGGTGGTCGGCGCCAGCGGGCCGAGAAAGTAGCGCGCGATCTGCGCGCCCGCGTCACGCTGGAAGATCAGCCCCGGCCGAAGCCGACTGACGATCATGTGGGAGCCGGCCTCGATCTCGTCGAGGATTCGCTCGACGGTGACCTTGTGCCGGCTGTACGACGAGGTCGGCACGCCGGTGACCGGCCAGGTCTCCGGCCGGCGCACCGACGTGCTGTCGGCGGCGTACGCCGCTATCGACGAGGCGTAGACCAACTGCCCGACGCCAGCGTCCCGGGCTGCGGTGAATACTCGACGGCTGCCCCCGACGTTGGTCCGGTGCAGCACGTGCGGCCGGTGACTGGGCTGGATCTGCCAGGCCAGGTGAACAACCACGTCGGCTCCGGTGAAGCACGCCCTGAGCGCATCAGCGCTGCCGTCGACCCCCAGGTCGCATGCGGTCCAGCGGATGCCGGCGTACGGCGGCTCCTCGGCGGGTGGCGGCCGGCGGCTCACCCCGGACACGACAATGGACGGCTCGTGAGCCAACCGGCGCAACAGAGCGGTGCCCACGTTGCCGCTCCCGCCCACGATCACGACCTGCATGCCACCCGTCTACCCGTTGACCGGCCGGACATTCGGAGAATGCGATGGCAGTCAGCGGGTACGTCGTCCCTAGATCAGCGACCGCGCTGAGAGGAGACCGACATCCCATGACGGCGCCAGACACCGTGATCGTCGACATCGACGGCACGCTCGTCGATACCAATTACCAGCATGCCCTGGCCTGGTACCGCGCCTTCCGCCGGTTCGACGTCGTCATCCCTGTGTGGCGGATCCATCGGCACATCGGGATGGGCGGCGACCAGCTGGTCGAGGCGCTGGCCGGCGCCCAGGTCGAGAAGCGGCACGGCGACGCGTTGAGGCAGAGATGGCTCGAGGAGTTCGGCTCGATGATCGGCGAGATAGTCCCTCTGCCGGGAGCCCGGGATCTTCTCCTCGAGTTGCGCCGGCGAGGCTACCGGCTCGTGCTGGCCAGTTCCGGCACGCCCGAGCACACCGATCACTATCTCGATCTCCTCGATGCCCGGCCGCTGGCTGATGCCTGGACGACCTCGGAGGATGTAGAGGCGACCAAACCGGCCCCGGACCTGCTGCAGGTCGCGGTCACCAAGGTCGACGGCGCCCGCCCCCTCCTGATCGGGGACTCCACCTGGGACTGTCTGGCGGCGGGACGGATCGGCGTCCCGGCCATGGCCGTCCTGACCGGCGGCTTCTCCGACAAAGAGTTGCGTCAGGCCGGAGCCGGTTGGATCTTCCACTCCCTGCCCGACCTGCAGGCCGGGCTGGACGAGACGCCGCTGGGAACGCCGCTCGTCGACCGGGCACCGCTGCTCAGATGAAGGACAACCCAGGACAGGACACGACGCTGAGCTGGTCCTCCATGCGGGAGGCGCTGGCACAAGTGCCGGCGCTCGTGGCGGTGACCCAAGGACCGGAGCACCAGCTCATCTACAGCAACGACGCCTATCAACGGGCGTTCAGCCCGCGCGAGGTGGCGCCATCGGATCAGCCGGCGGACGCCCAGCCGAGGCTTCTCGATATCGGGCTCTGCGCCCCGCTCGACGATGTCTTCACCTCCGGCCGCTCGCATTCCGTCCGGGCTGTCCTGAGGACACCGGGCGCCCCGGGCGCTGACATCGCCGCGGGGGACTGCCATCGAGTCAGGCACTTCGCGTTCGGCTACGCGCCACTGCGTGACACCGGCGGCCAGGTCACGGGGATCCTGGTCGTTGGAACCGACGAAAGCGAGCAGGTGCGGTCGGCGATATCGTCAGACGGCACCGAGCCTCGTCAGCCAGCGGCTTCGCGAGCACTCCAACGCAGCTTGCTCACCCAGCCACTACACCAACCCGACGAGCTGCAGGTCGCGGGTCGCTACCTTCCTTCGTCGGAGACTGATGCCGGCGGCGACTGGTACGACGTCATCCCGATTGGGGCGGGCCGGACCGCCTTGGTGATCGGGGACGTGATGGGGCGCGGCATTCACGCAGCCGCGTTGATGGGCCAGCTCCGGTCAGCACTGCGGGCCTACGCCCGGCTGGATCTACCTCCGGCAGAAGTTCTGGGCCTGCTCGACACCTTCGTCTCGGACCTGGAGCCGATTCAGATCGCCACCTGCGTCTACGCGATCTTCGATCCGGTGGAGTCGTTGCTGTCCTACTCCACGGCGGGCCACCCGCCCCCCTTGCTGCGCCACCCGGACGGCACGGTCGCCCGGCTGACGGCTCAGCCGGGCGCACCACTTGGCGTGCTGGGTGGGCCCTACCCCTTGCAGCAGGTCACGGTGCCGGCCGGTGCGATCCTCCTCCTGTACACCGACGGGCTTGTCGAGCGACGAGGCGAGGACATCGAAGCCGGGATCACGGCGCTCGCTGACGTTGTCCGCGACGCCGACCGGCCACTGGAAGAGCTTGCTGATGTCGTGCTGCAGCGTTTGGGCCCGGGCAGTCTTGGCCTCGACGGCACCGGTCCGGACAGAGGAGACGACGATGTCGCGCTCCTGCTCGTCCGGAGCACCCTCAGGGCGACCACGGACTCCGCCGGGCGTTCACTGCGGCTGCAACTCAACTCCGGCGACGAGCCGGCTCGGCGAGCCCGAGCGTATGCCAACGGGGTGCTCAGTGCCTGGCGGCTGCCGCGGACGCTGCGCGAAGACATCGTCATCGTCGTCGGCGAGCTGGTTGCCAACGCCGTCTTGCACAGTGGCGTGGCGCAAGAACTGCGGCTTCGCCGTACCCCGCACCGAGTGGTGCTGGAGGTAGTGGACCGCTCGGCGCGGGTGCCGCGGCCCCGCCCGTCCGACCCCGAGGCGGAAAGCGGACGCGGCCTGCACCTCGTCGCCCAGCTTGCCGACCGGTGGGGAGTCCGTCCGCTCGACGGCGGGAAATCGGTCTGGTGCGAGTTCCTGGCCTGATTGTGGACTAGCCGACTTCGGGCAGCACGCGGTCGGCATAGAACTCGAAGAAGCCCTCTTGGTCTGGGCCGATCTGGTTGATGTAGACGTCGTCGTAACCGGCGTCCAGATAGGACTGCAGAGCCTCGATGTGGGTCGTGACGTCGTTCCCGCAGACGATCGACTTCCCCGTCATCTCTTCGGTGACGAGCGACGAAGCCTGCTCGAAATGGCGAGGGCTGGGCAACACCTGAGAGAGCTCCCCCGGAAGTCCGGCGTTGGCCCACAGCCGGTGTGCCGTGCGCTTCGCCGCAGCGGCGTCGCCGCCCCAGCAGACCTTGTAGCCGGCCTGAGTCGGCTTGTCCCCGCCCCCGGAGTCACGGAACGTCTTCAGCAGATCCGCGTCGGGCATCGTGGAGATGAATCCGTCACCCACTCGGCCGGCCAGCTCGGCCGCCTTGGGCCCGAACGCCGATATGTAGATCGGTGGCGGCGCCTCGGGGAGCGTGTAGATGCGTGCGTGCTCGACGCGGTAATGACGCCCCCGATGATCGACAAAGCCGCCCTGGTGAAGCAGCCGGATGACCGCGATCGCCTCCGCCAACATCTCGAGGCGCACGTCGGCCGACGGCCAAGCGTCACCAAGGATGTGCTCGTTGAGAGCCTCTCCGCTGCCGACGCCGAAGGTGAATCGGCCCCCCAGCATTACCGCCGCCGTCGCAGCCGCCTGGGCCAACACCGCAGGATGAATGCGCACGGTCGGGCAGGTGACCGCGGTAGTGATCGGTAAACGGGTCACCTGGGATAGCGCGCCGATGACCGACCAGACGAAAGAGCTTTGACCCTGCTCATCGTTCCACGGATGGAAATGGTCGGAGATCCACAGGCCGCGAAACCCTGCCTCCTCGGCGGCCCGAGCTTGGGTCAGCAACTGGGCAGGTGCCCAGTCCTCCGACGACAGGAAGTATCCGATGCGGGGCATGCGCTCAGCCCCCCTCACTGCGGCGAGCTCGAGCGCCGGAGCGCAACCGGTTCGAGTCCACCTCTCGCTCGGGGTGCCGACGGAGGTATTCGTACTCCAGCTCGACGGTGCGGGTCGTATGCCGCTCCAGGGCATCGGGACCACCGTGCAGGAACGTGTCGTGCCTGGTCTCGTGCAGATGCTTCAACTCCCGTAGCAGGTCTTCCTCGGCAAGGTCGGACCCCGTCACGCCCTCAGTCATCTACCTTCACTCCGACCTTCGCGCCTTGGCGGTCTCGCGGTCATTGGCTTGTCGGATCACCTGGACGAGCTCATCCTTGGTCATCCGGCTGCGACCCTTGACGTCGAGGCGTCTCGCGACGTCCATCAGGTGTTCCTTGGTGGCATTGGCATTCACTCCGCCCGCTGTGCTGCCCGCGCTTTGCCGTGCCTTGCCGCCGCTCCTGGCGGCCTGAGAATCCGACGGACCCTTCGCGTCCTTCGGCTGCCAGCGATCACCCACCTTCTCGAAACTGTGCTTGACGGCCGAGAACGCGGTGCGGTGGGCCCGCTCCCCCTCTCCGTAGCTCTCCACGGCCGAGTCGTGAGTCTTGATCCAGGTCTCCTGCGCCTTCTTCGACGACCGCTTCAGGGCCGACGGCAGTTCCTCTCCAGCGGGCATGGCGACGGCCTCCCTCCTACCTGTACGCTTCCTGCCTTCGCAAGGTCGCCTGCCCATGCCGCCCGGACGCAAACACTTTCAACCACGACACCGGGTCGTCGTGGGGAAACCCCGAAAGCCCGCCGTGCTAAGTCGGGCTGGTCAGGGCGTGCTCGACGAGGGAGATGAGCATCGCCTTGGTCGATGCCCGGTCGCGAACGTCACACTCGTACATCGGCACCTCGTCGGATACGGCCAGCGCCTCGCGCACCTGCTCGGGCGTGTGCGACGCGATCTTGTCGAAACGGTTCAGCCCGACGATGAACGGTAACCGGCGTTCCTCGAAGTAGTCCACGGCCGCGAAGCTGTCGGCCAGCCGGCGCGAGTCGACGAGCACCACCGCGCCGATAGCGCCTCGTACCAGGTCGTCCCACATGAACCAGAACCGCTGCTGCCCGGGCGTGCCGAACAGGTAGAGGATCAGATCGGAGTCAAGTGAGATCCGGCCGAAGTCCATGGCCACCGTGGTGGTCCGCTTGTCCGGCAGCACGCTCACGTCGTCGTGGCCCTCGCCGGCCTCGGTCATCACCCCCTCTGTCGTCAGGGGAACGATCTCGGACACGGATCCGACGAACGTCGTCTTGCCGACGCCGAACCCTCCGGCAACCACGATCTTGACCGACATGGTGGCGCCACTGGCGTCGACAGCGGGTCCTGGTTCAGAGCCGACGGAGACCATTGAGCACCTTCTCGAGGATCAGCCGGTTGGGTCCGTTGTCGCTGGCAGTCTGGTGGACCATGACCAGGCCGTGCTCCACCAGATCGCCGATGAGGACCCGCGCGACACCGAACGGGACGCCGACCAGAGCCGCAACCTCCGCCACTGACCGCACGCTGCGGCACAGTCGGCAGATGGCCCGCCCTTCCGGGCTTGGGGCGAGGTCGACCTGCTCACCTTGGACCGTGGTCAGAACCAGAGCCTCCAGCGGAAACGACTGCCGGGCCCGGGTCCTCCCCCCGGTGATGGCATACGGACGGACGAAGGGGCCGGGCTCGCCGCCGCCCGACCCGCTCGAGTTCAACGTGGCTCCGGGCCCATGCTCGGGACACGCGATGCGGGAGTAAGCACCGGACCCACCCGAGCAACCAGAAGCGCCATCTCGTAGCCGACCAATCCGAGGTCGCTCGAGGTGGACGCGAGGGCCGCCAGACAGGATCCGTCCCCAACCGCCATGACGAACAGGTAGCCCTGCTCCATCTCCACCACCATCTGGCGTACCGCGCCCGCCTCGAAACAGCGCGCCGCACCTTGGGTCAGGCTGGACAGGCCGGCGGCGATGGCGGCCAGCTGATCGGCCCGCTCCGCCGGGAAACCGCGGGACGCCGACATAGGCAGGCCATCGGTGGACACCACGATGGCGTAGGAGATGCCCGGCACCTGGTGGACGAAGTTGTCCAACAGCCAGCGCAGGTCCTGACGCGACGAGCCCGAATCCGTCACGGACGAGCCTCCTGCTGCGTCTCGGCTGGGTCGCTCACCGCCGACTCACTGCCTGGATAGTCCAATGCTGCCGATGATACGGCGTCACGGCTGGTGCGCCCGCGCGCGACGCCGCGCTGGAAGCTGCTCAGCCCCCGCGCAGCGGGTGCCGGACGACGCGAGGTGATGGCCTTGCTGCCACCGGCCGTGCCGGGCACCAGATTGGAGCCACGCACTCGAATGGGCAGTCCAGCGCCGGTCACCCCGCCGGCTACCGGCGTGCTGACGGCATGCGCCACCCGCCAACCCTCGTCGGCCGGCGAGGACCATGCGCGGCGAGGCGCGGGTAGGGGCTCCTGGGCCCGCGCAGGCGACGGCGCGGACAGGGGCTCCTGGGCCGGCGCAGGCGACGTCCCGGGCGACGGCGCGGGCCGCTCGTCAGCGGGCGGCCGGCTGAACCACTCCGACTGGATGGTGTCGAAAATGGGCAACGATTCACTGCCGGCATCGTGAGCCCGCGTCGCCGATCTGATCAGGGTCCCAGCGTCTGCCGACAACGGGTCCTTCGGCCCGGAGCCGTTCGCCGGGACAACCGCCGGCTCCCGTGGGCTATGGCGCACTTCGCCGGGCGCCGCCGCGGCCGCGACAGGCAGCACGAGCCGGTCCGGCAACTGGACCAGCGCGATCACACCGCCATGCACGGAGGACCGCAAGCGCACCCTGATGTTGTGCCGCTGCGCGAGCCGGGCTACCACATAGAGCCCCATCATCCGCGAGGCGGAGACATCGAAGATCGGCGGCGCAGCCAGTCGCTCGTTTGCCTGCGCCATCTGGCTCTCCGTCATTCCGATGCCCTGATCCTCGATCTCGACCATGACCTCGCCGCTGGCTCCGAGGCCACGGGCCCGGATCTCTACCGGAGTGCCGGGAGCGGAGAAAGAGGCCGCGTTCTCCAGCAACTCAGCGAGGAGATGTACGACGCCGCCGACCGCCGTCGTGGCGATCTCGAAACCGGGCGCCACGTCGGTGCGGACCCGTGAATACTGCTCGACCTCCGCGACAGCGGCGCGGACGACGTCGAGCAACGCGACCGGGGTGCTCCATCGCCGACCTCCCTCTGCGCCGGCAAGCACCAGCAGGTTCTCGTCGTTGCGGCGCATCCGGGTAGCCAGCAGGTCGAGGGTGAACAGGCTGGCGAGCTGGTCGGGGTCCTGTTCGCTGTTCTCCAGCTCATCAATGACGCGCAGCTGCCGCTCGACCAGGCTCTGGCTGCGCCGGGAGAGGTTCACGAACATCGCGCTCATGTTCTTGCGCATGAGCGCCTGCTCGCCGGCCAGGCGAACCGCCTGGGCGTGCACTTCGTCGAACGCCCGGGCCACCTGACCGATCTCGTCCCGGGCGGCGACATCGACCGGATGAAGGTTCTCGTCGAAGTCCTGCGCCTCCCCCTCGTGGAGCCGCCGGACCACCTCGGGCAGTCCGTGGTCGGCGACCTCGAAGGCTGCGGACCGAAGCCGCTGCAGCGGCCGAATCATCGAACGTGCCACCACGACCGTCGCCGCAAGCGCGAACAGCAGGATCAGCATGAGAATGAGGGCACTGGTGACAGCGCCGCGCTGCTCGATGGCCCGCAACTCCTGCACCCGGCTGGTGATCTGCTGAAGTTGATTCGACGCCACGCGGTTGATCCGGTCAACTTCCTGGCTCTTCAGCCGATACCATTGCTCGGCATCGGCACCGATCCCCTCCGTGCTGGCCGAATCGACTGCCTTGCGCAGGATCGTCGCCGCCCGGTCGACCTCGGGCCAGCCGAGCGTACGTCGGTAGAGCTGCTGCTGCTCTTGCGTGGCGCGCGACAGGTACGCGGCCACGGCCGCCTCCTGCTGCGCCCGGGCAGCGATCAGATCGGACAGCACCGACTCCGGAAAGGCGCCGGCCAGCAGTGCGACGTTGAGCAGAGCGCGCTGCTGCGACGCGAGCTCCCCCGCTCGGGAGGCGGCCTCTAGTGCGGCCACCTGCTGCACGAAGGCGGCGTCCTCACTGCCCACCCACAGGCTGCCGTTGACCCGGAGCAGAGAGCCGATGATCCCCGTGTAAGCACGGACGACCGAGATCGCCGCCTCCGCACCCAGTGCGGTTCCGTCCCGAAGTTCGGGCAGCCCCGACAGGGCAGACAGGGCGGTTGTGACGTCCCGCCGCACCACCGGGTCATACGACGTGTCGATCGCTGTCACGCTCGCTCGCAGATCAGCTGCGGCGCGGTCGACCAACCGCTGTTGCCGGTCAATCGCCGGTGCAGTGGTGAGCCCGCGAGCAACCCGGTCGGCAGTCAAGTCGCGCTCGGCCTGCAGCGCATTGACCAGCGTCGTCACGCGCGCAGCCGCCGACGACAGGTCCGCAACGTGGCCGTAGGCGCTGGTAGCGTTCACCGCGGCGAGCAGGTTGACGCCGCCCAGCGACAGCGCGGCCAACGTCGGGATAGCCAGCACGATGATCAGCTTGGGCCGGATCCCCCACTCACGAAGGCTGGTCCACCGTGGGGTGGGCCCGCCGAGCTGCATGTACCTAGCGCCCACGACCGCGTGTGACATCGGTTGGCTCTGCACGTACGCCGGTTCGACGTACTCCTGTGAGGCGGGATGGCCGGGGCCGTACCGCGCCCCCAGCGGGGCATGTGGTGTCGGCCGGCTGGATTCGACGCCGTCGCCACCCTCGGGGGCGTGCGGCGAGGGCGTCGAGGGCCGGCCTCGCCCGCTTCTCGCCCCTCCGCGGGCATGCGACGTGGCTCGACTGCCGCCGTACCTGGCGCCTGCGGGAGTCGGTGGGACTGGTTCTGTCTCCACGTACCACGCCCCCGGGCTCGTCGGACAACGGACGCGGTGTCGACGTTCGACGGCACCAGTTCAGTCGGATACCCCGCGCGTCCCAGTGTCATAACATGCTTGTCGTCCGACCGCCAGACAACATAAGTCAGCACGACGTTACACACCGCGTTGTTCGGTAGGTGAACTAGGGCCGTTCAGGACATTTGAAGTGTGTGCGGTGACCGTTCGCTCACACAGGCCCAGTCCTACCGGCAATATCGGCGGTGCAGATCGATCAGCGAAGCCGCCGTGCCCAACCGGTCAAGGGTGACCGCCGCGCCACTGCTGGTGCCGTCCCCCGTCCTACTCTCGTATTGTCTGTGGACGTGCTGAGGACGAGGCCCACGATCATCGGGGAGTTGTCTTGGCTCACTGGGGAATCTGAACGACGTAGGCGTCGGGCATTCCCGTGTGCACCTTACCCAGGTGGCCCTTGACGAAGTCGTCCTCGGAAACCCACATGGTGGAACCGCCATAGGAATTGTATATCTCAAGCTGGTCCCCGTCGTGCCCGATGATCGTCAACTGATGTTTGCCGCTTTCGCCTCGTACGCCAATCAGGACGGGTACGCCCCGGTCGACGGAGTTCTCGATGCCGGTGAGGGCATCTCGTCGGTCATCAGCGTCGTGCACAAAGACTGTTCGATAGGCGTGGCCCGTATGGGTCCCGATCTCACTGTTGGCCACCTGACGAGATTGCTGGATAAACATGCCCTCGTGACCGACTACCGGCCAGTCGTGGTAGAATTGCCGACCATCGTCGTATACGCGCTCCTGCTGGACTCGCAAGCGTTCGGCGAAAGCGTCGGGGTTGTCGTATCTGGGATCGTTCGGGTGGTCTCCCGTCGTCAGGTGCAGCGCGTACACCGGGTCCACCATCGCCCGGGCCAGCACGGTCGACGCGGCCACACAGGTGGGGCGGTCGCCCTGGGTCCACTCTTTCCCGCCGTAGAGCACATCAGACGGCACGTTCTTCCTGGAGTCTGGTTGGGCCGCGACCGGCGAGAGCCGGTCACGCAGCCAGGCCGGGTCATCGCCGTGTTCGTGGATGAGCCGGTCGAATCTGGTCACCTCGGCAATGTTGTGGCCCGCAGCCAGCGCCTTGAGCAGATACGCACCCTCCTGCGGGGACTTGCATCGCGCGAGGAGCGCCAGCAGGCGGGTCCGGTCTGCCGGGTGCAGCTTGTCCATGGCCGCGGATGCCCGGGACATATCCACTACGGACAGGATGGTCTGGCCGTGCGAAGCTTCTGGCACAGCGGCCGCACCGAGCATTATCTGGTCCGTGTTGGTCAGACCGCCGCCGGTCAGCCGCGCGGCGGTCGCCTCGGCGCCGTGCTGGTTGAGCTCGCGAGCGAACCGGTGACAGGCGTCATCAGCCAATACCGCGGCGTCGAGCACCTCATCGATGCCCTCCCGTGCGGCCACAAGCGGCGCGACCATTCGGTCGCTATCCGAGCCTCCAACATCTGTCGGCGCGGTCGTCGCGGCTAGCTCGGCCAGCATGGCCTCGGCGTCGGACAGCAGGGATCGACCACGCTCGTGGCGCTGCTTGGCCGCACCAAGATCGCGGCCGAGGGCCATCAGCTCGCCACTGACCGCGTCCAACACGCCGGCCGAGTCGCTGATGCCCCTCCCGACTGCCATGATCACGCTGGAGGCAAGCTCACTGGTGGTGCCGACCCACGTCACCGGCAGGCCCTGGCCGGCCACCTTCAGCACCGTGCCATGTACCTGATCGGCACTCCTCGTCGCCTCGGAATAACCGGCCGCATACTCCGACAGGCTCTCCGGGTCGCCGGCCGGTCCGGGGACGTCCAACGCGGTCGCGACGGCAGGCTTGAGTTCCTTGAGCTCCGGTGACCCCCATTCGCCGTGGGCGGCATAGATGACCGCCTGAAGCCGCTCCAGCTGATCTCGATGAGACATCTGAGGTGCTGGCTAGCCCGGCCGGTGGTCCGGAAGGCGGGACGTCAACGCGTCGAAGACACCACCCAGCTCGCCCAGAGACCCATTGCCCGGTGGCTCCTCATCCGCCCCGGTTTTCCCGAGATCCGCGGCACCCACCTGGTCGAGGTGGTCGTAGTTGGCCGCACACGCGCGGACCTCGCCCGCCAACTCCTCCATCGCCCCAATCTGAGTGGACAGCTCGTCAGTCCAGCGTGCGACGAAGTTGGCATACGCCTCGGCAGCGGCGATCTCGCCGAACACGTGGGCGGAGCCGCAGGGCAGCTCCAGCAGTGACCTGGACACGGCCGCCAACGCTCTGCTCGCATCCTCCAGCGTTGCGGCCTCACCGACCATCAGCTCGGGATTGGCCTCGAACCCCGCACCCCCGCCCCGTGCTGCCAGCTCGGCCATCATCCTCTGCCACCTGGCACTCCCCAACACATGCGGCGCAGATTAGCAACAGTACGTGGCTTTTACACCTTCTGATCTCCATAGCCGCGCATCGGACGACCCGAGATCGTCCTGCACCCTTTGCCGCTCGAGAGGTGCGGAGACGCTGCGTCGGTAATGCACGTCGGTATCGTGCCTGGCAGATGCCATCCCGCTCATCGGGGAAGCTGAACCAGGCGGACGTCAGGCCTCTGCCGGTCGGGCCCGCCGAGTATGGGGTTCGCGATGTCCATGTTGCCGTTGACGAAATCGTCCTCGGTGACCCACACAGTGAAACCTTTCGGGTTGTAGATCTGGAGTCGGTCTCCCTCGTGCCCGATGATCATCATCTGGTGCCAACGGAACGGGTCATTGCCCCCGACGCCGACCGCGACCGGCTT
>Ga0136617_10001862_pt1 | contig 18820 bp, 20 predicted proteins | sample AntDrymUQ3222106_2_FD_129672 | JGI IMG/M metagenome (GOLD analysis project Ga0136617, IMG submission 129672) | Polar desert sand microbial communities from Dry Valleys, Antarctica - metaG UQ322 (21.06) | ecosystem: Environmental > Terrestrial > Soil > Desert | place: Antarctica: Dry Valley... | reverse complement strand
TCGCGGAAGGGCTGGCGCGCAAGATCATCGAGGGCGACGTGCCCGAGGTGCTGCTGCCCGCGGTGATCTACTCGCTCGACATGGGCGCGTTGCTGGCCGGCACGCGCTACCGCGGCGATTTTGAGGAACGGCTCAAGGCGGTCGTCACCGAGCTCGAGAAATTGCCGCACGCGATCCTGTTCATCGACGAAATCCACACCGTGATCGGCGCCGGCGCGACCTCGGGCGGGGCGATGGACGCGTCGAACATGCTCAAGCCGGCTTTGTCGAGCGGCACCATCCGCTGCATCGGATCGACCACCTACAAGGAATTCCGCAACCATTTCGAGAAGGACCGGGCGTTGCTCCGGCGCTTCCAGAAGATCGACGTCAACGAGCCGACGATCGAGGACACGATCAAGATATTGACCGGCCTCAGGACCGCGTTCGAGGAGCATCACAACGTCAAATATACGACCGACGCCTTGAAATCGGCGGTCGAATTGTCGGCGCGCTACATCAACGATCGCAAATTGCCCGACAAGGCGATCGACGTGATCGACGAGGTCGGCGCGATGCAGATGCTGGTGCCGCCGAACAAGCGCAAGAAGACGATCACCACCAAGGAGATCGAGGCGGTGATCTCGACCATCGCGCGGATCCCGCCCAAGAGCGTCAGCGCCGACGACAAGAAGCAGCTCGAGCATCTCGGCCGCGACCTCAAGCGGGTCGTGTTCGGGCAGGACGATGCGATCGACCGGCTGTCGTCGGCGATCAAGCTGAGCCGCGCTGGGCTTCGCGATCCCGACAAGCCGATCGGCTCCTACCTCTTCTCGGGCCCGACCGGGGTCGGCAAGACCGAGGTCGCGCGCCAATTGGCGTCGATCATGGGCATCCCGCTGCAGCGCTTCGACATGTCCGAATATATGGAGCGCCACTCGGTCAGCCGGCTGATCGGCGCGCCGCCGGGCTATGTCGGCTACGATCAGGGCGGATTGCTGACCGACGCGGTCGACCAGCACCCGCATAGCGTGCTGCTGCTAGACGAGATCGAGAAGGCGCATCCGGACCTGTTCAACATCCTGTTGCAGGTGATGGATAACGGCAAATTGACCGATCACCACGGCAAGTCGGTCGATTTCCGCAACGTCATCCTGATCATGACCACCAATGCCGGCGCGTCGGACATGGCGCGCGAGGGGGTCGGCTTCGGCACCATGACCCGCGAGGGCGAGGATGACGAAGCGATCAAGCGGATGTTCACGCCCGAATTCCGCAACCGGCTCGATGCGGTGGTGGCGTTCGCCTATTTGCCGCCCGAAATCGTCGCGCGGGTGGTCGACAAGTTCATCCTCCAATTGGAATTGCAGCTCGCCGACCGCAACGTCCACATCGGCCTCGACGACGAATCGAAAGCGTGGCTGACGACGCGCGGCTACGACCGGCTCTACGGCGCGCGGCCGATGGGGCGGCTGGTCCAGGAGAAGATCAAGCAGCCGCTCGCCGAGGAATTGCTGTTCGGCAAATTGATCCACGGCGGCGAGGTCAAGGTCCGCATCAAGGACAACGCGCCCGCCTTCGAGATCATCTCGGCCCCGCCCAAGGCCCGGCGAAAAGCGAAAAAGAAAGTAGAAGGCGCGGCCGAGGAGGAGCAGGCTTAGGCTGCAAAAAGCGGGACTCCCACTTTCGCGGGAGGGACGGTAAGCTGCGCCGTCACGCCAGCGAGGAGCCCCGCCATGACCGACCTCATCTTCTACACCAACCCGATGTCGCGCGGGCGGATCGCGCGGTGGATGCTCGAGGAGGTCGGCGAGCCCTATGAGACGATCCTGCTCGATTACGGCACGACGATGAAGGGCGCCGACTATCTGGCGGTCAACCCGATGGGCAAGGTGCCCGCGATCCGCCACCGCGACGTGGTGGTGACCGAGACGGCGGCGATCTGCGCGTATCTCGCGGAGGCGTTTCCGGCCGCCAACCTCGCCCCGCCGGTCGGCGACACGCGGCGGGGGGATTATCTGCGCTGGCTGTTCTTCACCGCCGGGCCGGTCGAGGCGGCGGTCACCAACAAGAGCCAGGGCTTCGAATCCGACAAGGCGATGATGCTGGGCTATGGCAGTTTCGACGACACGATGAACGCGCTCGAATATGCGACTCGCGGGGGCCCTATATTTGCGGCGATCAATTCACCGCCGCCGACGTTTACGTCGGGGCGCAGATCGGCTGGGGGCTGATGTTCAAGTCGATGCCCGACCGGCCGGCGTTCGTCGACTATTACGGCCGGCTCAAGGATCGGCCCGCCGCGCAGCGCGCCAACGCGCTCGACGACGCGGCGATGCCCAAGCCGGACGACGTGCCGGCATGACCGACGACAGCCGCGCCGCCGCGATCGCGCTTTACGACCGGTTCACGCACGAGGGCATGGGACGGCGTGCCTTCATGGCCGAGCTGACCAAGATCGCGGGCAGCGCGGCGGCGGCCAACGCCTTGCTGCTCGGCATCGCCGCCAGCCCGGCCGCGGCCGCGATCGTGCCACCAGAAGACAAGCGCCTCCGCGCCAAGATGATGAGCTGGCGCACCCAGAGCGGGCGCGAGATGAAGGGCTATGTCGCCGAGCCCGCCAAGGCCTCCAGGCCGCTCGGATCGGTGCTCGTCGTCCACGAGAATCGCGGGCTCAACGAGCATATACGCGACGTCACCCGGCGGCTCGCGGTCGCGGGCTATCGCGCGCTCGCGCCCGATTTCCTGTCGGTCTCGGGCGGCACCCCGGCCGACGAGGACAAGGCGCGCGCGGCGATCGGCAAGCTCGATCTTGGCCAGTCCGCGACCGACGCGGTCGCGATCTTGGCGATGCTCAAGGCGCTGCCGCGCGCGAACCGGAAAGCGGCGATGATCGGCTTTTGCTGGGGCGGCGGGATGGTCAACCGGGTCGCGGTGGCGGCCGGGCCGGCGCTCGCCGGCGGCGTCGCCTTTTACGGCCCCGCGCCCGATCCGGTGATGGCGGTCAAGGTGCGCGCGGCGATCCAGCTCCACCTCGCCGGGCTCGACGAAAGGGTCAACAAGACCGCCCTGCCTTGGGCCGAAGCGCTCAAGAGCGCGGGCGTGCCGGTCGAGAGCCACCTTTATGCGGGCGTCAACCACGCCTTCCACAACGACAGCTCGGCCGAGCGCTACGACAAGAAAGCGGCGACCCTGGCCTGGTCGCGGACGCTCGCATTCCTCGGCAAGCGCGTCGGATAGGCGCAGAAAGGCCCGCCTCCGGAGGATGAACGGAGGCGGGCCAGGCCTGAAGCGCACCGCGCTTCAGCGGGGGGTCAATTGCCGCGGCGCGGACGGTGGAAGCCGGGCGCGCGACGCGAGACGGTGCGGCGGGTCACCACGCCATTGTCGTTGCGATGCACGCTCTGCCGGCGGCCGGCGATCGCCTGGCCGTCCTCGTTGCGGACGATCTGGCGCCGGACGGCGCCGTCCTCGCCGCGCCGGCCGGCGGCCTCGAGTGCATAGCTCTTGCCGTTAAAGCCGGTGGCGGCGCCGCTGGCGTTATAGCCATAATTGGTACGTTCGCGCTCGTAATCGAAGCTGCGCGTCTCGCCCCGGAAGTTGGTCGCGCGGCCCGACGCGGTGACGCCGCTCTCGGTGCGGGCGCGGTCATAGTCGCGGCTCGCCGTTGCGCCGTCGCTCTTGCGCGTGACCTCGGCGTCGCGCGACACGGTCCCGGCGTCGCGGTCGCGGACGATCGTCCGGCTTGCTTCGATGCGCGGGGTGTCGACGGTGACGGTCTTGGTTTTGGGTTCGGCGAACGCGGCCGGTGAAACCAGCACCGCCGCGAGTCCGGTCAGAACAAGCTTTTTCATCTTATCTCTCCTTGTCGGTTCAGGAGAGGCGGGGGCAGACCTCTCTGCCGAACTAACGAGAGCAGGCCCAAAACCCTTCGCGGCTATTCTTGGCGGGTGCGACGCAAACGTTCGCGGCGTTGCTGCACCCGGCGCAGCCGCTCGAACCGCGCCTGCCGCAGCGCGCGCAGGCGCTCGACGCGCTCGGCCGGCAAATTGCGGAGCCGTTCCGAACCGGAGCCGCGCGGGCGATTCAGGCGCGTCGGCAGCCGAAGCTTGCGGCCCGTCAACCGGCGCGGGCTGCACAACCGACTCTGTGCCGAGGCGTTCGGCCCGATAGGCGGCGCGTCGCTCGACCGCGGCCTCGATGCGATCCGCGCGAGGGGTCGGCAATCCGGCCGCCCGCCGCGTATCGACGATCCGCTTGGCCGTCACCAGCCGCTCGATCCGGTCGGCGCGGGGGGTCGGCAGCCCGGCGTCGCGGCGTGCCTCGACGATCCGCTTGGCAACGATCAGCCGCGCGACCTGGCGCTGCTGCCGGTCGGTGAGCGAAGGCGCCAAAGGCGGCTCCTCCCGCGGTGAAGCGGGCGCGACGACCGGCACGACCGGCGCGCGCTTCGGCGCCACCGATGCGCGCCGCACCGGCGGCGGCTCGGGCGCGTTTCCGATCAGCGGCACCGACGCCAGTACCGTCTCGATACTCGGCAGGACGATCCGCCCGCCCGATCCCAAGGTCGCCGCGACCGCGCTGGTGAAGACCAGCCCGAGCGCCGCGCCGCCGACGATCAGCGGCCGCCGCAGCCACGCGCCGCGCCGGCCGCGGCGCCGCTCGGCCGCCTGCGGCCGCTCCGCCTGGGGAAGCAAAGTCGCCGCCGCGACGATCCGGTCGGCGAGCCCGTGGGCAGGCCGGGGCGGTGCGAAATCGGCGAGCAGCCGGTCGAGATTGTCGGTCATGATCCGGCCCCCTGCCCGGACGGGCGATGATCCTGAAGGGCGTGGGCGAGCGCCTGGCGCGCGCGCACCAGCAAGGATTCCACGGCCTTGACGCCGACGCCGAGGATCGCGGCCGCCTCCGCATTGGCGACGCCCTCATAATAAGTGAGAACAATCGCCGCGCGCTGGCGGTCGGGCAGCGCACCGATCGCGGCGGCCACCGCGGCGCCGCGCCGCGCATCGTCGATCCCGGCGTCGGCACCCGGCGTTTCGTCGGCGCGCTCGGGAACCGCCTCGCCGCTGACGAACCTGCGGCGGCGCAGCCGATCGAGGCACAGATTGGTCGCGATCCGGCGCAGCCAGCCGCCCAGCCCGCCGCCCGCCGGCGTCCAGCTGCGCGCATTGACCCAGGTCCTGGTGAACGTCTCCTGCACCACATCCTCCGCCTCGGCCCGATCGCCGAGCATCCGCCACGCGAGACTGTGGACCATCGCCATGTGGCGCTCCACGATCCCCCGAAACGCAGCGGCGTCGCCCGACGCGACGCGCGCCATCAGCGCGCCGTCCGCTTGCGCGTCCGGCGGCCTCGCCTCGTCCCCCGCCTTGACGCCTACATCCAGCACATCGCTCATCCCTCAGCGCTTGCCGAGCATAACGCGGAAGAGCTGAATATCCTTCGAAGATTGCCGAGCGCCTCGGCAGCGGGGATCCGGATCGCTCCTGACAAAAAAAGGGCCCGGCATCGCTGCCGGGCCCTTCTTACTGTTGCCAGCGGAATCGCTTAGTCGCGGCTGCCCATGAAGCTGAGCAGGAAGGTGAACATGTTGACGAAATCGAGATAGAGCGACAGCGCGCCCATGATCACGGTCTTGCCCATCATGTCGGTGCCCGCCACCTGGAAATACAGGCTCTTGATGCGCTGCGTGTCGTAGGCGGTGAGGCCCGCGAACAGCAGCACGCCGATGAAGCTGATCACCAGCGCCATCGTTCCCGATTGCAGGAACAGGTTGATCACCGAAGCGACGATCAGCCCGACCACGCCCATGATCAGGAAGGTGCCGAAGCCCGACAGATCCTTCTTGGTGGTGTAGCCCCACAGGCTGAGGCCGACGAAGGCGGCGGCGGTCGCGAAGAAGGTCTGCGCGATCGACGTGCCGGTGTAGACGAGGAAGATCGACGCCATCGACAGGCCCATCACCGCCGCGAACGCCCAGAACAGCAATTGCGCGGTTCCGGTCGAGAGGCGATTGATGCCGAAGCTGAGCACCAGGATGAACGCCAGCGGCGCCAGCATGATGATCCAGCGCAGCGCGCCGCCGTTGACCAGAATGTCGCGGCCGACCTCGGAATTGGCGAACAGCATCGCGACGATGCCGGTCAGCAACACGCCCGACGCCATGTAATTGTAAACCGAAAGCATATAGGATCGAAGGCCCGCATCATAAGCGACGCCTTCGCGGCCGGCGGTGGCCGGTTGCGGTGCGGCGGTCGCCCGCGGGTCAGACCAATTAGCCATCTCGAATCTCTCCTTTTGCGGCATCACGCTTGCCGACACCCGCCAATATCGTGCGAAAGCGGAATTCTTTCAAGGGAAACCGGACGGCGCGGCGGGACGCGCCTCAGATTTCCGAGGGGGGCGTCGCCGCTCTCCGCGCGCGGCGGCCGTCATAATATTTCTTGGCGAAATAGCCGCCGGCGAGCACCAGGCCGAGCGGGCCGAAGGCGCGGCGCACCAAAGTGGGAGCGAGCGCGCCGATCAGCATGCCTTTACCGCCGCTGCCGTAACGTCCCGCGATCTTCTCGCCGACCGCGGCGCCGATGATTCTGCCGAGCATCCCTATTCTCCCTGAGTGACTGTGCGGACAGAGCGCGGCAAAGGCGGCAAGGTTCCCGCGATCAATCGAGGAACAGCTCGGCCGCCGCCTCGACGATCGCGTCGACGTCGAGCCGGTAATGGCGGTAGAGATCGTCGAGCGTGCCGGTCTGGCCGAAGCGGTCGAGGCCGAGCGGGCTGACGCGGTGGCCGATCACCCCGCCGAGCCACGACAAAGCGGCGGGCGCGCCGTCGAGCAGGGTGACCAGCCCGGCGTCGCGCGACAAAGGCGCGAGCAGCTTTTCGACATGGCTCGGCTCAAGCCCCTTGCCGCCCCAGCGCGCGCCGCGGCGGGCGCTCCAGCCGCGGTGGAGCAGGTCGGGCGAGGTGATCGCGAGCAGGCCGAGGCCGGGCATGTCGTCCCGGAGCGCGTCCCACGCGGCGAGCGCCTCGGGGGCGATCGCGCCCGAATAGACCAAAGCCGCTTCCGCGCCGGGAGCCGGCGCGCGCAGCCAGTAGCCGCCCTCGATCGCGCTTTGCTTCCAGCCATCGTCTTCGCGCTCGATCTGCGCGATCGAGCGGGTGGTGAGGCGCAGATAGACGCTCTCGCCATGCTCGGCCTGCATCAGCCGGAAGCCTTCCTCCATCAGCAAGGCAAGCTCGTCGACGAAGGCGGGCTCGTAATGCCTGAGGCCCGGCTGGCCCATCGCGATCAAAGGCGGGTTGATCGACTGGTGCGCGCCGCCTTCCGGCCCCAGCGTGACGCCCGAGGGGGTCGCGACCAGCATGAAGCGCGCATCCTGGTAGCAGGCGTAATTGAGCGCATCGAGGCCGCGCGCGATGAACGGGTCGTAGACGGTGCCGATCGGGAACAGCCGCGCGCCGAATATGTCGCCGGCGAGGCCGAGCGCGGCGAGCATCAGGAACAGATTGTTCTCGGCGATGCCGAGCTCGATATGCTGGCCGGCATCGTGCCCGCCCCATTTCTGCGCGGACGGAATCTTGGCGGCGGCGAAGACGTCGGCCGAAGCGGCGCGGCGGAACAGCCCGCGCTGGTTGACCCACGCGCCGAGATTGGTCGAGACGGTGACGTCGGGCGAGGTGGTGACGATGCGGTCCGCAAGTGGCCCGCCGGCGCGGGAGATGTCGAGCAGGATCTTGCCGAACGCGGCCTGGGTCGATTGGTCCGCGCCGGTGGGCGGAACGATGGCGGGTACCTCCGCGACATTCCACGGCCGCTCGCGCCTGGCGCGGACGAAGCCGTTTTTCTCGACCAGCGCCTTCACCGCCTCGGCGCTGTTGCCGCCGAGGCCGGCATAAGGCTCCCATTCCTCGCCTTCGGCCACGCCCATCCGCTCGCGCAGGGCGGCGATCTGGCCGGGATTCATCAGGCCCGAATGATTGTCCTTGTGGCCCGCGAACGGCAGCCCCTGGCCCTTGATCGTGTAGGCGATGAACAGGGTTGGGACATCGTCTTGGGCGGCGTCGAACGCCTCGACCAGCGCGCCCATGTCGTGGCCGCCGAGATTGGTCATCAACGCGGACAGCGCGTCGTCGTCGCGGGCGTCGAGCAGCGGCTTGGTCGCGGGCGCGTCGTTGAGCAGCCGTTCGCGCCACGCGCCGCCGCCGAGATAGGTGAGCGCGGCGTAATCGGCGTTGCCACACGCGTCGATCCACGCCTTGAGCGCGGGTCCGCCTTTCTCGGCGAACGCGGCCTCCATCGCCTTGCCGTATTTGAGCGTGACGACGCGCCAGCCGCAGCTCGCGAAAATCTCGTCGAAGCGGCTGAACATCCGGTCGGCGGTGGTCGCGTCCAGCGACTGGCGGTTATAGTCGATGATCCACCAGCAATTGCGGATGTCGTGCTTATAGGCCTCGATCAGGCACTCGTAGATATTGCCTTCGTCGAGCTCGGCGTCGCCCATCAGCGCGACCATCCGGCCGGCCTCCCCGGGCGGCATCAGGCCGTGCGCGACCAGATAGTCCTGGACCAGACTGGCGAAGGCGGTGATCGCGACGCCGAGCCCGACCGAGCCGGTCGAGAAATCGACCGGGATCGCGTCCTTGGTCCGGCTCGGATAGCTTTGCGCGCCGCCGAAGCCGCGGAAATTTTCGAGCTGCGCGCGGGTCTGATTGCCCATCAGATAGTGGATGGCGTGCAGCACCGGGCCGGCATGCGGCTTGACCGCGACCTTGTCGTTGGGCCCGAGCGCGTGGAAATAGAGCGCCGCCATGATCGCGGTGATCGACGCACACGACGCCTGGTGGCCGCCGACCTTCAGCCCGTCGGTGGATGCGCGCAGATGGTTGGCGTTGTGGATCGTCCATGCCGACAACCAGCACAGGCGGTCGTCGAGGAGCGCCAAGGCGGCGAGGTCGGGCGGGCTTGCATTGGGGGCTGGCATGCCCCGCCCTTACCGCCATTCCAGCCAATGGTGGAATCTCATTTCCATCCGGGGCAAGGCAAATGAGATGCCCGCGGCGAAGGAGACCAACGAATGACCGACCCGTTCATTCTCCACGAATTTTCCCCGTCCGGGAATTGCTACAAGGTCCGGCTCGTCGCCGCGCATCTCGGCCTGCCGCTCGAACGGCGCGAATATGACATCCTGCGTGGCGAGACGCGGACGCCCGCTTTCCTCGCCACCGTCAACGCCAACGGCCGCATCCCGGTGCTCCAGATCGGCGCCCGTTTCCTGCCCGAGGGCAATGCCGCCTGCTTCTATCTCGCCGACGGCTCCGCTTTGATCCCGCACGACCGCTACGAGCGCGCCGACATGCTGCGCTGGATGTTCTTCGAGCAATATAGCCACGAGCCCAATATCGCGACGATGCGCTTCTGGGTCGCTTATGTCGGGGACGAGCGGCTGAGCGACGCGCAGCGCGCGCAAATGCCGGCCAAGCTGCAGGCCGGCCACGCCGCGCTCGCATTGATGGACACCCACCTCGCCGGCCGCCGCTTCTTCGTCGGCGAAGCGCTTAGCCTCGCCGACATCGCGCTCTACGCCTACACCCATGTCGCGGCCGAAGGGGGGTTCGATCTGGCGCCCTACCCGGCGCTGTCGCGCTGGCTGGACGATGTCGCCGCGACGCCCGGGCATATCGCGATCGACGCCTGAGGGCGTGGCGCGCGCGCAACTCCGTCGCGACATTGCGCGCCCTTTGATTCCAACTGTCACAAAGTTTTGTGATAGGGTGTCAGTCGGACCACAAGGGGACGGCCATGCTCACCAAATTGAGATCCGCGGAGGCGCCAGCTACGCGCGACCGGCCCGATCAGTCGCATAAGAGCCTGTCCAAACTCGACAAGGGCATCGGCCCGTCGGGCGCGCCGCGCCGCAGCTACCGCACGATCTGGATTTCGGACGTCCATCTCGGCACGCGGGGCTGCAACGACCGGATGCTGATCGACTTTCTCGATCATGTCGACAGCGACATGCTCTACCTCGTCGGCGACATCATCGACGGCTGGCGGATGAAGAAGCGTTATTATTGGCCCGAGCGCCACAATGCGATCGTCCGCCGGCTGATGAAGCGCGCCAAGCGCGGCACCGACGTCGTCTATATCCCCGGCAATCATGACGAGATGTTCCGGCAGTTTGCGGGCATGAATTTCGGCGGCGTGCGGATCAAGAAAAAGGCGATCCACATCACCGCCGACGACCGGCGATTGCTCGTCCTCCACGGCGACGAATTCGACACGATCGTGATGGCGCATCGCTGGCTCGCCTTCCTCGGCGACGCCGCTTACGGGCTGCTGATGCGGATCAACGTCTCGGTCAACTGGGTCCGCCGCCGCTTCAACCTGCCATATTGGTCGCTGTCCAAACACGCAAAGCACAAGGTCAAGAATGCTGTCGCGTTCATCTCGCGGTTCGAGGAGGCGGTCGCGCACGAGGCCAAGGGCAAATCGGTCGACGGCGTCGTCTGCGGCCATATTCACACCGCCGAGACCCGCAATTTCGACGGCATCATCTACTATAATGACGGCGACTGGGTCGAAAGCTGCACCGCCTTGGTCGAGCATTTCGACGGCCGCATGGAAATCCTGCACTGGGCCGACGAGATCGCCGCCCGGGTCGCGGCCCCGGCGCGGCTCCAGGCGGTGGCGTGATGCGGATCCTGATCGTCAGCGACGCGTGGCTGCCGCAGGTCAATGGCGTCGTCCGCACGTTGCAGGCGGTGACCGCCGAGCTCGAGGCGCTCGGCAACCAGGTCGCGCTGATCACGCCCGATATGTTCGCGTCGCTGCCGTGCCCCACTTATCCCGAAATACGGCTGGCGCTGGCGACCGAGCGCATGGTCGGGGCGCGGATCGCGCGGATCGTGCCCGACGCCGTCCATATCGCCACCGAGGGGCCGCTCGGGCTCGCCGCGCGGCGCTGGTGCGTCAGGCGCGGGCGGCCGTTCACGACCGCTTACCACACCCAGTTTCCCGATTATATCGCCAGCCGCACCGGGCTGCCGGCGGGCTGGTTCTGGAATTATATGCGCTGGTTCCACGGGCCGGCCCACGCGGTCCTGGTGTCGACGCCGGCGATCGCGCGGGTGCTCGATGCGCATGGCGTGCCGCGGACGCGGCCGTGGGGCAGGGGGGTCGATCTCGCCCTGTTCCGGCCCGATGGGGCGAAGCATCCCGCGATCGCCGATCTGCCCGGCCCGATCCAGCTCTATGTCGGCCGGGTCGCGGTCGAGAAGAATATCGAGGCGTTCCTCGCCGCGTCGCATCCCGGCAGCAAGGTGGTGGTCGGCGACGGCCCCCAGCTCGCCCGGCTCCGTCGCCTCCATCCCGAAGTCACCTTCCTGGGCTCCATCCTCGGCGAAGACCTCGCGAGCGCCTACCGCGCCGCCGACGTGTTCGTCTTCCCGAGCCGAACCGACACGTTCGGGCTGGTGATGGCCGAAGCGCTCGCTTGCGGAATCCCTGTGGCGGCGTTTCCGGTGCCCGGCCCGCTCGACGTGCTGCGCGGGCCGGTCGGCTGCATCGACCCCGATCTCGACTGGGCGATCGCGCGCGCGCTCGAATGCGACCGCGCCGCCTGCGCCGCCTACGGCCGCAGCTTCAGCTGGGCGGAAAGCGCGCGCCAGTTCATGTCCGCGCTGGCGCCGCTTCCCGAGCGCCGCGCCGAGGCCGCCTGACGCCCTTGTATCGCGTCGGCGCGACGCCTAATTTGGCGGCATGGCAAAGAAACCCTCCAAAGCGGACGGCGAAGCCGCTCCGGCTTGCGACGAGAGCGAGCGCGAGACTCATCTCAGGTCGCTGATCGAGCACGGCAATGTCGTCGAATCCGACAGCGAGGATGTTCCCTTGCCGCCCGGCGTCACCCATGTGCTGGTCAAGGAGCCCGGAGCCGACAAGCCCCGGCTCGTCGAAAAGCGCAAGTCCTTCTTCTAGACTCTGGTCCGCTCGCGCGGGTGCCGTCTTGCTGAAACAGAGTCTATATCCGCCGGCAGCCGCACCGGCAGGCGAACGCCACGCGCTGCAGCACTTGTCCCCCGCGCTGCGTCTTGACGACATGGGTCTCGACATCGTCGAGCGCGACGAAACCCGCGCCGCCTTTTTTGCCACGCGGCGCGGCGGCGCGCTTTTTTGCGGCCGGTTTTTTCTTGTCGCCGAAATCGATCGCGCCGCGCTTGACCAAGGTGCCGACGAAATCGCGGACCTCGCTCGAATAGACCGCGTCGCTCTGCACCGATCCGAGCAACGCCATGCCGCGGCCGACTTCGCCGACCAACGCCGGGCGGGGCACGTTGCTGATCACGCCCGCCAGCCGTTCGGAAAGGCCGGAAAGGTCGACCTGCTGGTTCGCCGTGACCTCCGCCACCGCCTGGTCGCCGACGTCGAGCCGCCGCATGCCCAGCGGTGCGCCCGGCGCTACGCCGAGGACGCCGCGCATGCTCTTCATCGCCGTCCCGGACAGCATCGACTTGCCGCCCGACCCGGCCTTGAGGCCGGTGCCGGCAACGCTCATTTGCGGCGCGAGGAAGCCGGTCGCGCTGACCGCGATCCCGTGCTTGAGGAACGCCGCCTTGATGTGCGGCGCGTTGGCGCCGGCGAAGCCCGATTGGTCGATCACGAGCATCGAGCGCCCCCACGATTCGATGAAGCGCGGCTTCACCGGAGCGCTCGCCGCGGCCTTCACGATCAATCGCGTCGCGGTTTGGCACGCCGCCCACAGCTTGGCCTCGTTGCTGGTGCCAGCCGCGAAGATATTGGCGATAAGATCGTAATAGATGCCCGAGACGAGCTGTCCCAGGCTGTGCGCTTCGTTGATCAAGGCGCCCGGCCCGCCGTTCGCCGGCAGCGTCTGCGGCAGCGCCCATTTGAAGCTGTTGAACGCCCGGCGCGGCGCGGCCGCATTGTGGTTCGGCGAGATCGCTTTCTTGATCGCGTTGGAAAGGTCCTCGGCGACCGCCTCGACGAAATTGGCGCGGCCGATCGAGGCGCCGGTCTTCAGCAGCTCAACTCGCGTGTCCTTGTCCGACAGGGCCGCCATCAGCGCGATGCAGTCGCCGAACCCTTCGTGGAAGGCGGCCGGCTCCATCATCTGGACGTCCCACAAATCCGGGCGGATCGCGTCGAGGATTGCATGACCGGTTTCGTGCGCGACGACGTCGTTGCTGGCGCCCGAATAGACGATCGTGGCACCCACCGGGAACTCGAAGAACGAGATGCTGGCCCGGTCGTAAAAGGCGTTGAGTTCCTGGCCGGCATTGGGGAGCAGGGCCAGATCCTTGTTGGCGGCGATTCCCTGCCATCCGGTCAGCGGCCCGCAGATGCTCTCATAGGTGTCGAGCGTCCGCAGCGCGGTTTCGCGGGCCTGCCAGGCCGCGAACTCCGCGGTGCCCGGCTGATACTGGTTTTGCGCCGGCATCGCGGAGGCGACGATCCGGACCTTGCCCGCCGCGCGGTCCGCGGCCGGCGTCGTCACCTTGCGCAAGGGCGGTTTCGCAACCGCCGGATCGTTCGGAATATAGTTGATAGCCATGACAAGCCTCCCCCGATGACACGTTCCGCAAAGTAAGCGTCGCCCGGACAAAGAGCGCTTTATCGCGCCGCCAAAGCAACTGAGTCGTTTTGCGCAATAGACGCAATCGACGCGCTCGGAGTCAAGTCAACGAATCGCCCACCTCATGTCGCGCCGGCCAGCCCCGCAATCCGCCACCGGCGGAATCGAGCGCAGCGGCGGCTGGGCCACATTCGGATCGTTCGGAATATAGTTGATCGCCATGTCGAGCCCCCCTCGATCGATGCATGCGCGAAGTAGGCGCGGGCAATAAACGGCGGAGCCGGCCGGACCGCCGAAGCTATAGCATCGTCGAGGCCAAATAGAGACCGCCGGGGGCGAGAGAGTCCAGATGGTGGTTCGGCCCCAATACCTCCCTCCATCTCGACCCCAATTCTCGACCGCTTCCGCCAGGATTATTCCGAGGCGTCGTTGAGTGCGTCGATGAAGATCGCGAACGCGATCCCGCCGGCCACGACCACGCCGCCCGCGACGATGCCGATAATGCCCAGCGTCGAAATGCCGTCGTCCTCCGTCTTATCCGCCTTATCCTTCTCGTCCTTTTCTGCCTCTTGGGCGGCGGCGAGGCGCCCGTCGCGCAAGCGCAGCCCGGCGATCGACAGGCCCGGCTCGTCGCGCCCGGCGATCCCGAATTCCACCCCCTCGCCGAAGCCCATCCGGATCCGCCCGTCCGCCCGCCGATCCTGGACGATTGGCGCGACCATCAATCCGGCCCGGACTTTTTCGCTGCCGCCTAGCGGCAGCCGCAACCGCGCGCCGGCAAAGGCGCCGGCCTCGCGGCGCCCGGCCGACGCCGCTTCGCCGAAATCGGCCGCCACCGCCGGTTGAACCGCTGCGACCTGCGCCGCGACCAAGGACATCATGATAAATTTACGCATCCCGCTCCCCTTTTTTCCCACGGCGAGGATGATGCTGAATGGACGGCTTTTTCTTGGGCCAATTGCGGCGCATTGGTGGCAATTGAAAAAAGATCGCGCTCGGGGCGCGGCCCGCGCGCCAACTCTTCCTTGCCTCCCGGTGGCCGCGGGCTTACAGGCTGGACCATGGTTCGGCCGCTCCGGTAAGGGGCGGCCCTTATTATTTCCGGAGAAATTTCGTGGCCCTGCCGCTCATGCCCCATGCGACCGCCTCATGGCTGGTCGACAACAGCTCGCTCACCTTCGAGCAGATCGCCGAATTTTGCGGCCTCCATATTCTCGAGGTGCAGGCGATCGCCGACGACACCGCCGCGACCAAGCTGACCGGGCGCGATCCGCTTCGCATGGGCGAGCTCACGCTGGAAGAGATCGCGCGCGGCCAGGGCGACCCCGATTACAAGCTGCGCATCCAGAAGGAGCCCGACCAAGTCCGCCGCACCCGGGGTCCGCGCTACACGCCGGTCTCAAAGCGCCAGGAGAAGCCCGACGGCATCGCCTGGATCATCCGCAACCACCCCGAAATCTCGGACGCGCAGATCGGCAAGCTGATCGGCACCACCCGCACCACGATCGCCGCGATCCGCGACCGCAGCCACTGGAACATCGCTAACATCCAGCCCAAGGACCCGGTCACTTTGGGCCTGACCTCGCAGCGCGAGCTCGACGCGACCGTCGCCAAGGCCGCCAAGGCCGCCGGCCTCGAAGCGCCGGTCGACACCAAATATGAGGGCGACCGCGAGGCTTTGATCGTTGAGCTGCGCGCCGAGCGCGAGACTCATGCGCGCGAGGCGGAGGCCGCTCATGCCGCCGAGCTCGCCGCCGCGTCCGGTGAGCCGGCCCCGACCGAGCCGGACTTTGTCGATCCCTTCAAGAGCTGAGGCGTCGGCCGAGCCCTTCACGCATAAGGGGCTGACCTACCCGTTCGGGCGCCGCGTCCCTGAAGTAGGCGAGCTGATCCCACTCGCGGATGGCCTCGGCTGGGCGCGGCTGCCGGTCCCGGGCTCGCTCAAGCATGTCAATATCTGGGTGCTCGACGACGGCCCGGGCGTCACGATCATCGATACCGGCCTCGACATCTCGCCGTGCCGCGAGGGATGGGAGGCTTTGCTGGCCGGGCCGTTGGCGGGCCGGAGCGTCACGCGCGTCATCGTCACCCATTTTCATCCCGACCATATCGGCCTCGCCGGCTGGCTGACCGAACGCTTCGACGCGCCGCTGTGGATGACGCGGACCGAATGGCTGTTCGCGCGGATGCTGACCGCCGACCGGCGCGACACGCCGCCGCGCGACGCTTTCACTTATTGGCGCGCGGCCGGCTGGGACGAGGCGCGGATCGCGGCCGAGGCCGAGAAGGGCTGGGGCCGCTTTTCCTCGGTCGTCTCGCCGGTGCCGGTCAGCTTCGTGCGGATGCGCGAAGGCGACCTCCTCCGCATCGGCTACCGCGACTGGCGGGTGCTGACCGGCAACGGCCACAGCCCCGACCATGCCTGCCTGATCGACGATTCGGGCGGCATAATGATCGCGGGTGACCAGGTGCTGCCCAAGATCACGTCGAACGTCTCGCTCGGCCTCAGCGAGCCCGAAGGCGATCCGCTCGGCGACTGGCTCGCCTCGATCGCCAAATTGAAAACCTTATCCGACAGCCTGTTCGTCCTGCCCTCGCACGGCGATCCGTTCACCGGGCTCCACGCGCGGCTCGACGCGCTCGACCACGGCCATCGCGACCGGCTCGACGCGCTTTACGCGTTCCTCGCCGAGCCGCGTCGCGGGCTCGATTGCTTCGGCATTCTGTTCGGCCGCGCGATCGACGACAGCAGCTACGGCCTCGCCACCGGCGAAGCGATGGCGCATCTGCGCCGCCTCGAGCTCGAGCGCAGGGCGGTGCGCGAGGTGCGCGACGGCGTCCATTGGTATAAAGCCGTCTGACGATGCCCGATCCGGCCGACATCTGGCGCACGGCCTATGCCCATCCGAACCAGTGGGATCGGGATTTTCCGCCGCTCAGCCTTCCTGCGATGTTGGAAGCCAGCGCGGCGCGCACGCCGAACGCGTGGCTAATCGACTTCATGGGTCGCAAATATAGCTACGCACAGGCGCTGCACGGGGCGAACCGGGTCGCGTGCGGACTGGCGAAACTCGGCGTCGGGAAAGGCGACCGGGTCGGCCTCTATCTGCCCAACGTGCCCCATTATATCGCGGCTTATTACGGCGCGCTGCTGTGCGGCGCGATCGTGGTCAATTTCTCGCCGCTTTATTCCGCCGACGAGCTGTCCGATCAGGTCCGCGATTCGGGCACCGGCATCCTGTTCACGCTTTCGGCCACGGCTTTGCTCCAGACCGCTCTCGCGGTGATGGCGCAAACGCCGCTCGACCGGCTGATCGTCGGCTCGGTCGCGGGCGCGCTGCCGCCGTCCAAGTCGATCCTCTACCGCCTGTTCAAGCGCAAGGAGATCGCCGCCCGCCCGAATGTGCCGCAAGTCACCGCTTTCTCGGCATTGATCGCCAATGACGGCCGCTGCGACCACGCGCCGATCGACCCGGACCGCGACATCGCCTTGATCCAATATACCGGCGGCACCACCGGCGTTCCCAAGGGCGCGATGCTGACCCACCAGAATTTGTCGGCCAACGCGCGGCAGGTCGACGCGCTCGACCCCGAGCCCGAGGCCGAGGACCGGATCATGGGCGTGCTGCCGTTCTTCCACGTCTTCGCCAACACCTGCGTGTTGAACCGCACCGTGCTGCGCGGCGGCGAGATCGTCATGCTGCCGCGTTTCGACGCGGGCCAGACGCTGGCGGCGATCGAGCGCGCCCGCCCGACTTCGCTGCCCGGTGTGCCGACCATGTACCAGGCTTTGCTCGATCATCCCAGGATCGTGGCCACCGATTTGTCCTCGCTGCGGGTCTGCATTTCGGGGGGCGCGCCGATGCCGGCCGAGGTCAAGAGCCGGTTCGAGGAGAAGACCGGCGCGCGGCTGGTCGAAGGCTATGGCCTCACCGAAAGCTCGGGCGTGGTCTCGACCAACCCTTATGAAGGGCTCAACAAGCCCGGCACGATCGGCCAGCCGCTCGCGGGGACGATCGTGACCCTGGTCGACAAGGAAGACCCAACCCGCCCGCCGCCCGACGGCGAACCGGGCGAGCTGGTGATCGCGGGACCGCAAGTGATGAAAGGTTATTGGAACCGGCCCGAGGCCGATGCCGAAGTGTTCATCGCCGAGGGCCTGCGCACCGGCGATGTCGGCCTGATCGACCCGGACGGCTACATCCGCATCGTCGACCGGCTGAAGGACATGATTTCGGTCGGAGGTTTCAAGGTCTTTCCGAGCCAGATCGAGGCGATCCTCTACCGCCACGACGCGGTCCGTGAGGCGCTCGTCATCGGCATCCCCGATGCTTATGCCGGCGAGCGCCCCAAGGCCTTCGTCACGCTCAACGAAGGCGCGGACATCGGCGCCGACGCCTTGATGGCCTGGCTCAACCCAAAGGTCGGCAAGAGCGAGCGCGTCGCCGGCCTCGAAATCCGCGCCAGCCTGCCCAAAACGATGATCGGCAAATTGAGCCGCAAGGAGCTGCAGGCGGAGGAGGCGGCAAAGACCAGCTTGCGAAAGTAGCCACCGGTGGCTATGATGTGCCTGTGAAGATGGTCCCGATCAAGGAAGCAAAGGATAAGTTCGCAGCGCTCGTTCGGACCGCCGAGGGCGGCGAACGGGTTGTGGTAACGCGCAACGGGCGTCCCGTCGCCGATCTTGTCGCCCACGATCCACCGCGGGGAATCGATTGGGAAGCCATTCGCAGATTCAAGAAAGAACGGGGCATATCCGAGATAGTTGGCGAGATGTCGGACGATTTCGACGATCCGCTTCCCGAGGATTTTCTTCTTCGGCCGCTGCCCTGACGCCTTGCCGTGCCACTATTGCTGGACACAAACATTATCATTCCGATCCTGCGTCAGGCAACGGCTGCGCTGCCGCCGGCCGTCCGACGGATGCTGGAAACCGAACGCGATTTCCGCTGCAGCGTTGCTTCCCTTTGGGAAATTGCGATCAAGGCGCGTCTGGGAAAGCTGCCGCTCCACATCGGGCTTGATGCGCTGCCCGCTATGCTGGCGGCGGGAGGCGTGGACATCATCTCCATTCTGCCAGAACACGTACTTGCCGAACTTAGCCTCCTACCCTCCACGAAGGACCCTTTCGATCGCCTGTTGCTCGCACAATGCCAGGTCGAGGGTATGAAGCTCCTAACCGTGGACAGCGAGCTTTCCGTACACCCGCTTGCCTGTCGCCTCACGGCTTGACCCCCGCTATCCCTGAAGCC
>Ga0136617_10001861_pt1 | contig 18823 bp, 17 predicted proteins | sample AntDrymUQ3222106_2_FD_129672 | JGI IMG/M metagenome (GOLD analysis project Ga0136617, IMG submission 129672) | Polar desert sand microbial communities from Dry Valleys, Antarctica - metaG UQ322 (21.06) | ecosystem: Environmental > Terrestrial > Soil > Desert | place: Antarctica: Dry Valley... | reverse complement strand
GGACGACCGGGCCGAAGGACGAGTTCAACGAGGATCTGGACACGACGGCGTGCCACCGATCGTTTCACAGAGCTTGGCCCGCGCCAAAGATTGCGATCCGGGGGCAGGCGGCCTCACGGCTTGCCACCCTGCGAACCTCGCCCCCATAATCAAACCGCATGTTCAGGCGCAGACGACGGCTCAGGCGGCGGATCCGGCGCGGGGTGCTCGAGCTCGTCCTGCTCGCCATCGTGATCGGGATCGGCTACGCACTCTCGCGCGTCTGACCCCGCTGGAGCAGCGCCGCCGGGTCGCGGGCGGGCGCGGCCACGAGCCCGTCGCACAGGAGCGCGTAGACGACCCGCTCGGCCGTCTTGACCTCCTCGTCGCTCTCGGGCGGACGCACGAGCACCCAGCCGGTCAGGATCTGATCGAGCGCCCCGTAGAGCACGCGGCTCGCGAGGCCCGCGTCGACGTCGTCGCGGAACTCGCCCTCCCGCTGCCCGCGCTCGACGATGCGCTCGAGCGCTGCGAAGGCCTCCCTCACCTCGTCCACCTCGCGCTGGAGGTGCGGGCTGCGCGTCACCTCGCGCACGACCACCCGGATCAGATCCGGGTCGAGCTCCCACGAGCGCAGGACGATGGCGATCACCTTGCGTAGCCGCACGCGCGCGGGCTCGTCCGCCTCCTCGACGCTCCGCACGGCCGCGAGCATGAGCGCCCAGGTGTCGCGGAAGATCGTCTCGAGCACCTCCTCCTTCGAGTCGAAGTAGTGGTACAGGAGCCCGTGCGCGACGCCGGCCTCCCGGGCGATGTCGCTCACCCGGCAGGCGTCATAGCCCTTGTGCGCGAACACGCGCACCGCCGCATCGAGCAGCAGGCGGCGCGTGTCCCGCTGCCCGTTCGCGCGCGCGGCCACGCTCACACGTCCCGGTAGCGAGCCTCGACGAACGCGAACAGGGCGTAGGCGAGGAGCCCCGCGGCGACGAGGCCGAGGAGCCACGAGCCGTACGGCGCCTGCGCCAACTTGCGCAACGCGCCGTCGAGCCCGATCGCCTCCTTCGAGTCGTACTGAATGGCCGCGCGCACGAAGAAGACGCCGATGAGGGCGAAGACGACACCGCGCGCCGTGTGCCCGACGACGCCGACGGGCGTCACCCACGGCCGGGCCGCGTCGGCGATCTTGTGCTGCTCGAGATCCTCGCGGAACTTCTTCGTGACCGCGCGGTAGGCGTTGAAGAGGCCCGCCGCGACGAAGCCGAGGCCGATGGCGCCGACGATCCAGCGTCCGAGCGGAAGCTCGAAGATGCGCGCGGTGTCCCGCCGCTCGTTCGAGCCGCCGCCGCCTGACCCGGCCAGCAGAGCGACCGTCGACACGCAGAGCGCCGCGAAGATGACGCCGCGGCCGAGGTAGCCGGCCCGCTTGGCCAGGCCCTTCACGTCGGTTCCCTCGTCCTCGCGGTCGAGGAAGGCCTGGACGAAGCGCCAGGCGGCGTAGGCCGCGAAGGCAAGCGTCAGCAGGACGAGCAGCACGCGGCCGAACGGCTGCTGCGCGATCGTCTGCAGGGCGCCCTCGCGATCCTTCGTCTCTCCGCCGAGGCCGAGCGGGATCTGGATCGCCAGCAGCCCGACGACCGCGTAGAGCACGCCCTTCGCGGCGAGGCCGATCCGCGCCGCCCGCCCGACCCACGGGCTCTGCGCCGCTCTCTCTGCCTCGCGTGCGACCACCATGCCACTCTACGCCGCGAACCTCCACCGGCCCCGGACGTCTCAAGGGTGGAAGGAGCGCCACGCAGGACGATCCCCTCCCCACGCCCCGGCCCCTCGCCTCACGAGGACGCACGCCTGCGCTCGCCGCGGGAGTGCTAGGCCTGCTCGCGGTCGTGGCGCTCGCGAGCCGCGGGCGGCGCCCGCCCGGCGGCGAGGGGACGGGACGCGCACCCTCCGCGGCGTTCTGGGACTACCTCTTCTCGCTCACGCTCGCCGCAGGTGTCATCGCAGCCGGTGTTGCCGTCTGGGCAATCGTGACCGTCCGGGGCTCCGGGGAGGCGCTGCCCCGGCGCAGGAAGGGCTTCGGCTTCGTCTCATTCGCCGTCCTCATGCTGTTCGTGGTGGTCGCCCTCCTGCTCGTGCGCAAGCTCGACAGCGACGGCATCAGCGGCGGGCAGCCTGCGGTGAGCGTGCCGTCGCTGCCGGGCGCGCTCGCCCTGACGAGCCCCAGCGAGCAGCCCTACGACCCGACGTTCCGCTGGCTGCCCGTGCTCGTGCTCGGGTCGCTTAGCGTGCTCACGGCTGCCTTCTTCACGGCCCGGACGCGCCTGCGCCGCAATCTCGCGGCCGAAGGAGGGGACGAGGCCTTCGTCGAGGCGCTCACGAGCCTCCTCGACGACACGCTCGACGACCTCCGCGCCGAGCCCGATCCGCGGCGTGCAGTCATCGCCGCCTACGCGCGCATGGAGCGGGCCCTCGGCGCGTACGGCCTCGGGCGCCGCCGCTCGGAGGCGCCGCTCGAGTACCTCGACCGCATCGCGCCCGACCTCCTCGAGCGCCGGCCGTCCGCCCGCCGGCTCGTCTTCGAGCTGACGCACCTGTACGAGCGGGCGAAATTCAGCCCGCACCGAATCGATGCGGAGATGAAGGAGGAGGCGATCGCCACGCTCGGCGCCCTTCGCAACGATCTCACCGAGGAGAGCGCGTGAGGGCGGGCACGGGGCGCACGCTCGTCGGCTTCGCGCTCCTCGTCGCCGCGCTCCTCGCCGTCGTGGCACTCGCCAGCCGGGGTCACCTCGGGCCCGACGCCACCCGCGGCGGCGGCGTGCGGGCATCCGCGCCGGAGGGCGTCTTCACCTACCTCTACGCGGTCTTCCTCGTCGCCGGCATCGTGGCGTTGCCGATCTTCTTCTCGATCTACACGAGCGAGGTGCCGTATTCGCGCAAGCGGCGGCGGCGTGCGCGCCTGCTGCCCTTCGCCCTCCTCGCCGCCGTAGCGGTCGCCCTCCTGGTCGCGGCTCGCTACGGCGACGCCCTCGAGGAGGCGCTCGGCCGGCTCGAGCTCTGGCGGGCGGGCGGAGGGGACGGCGCGGACGCCGCGCGGGCCCCGAGGCCGCCCGGAGTCGAGTGGGTGCCGCTCGCGGTCGTCTCGTCCGTCGTCGCCGTCGGGGGTGGCCTCCTCGGCTGGCGCACGCTCGCCCGGCGCCGCCGCTCTGCACCGGGGGAGCTCGCCGAGCAGCTCTCGCTCGTCCTCGACGCCACCCTCGACGACCTGCGCCACGAGCCCGACGCGCGACGGGCGATCATCGTCGCCTACGCGCGGCTGGAGGAGACGCTGTGCGCCTGCGGCGTGGAGCGCCACCGGCACGAGGCCCCGCTCGAGTACCTCGGCCGCGTGCTCGCGGAGCTGCACGTGACGCCGGGTCCCGTCGCCTCGCTGACCCACCTCTTCGAGCGGGCGAAGTTCAGCCACCACGCGATCGACGGGGCGATGAAGGCCGAGGCGATCGAGGCGCTCGAGCACGTGCGCAGGGAGTTGCGAGGGGCCCGTCCGAAAAGTGGCCACGGTGGATGACAGGCGACACGTGGTGCGAGGCCGAGGCAAGGACGCAGGGCTCCGTCGATATGGGGTATATCGACGAGCCCGAGGACGTCGCATCGCGCCGCGTGGCGTCTGTCAGGCGCCCTGGTTCAGTTTTCGGACGGGCCCCTAGTGGAGCTGAGTCGCATCGCGCGTCTGCTCGGGGGTCTGGCCGCGGCGGTGGGGATCCTCTGCGCAGCGCTCCTGACGCTCACCTCCGCGCCGCGGGAGACCGTCGTCGACGGCTACGTGCTCTTCGTAGGCGGGCTGCTCCTCGCCGGGCTCGTGGCGGCGACCCGCGCGGCGGGCGGCTCGGGCGGCGGGTCGCTGTTCGAGCGCGCGCTGCGCCCGCCGCGTCCCACGCGCGGACGCCTGCGCGCGCTTGCCCGCCTCGAGCGCGAGGTCGCGCTCGGAACCGCGAGCGCGTTCGACGCGCACGTACGCGTGCGGCCCCACCTACGCCAGGTCGCGGCTCACCGGCTGGCGAGCCGCCGGGGGCTCGACCTCGATACGGGCGCCCCGGCGACCCGAGCCCTGCTCGGCGAGGAGCTGTGGGAGCTCCTTCGCCCTGACCGCCCGCCGCCCGCCGATCGCTTCGGACCGGGTCTCCCGCTGGCGAGCCTCCGCAGCGCGCTCGACCGGCTTGAGAGGATCTAGCCGGTGGAACCGCCTCTCGAGATCGGCGTCGACGACGTCGCCGCGTACGGCGACCGCGTGCTCGACGAGATCGAGCGGGCCGTCGTGGGCAAGCGCGAGGCGCTCGGCCTGATCCTGCTCGGCCTCCTGGCGGACGGCCACGTCCTGATCGAGGACTACCCCGGTCTCGCCAAGACGCTCGCGGCGCGCTCGTTCGCACAGGCGGCCGGCATGCGCTTCTCGCGCGTCCAGTTCACGCCCGACCTGATGCCGGCCGACGTGACCGGCTCCTCGATCTTCAACCAGCGCACGGGCGAGTTCGAGTTCCGGCCGGGCCCCATCTTCACGAATCTCCTCCTCGCCGACGAGATCAACCGCGCCCCACCGAAGACCCAGGCGGCGCTGCTCGAGGCGATGCAGGAGCGCCAGGTCACGATCGAGGGCACGACGCACGCGCTCGAGCGGCCGTTCATCGTGCTCGCGACGCAGAACCCGATCGAGTTCGAAGGGACGTATCCCCTGCCCGAGGCGCAGCTCGACCGCTTCCTGCTGCGGATCGGCATCGGCTACCCGTCCCGCGAGGACGAGTGGCGCGTGCTCGCGGCGCGGGCGGAGCGAGGTGCCGATGAGGTCGAGCTGGAGCAGGTAATCGACCGCGCGTCCCTGCTCGGCCTGCAGCGGGCGCTCGAGGACGTCCACGTCTCGGAGAGCATCGGGCGCTACATGGTCGATCTCGTCGGGGCGACGCGCGAGAGCTCGCGCGTGCAGGTCGGCGCGAGCCCCCGTGGCACGCTCGCCCTGCTCAAGCTCGCCCGCGGCCGCGCCGCGCTCGCCGGCCGCGACTTCGTCACCCCGGAGGACGTGAAGGCGGTCGCCGTGCCGGCGCTTGCCCACCGGCTCAGCCTGCGCCCCGAGCTGTGGGTGCAGCGGATCGGCGGCGAGGACATCGTCCGCGAGGCGCTAGCGAGCGTGCCGACACCGCCCGCCGAGGACGTGCAGGCGCCGGCCGCCACCGTTTGACGCGGCGCGCCTCCCCGCGACTCGGCGCCTACGCCGGCCTCGCCGGCCTGGGGCTCCTGGCGGCACTCGTGCTCGGGCTGCCCGAGCTCGTCGTCCTCGTCTCGCCCTTCGCGCTCCTGCTCGCGGTCGGCGTCGCGCTCGGACGGGCACCGCGGGTGCGGGTGCAGGCGAGACTGGGGCGCGAACGTGCGCTCGAGGGCGAGGAGGTGCCGTTGGAGCTCGGGCTGACTGCCGAGACGGCGGTCGAGCACCTCGAGGTACTGCTCGCCCTGCCTGCGGGACTCGAGCTGCCCGCGGAGGAGAACCCCGTCGGCCTCACCTTGCGCGCGGGCGAGGAGCGCACGCTCGAGCTCGGGCTGCGCTGCGCGCGCTGGGGCGCGTACTCCCCCGGTGAGATCGTGCTGCGCGCCCGTGACCGCCTCGGCCTCTTCATGTGGGAGGAGGTGGTCGACCGTCGCGAGCCTCTGCGCGTCTACCCGAGACCCGAGCGTCTCCTCTCGCTGCTGAAGCCGCTCGAGACGCAGGCGTCGTCGGGCAACCAGGTATCGCGCGAGAAGGGCGACGGCATCGAGTTCGCCGACATGCGAGGTTTCGCCGCCGGCGACCGCATGCGCCGCATCAACTGGCGAGCGAGTGCCCGGCGCGGCGAGCTCGTCGTCAACGAGTTCCACCCCGAGCGCAACACCGACGTCATCCTCTTCCTCGACAGCTTCTCGGAGCTGCGCGGTCCCGGAGAGGGCACGCTCGATCTGACGGTGCGGGCGGCGGCGGCGCTCGCCGAGCGCTACCTCGCGCGCAAGGATCGCGTCGGAATCGTCGGCTTCGGCGGGATCCTCCGCTGGCTCCTGCCCGCTAGCGGCCTCGTGCAGCTCTACCGCATCGTCGACTCGCTGCTCGACACCGAGGTCGTCCTCAACTACGCCTGGAAGGACATCGACGTCATCCCGCGGCGGACCCTGCCGCCGAAGGCGCTCGTGGTCGGGCTGACGCCCCTGCTCGACGAGCGGGCGGTGCGGGCATTGCTCGACCTGCGTGCCCGCGGCTTCGACCTCGCCGTGATCGAGATCTCGCCCGCGCCGTTCGTGCCGGCCGCTCCCGGCGAGGCGGAGGAACTGGCGCACCGGCTCTGGCTCCTCGAGCGGGCCGCGCTGCGCTACCGCTTCGAGGCGGCGGGAGTGCCCGTCGCCGAGTGGCGGGACGGCACGTCGCTCGCCGGGCCCCTGGAGGAGGTGTCGGCATACCGGCGTCACGCCCGCGTCTCGCGCGGCTAGCTACCGGGGCGAGCGCGAGTGCGCTCGCGCTCGGTCTTGCCGTCTACCCTGCCGCGGCGAGCGAGCGCTACGCGGAGGCGCTTGCGGGGGCCGGCGGGCTCGCCGTCGCGCTCCTCGCCCTCTCGCTCCTCGTGGGCTGGACGAGCGGCATCGCGCCCGCCCTCGCGCTCCTCGCCGGGGAGTACGCAGTCTCGCTGGCGCTGCGCGACCTCGGCACGGTCGACACGGCTGCGCCGCTCGTCGGCGCCGGCCTGCTGGTGCTCGCCGAGCTCGCCTACTGGTCGGTCGAGCTGGGCGGGCCGGGACGCGAGGAGACCGGCCTGCTCGTTCGGCGCCTGGCGGCACTCACGATGCTCGCGTGCCTCTCGGTCGGACTCGGCGCGCTCGTCGTCGTCGTAACGGCGCTGCCGCTCGGAGGCGGCCTGCTGTGGGACGCGATCGGGGTCGTCGCGGCTGCCGGCGTGCTTGCCGTGGTGGCGTCGCTTGCCCGGCGTGAGAGCGGGGTCTGACTACGCGTCGAGTGAGGCGACAGCGTCGGCGAGGGACGCGCCCGAGTCCGGCGCCGGCAGCGCCTGTGCGGCAGCGACGAGGTCGGGCCTCGAGCTCCGATAGAAGCGCGTGACACCCCTGCCGGGGACGCGCCAGAGGAAGTGCGCCACGAGCAGGAGCTCCGGCAGGCGACCGGGAGCGCCGCCCAGCGGCCCTTCGATCCTCAGCGGGTGCGCCTCGTGATCGTGGCTCGCGACGAGCTTCCCGACCGCGCCGCCGTACGGATCCCGCGCCGCGTAGCGCAGGCTGCCGACGCGCACGGAGATCGCCGCCGACAGGCACATGTGGCACGGCTCGAGGGCGGTGTAGAGGGTGTAGCCCTCGTACGTTCGCTCAGATGTCAGCGCGGCGAGGGCGTTCAGCTCGGCATGCGCGAGCCGCGTGCGGCCGAGTTGTCCGTCGCGAGCGTCGTCGAAGATGCGGTTGCGGCCGGCGCTGACGACATCCCCCGCCTCGTCCACGACGACGGCACCGACCGGGATCGTTCCGGCGAGGTAGGCCCCCCACATGAGCGAGAACACCTCCGGCCACGGAGCAGGGAGATGCTCCAACGCGGCTATGAGCGCACGACCTTCACCACTTCGTCGCGCACGACGGTCGGCCGGTAGCCCAGCCGCTCGTTGACGGCGAGCATCGGCGCGTTGTCGGCGTCGTTCGCGGTCAGCAGGCAGGTCACGCCGTGGTCGCGCGCCCAACGGATCGCCGCGAGCTTGGCGAGACGGGCGAGGCCGCGGCCCCGCAGCTCGGGCAGCGTCCCGGTCATCTCGTGCTCGGCCACGCCGTGCTCGCGGTCGACGAGCAGCCAGGCAAAGGAGACCGGCCGCTCACCGGCGAGCACGGTGATGCTGCCGTCCGGGTCGAGCAGCGGGTTTCCGAGCGTCTCCGGCGCCCACTCCTCGAAGGCGAGCGGCGAGCGTGGGTCGTCGGACGGGATGTCGTCCTCGGTCGCCTCGTAGAGCGCGTGCAGGTCGTGCCGGCGGTCGAGCAGCTCCCGCAGGGGCACGAGGCGGTAGCCCTCGGCCAGCCGGGCGGCCTCGAGCGAAGGGAGCTCGGAGAGATCGGCCGCGCGCGGATCGAGCGTCCAGAAGCGCTCGCTGCGGGTTCGCCCGTAGCCGTGACGCTCGGCGAACCGACGCCCCGCAGGGTCAGGGCCGACCGAGGAGCGCAGCCGGTGCGCTCCGTGCCGGACGAGGTGCTCCTCGGCGAGCCCGAGCAGCATGCCGCCGAGGCCGCGCCCGCGCCGCTCCTCGGCCACCCAGACCCGCACGATGCCGATGCCCGAGTCGGCGGCGCGCCAGCGCAACCGTCCCTCGGCGAGGCCGACGACCTTCTCGCCCTCGGCGGCCACCCAGGTCTCGGCGTGGGCGCGGGCCGGCAGGCTCGCGCATAGGTGCAGCAGGAGCTCGGCGGTCATGACGACCTCCGGGCTGATCCGGCGGTGGAGATCCGCCGCGCCGGCCGCGTCGCGCGGCTGAGAGCGGCGGATCTCCACGTCCCCGATCATTGCGTCAGTCGATGCGGACGACCTCGCCGCCGCCGGGGAGGATGCCGCGGTTCGAGACGTAGATGCGGCCGTCGTCCGCGACCGCGACCGAGCTCGGGAAGAGCAGGCCCTCGTCGGCCACGATCGTCCTCTCCCCGTCCGGTGCCACGCGCAGCAGGCGTCCCGGTGGGTTCAGCCCGAAGATGCCGGAGGCGATGTCGAGCACGTAGAGGCTCCCGTCCGGGCCGAAGGCGATGTCGATGATCGTCTTAAAGCCGCCGGCGAACACCTCGGGGCCGCGCCCGGGCACGACGCGGTAGACGTTGGCGAGGCCGGCCACGTATGGCGCACCGGTGAGCTCGCCGACGTAGAGGGCGCCGTCCGGCCCACGCACGACCGAGGTCGGCACCGAGTCGGTCGGCCGCCCCGACGAGCGAGAGGGGAAGACCGCCAGCGTCGTGATCTCCCCGTCGGCCCCGACGAGGAGCAGCGTGTTGCCGCCCGCGTCCGTGACTATGCGCCCGCCCGGCCCGGCGAGGATGCCGTAGGGGTTGGTGTCGGGCGGGGCGCCGTCGGGGTTCGCCGACGCCTCGTAGGCGCCCAGGTCGGCCACCGAGCGCCAGCTGCCGTTCGGCCTGACGCGCACGACCTGCGCGAGATCCTCGCCCGCCTCGCCGAAGCCCGCGCGCAGGGCGGGGTTGCCGCCCAGTCCGACGGTCACGAAAGCCCGGCGTCCCTGCAGCGCCACGTCGTGGGGACCCGTGGCCGCCACGCCGCCGGGGCCGGCGATGGACGGCAGGCCGGTTGCGATCCGCTCCTGCTGCCCATCCAGCAGGCGGGAGAGCGCGCCGGTCGGGCCGTAGCACGCCGGCCCCTCGCCGAGCCCTTCGACGCACGGCCCGTCGCCGCCGCGCCCGGCCTCGGCGACGTAGAGCCCGCCATCCGGCCCGAAGGCGAGGCCGCGCGGGTTGTCGAGCCCGCGCATGACGGGGGTGAGCGTTGCCGCCGACGCGGCTCCGGCCGCGATCGAGAGAGCGAGGGCCAGGGCGGCCACGAGCGCTGCCGCCGGCCGATGCTGCTTGATCATGAGGTCCCTCCTACGAGTGTGGTTCAGGAGCGAGACCCCGACCGCCCCCCGACGGTGCCGAACCTAACATGGTGCGTGGAGGAAGGCTGGTGAAGGCGTCGACGGGATGCCGCGTAGGATCGCGCGGTGCCGATCGACCACGTCAACCTGCCGGTCGGCGATCTCGGCGCGAGCCGCGCGTTCTACACGGCTGCGCTGGCTCCTTTTGGGTACACGCTCGTGTACGACTCGGAAGCCTCGCTCGGCTTTGGCCGCGGCGACGGCGGCGAGGACGACGAGCCGTTCGCGCTCCGCGGTGGCGACCCGCCCGAGCGTCGGCAGCCATGTCGCCTTCACCGCGTCAAGTCCAGATCAGGTGAACGAGTTCCACACCGCCGCGCTGGCGGCCGGGGGCCGCGACAACGGCGCGCCCGGAGAGCGCCCGTACGGCGGCTACTACTACGCAGCGTTCGTACTCGATCCGGACGGTCATAACATCGAGGCCGTCTACCACGAGCGGTCCGCGTAGCGCCGAGCGCCCGCCGAGGCTGGTGGGGCGCGAACGTCGCCGTCACCGGCCCGCAAACGTGTACCGGGATCTCGTATCCGCCCTTCTCCGCCTGATGGTGGCGTCGGGCCGGGGAAGCTCGCGGTCAGAGTTGCCAACGATCTCGCAGCTCTTGAGCATCTAGCGCGTACTCGTGGGACCCGGAGCATGGGCGCGAAGAGCCTCTCCGTAGCAAGGCCCCGCCGGGCTTGAGCGGAGCTTGAGGGGGGCCTGAGGGGGCGGATTCGGGGTGCTTCTTGACCACTACCAAGGAGGCACCATGACCCGTCAGCTCTCACTTCTCGTCCGGCGCGCTCTCGCTCTCGCAGCCGTACTCGCTTCGCTCTTCGCCGCAGGCCTGGCCTCGGACGCACAGGCGCTCACGCCCGAGCGAACCTCGGTCACGCAGACCGTCAACATCGTCTACTGGGACCTCGTGCGCTTCTGGATCCCCTCCACCAATCCCGGCGTCCGCTACTACAACTACTACTCCAACAGGGTGCTCATCGACTACCAGACCCCCTGCGGCCCAACCGGGGAATCCCACGGCGGAGAAGGCTTCTACTGCAGCGACGGCTCCACGATCCACCTCGACTACAACCAGCAAGTCGGAAACATGCGCAGCTACCGCGACGGCTCCGTCGCCTTCTGGCTCGCCCACGAATTCGCCCACCACATCGAGTTCCTACTCGGCATCAACTGGACAACATCCAAGCCCTACCACGAGCTGCTCGCCGACTGCTTCGCCGGCATGTACTTCCGCCACGGCATCTACACCAGCAAAAAGCTCAACTCCAACGACTACCTCGAAGCCCGCAACCAGATCTGGGCCCTCGGCGCCGGCGACACCGACCACGGCACAAATAGCCAACGGCTACGAGCCTTCGACTTCGGCTTCCAGCAGGTCAACCGCAACAACTGCATCCAAGGAGCCGGAACCAGCTACTAGGAGACAACCCTCAGCCACCACCCCGCCCGTGAGGCCCGGCACGAACCGGGCCTCGTGCTTGCCGGCCTGGCAGGGGCGCATACGATCCTCGCCGACGAGGTGATCGAGACACTCGACGACGCTGCGGCAAAGGTGATCACGGGTCATGGCTGAGCCGGCAACCGCCTGTCCGAAGTGCAGCGCGCCGACTTCCGCTGGGGTGCGCTTCTGCGGCTCGTGCGGCGCGGCCCTTCAGTCGCCGACCGCCTCGGAGGCGGCGGACGAGCTCCGGCCGGTCACCGCCCTCTTCGCCGACGTGGTGGGCTCAACAGCCCTCGGCGAGCATCTCGCGCCCGACGAGGTGAAGACCCTCATGGGTGAGTGCGTGAGCCGGCTGAGCCGTGCGGTGGAGGAGTACGGCGGCATGGTGCAGGCGTACCTGGGGGATGGCATCTGCGCCTACTTCGGCGTGCCGGCCGCGCACGAGGACGACCCCGAGCGCGCCGCCCGTGCGGCCCTCCGGATCCTCGAGGTCGTCAGGGAGTACTGGTTCGAGCTCGAAGCCGCCTGGGGGTTGAGCGAGTTCAACGTCCGGATCGGGATCAACAGTGGACAGACTGCGGTCGGCCTCGTCGGGTCCGGGGATCGCCAGCCGGTTGCACTCGGGGACACGACGAATGTCGCCGCGCGGCTCCAGGGATCGGCAGCACCGGGGACGATCTGCGTGGGCGAGGCAACAGCAAGGGCGCTCGAGCATCGCTTCGAGCTCGAGCCGCTGGGTGGGATCCCGCTCCGGGGCCGTGACGAGCCGGTGCAGGCCTGGCGTCTTGTCCGGGCACGCGTGCGAGCGTCTCCTTCGCCTGCCTTCCCGCTCGTCGGCCGCGATGCCGAGCTCGAGCGCTTGCGGGCGGAGGTCGAGGGGCTGACCCAGGCGGGTCGAGGCCGCGTGCTCTTTCTGCGCGGAGAGGCCGGGATGGGCAAGACGCGACTGCTCCAGGAAGTGCGAGCCATCGCGGGCGAGGACGTCGTGTGGCTCCAGGGCGACTGCCTTTCGTACGGCGGGCTCGTCCTGTGGCCCTTCATCGACATGCTTCGAAGCTGGCTCGGGGTCGGCCCGGACGATCCCGAAGTGCTCGTCCGCACGAAAACGCGGGCGCGGCTCGGTGCCCTCCTCGGGGCTCGTTCGTCGGAAGCCCTGCCGGCACTGCTACGGCTCCTGAAAGCGCGGCTCGAGCCTGACGAGGATCGAGAACTGCCGGCGCCGGCCGATCTGGCCGCGGCGATTCGAGCGGCGTACCGCACCTGGATCGCCGCGCTCGCCGAGCACGGCCCGGTCATCGTCGCGATCGAGGACCTCCATTGGGCGGACCCGTCGGCGCGCGCCGTCGCGGAGGAGCTGCTCTCGCTGACCGACGGCGCGCCGCTCCTCCTTGCCTTCACCCTTCGACCGGGGCAGTCCGAAGGAGCACGCCTTCGACTCCACGCGCTGGCCGAGTTTGCGCACCGGACGATCGACGTCGTGCTCGAGCCGCTGTCGGAAGATGCCGCGCGAAGGCTGCTGCACCTGTCTCTGCCCGGGCTGGTAGAGGAGGCGGCCATGAGCGAGGTTCTCTCTCGCGCCGAGGGCAACCCGCTCTTCCTCCACGAGCTGCTCCGGTCGCTGGTTCAGGGCGGCGGACTCCGTCGCGGACGATCGTGGACGCTCACGGCGCGCGCGGCCGGGTACCTGCCCCAGGCGCTCGAGAACCTGCTCGTCGCTCGCATCGACCTGCTGCCCGATGGCGCCCGCCGCCTGGCGCAGATCGCGGCGGTCATCGGCCGGAGCTTTCCCGTGCGTGTGCTCGCGCGCCTCGCACCGGACGGATTCGAGGCGGATCTCGCCGTCCTCCTGCGCGAGGAGGTGATCCAGGAGCTGAGGCGCCTCCCCGAGCGCTCGTACGTCTTCAAGCACGCGCTCCTTCAGGAGGCGTCGCTCTCGACGCTCACCCCCGCGCGGCACCGGTCGCTGCACGCCCGGGTGGCAGCCACGTTCGAGGAGCTCTTCGAGCCGTCGCTCGACGAGCACCTCGAGCTCCTTGCCCACCTCTACGTCGAGAGCGGCGAGCTGCAGAAGGCGCTCGCGTACCTCCAGCAGAGCGCCGACAAGGCGGAGGGCCTCGACGCCCAGGAGGAAGGGGCGGAGCTGCGGCGCCGCGCGGCGAAGGTGGCTGCCCGGCTGGGCGACGGCTCCGCGCCTGCTTGATTCGCTCCTGAGCCACTCTTGATCGCCGCCGAGCACCCTGCGCTCACTCGAGTTGCACAGGGCAACTCACAGAGCAAAGGAGCCTCACATGAACCTCAACGGAATCAAGAACAAGGTCGCCGTCGCGACCGTCGCACTCGCCGCGATCGCAGCCGGCAGCATCATCGCCCCCGCCTCCGCCTCCGCCCAAAGCGACTGGTACTGGTCAAACGACGTCGCCAAGCACCGCCTCAAGAACCTCGACCTCAGCTGGGACAACGACACCTTCGACGACGTCATCAACGCCAGCTGCAAAGGCAAAGGCACCATGATCTGGAACGACAGCGGCACGCTCCGCCTCTACAAGCACTTCGTCTGCGCAGTACTCACCGACGAAGGCGACCTCTACAAGATCCGCCTCCACGTCAAGAGCAAGCTCACCTACACAGCCGAATACCTCGGCAAGTAGCACCCCAACACCCCCTCCCACGCAAACGACGCCACCCACCGGGTGGCGTCGCTCTGCGGGTGGCCTCAGTCCTGCCCCGCCGCCCGACCTGCTCCCGCACCGCGCAGCGACCAGGTGAAGCGCGTCAATCCCTCGTCCGGCGTCAGGCCGCCCGGCCGCGGCCCGCGGCGAACGAGGACGACCGGCGCCCGCGTACCACGGCAGATCGCTCCGCGCACCTCGCCAATTCCCTCCTCGTGCCAGCGCTCGGAGAGGCCGAGCACGAGGAGTGAGCACGCGTCCGCCGCCTCGATCACGCCCTTCTCCCCGGGCGGGGCGAGCAGCGGCTCGGTGGAGACGTGCGCGAGCTGCTGCACCGCGAGCGCGGCGCTGGCCAGGAGCCTGCTCGCGTCACGCCTCCCCGCCTCCTCGCTGACGGCCGTGCCGAGCAACGTGAGCGCCTCGCCGTGCGCGCTCGCCAGCCAGGCACCGAGCTCGAGCGCACCCCAGTCGTGCTCGCCGGCGCCGAACGGCACGAGCACCGGCCCCTGGCGCTCGACGCGCCGGTCGTTCGCGAGCACGGCGACGTCGCAGGGCGCATCCTCGAGGATGCGGCGGAGCTCGTCTGAGACCTCCGCTTCGCCTGCAAGGAGCAGGAGGTCGACGTGCTGCTGGGCAGCGAGCCGGAGGACGTCGCCGGCCCAGTCGCCGCTCGTGAAGGCGGCCGCCCGAGCGCCCACTTCATGCTCGCGCAGGGCGGCGCGCCGATCCTCCAGCTCGGCTGCCGCGAGCGGCAGGTCTGCGGCGGCCTCCTCGGGCACGAGGCGGGCCAGGATGAGCTCGTGCGGGCTCGCCGACCTGGCGAGCGGCTCAGAGAGCGCGAGCAGAAGGTCGAGCTCGCTCTCGTCGCGGGGGACGAGCAGGATCGAGCGCGCGGGCGCCGGTGCCGCGGCCGCGGCCTGGCGCGGCGCTGCCGGGGGCGTCCACGCCAGCGCCTCGTCCTGCCGCAGGATCGCCTGCTCGAGCTGCTGCAGCGCCACGCTCGGGTCGATTCCGAGCCCCTCGACAAGCGCCTCGCGCGTTTGCTGGTAGACCTCGAGCGCTTCAGCCTGGCGCCCCGAGCGGTACAGGGCGAGCATGAGCTGCTCCCGCGGCCGCTCCCGCAGCGGGTGCTCCCTGCCGAGCGTCATCAGCTCCGCGATCACCGAGGCATGGAGCCCGAGCGAGAGCTCCGCCTGGATCCGCTCCTCGAGCGCTCCAAGCCGGAGTTCTTCGAGGCGGGCGATCGCCGTCTGGGCGAAGGGCTCGAACGCGAAGTCGGCGAGCGGGGAGCCGCGCCACAGATCGAGGGCTGCACGAAGCTCGCGCACGGCGGTCTCTGCGTCTCCCTCCGCGAGCGCTTGCTTGCCGCGCTCCACTCGGCCCTCGAAGCGGTGCAGGTCGAGCTCGTCCCTCTCGACGCTGATCACGTAGCCCGGACGGCGTGTGACGAGGACGGTTTCCCTGCGGCCGTCCCCCCGCCCGGGGGCGAGCACCTTACGGAGCTGCGAGACGTAGACCTGAACGGTGTGCGCCGCCGTCGCCGGTGCCTGCACTCCCCAAAGCTCGTCGATGATGCGGTCGACCGAGACGATCTCGTTGGCCCGGAGCAGGAGGACGGCGAGAAGGGCGCGCTGCTTGGCGGCGCCGAGATCGAGCTCCCGGCGACCGTCGACGATCTCGAGTGGCCCAAGGATCCGGAAGTCCATGCTGCCCTGCCCGCGACCGTACCACGACGATCGATCGGAAAAGCTCGATCAACCGTCTAGCCGAGCGGCCTCTCCGCCAGGTGCGTAACCCGCTGCGCGGGTGGCGGAAGGGACACCTCCTGAGGCACGGTTCGCCGGCGCAACCGCGTAATTTCCGCCCCCGCCGCAGGCGGGCATGCTTTACCGCCGGAGAAGCAGCCCGACAGAGAGGCGTAATGGCTGGTTGATCAGGTTCTCCGATCAAGCGTCGAGCGCGTCGAGCTCCGCCGCGACAGCTGCAAGCGAGGCCTTGTTTCCCTTGCGCTCGTAGCGGTCGGCCGCGCCGCGCAGCGCGGCTGCGGCGGCCTCCGCCTCGCCGCGCACGCGCAGCACGTCGCCGAGCGCCCGCAGCGCGTCCCCCTGGAGGTTCAGATGGTCTGTCGTCTCGGCGAGCGCCACGGCCTCGTGCGCCAACGCGACGGCCGCCGCCCATTGGCCGCCGCGGGCGAGCAGCTTGGCCCGCGTCGCCCGCCAGCCGGCATTCGAGGCCACGTCGTCGGCAGACGAGGCGCCCTCGCTCACCTTCGTGGCATGGAGCGCCTCCTCGAGACGGTTCTGGAGCAGGAGCGCCTCGGCGAGGAAGGCGACGAGGGACGAGAGGATGCCCGTCTCCCCCATCGCCTCGAGCTGCTCACAGCCGCTGCGCAGCTCGAGCTCGGCGGCATAGGGATCGCCGAGCAGCAGCTCCACCGAGCCGGACAGGAGTCGGTGGGCGGCGAGGCCGGAGGTGTGCCCGAGCTCCTCGAAGATAGAGCGGCCGCGCGCGTACAGCGCGCGCGCCTCCTCGGAGCGCCCCTCCATCGCCGTGAAGCCGGCCAGGTAGCAGAGCACGTTCGCCTCGACGATGCGGTGTCCCTGCGCCCGCGCCAGGATCTCCTCGACCCGTCGCAGGCCCTCGGAGGCCGGGGTCGGCCCCCAGAAGATGGCGTTGGCGAGGTAGGTGAAGATCTGCGTCACCTGGCCCTGCTCACCCGCGCGCTCGGCATGGGGCAGGGCGCGCTCGAGCGCCTCCTTGGCGTCGTCCCAGCGGCAGCGGGTGAGGTGCACCTCCGCCAGGGCGTGCCAGGACCTCGCGAAGCCGAGCTCGTCGGCCGTTCGCTCGAAAGTCTCGAACGCACGCATGGCCACCTCCTGCAGCTCGTCGGTCGGGCACTCCGGATCGGTGTCCGTCTGCAGTACGAGCCGGTGCAGCTCGGCATGCGCCCGGATGCGCTCGTCACCCTGCGCCTCGGCGTCCGCGACGACCTCGTCGAGCAGCTCACGGGCCCGCGTCAGCTGCCCGGTGCCGCGCAGTGCCTCGAAGAGCCTCAGCATCAGCTCGAGGCGCTCGGGCTCCTCGGCAGCGAGCAGCGACACCGCCCGCCCGAGCAGGTTGGCGGCCGCCGCGACGTCCCCGCGCGCGAGCGCCCGGCGACCCGCGGCGCCGAGTCGGGCGCCGGCGTGCGCGGCGAGCGTCAAGGAGGCCTCGTCGCCGAGCCCGAGCTGCATCCGCAGCCGGTACGCCTGCTCGAGGTGATAGCCGACGATCTCGTCGTACTCACCCGGCCGCTCGGCGGTCTTGGGCTCGAGCCAGTCGACGAAGCGCTCGTGCAGACCGAAGCGCGCCCGCTTGGGCAGCGACTCGTAGGCCACGTCCCGAATCAGCAGGTGCCGGAAGCGGAATGCTTGCTCGCCGGCAAGCTGAGGGCGGTCGTGGCGAATCAGCTCCTTGCGGGCGAGCGTGCCGAGCACCCGGGTCGTCGGCGCGAGTGGCCGGGCGGTCATCTCGGCCACGGCTCCCAGGTGGAAGACCTTGCCCTCGACCGAGGCGCACTCGGCTGCGCTGCGCTCCTCGCTCGCCAGGCGGTCGAGCCGTGCGGCGAGGAGGGCCTGGATCGACGGGGGAATCGCGACCTGCGTCAGGTCGGCGGTCGCCCGCCAGCCTCCATCGCCGCGACTGAGCAGACCGTCGTCGATCAGCATGGCGATCATCTCCTCGACGAAGAGCGGGTTCCCCTCCGCCGCCTCGGCGATCCGCTCGCGTACACGAGGCGCGAACGGCGCTCCCCCGAGCAGGTTGGCGACAAGCTCTCCGCACTCGCCGCCACTCAACGGCTCGAGCAGCACGGAGGTGGCGTTGAGCTTGCCGCCAGCCCAACCGGGACGCTTCTCGAGCAGCTCGGGGCGCGCCATGCAGAGGAGGAGGATCGGCACCTCGCGCGACCAGTCGGCCACGTGCTCGATCAGGTCGAGGAAGGCCGGCTCGCCCCAGTGGATGTCGTCGAAGACGACGACGAGCGGATGTCGCCGGGCCAGGGCCTCCAGCAGCTCCCGCACCGCCCAGAAGGTCTCCTCCTCCGTGCCGGCCGAGGTGTCGGCCAGGCCGATCGTCTCGGCTATGCGACCGGCGATCAGGCGCGTGTCCTCCCCCCCGCCGAGAACATCCGCAATCTTCGCCACCGCCGCTTCGGTCTCGTCGTCCTCCTCGATGTCCGCTGCCGCCCGCACGACCTCCTTGACGGGCCAGTACGTGATGCCACCGCCGTAAGAGAGGCAGCTCCCGCGCACGACCGTCGCCGAGTCACCCACGCCGGCAAGGAAGTCGGCGACGAGGCGTGACTTGCCGACGCCCGCTGTGCCGAGCATGGTGAAGAGCTGGCAGGCCCTGTCGCTTGTCGCGCGCTCGAAGGCGTCCTCGAGCAGTCGGCGCTCGCGCCTGCGCCCGACGATCGGCGAGTCGAGCCCGTGCCCCGCGGAGGCGGCGAAACCCAGCAGGCGGAACCCGCCGGGCTCGGCGGGCTCGACCGAGACGGCGTCCTTGACGAGGCGGTAGGTGTCCTCGGAGATGGTGATCTCGCCGGCCTGCGCGGAGGTGTCGAGCCCCGCGAAGACGTCTGCGGCGTCGCCGAGGTCGGGTGGCTGCTCGGGATCGTCGCTCGCGACCACCTCGCCGGTGCCGACAGCGATGCGGACACCGAGCGCCACGCCGGTCTCGCGCCCGATCGAGCCCTCGAGGGCGGCAAGGGCCTCGCGGGCGTCTACGGCCGCCCGCACGGCGCGCAGCGCATCGTCCTCGTGCAGTCGTGGGATGCCGAAGACAGCGAGCACGCTGCTGCCCCGCGGCCGCTCCGTACTGCCGCCGTGCCGCTCGACCGCTGCCTCGATCTCGGTGAAGAGCCGCGGCACGATGCCGCGCAAGAGCTCGGGATCGAGCCGACGCCCGTCCACCGAGCCGACATCGCAGAGGACGACCGTCACCCGCTTGCGCACCTCGCGCACGACCGGCGGTAGGGGCGGGGTGACGATCGCCGAGGGCGGCGCCGACGCCGCCGGCGGCT
>Ga0136617_10001860_pt1 | contig 18831 bp, 14 predicted proteins | sample AntDrymUQ3222106_2_FD_129672 | JGI IMG/M metagenome (GOLD analysis project Ga0136617, IMG submission 129672) | Polar desert sand microbial communities from Dry Valleys, Antarctica - metaG UQ322 (21.06) | ecosystem: Environmental > Terrestrial > Soil > Desert | place: Antarctica: Dry Valley... | reverse complement strand
GCACGTCTTCGAGCGTCGCCTGACCGACGATTAAACCGTTTTGCCTGACCGGACTTTCTACCAATTCCAATGCCATTCTGATAACCCCTTTTTAATTTTTATTGAAACACTATTTTACTATGTGCAACATTTTGTTTCAACTGTGAAACAACGGGAATAAAAAATATATTGTCGATAAAATTAAGCAGCAAGTTTCAATTGAACTTTTTCCGCCGGTTCAATTTCTTCAACCTTTTCTTGGCGAACTTGCATCGGTTTGACATTATCAACCAACGGATTGCTCAGTTTCCCGACAAGCCACCGACGATAAATTTCCGCTTCATCCAATTTGCCCGTCCAACGTGCGCGGTCGAGCATCGTCAGAGCCATTTCCAAAGTGTGGTGCTGTCCGGCACGGTCCTGGCTATTGGCAAAATAACGATAAGATTCTTCCAAATTTCCGACACTTCTTTGCGCCGTCAAAACATCACGAAAACCGAGTTTGCCGCGAAAATGTTTTGAATAGATATTCATCGGATAATTGGTTGATGTGTAAAGGTCAAAATAATTATCGATTAAACCTTCCTTGTGCAAAACCGAACCGACATAACTCGGCTTTGCGCCGGAAATCGCCGCAATCGCTTCAATCTCAGTCGTGCCTGAATTAAACAGCGACAAAATCATATCCTTCTTGCTTTGAATCGTTTCTTTTTCTCCCATCTCAAATAAAGTTTGTGTAGTTTCTGTTTTCATTTTTAACACTCCTTTTAGTACTGTATAAGATGTTTCATCTGTGAAACGAGTTGCTTTTTTATATGAAAAAAACAATTAAATTTGCCAGCATAAACCTTTACTTTATAGTAATTTACAAACTTTCCGTATTTATTTCATTTGAATTTGAAAGCGATAAATTATACCTTGAAACGAGAGTTGAAAATGGTGAAAAATATGATAGAAAAAAAACTGATTTTTGATATAAAGAAGGCGCGGGAGAGAATCGAGAACGGGAAACGAGCCAATTGGTGGCGAAGGAAAGGTCTAAAATCTAAAGGCTTCAAGTATTTCGATAAGGAAGGCAAGCAAATCAATAATGAAACGCATCTCGAAAGAATTAAATCTCTGGTGATTCCTCCGGCGTGGAAATCAGTGCGGATTTCGCCGTTTTCGAGCAGCAGGCTGCAAGTCATCGGCATTGATACGAGCGGGCGCATCCAATATCTCTATCATCAAAAATTTAGAGAAAAACAAGAAACTAAGAAATTTCAGAAAATCGAAAAATTCGGCGAGCATTTGCCGAATTTGAGAAAAATCACCAACGAACATATCGGACTCGAAGGTCTGCCGCGCGAAAAGGTTCTAGCTTTGATGACGCGGCTCATAAATTCACTTTATATCCGCATCGGCTCTGAAAAAAGCGTCAAACATTATCGCACTTTCGGTATTACAACCCTGCAAAACCGGCATCTTGAAATCGGGCGCGGCGGCAAACTCATCTTCAATTTCGTCGGAAAACATCACATCCAGCATCGCAAAGTTTTGGTGGACGAAGAATTGGCGATGATTATGAAGGATTTGAAAGCTATCGGCGGCGCACGAAAATTATTTAATTATGTGGACGAAAATGGCAAACCGCGCCCGATAAAACCGAAGGACATTAACGATTATTTGAAGGCTGTCACCGCGCCGGAATTTTCCGCAAAGGATTTTCGCACCTGGGGCGGAACGATTCTCGCGGCACTCGCGCTTGCCGACATCGGAAAGACTGAGGAAGAAAGCATTTTGAAGAAAAATATCTTGAAGGCGGTGAAAAAAGTTGCCGAGCAGCTTGGCAACACGCCGACGGTTTGCCGCAGTTCGTATATTCATCCGACGGTTTTAAAATCCTATGAATCGGGTATCACGCTTGAGGAATTCAGCGAGAAAAAAAGTCGTAAGGTCAAGCGTTTTCAAGCGGAATATGAGCCTGAGGAAATCGCTTTGATGAAACTCTTTAAAGTAAATGAGAGATGAGAATAAATGGGAAGTGAGAAGTGAGGAATAAGACAATTTATCTTCTCACTTCTCACTTCTCATCTATTTAACCACGCCGCGTTGGGAAGTTTCAATAAAATCAATTAGCAAATTAACTTCCGAACAGTCGCTGGTTTCTTGTTTAATTTTTTCGACGGCTTGCGTGGTGTTTAATTTTGCGCTGAGTAAAAGATGAAAAGCGTGGTGCAACTGTTCGATTGTTTCTTTGGCGTAGCCACGACGCTTCATTCCGAGACGGTTTAAGCCGTAGCACTTGGCGTGGTTTCCCTGGCTGATGGCAAACGGCAAAGCGTCTTTGACTATCACCGAATAGCCGCCGACAAAGGCTTCGAGTCCAATGCGGCAAAATTGGTGAATACCTGAATATGCGCCGATATTTGCGCGGTCGGCAATCGTTACGTGACCTGCGAGCGTTGCCGCGTTTGCCATAATGACTTTGTTTCCGATGCGGCAATCGTGCGCGATGTGCGCCTGCGCCATAAGGAGGCAATCGTCGCCGATTTGCGTGAGACCGCCGCCGCCCTGCGTTCCGCGGTGAACCGTAACGAATTCGCGGATGTGATTTCGTTTGCCGATTTCGGTTGCGGTTTCTTCGCCGTTGTATTTTAAATCCTGCGGTGCGAGTCCAATTGAAACAAAGGGGAAAATGCGCGTTTCATCACCGATAGTGGTTTTGCCATTAATAACAACGTGTGATTCGAGATGCACGTTGTCGCCTAAAACGACCGCATCGCCGATTGTGGAATACGCTCCGACATAACAATCTTTACCGATTCTGGCTTGCGGGCTGACAATTGCGGTTTCGTGAATGAAAGAAGACATAGAAGGCGTTTAGCGGTTTTCAGTATTATCAATTTCAGCTTCGACGGGATTTTCATTCACAACGACAGCTTCAGCATCGTCTTTAGCAAATGATTTTCTCAATATGAACCAAGTAAAAATAGCAGCAATTGGATATGATAAAAAAACTCCTAAAATCGCTCCGCCGACAATTGAGCCGATAAAACCATAAACGCCGTATTTACGGTTTTTCATTTTAAGCCCGTAAATCAATGGAAAAGTTCCAAATAAAAAACCTAGCAAGATGTTTATAAGCGTGGTGTAAAAAACTGCATCATTCAAAGATATTTTAAAAGGTTCCATATTATTTATTTTCCTCCGTTTTATGCTCTCCGATAATACACATAATTTCAGCTTCGGCGGTAATGTTGCCGTCAACTTTGGCTTCACCGCGCATCTTTAGCACGCGGCTTCCGATTCGGATTGCCGTAACTTCCAAGACGAGCGTGTCGCCCGGCACGACCGGACGGCGAAAACGCGCTTTTTCGATTCCGCTGAAAAAAGGGATTTTGTTGCGGCGGTCTTCAAATTCCCGAAGCGCGAGAATCGCGCCGCACTGAGCCATCGCTTCGATCTGCAAAACGCCCGGCATAACGGGCGCGTCGGGAAAATGTCCTTGAAAAAAATACTCGTTAAAAGTTACTTGCTTGATGCCGACGATTTTTTCACGCGGCACGATTTCGATAATTTTATCAACCATCAGAAACGGATAACGATGCGGCAGGATTTCCTGGATGGCGAGTGAATCAAGAACAATCATAAAAATCAGAATATAAAATACGGAGAAGCCAGAAACCGGAAGAATTTCTTCTACCGGCTGCTGACTGCTGACTGCTGACTGCTAATTGTTACGGCTTGGCGGCGGCTGTCGTTCCTGCGGGACGTGCGTTGTAGAAAGTAATAAATTCTTTCGTTACGTCATATTTATTATTGAAAGCCATTAGAATCTGTTGTTCTTCGAGCTTTGCTCCGTCAAAAATAACGGCAAAACCGTTTTTGACGGCAAACTCCTGCAATGCCTTCATAACGTCTTGATAAATCGGACCGACGACAACCTGACGACGACTGTCAAGACGCGCTTTGATATCTTCTTGTTTAAACTTAAAATCGCGTCCTAACTTTTCGTATTCGGTGGCTTTTGCCTGACCGCTGGTTTGAAGTTTGGTTTTATCAACCGCAGCCGGTGTATTCGGATTAGCAAGCTGATCCTGGATAGTTTTTATCTCACCCTGAAGAGCTTGAATTCTTCTCAACAAAGTTTCCAACTCGGTGGCGGACGGCTTAAATTCCGTTTCGATACTGTTGGAAGCAGTAACGAGTTTTGTGATTCCCGCTTTGCTGTCTTCAAATGCGAATGTATTGACTAAGCCGATTTTTCCTGTGTCCTGCGCCTGGGCAAATGCCGAAACTGCAAAGACGGCGGCGAAAATAAAATTGGCGACAATTAAACGAATTGTTTTCATTTTTTTGGTTACTCCTTAACTAATAAAAAGAAATTTATCAAATTTTTTGATTATTCCTTTGAACCTATTTTTATTAAATTTGTTGCTTACGATTTTCTTAGGCGATAACAAAGTAAGGGCTAAAGACCGATTACTTTAGAAAACCTTGCCGGTTGTTATCGTCACTTTTATATTGCGTTTTAGAATGTTCTACCGACCGTAAATCGGAAACCGCTTCTTTTTCCGGGTAGGAAAAGTCCCGGCACTTCTTCGGTAATTCCGATTTTTGCGTTCGGATTGTAGTAGTAAATCAGGCGAAACGGAACATTGACAACCGGAACCTGCACGCGCAACTCCAATCCGACACTCGAACGAATATCGCCGAACTTACTAAACGCACTTTCATCAATTCTTAATACCGTATTTGTTTGTGCTTCACCGCGCAGGAAAATCTGCTGAAGATTTTGCGGCGGACTTATCGGACAGCCCAAACCCGTTTGACAAAAATTGCGTCTGAATTCGTCAGTCGTCAGCAGGTTGTCATTAAACAGCAGCAGGCTACCGAATCTGCTTTCGATGTTAGGATTGTTCCGCAAGGCAAGTGCCGTTAAAGTTCCGGCTCCGACAAGCGTGTCATCCGCAAAAAAATTACTGTTGATAACTTGCGAGCCGGTTTTCTGTAAATTGAAAACCGAACCGACATCGGCGAATGCGGCTATAACTACCGGTCCGAACAACGGAACTCGATATTCAAAATTCCCCAAAACCTGCGTGTCGCCGCCGATGAACTGGAAGTTTCTGGAGATTTGTCCTGAGTTCGCGCCGGCAACGCCGGTAAAAGTTCCGAGTTGGCTCAAATCGTTTAAACCCGGAATCGGCACGGGGGTTCCATTAACATTACTCGCGGCAATAACATTGCGACTGGTAACAAAACCGTCAAACGGCGCAATCGGACCGATTGAGCGCGAATCGTAACCTCGAATATCCGACTCGCTTCCCAAAAAGAATCTTTCATAGCGCGGAATACCGGCGATAAAATTAAGGGAATTGGTATTTCTAACTTTGTCGGAAGTAGCAAAACTTCCGATTGTTCCGGCTAACACACGAAACGCGAACACTTCCGGACTGGTCGATTTTTTGCGCCTGACGGGAATAAATTGGCTGTATTCGACTCTCGGCTGATAAGTTCTGACATCGCCGCCCAAACCCGATAAGGCAAACGTCGCTGTAAACTGTTTGCCTTCAACCGTATCAATGCCGTTGTTGCGCGGGCGATAATCATAAACAAACGACGGTGTGATGCGGCTGGTGATAATACTCGGCTGCGAGAAAACGACCGGAACTCCCAAAGCAGTATCAGCTAATTGATTAACCCTCGGCTCGTCAATCGATGTCGCAGAAAATTGATAACTCACTCCGACGCGCGAAAATCTGGAAAACGGTCTTTTCGGCAAAAACTCGGAAAGCGGCGCGGTGGCAAAAACGGACGCGCCGTAAGTTTTTTGAGTAAAAAGATTGTCGATACTTGTCGTCAGCGCACCCTGCGGATTCAGTGCATCATTTATTATGCTCTGGTTTTGCGAAAGAAATGTTCCTTCACCGAAAAAGTTGTAACGGCTGGCGAAAAGCGAAAATCCTACCGAGATTGGTCGGTCGCGGAAATAGGGATTTTGATAGGTGAACTGGAGATTTTGCTGGCGATTTCCGAAACCGAAATTGAACGAAAGAATTTCACCGCGTCCCAAAAGATTGTTGGTCGAATACTCCAATCCGAAAAATGAACCGCCGATACCGGAAATGCCGCCGTTGAATTGAATCTGCTGTCTGCCTTTTTCACTGACTTTGATAATTAAATCAACATCGCCTTGTTCTTCGTCCGTGCGAATTTCAACGTCACGGTCTTTGTCGAGCGGGTCAAAATAGTTGGTTTGATTAAGTCTGCCGACCGATATTTCCACAAAGTTCTGATTATAAATATCGCCTTCATTTATCAAAACTTCGCGCCTCAACACTTTGTCGCGGGTAAAAGTGTTTCCGGTAAATTCCAATCGGCGCAGTCTAAACTGTTTTCCTTCGTCGATTACAATTGTTATATCAACAATTCCTTCCTTCGGATTGTTCGGATTATCCTTGAAATCAGGGTTGAATTCCGCGTCGGCAAGCACAAATCCCTGTGTGCCGTATGCCTTTTTCAAATTTTCATCGACACCTTCGATAACCCGTTTTCCATCGGCAATCTCACCCTTTTTCAAGCCGAGACCGGCTAAGATTTGTTCTTCCGAGAAGATAGAATTTCCTTCGACCTTCAATTCACCGACCCGAAAAACTCTTCCTTCGGTAACGGGAACGATGATTTTTAATGTATCGTCTTTAGAAGAAATAATCGGAAGCGGCAAAGTACCCAAAACCGGAATGCCCGTGCGTTTGTAACCCAATCCGACAACCTGCGGCTCGCCGATTCTCGCCTGGAAATAACCCTTCGAGAACATATAAGACAGAACATTTTTTCGCAAATCGTATTGCAGTTTTCTGAGGTCGAGAATGTCCTGTCCCTGAAAGCGCGAAATGAGTCCGGTTTCTTTGACGAGTTGAAGTTGACCGCGGAGTTCGCCGTCTTTGAAAATCTCGTTGCCTTCAAATTCTATATCAACGATGCGCGAACGATTGCCTTGTTCGACTTTGAAGATTACGGCAGTTGAAGTTGCCGAAACTTCCTCGCTATCAACAGTGACTTTTGCATTCGGATAACCTTTCGAAGCGAGCAGTTCACGGATAACGCGAATTCCTTTCTGGGAATTAACCGGATTAAAATACGCCTCTCTGGAAATACCGACGCGCTGCTCGCGGAAAGCCTTCAAAACGTCGGATTCGGGAACGGCTTTCAAGCCTTCAAACTGCAAATCACGAATAATCTGCAGCTCGACGACTTCAAAAATAACATTGACTCCGCCGCGCACACCTTCTTCGGTCAGAACTCTCGTTCTGACTTTATCGAAAAAGTTGAGCGACAAAAGATCCTGCAAATCACGTTCAAGCTGCGCCTGATTGTAAACATCGCCTACCTGCGTTTTTACATAATAAAGTAAGTCTTCGTCGCGCAGACGACGATTTCCTTGAATATCAACACTCTCGACTAATTGCTGTAGTTTGACCGCCTCGGTCTTCGGAGCGGGGTTGGCTTTATCGGCTGTTTCGGCTGTGAGGGGCAGAGCCAAAAACATAAAACTCAATAAAACAAGCCCGAAAGCGCGAAGAATTTGCATAAAACCGTTTTCCTTATAATTGCAGATTTTTTCAGCTCTCTTGAAAGCTTTAAAAAGATTTTTGCTCTTTAATACCAAAATAAAAATACCAATTCTAAAAAGTTTTTTACAAAGGCTTTTGCGTTGGATTAATACGCGAACTTTGATTCTATTGTTTAAGTCTTGGTTGCCTTGCGCGGCAACCCTTGCAGCAAACTTCCGAATTATACAGATAAAACCGCAAAAAGGAAAAAGCGCGAAAGTCGTTATTAAAACTTTCGCGCTTTTTTATTGAATCAAATGTCGTTAAAGAAAATACAAACGGAAAACGGAAAGTGGAAAATGGAAAATGTTTGAACGATAATTTTCCACTTTCCGTTTTCCGTTCTCTTACACTTTCTCGAAAAGCACATCTTCTAATGCTTCGAGCCGAACCGGACGGAAGATTAATTTATCATCTTCCGCGAAGACTTCGACAAGGTTTTCTTCGCTCAGTTTGCCTTGAATCAAGGCTTCGGAAAGCTCGTCTTCGACATATTTCTGCAAGGCGCGTTTGAGCGGGCGCGCGCCGTAGCTGCGGTCGGCGCAAGTCTTTTTGATCAGCCATCGTTTGGCTTCATCGGTCAGGCGAATCTGAAGAGCGTGTTTGGTTAGAATTTCGTTGAGTTTGCCGATTTGCAAATCAATAATCTGCATCAAATCCGCGTCTATCAATTCATCGAAAATAATGATTTCATCAAGCCGATTGACGAATTCAGGCGCGAAGGTTTTTTTAACTTCGCTCAAGACTTGCTCTTCCATTTTTTGCCGCGAAGCGTCTGCGCCCGTCTGAAAACCGAGCGATGCGCGTTTTTGAATGAATCTCGCGCCGATATTCGAGGTCATTATAAAAATCGCGTTTTTGCAGTCAACCGTGTTGCCCTGTGCATCGGTCAACACGCCGTCTTCAAAAACCTGCAGCAAAACATTAAACAAATCAGGATGCGCCTTTTCGACTTCGTCAAACAAAACCAGCGAATACGGCGCGCGGCGAAGTTTTTCGGTCAGTTGCCCGCCTTCTTCGTGTCCGACGTATCCGGGCGGCGAGCCGATGAATTTGGCAACCGTGTGCTTTTCCATAAACTCCGACATATCGAAACGAACGAGCGAGCGTTCCGAGCCGAAAAGAAATTCGGCAAGCGTTCTGGCGACTTCGGTTTTACCAACGCCGGTCGGACCTAGAAAAAGAAACGAGCCGACCGGTTTATTCGGATTTTTCAAACCGGCGCGTGAACGTCTGATGGCGCGAGCCAGCGCGGAAATTGCGGGACGCTGTGAAATTATTCGCCGGTGCAATTCCGTTTCGATGTTCAAAAGTTTTTTCGCTTCTTCCTGTTTGATCGAGCTTATGGGAATGCCCGTCCAACGCGCAATGACTTCTTCAACATCGTCTTTTGAAACTTCCACCGCGAAAAACGAATCTTCCATCGTTTTCAGTTCAAAGGCGAAAAGCTGGTCGTCGCTGGCGGCGGCGCGTTTCCAATTCTCGACCGTTTCCTTCCACGAAGGTTCGGAGACGGCTTCCTGCTGGTAGCGAAGTTTGGCGCGTGAGCCTGCTTCGTCCAAAACGTCAATCGCCTTGTCGGGCAAAAATCGGTCTGGAATGTAGCGATTCGTTTGATAAACCGCCGCTTCGAGTGCTTCTTTCGAGTAACGGATTTGATGAAACGCTTCGTATCTTTCGGCAACGCCCTGAACGATTTTGAGAGCTTCCTCTTCGGTCGGCGGCACGACTTTGATTGATTGAAAACGACGTTCGAGCGCGCGGTCGCGTTCGATTGATTTGCGAAACTCGCCCGGTGTCGTCGCGCCGATACACTGGATTTCACCACGCGAAAGCGCGGGTTTCAAGATATTTGCCGCGTCCAGAGTTCCTTCCGCCGAACCTGCGCCGACCAGCGTGTGCAGCTCGTCAATAAAAACGATGTATTGGTCGTGTTCCTTGAGTTCGCCGATAATTTTTTTGAGGCGTTCTTCGAATTGCCCGCGATATTTTGTTCCCGCCACAATCAATGATAAATCGAGCGACAAGATGCGTTTGTTTTCCAAAAACGACGGCACATTTTTATCAAAGATTCTCTGCGCCAAACCTTCGATAATCGCCGTTTTTCCAACGCCCGCCTCGCCGATTAAAACCGGATTGTTTTTCGTTCGCCGACACAAAATTTCGATTATCCGCTCGACTTCCTTTTCGCGTCCGACGAGCGGGTCGAATTTTCCGGTCGCCGCTTCGCTCGTTAAATCTCTGGTAAATTCCTGGAGATGCGGAACGTCGGATTTTTCGCCGCCCGCCGCGTAAAGATTCGGAAAGCCGTTTTGTCTGCCAATTTCGTCGCGCACGTCCTGCAGGCGCAGTCCGTATTGATAAAGAATTTCCGCCGCGACCGAGCGTTCCTCGCGCACCAAACCCAGAAACAGATGTTCGGGTCCGATGTGCCGATTCTGAAGTCGCTGACTTTCTTCTCCGGCAAACGCCAGAATACGTTTGGTTTCAGTCGCCAGATGCAGTTCGGCGGATTGCGGAATGCGCTCGCGCATCACGATGCGTTCTTCAACCTCGCGCCTGATCAAGTCCACCGTCAAAGTATTGCGAAACGGGAAATATCTCGCGGAGATAGTTTTGTCTTCGCGCATCAAACCCATCAGAATGTGTTCGGGCGAAATGACCTGCGAACCGTATTGCAGAGCTTCGTAGCGGGCGAAAAAAATCACGCGCCGCGCTCTTTCCGTATAGCGTTCAAACATAAAATAATTGATTCAGGTTTTCTAAGCTAAAGTTATTATTAACAAAGTCTGAACCTATTTGCCAAGTTTTTCAAGAATAAAATTTTTAAGACTTGTCTGTATATAGTTGCAAACAATAGGAAAATCCAAATATAAAATTAGAAGAAAAAACTTGACAAAATTTTTATAAATGCAGTAACGTAATGCTTTAAGTTGGAGATTCAAATCACTTTGATTTGTAAAAGGTTATATAAAAGACAGAGTTGTAATTTTCAGTTTATTTTTTTGCGGGATTAAATAAGGTGAATCACAATACCACTTTGCGTTCACAGATAGGAAATAAAAGTATGTTTCCGCCGAATCCCGCAATTTTCTTAAAAGCGCTGCATTCTCTTGGGCAATTGCCCAAGAGAATGCAGCGCTTTTTTATATTGAAAATAAATGGAATAAGCACGCGAGAAATAAGCAGAAACCTAAAATTCACTAAAGGGAACTCACCGTATGGACAGAAGAATCTTTGCTCTCAGAAAGAAGATGCTCTCAAATCTTCGACACCAACCAACTCTTGAAGAAATGGCGAAAGCGACAAATGTTACCGCTTCGCATCTTCAAAAGTTATTTAAGGCTGAAACGGGATTGTCGCCGATTCAATTTCTGCGTAATTTGCAACTTGAAAAAGCGCGAGAATTATTGGAAAACACTTTCGAGCGCGTGAAGGAAATTAGATTTGAGGTTGGAATAAAAGACCAAAGTCATTTTGTTAAAGATTTCAAACAAAAGTATGGCGTATCGCCTTCGAAATATCGGCGGCGATATCAGGAAAAACTCGAAGCCCAAGAACTCGATGCCAACAATTGATGGAATGCGCCAATAAATGATGGTTTTCGCCATAAAATAATCGTTGACGCAAATAAATTTGGAGCGATAATTACAGAATTAAGTTCACAGCTTAAAATCAACAAACATCTAGGAGAATTATATGAAGAAGTTTAAATTAGGATTAGTGTATTTTTTTGTCGGAGCAGTATTATCCATTGTTCCAATTTCTGTTTACGCGGCTTGTGATAAGACATTTGTATATGAAGGAACTGAATGTGTGCTGACAGGAGAGTCATGCAATGCTGAAGTTTGTGTTTGTTCATATAACTGCGGTCCTATTACTCAATAATTATTAATCTCTATTTTACATCTGGACGTTTGTTTTCCAATAAACGTCCAGATGTAATTAAGTTTATGAAATTACTAAAAAATCCTTATGTGGTTTTTCCAATTTTGATTGGTTTAACAATACCGACGGTGCTTTTCATATATTATCTGACATCAAAAAAATCGCTTGATTTGTCAAATGCGGTTTATTTTACGAATAAACCCTTACCTAAAACTGAATTGTTCAACGTCAAGACTGATAATGATTGTTACGAACAACTCAAACAAGGTAAGATTTTAGTGATTTATTTGACGACAAATTGTAATGCCTGTAAAAAAGAAGTTGATTTAATCTCGACATTTTATTCGGAACAAACCGCAAACTTTAAAATTTATGGAATTGCTTTAGAAGACAAAAACAAGGTTGAAAAATATATTGAACAACAAAATATAAAATTTCCTGTTTTGATTGATAAAGAAGGGCAATTGCTAAACGAACTTAGCGTCAAGTATTTTCCGACAAAGTTTTTAATTGAAAATGGTATAATTAGCAAGACGGTTATCGGCAGTTCGCCGAATAAAGACAAATTATTGCAAGATTTTAATTTAGGAGAAGCAGGAGAATGAAAAAAACTTGTATTCTTGTAACTTTGCTTTGTTTGTTCTCAATTTGTTCTTATTCCCAAAAACGAAGCCAGTCAATCACCAAAAGAAATATCCCGGCAATAATCTCGAAAGAGGCGACAATCGTTTTAAATTTTCTTGATTTGCCCGGCAGAGCGAATGAAAAAAGTAGTTGGGAAGTTAGCTACGAGTTAAGGATAATTGATAGAAAGTCCTCCATCGAAGCCGCCAAAGCAGGCAAATTGAAGCAGATGTCAATCCAGGAAGAAAAGGTCGGCGACTTCATTGCTAAAGGCTCGTTCAGAAAGGAAAACATTTCTCAAGCAACTAATCGCAAGGTCGTTCTGAAAATTCCTCTTGACGAGAAAATACGGGAAAAGCTGAAAAACGCCCAAAAGTTACGGCAGTCATTTCTGTTTTATGGCTTGGCGATAGTTTTTGACGGCAAATTAAAGAAAAATATTTTTGTCCCGCTTAGTTGGGTTTGGCAGTATGAGGTTTATCCCGACGCAAAATTCGGAATGGACTTCAAAATCGAGCAAGACACCAGTGAAGGCGGTTATTCGTATTCAAGAACAACCTTTCTTCCCGAAAAACTTCCGAAAGGCTATTTCGTAACCAGTTCACCCTCAAATTAACGATAAGGAATAAAAGATGAAAAAATTAGTGTTTCTCATTACCTTGATGTTTCAGTTTCCGGTCTTCCCGCAAAATGCCGCGCTGAAAACAACACCGTCGAAGGTTTTAACCGAAAGGGAACAGAAAATTTTACTGCAAAAACTGCAAGCCGTTTCGATGGTGACGAAAACCGCCGGAGAAGCAACTTTTTGGGAAGATAAAAAGACGGCAGTCGAAGCGATGGCGGACGCGGCGGATTTGCTCTGGGAAGAAAACGCGAATCAATCTGCGAAATGGCTGACTAAGGCTTGGAATATGATTGACCAGATTTCGGAGACGAAAAAGGACGAGAAAATTCGTGAGTTTTTTAGTCGTTCCGACAAATCCGGTTTGCAGGCGACAGTCTTGAAAGTTGCTTACAAACACGACGCGGAATTAGCCGAAAAGTTTTTGAAACAATTGACCGAACGAGAACCGGACGAGAAAAGGGACAAAGGCGCGTTTGACGACAAGACCGTGAGAAGCGAGCAGCTTTTGAATCTGGCTTTGCAGGCGTTAGAAACAAATCCGGGGCTTGCCTTTAGTTTGGCGGAGAGAAGTTTGGCGGACGGAATTTCCTTTTCTTTGCAAAATGTTTTGACGAGTCTGCGGCAAAAAGATGTAAATTTGGCAAATCGTTTGTTCGACGCGGCTTTAGCGCGTTTAAGCACGCCCGACGAAGCGCAGATTTTATGGGGTTATCTCTTCAAATCGGGTTTCACTTTTGCGACCAATTCGCACGGCGAAATGATATTAGCCGTCAATCCGAACCAGCAAAATTTGCCTGCCGTCGCGCAAACCAATCCGCAGCGCGCCAAAAACTTTTTGGGCGCGGCTTATCAAACATTTTTTATCCGCCCGATTTTACTCGACACGACCGAAAACAAACGCAGAGCCGAGAATACGTGGATTTTAGGCAATCAGTTGACAGCGCAATACGACAAATACGCGCCCGAATTGGCGCAGCCGACCAAAGCGTTTTTGCTGCAACTGCAAACGCAGCTTTATCCGAACAGACAAAACCAACCTGCCAAATCCGACAGCAGATTGAGCAATTTGCCGAAAGACGCGACCAAAGAAGAAACCTATGAGGCTTTAATCGCCGATTTGGAAGAAAAAGCTGACAACGAAACCGACCCGATTGCCAAAAAATTGGCGTATATCAAAGCTGCGCTTAGCACCAAACCCGAAGATTACAAACGCGGAAAAAGCATCGCGGGGAAAATCGAGGACGAGAATTTACAGGAAGATGTCGTTTCCTTTGTGCTTTATCGCGCCGCTTTGCATTTTGTCAAAAAGAAGGAACTCGAAACCGCCGAAGAACTCTTGCCGCAAATAAAGGAATCGCTGCGCCGTTCGGTCGCTAAAATCGCCGTCGCACAAGTGCTTCTCGAACCGAAAACCGACAAAAAAATTGAGCAGTCGCAAATTGATTTTGAAAAGCAGCGCGCTTTCGGTCTGCTCGGCGACGTTCAGCGCGATTTGAAAAACGAAGACGCTTCGCTGAATCTGGTTAAAACCTTGTTCGGCGCGACCGCCGTCTCATCGAAATTCGATAAAGCGCAGGGACTTTCGACGCTCGAACAAACCGTCCAGATGATAAATAAGCTGGATAAATTCAATCTGAAAGATGCTTCCGCGCCGAAACTCGGCATTGACTTGTCCGCAACTTCGAGCGCGACGATTGCTTCACCGAGAATCGGTTTTGGTTTTGCAAATGCAATCGAGCCGCTCGTTGAAACCGATTTTGAACAACTCGCGTCAATCGTCGAAAGATTGGCGGCAAAAGAAACTCGCGGTGTCGGACGCATCGAAGCGGCGAGATGGTTTTTCCAAAAAAACAAAAATTTACTTGCAAAATTAAATCAATAATTCCGTAAATTTTCTAAAGGCTTAATTTGGCTTGCCTTAAAAGCAGGATAAACCGTCGCCGCCAGACACAACAGAAAAGCGATTAAAATTATCAGCAAAACATTGGTCAATTGTGGGTGAAACGGAATGTAACGAAGCGAATAAACTTCCGCCGGAAGATTGATGATTTTGAAATAATTTCCGGCAAAACAACCGAGCAAACCTAAAACGACACCGCCGAAGATTCCCAAAAATCCTAAAAACAAACCTTCAAACAGAAAAACAAAAATCAAGTTTTTCGTTCGCGCACCGCACGTTCGCAGAATCGCAATGTCGAGCCTGCGTTCATTAACCAACAGCGCGAGCGTCGTTGTGATATTTAAAGCGGCGATAAAAATTATCAGCGAAATTATCGCCAGCACCACCTTTCTCTCCAAACTGAGCGCGGCAAAAAGCGGTCGGTTCGCTTCCTGCCAATCAAGCACGCGAAAACTTTCGCCCAAACTCGCGCGAATTTCCCGCGCGGTTTCGTCGGCTCGATAAATATCTTTGACCGAAATGCTAAAAACTGTCGGCGTGAAATTTAGCGTTTGATCAAGCCGCGCAAAACTTTCGGGCGAAATATAAATCCAGGTCGAATCGTATTCATAAAGTCCCGTCTGAAAAGTTTCTTCGATGCGGACATTTGAAGTCTGCGGCGCGGCTTCATTTTCAAACGTAATAATTTGCGCTTCGTCGCCTTTTTTCAAGCCGGTTTTCCCGGCAAGAACCGCACCGATTGAAATCTCAATCAGTCGGTCTTCGGTTTCCGGTTTTTGGTCTTTGATTTCATCGGAACTTTCGATTTTGGACTCCGGACTTTGGACTCCGGACTCCGGACTCTGGACTACCCGCAAAATCGCATAACTTGTCGCCTGCGTTCCGACGATTATCGAATTTTCGTAAGTCGTCGCGGAAACCGATTTTATACTTTCGGACTTTTCCAGGTCTGCCTTGATTTTCCGCCAGCCGGCAATTTTTGTTTCGTCAATCGAGAAAACAGAAACGTGCGCGGTGTTTGCCAAAATTTTATCCTGCATTTCATCGCTGAAACCACGCGCCAGGGCTTGTGCGACGATCAAACTCGCCACACCCGCCGCGATTCCGACAATTGCTACAAGCGACGTAAAACGCGCCAGACTTTTTCGTCGTGCCCTGAAATATCGCCACGCGAGCCTGAGTTCAAAAGACATTAATTAAATGATAAATGATAAATGATAAATGATAAATGAAATCTGTATTCATAATTAAAATCGTTGTTCGCCAAATGATTTCGTTTCAGCTAAAATTTGTGTTTTGAGAGAATTGCGATAATCCGAAATCCAAAATCGAACCGATGCCGCTAAACACTATCGAAGAAGCCGCCGAAGACATTCGGGCGGGTAAAATGATAATCATCGTTGACGATGAAGACCGGGAGAACGAAGGCGACCTCGTGTGCGCGGCGGAAAAAGTTACGCCTGAAGTTATCAATTTTATGGTAACTCACGCGCGCGGTTTGATTTGTCTGCCGCTCACCGAAGAGCGTTGCGATGAACTCAATTTACCGCCGCAGACTGCCGAAAATACTTCGAGTATGGGAACGGCTTTTACGATTTCAATCGAAGCGCGCGAAGGCGTGACGACGGGAATTTCCGCTGCCGACCGCGCACATACGATTTTGACTGCCGTCAATCCGGCATCGAAACCGGCGGATTTAGCGCGTCCCGGACATATTTTTCCTTTAAGAGCAAAACGCGGCGGCGTTCTCGTGCGCGTCGGACAAACCGAAGCCAGTGTTGATATTGCGAGAATCGCGGGCTGCTATCCGGCGGGCGTGATTTGCGAGATTATGAACGACGACGGCACGATGTCGCGCTTTCCCGAATTAGAGAAATTTGCCGCGAAACACGATTTGAAAATCATCTCCGTTGCCGACCTCGTGCGCTACCGAATTCAAAAGGAAACGCTCGTGCGCCGCGTCGTTGAAACTGATTTACCAACCGATTTCGGGACTTTCCGCGCTTACGTTTATGAAAATATAATGAACGGCGAAACGCACGTTGCAATGACGATGGGCGATTTTTCGCGGACAACCGAACCTGTGCTGGTGCGCGTCCAAACCGAGAACATCACGTTTGCTATGTTCGGCTCGAAATTAGGCGAAGCCGCCGAAGCGATTCAGACTTCGCTGAAAAAAATCTCCCAATCCGGTCAAGGTGTGATACTTTATTTGCGTCAGAGCGAGCATAATCTCGATTTGATCCATCAACTCCAAACTTACGCCGTGATGCAGGAAAAAAATCTCGATTTTCTGGCGGCGCGGCGTGAGACAGGCTACGGCAGATTCCGCGATTACGGCATCGGAGCGCAAATTTTGAACGATTTAGGCGTGAAAAAGATTCGGCTTTTGACAAATCATCCGCCGCGAGTCAACGCGATTGAAGCGTTTGATTTAGAAATAGTTGAAACCGTTCCGTTATAACGTGCTAGAATGACAAGCCTTATTTTGGTCGCATTAAGTTTTTAGAAATGCCTGAAGAAAACGATAACCAAACCGAAAAAAATCAGGAAACCGGCGAAAACGAAACGCTGAACGGAAGCGAAGAAACTCCGGCAGAAGTTCAGCGCAGGCAATTTTTCACGCGCCGCAACGCGGTCATCGCGTTTGGCTTGGCAGCAATTCTCGTTGTTTTGCTGGCTGCTTTGACCTTTATAACTTATCGCTACGGTTACGCCGACAATTATGTCAAACGGCAATTCGTCGCAAAAATGGCGGACATCGGAATTGTTTTCGACGCGGACGTTTTTCGTCTGACCGTCAATCCTCTGCAACTGGAATTAAAAAACGCGACTTTTAGCGACAAATTAACGGGCGAAAAACTTTTTAGAATCGGCGAAGCTAGTCTCGGTTTGACCGTCAAAGACCTTTACGCCTGGCAGCTCAGCCGCGACATCTCGATTGATACGACCGACGTAGACGGTTTTGAAGCGTGGGTGAGATTCGATGAAAACGGAAACTCGAATTTTTCTAACTTAAAACTCGTTGAAGACGAAGCCGGCTCGCGTGTCAGTTTAAATTATTCCTCGGTCAAAGCCTCGATCAAAAACGGACTTATCCACTTCGGCGACATTCAGCACAAAATCAGCGGCGACGCGAAAAACGTCCAGCTTCTTCTCGAACCGACCGACTACACCGTTCCCGACGAGCAAAAGCGTTACAAATTCGATTTTACTTCGACCGATTCAAATGTCGTCTACGACGAGAATCCGGTTGAGCCGATTGATATTCGCGCAAACGGCATTGTTGACAACAACGGCGCGGAAATTTCTTCATTAAAACTGACATCGCCGCTCGGCGAATCGAATTTGAGCGGCACGCTGACCGATTGGGCGGCACTCAAATACAACTTGAATATAGATTCGACCGTTGATTTGACGCAGACCTCAAATATTTTGCCGATTGGCACGCCTTTGCGTGGTGTCGGGAATTTCAGCGGAACGGTCACAGGCGAAGGAACAAAATATCTGCTCGAAGGCGAGATAAAATCCGACGCGCTCGCCGCTTCTAATATTCGCCTGAAAGCATTGCAGCTCAATGCCACAGTTGACGGTGACGGCGCGATGTATAACGTCAACGGCAAAGCGGTTGCCGAACTATTGACGTTTGAAGACTTTCAAATTGATTTTCCGCAAATCGTCGGCAACGTACGCGGCACGGGAACGGATTTTCGCTGGTTCGGCGAATTGCAGGCGGCGGCGGCAAAATCGCCTCTCGGAACAATCGCCGGACTTTTTATCTCCGACGCGGTTGCCGAATATAAAGACGGTCAACTCGAAGCGACTCTGGGCAATGTGCGAACCAGAACCTTCAGTTCAGCCGATGCCGACATTCAGGGCTTGCAGGCGAACAATGTAAAAATCGTTTCCGCAGGCGACACGACCAATGTCTCGCTGCCGAATCTTCGCGCCGGTGTGCTCAAAATCGAAGGCGCAACGGTTAAAGGCGTTGACGCAAGCAATTTGAAGCTCAATAATCGCGGCGACCAAACCGACATAAGCGCGGGAAACTTGCGGGCGAATTCAGTCGAAACCGCCGACGGAAAACTCAGAGGTGTTAATGCCAATAACATAAAATTAAGAAACAGAGGAAGTCGAACCGACGTTGACGCGGGAAATTTGCGTGCCGCGAGCGTCGAAACTAAAGACGCGCGTTTGAGAAACTTAAATGTCGGCGG
>Ga0136617_10001859_pt1 | contig 18845 bp, 14 predicted proteins | sample AntDrymUQ3222106_2_FD_129672 | JGI IMG/M metagenome (GOLD analysis project Ga0136617, IMG submission 129672) | Polar desert sand microbial communities from Dry Valleys, Antarctica - metaG UQ322 (21.06) | ecosystem: Environmental > Terrestrial > Soil > Desert | place: Antarctica: Dry Valley... | reverse complement strand
GTTGGGCAATACGTTCCTAAAGGCTGGACGCTTCGAGCAAGCCATAGCAGAACTCGACCGGGCCCGAGAGATTGACCCCAACGACGAACGTGCTTATCAGTCGTTCGGTCTGGTGCTTATGAAGCAGAAAAACTACGCCGTGGCCGTTGCGGTATTTTCCGAGGCAGCTCGATTAAATCCGGTAAACGCCTTCAACCCCCTGATGCGTGCTACCGCCCTAATTCATCAAGCTTATGCGATCGCGCCGTCATCATCAGATACGGCAGCCTCTGACAGGCAGTACATCCTGAGTAGAGCTGAGATTTCTCTTACCCAGGCCTCCAACCTCAGTGATAAAAAATCCAAAGCGGATCATCTTACGCTGGCAATGTTCCATGAAATGAAAGGCGATCAGGCTCGTGCGGCAAAAGAACTGGAAGATTACCTGCAGAAGAACCCCAACGTCAAAAACGCCGATAGCCTGCGCACGATAATCAAACAATTGCGCTCGGCATCAGATACCAAACTTCCCTCCAGGCAGGCACCATAGTAGACGCCCGCTAAGATGGTCCATTCGCACCGGCGATTCCTTAGTCTTCGAAAGCGTGCGCGCGATTGGCGGCTGAGGGGCCTTTCGTGGAACGGCTGTGGTAAAGCGCATACACCTCATCTTTTACTTCCGCGGGGAAGCAAACTCTGTGCAATTCATAACCACGCTGTAGTCCACGCACCACGTCGCTGACTTCGCTTATCTCTCGAATCTCAGGACGGGCATAGCCGTCCTCAACATAAATGCGGGTCTTTGGCTCGGTACCCTCGGCGGTGTAGTAGTTGTAGTAAGGGACGTCAGTCGCGCGATCCTCAATGAAGTAATACTCCGGCTCGAAACCTGCGCGAGCGACGCATTCGCGAGCCGCCGAAAGAAAGTCCGATTGCTCAGAGGGCGGCATGTCGAGGTCGATAGCTTTGAAAAGACAGCGACCGGTGAAACGCCGGCTGAGATCATTGAGAATCGGATCTGCGGCGCGCTGCCATTGCTTGACGTGAAATAAGACGTCCGAATCGTCCACCTCAAGATGTTCGTTGACGGTGAGAGATTCTTTTCGCAGGACCTTCTCAAAAGCAGTATCAGCCGCATACCAGACGGATTCGCCGTGTTCCAACAGATCCAGAGCGCGACGTAAAGTGGAGCGCAACACAGCTTCAGCCGAACGCAGCGTGCGGTGGAAATAGACCTGGCGAAACATGTAGTAACGCGCTTGCAGGTACTCCTCCACTGCATACAGGCCCCGCGCCGCGACATAAATCCGATCACCCTCCTCATCGATCGCGAGGGCATTAATGATCCACTCGAGATCGTAGATGCCATACTTGGCGCCCGTCATCAATGAATCGCGTAGCAGATAGTCCATGCGATCGACGTCGAGCTGTGAAGAAACCAGTTGGCCCAGAGCGGCAGGCTGAAACTTGCCTTCAATGATCGCCGCCACCTTTGCGGGCAGCTCGGCTGAGTGGGAGTGTAATAAGCGGCCAATCTCGGTCTCCTTACTAAGGACCACCTGCACAGTCCAGGTTTCATGATGGAAACCAAGAACCTTCTCCATGACATGTGAAAACGATCCGTGGCCGATATCGTGTAGCAGGGCAGCTGCCAGAGCGGCGGCGCGATCATTAGGATCGATCTGGTATTTCTCTCCCAGACGATCAAGCACGCGGGTCATGAGATGAAAAGCCCCGAGCGAGTGGGTGAAGCGGGAATGCTCCGCACCCTGGTAGGTATAGAGACCAAGACCGAGCTGTTTGATTCGACGAAGTCTCTGGAACTCAGGTGCGTCGATCAACCGCATCATTAACTCGCCTTCGTCCGTGTCGGTGCGAAGACGAATAATGTTATGAACTGGATCGCGATAGATGCGTTCTGACATTAGTCGTCTTCTCTTTACGGAAATGGCCAGCAGTCAGTCTAACATGACTATTGCGACCCAACTGGCATCAGAGCGTTGTTGAAATTTAGATCGGTATCGCCGAGTTGTTTTGTGCAGACGAACAGATACGAATGGCACCCAGTTCACGACATTGGCCAAAGGGAAAAGGGCCGACCTTACAATTTTCTTTTAGGTTCATGATGACCGAGGCCATGGCCCTCGCCGTGAAGCAGAGCGGCTGCCCTTGCAGCCCCGGTCGAGATGGCGAGTTTTTGGGTCTGCCTCTGTCCATTTTTTTGAATTCTATTGCGAAAGTTGGATCAGCAGGCGCTTATAAACCTCAATAGGCTTATCACAAAAACATAGTAAACTGCGCTCTATCGAGCAGCTTCAGGGGTTTCAGGGGAAGTGGCCGGCATTGGTACGGGTTGGGAATGGGAGTTGCAAAGTCGTGTACTAGCAATATGAAACTCGACTCCCCCCAAGCAAAGTTCTTATCAATTAAACAGGAGATTTAATATGAACAGTTCTAGCAAGATCTCACAGGTCCTGGGCGCATTTGTGTTAGCGCTCACCTGTGTTGTCTCTTCGCATGCTCAGGTAACTACTGGTAACCTGCAAGGAACCGTCACTGACCCCAACGGGGCCGCTGTTCCGAGTGCGAAGGTGACGCTCACCAACAAGGCAACCAACACGTCGTCTACCACTCAAACCAGTGAGGGAGGACGGTTCACTTTTAGTGGTCTAGTGCCCGAGACCTACACAATCACGGTGGAAGCGGCAAACTTTAAAACCCTGACGATGAATGATATTCGCGTTCAGCTAAAGGACGTGCAGGACGTATCGGCACAGTTGGAAGTCGGAGGGGCTAGTGAGCAAGTGGTGGTCACAGCCGGCGGCAGCGAACTCATCGATACCACTACAACCACTTTGTCCAAAGGCTTCAGCTCGCGACAGGTCAGCGAGCTCGCCCAAACTGGCATTGGCGTAGCAGGTGTTAACAACCTTGCCCTGATCGCGCCAAACGTATCTAGCAGCGGCGGCGTTGGAGTCGGTGTTGGCGGATCCGTCGGTGGCCAGCGTCCCCGCAATAACAACTTCATGGTGGACGGAGTTGATAATAACGATAAGTCGGTCACCGGGCCCCAGACTTATATCTCTCCCGAAGAAGTCGCAGAATTTACCCTCGTGCAGAATCAGTTCTCAGCTGAGTTCGGGCGCTCCAACGGCGGGCAGTTTATTACAGTCACCAAGAGCGGTGGGAACGACTATCACGGCTCGTTCTATGGTGGATTTCGCAACCGCAAACTAAACGCGCTCGACAACTTGCAAATACTTGCTGGTGTGGTTCGTGAGAGCAACGTTCCGGGCAAGAATCGCCAGTTTCGTTCCGACTACGTTCGCGCCGGTGCCAACTTTAGCGGCCCGCTGCACCTGCCACGCTTCGGTGAGGGTGGTGAGTCCATCCACAGCGGGAAGGATAAGCTTTTCTTCTTTGCCTCGTACGAGCGACTCCATACCGGCGAGGCAGCCTCGGCCGGTGGTATCACCACGCCAACCGCAGCCGGTTTCGCTATAATCAACTCACTTCCCGGTCTAGCGCCCGCGAATCTTGGGATTTTCAATACCTACGTGCCCGTTGCCTCGGTGAACGACGCCGGATTTATTACCGTGCAGGGCAGGCAGGTACCGATTGGAGGCGTTGCATTTCCTTCGCCAAACTTCGCAAAACAGAACCACGTCGTGACCAACATCGACTGGAACCAGAGCACCGCTACGCAGCATCGTTTTCGCTTTTTGCTGACCAACTCTGCGAGCATCAATACGTCTGCCAATTTGCCCGTTTTCTTTGCCCCAATTCCTAACAAGCAGCGGTTGTTTTCTTATACGTTGCTGCACAATTTCACGTCTAGTCTGATCAATGAGACGCGTCTCGCGTTCCGTCGTTCAGAGCAGTCATTCCCGACGGGAGATTTCTCGTTTCCGGGTCTTGATGTGTTCCCGAACATCAATTTGGCTGACCTCGCACTCAACATCGGACCCGATGGAAACACGCCGCAATCCGGTATTGAGAACAACTATCAGGTCGTCAATAATGTAACCTACCTGCGGGGCAACCACGTGTTTAAGGTGGGCGGCGACTTTCGGAACATAATCTCGCCGCAAAGGTTTGTCCAGCGCGAGCGCGGCGCCTATGATTACCTGTCGACTGAACAATTCTTGATCGACCGGAGCCCGGATGATCTCGCCGAACGCAATGTCGGTGGCAACACTTACTACGGTAACCAGAGAATCCTGTATGCCTTCATCCAGGACGACTGGAGGGTGCGCCCGAACTTGACTCTGAACCTCGGCCTCGGTTACTCGTATCAGGAAGTGCCGCTTGGCGCAAAATTCCAGGCAGCTAATAGCATCGCTTCAGTGCCTGGACTTATCTCCTTTGACGCTCCGAAGACGCAAACGAAGAATTTTGCCCCGAAGGTAGGCTTTGCCTATTCACCGGACTTTACTGAAGGGATGTTTGGTCGGCTCTTCGGCTCTGGCGGCAAGACTTCAATTCGGGCCGGGTTCTCCATGGGTTACGACTACATCTTCGATAACCTTTACATTCTGTCGAATCCACCCCAGGCTCAGCAGACAATTGACGTCGATCCTGCAGCCAACCTTCCGAATTTTCTCGCGAATGGCGGAATCAGCCCTATCCCACAAGCCGGTCTGACAGATGCGGCAACAGCGCGTGCAGTTACCGGCTCGCACATTCCTGACCAGGAAGTGCCCTACGCGCTTACATGGACTGGTAGTATTCAGCGTCAGTTCGGCGAGAATTCTTCACTTGAGCTTCGTTACCTCGCCACGCGAGGCATCCACCTGCTAACGCAGAATCGCGTTAATCGCCAAGTCAAGGTCGGTAACGGGCTTTCTGGTCTGCCGACTTTCTTTGCGGCTCCTACCCAAGCGCAGGTTAATGCCCTGGCGCTGGATCTTGGTCAAATTAATGCGCGCTCGAACTTCGTACCGCGTTACGCTAATGCCGGCTTCAACGCGGGTAATCTGGTTGACTTCCTCTCAAACGGAAACTCGACTTATCACGGAGCATCGGCGGCGTTTAACAAGCGTCTCTCAAAAGGCTTCCAAATGACGGCTGCCTACACCTGGAGCCACTTGATTGACGACACCACGGCGGAGGTCTTCTCGACCGTGCTCAGCCCGCGTCGCGTTGAGGACTTCCAGAACCTGAGAGCAGAGCGAGCGGACTCGGCGCTTGACCGGCGTCATCGCTTAGTGGTTTCGGGCCTTTACGACCTGCCCTTCTTCCAGTCGCAAACGGGCTTTGCCGGAGCAGTTCTAGGCGGGTGGAACATTGCCGGAACGCTCTCGTTTGAGTCGGGCCAGAAGGCGACCGTGAGAAGCGGTAATGATGCTAACTTGAATGGTGACTCTGCCGGCGACCGGGCCATCAGAAATCCGAATGGAGTGCGTGATACGGCGAGCGCGGTGACGGCGCTGCTGCGGACCTGCACGGCGGTCGATCCAGTGACTGGCGCTTGCCTACAGTCGAGCGCTTCACGTACCGTCGGCTACCTGGCTTTGAATCCGAACGCGGAATACATTCAGGCTGGTAACGGCGCTATCTCAAACGGCGCCCGCAACACCCTGCAGCTGCCGGGCATCAACAACCTGGACTTCTCCATCTTCAAGAACTTCAGAATTGGGGGGGAAGGTAGGCGCAAGATTCAACTACGCGCTGATTTCTTTAACGCCTTTAACCATCCGCAGTACATCCCGGGCTCGCCTAACTCGGTTGACCCAATTGCAACCACAGCAGTAACACAGGTGAACACAATCAACCCGGTTACTGGTGATTTTAACAGACCGCAGAATGTATTCAGCAGCAACCCGCGCGTAATTGCCCTGGGGTTGCGGTTTGACTTCTAACAGGTGACTCACCTCTCGTGATGAACCGACTCTTGGGAGGTGGCGGACTTGCCACCTCCTTTTTTTTCAAACGTTGGGGCGTTTAGCGATTTCGGATTAGAATCAACCCTCACCGAGCAACTAATGTAGTGTGTCTAAAAAATTACAGCACAAACGGTCAGCCATGTTCGGTGGTTTCATGATCATAGAAAAGCGTTTTGAGTTTTCGTGATGGTTCGGACAAAAGAGACTGTAAAGTTAATTGAGACACACTACGCTATTAAAGGTAATCCCAGGTAGCATTAAGGCTCTTATGAACAACTACTGCTCGCTGGCACTGAGGAAAGGCGCAGTGTTAACCATGGCCGTTGCTCTGCTCATCATCTCAGCATCTTCTGCGAGAGCTCAGGGATCTTTACCAGGTGCGATGTCCGAGCGTGAACGTAACCTTCGAGATCGTGAAATGCAGATCACTCTCATGGAGAAAGGCGCGAAGGCACCAGCCCAGCGGGAGCCGCAATTACTCCTGAAGGAGATCAACGAAGATTTCGCGCGCCTGCAAGTGGTCAACAATGAAATCAAGCTGAAGGCCTTCGCCAACACTGTTCTTGACTTTAAGCATGTCTCTGATGCTGCCGCGGAAATAAAGAAGAGATCAAGCAGGCTAAGGACCAATCTCGTGTTTCCTGAATCCGCCAAGGCCGAAAAACGTGAGAAGACGCCACCCACAGAGGGATTGAAGTCTCAACTTGTAACACTGGACCGCTTGATTAGAAGCTTCGTGACCAACCCTGTCTTTACCGATGCGGGGGTAATTAACGCGGAACTCGCAGCAAAGGCGAGAGGCGATCTTGACGAGATTATTGACCTCAGCGACAAGGTCAAGAAACACTCCGCGAAGCTGACCAAAGCGAACACCAACTCGCATTAACCCTCCGACTGCTTCCAAACGACGGACTTGACCGTCCGTCTGCCTCCAACAACCTTAAATCAGTCGGACAAGTGGTAACTCACAGATCTCCTTGCCCGTCCACATCCCAACACCGCTCCCGATTTCTGGATACTACCCATTTTTTTGGATTTTTAAACCCATCCTCAAGCCTTTGAAAGTCTCTAAGTATTGAATTCACAGCTAATCGCAGGCGCAGACTAGGCAGGCATGGCAATTGCGAAAGGTCGAATAGACGATTTTTCGTTGAGAATTCGGAATTTTCCAATGTAGCCCTTTGGCCCCAGGCCAAGGGGGGCAAATTTGGCCCCAGGCCAAGGGGGGCAAAAAAGTAAACCCAATAGGAGATTAAGAGAATGAGAACGATTAAGCTGTTGATTTTAGCCACAGCACTCGCGGTCAGCCTCGCCGGAGTATCCTTCGGCCAGGAGACGACGGGACACTTGGAAGGCACAGTCAAGGATCCCCAAGGCGCCGTCGTCCCGGGAGTCTCCGTGACTGTTACGAGTACAGGTCGCAGCGAGGGCGCGCGCCAGGACGCTACCGTCGGCTTTTCCCGCACTGTAACGACTGATGGCCAGGGATTCTTCCGTGTGCAAAACGTGCCACCAGGCGTTTACTCGGTTTCGACAGCCGCGAGTTCGGGCTTCGGCGCCGCCACAAGCAACAATGTCGAAGTAGTACTCGGCAAGACCACACCAGTAAACCTGGCGTTACAAGCTGGCAACCTCCAAACAACCGTTAACGTTACAACGGCAAACGAGCTGGCTATTGACCCGACTGACAATAAGATTCAGACGAACATTACCTCGCGGACTGCCGAGTTACTTCCAAAAGGCGTCGGCTTCAGTAGCATATTGAAGATCGCTCCTTCAACTCGTCCCGAGCCTCTGAATGGTGGCTTCCAGGTTGACGGTGCGTCGGGCTCAGAAAACACCTTCATCATCGACGGTCAGGAAGTGACCCACTTCCGCACCGGCGTCCTGAGAGCGAACGACAACCTGCCCTTCAGCATCGTGCAGGAAGTTCAGATCAAGTCTTCTGGTTTCGAAGCCGAATTCGGCGGCGCGACTGGCGGCGTAATCAACATTGTGACCAAAGGCGGGAGCAACGAATGGCACGGTGAGTTTGGTCTCGGGATTCGCCCGAGCACGCTTCAGGTTAACCCGATACCATTCCTGCGCAACTTCCGCTCAGGCAGTGCTACAGCCACGCCCTCAACTTTTGTAGACGTACCTGAATACATCACGCCCCCAAAAGATGGAGGCACGGACACGTTTCCGACGGCTAACCTGAGCGGGCCAATCATTAAAGATCGCCTGTGGTTCTTTTCGAGCTATTCAAGCCAGAACCAAAACATCCTGCGAACCATAAATTACGTTTCCCCGGATCCGCGCAATAGAACGACTTCCAGGGCTGAAACGTACAGCTTCGAACGCAAGACTACCTTTGCGGAGGCTCGCCTCGACGCGGCGCCCACCGACAAGCTTCGTCTGACGGGCAGGTTTATTTGGAGCCCGATTGAGGATCGAGGTGGGTTGCCCCTTGTTACCGAAACCACCTCGGTGCCGCAGGAGGCTGTTATTGGCGGCCAAAGACTTGTTGGCCCCGCATTCCTCGGGCAGCAGGGCGGCCGTCAGAACTCGAACAACATTGCGGGTTCCGCTGTATGGACTCCGACCAACAAGGCGGTTATCAACGTCCGTGCTGGTCGCACGTTCCTGAACGAGAAGCTAGGTTCTTACGGCATTCCCAATACTCTGCGGCAGGTTTGCAGTTCCGTAAGTAGTAATAGTGTGGCCCAATCTGCTGGATGCTTTGCTGGGTTCCAGAACTTCGCCACTAACTTCCAGACTCCTTTTGACGTCTCGACCCGCAAGACGTTCGACGCCGATCTCGGCTATATCGTAAGCGGCTTGGGTGGTCGTCACAATTTCAAGGGGGGCTACCAGTACAACGGTATCGCCAACACGACTGAGCAGGGCTATGCCGACACAGGCCAATTGACTCTCGTCTATGGCACCCAGAGCATTGCGAACCAGACCGGGCAAAACCCGACGCCGGGCAACATCGGCGTGGGAATTCTGCAACGCTTTGGCACGATCGGTACGGCCAGCAGCGCCAGCAACTCCCTGTACATTCAGGATAGCTGGCAGCCGACCCCCCGCGTGTCGCTCAACCTGGGCATCCGCATTGAGAAGGAAGACGTTCCCACCTTCTCAGAGGGGAACCCAGGGATCACGTTTGGCTGGGGATCCAAGCCGGCCCCCCGTCTCGGCTTTGCCTATGATCTAACCGGCGACGGCAAGACGAAGCTCTTCGCCAGCTATGGCTGGTTCTATGATCGCTTCAAATATGAGTTGCCGCGCGGCTCATTTGGTGGCGACTTCTTCCGACGCGATTACTTCGAGCTTTTCCCCGGCATCAGGTACGACTCTTATACCGTGGCCCAAATCGTGGGCAGCGCTCCTGATGTCCAGGGTGGCACTTGCCCCGACACAGGGTTCCGCGCACCTGGCGCCCTTTCTCGGTGCCAGTTCGACTTCCGCATACCGTCCAACCTCGTCGGCGACAATCTGTTCAGCAGTGGCGCCGTCGATCCGGACATAAAAGCTGCGCGCCAAACCGAGTTTACGGTTGGTATGGAGCGTGAGTTGGGTGGCGGCTTCCTCGTAAGGGGACGCTACACGCACAAGCAAGTCGATCACGCGATTGAAGATATCGGCATCCCGACGCCGGACGGCAGCGAGGCTTACATCATCGGCAACCCAGGTTTCGGGCTGGCCGACAAGGTAGCGAAGGATTTCGGTTATCCTTCGGTCAAGGCCATTCGCAAATACGACGCGCTTGAAGTGCAGGTGGATAAGCGGTTCGCCAAGAACTACTACTTCAACGCTAACTACACATACAGCCGCCTGTTCGGTAACTACTCCGGCCTGGCAAGCTCGCTCGAGTTTGGACGTGTCAGCCCGAACGTAAGTCGTTTGTTCGATCTGCCGTTCCAGGCCTTTACACTTAATGGCGACCCGATCGATGGCCGTCTGCCGACGGATCGTCCCCACGTGTTCAAATTTTATGGAGCCTATACAGCACCCTGGTCCGGTACCAACTCGACCGAGTTCTCGGGCTTCACAACGATGACATCAGGAACGCCCTTGACGCAAGTCATCACGTTCTACAACCTCAACCCAACCGTGGTGAATGGTCTGGGTGATTTGGGTCGGACCGAAACGTTTACCCAGACGGACTTCGCAGTCCGGCACAAGTATCGGTTCGCCGAGAAATACACCCTAGTTGCTGAGATTGACTTCCTAAACCTGTTCAACGAACAAAACGAACTACAGCGTCAAACAACGCTCAGCCCGAACAACATCACCGGGAATAACTTCGCAACACCAATCCCCAGTGAAGTGGATACCATCCTGGCGCTCTTCAACGGCGGCGTTCGGGATCGGGTCTTGGCTTTCGTCAACAGTCCTGCGAGGCCGGATCGCCTACAGAGCACTTACAACATGTCGGGATCGACAACAGCTAACCCCAACAACGGCTTTCAAGCTCCACGTGAACTGCGGTTTGGCTTCCGTTTCTTGTTCTAACACTTCAGAACTCGGTTCTGAACTTGAAAAGCCCATCCGGTTAATCCGGATGGGCTATTTTAATTATGGGCCTTGTGATTTATTGGACGGCCGGGCGCAGAGTCTCTTCCCGACTCAATTGATTGCTCCTAGCCGAACCCCGCAACTAACTTGGTGGTGTCTAGTGTCATTTTTCCTTTGTGCTTTTGTGTTTGCCGTAAAGGAAGATCCGCGTTTCGTGCTCTTTTGACCAATCTCGTCCGATCCAGCGATCCACCAAATCACCCAAACGAGACGAATCTTGTCAGTGTCATTTCGCGTGAGTTCGTGAATCGTGTCTCAGCTTCCTTTCGTCGGGCTGTCGGGGCCGCTCAAAAATGAGGACACTAATAACTACTTTGCGGCAGCTTTCTCCCTTAACTGCTTGATTAAGGCCTTGATTTTTTCCGCGTCGGCCGCCTTCGGCTGAGCTTTCAGGAACAGCTCGAATTCGTTCGCCGCCTCGGTGTAGCGCTTCTGATCGTTGTAGAGACCGGCCAATTGCCAGTGGATATCGGCGACTTTGCCCTTACCCAATTCGTTGGCCCGCTTAAATGCTTCCTCAGCCCTATCCATCACCGAAGCGCGTTTCAGCGCTCTGCCCAGCCACAGATAGGCATCGGTTGACTTGCCGGCGAGTGTAGTGAGCCGGGTTAAAGTTTCAATGGCCTCGGTATTCAAACCAAGTTGATACTGCGTCCATCCCAAACCAAAAAGGCTGGAGGGGCCGCGCGGGTTAACGTCGACGGCCTTTGTTAGAAGAACCAGTCCCGCCTCGTAATAACTGCGATTCGTGCCGCCGCGCGTGGCATACTCCCCGCCCAACCGATCCAACGCCAAATAGTAGTCAGGAAAAATCTCGAGAGATTTTTTTAGACTCTCGAAACCTTCCCGCTCCTTTTTCTCACGCAGGTTTCTAACACCTTCCTGATAGAGTCTCCTCGCTGGTTCCGGTACGTCCTGCACAAAAATAACACCCGCGACCACAGCAAAGGGGCTTGCGTTGAGGCGCTCATCGATTCTCAAAACAATGTCAATGTTCTGGCGGTCAGCCCCGCTGCCGGCAACCGCCGAAACGCTCGTAAGCACGACGTCCTGCGTCTGCTCCAAATAGCCAGTGCCATACGGCAACGCCCTGACCTTGTATCGACCGCTGACCAGACCGTTGAATGCGAAACGGCCCGCGGCGTCCGTTTTTGCGCGATTAATGGTCGAGTTGAAGTCGTCCGTTAACTCCACGTAAACATCCGGTACGGGGCGGTGTTCTTCGCCGAACACCGTACCGGTGATGGCACTCCTGCCTTGAGCGACTGCGGTTACCACTATGGTAGTTATCTCGCGTGAGGGGACGGCTGATAATTGGTAAGGTGTTAGGGCAGGCATTGCCAGGCAAAAGCCTAAAAGCGCTTTCTTCTTCATTAGCACTCCTTCTGCACTTCCCGAGGAATATTACTGGCCAACAAATGGCTTCAAGCTGCAATCACGATCATAGATGCAACCCCTAGCTCTGTGGCCTACCGCCGTTGAGTCTCGCAATTGCCGAATGATTGGCGGCCCTTCTAAAGCAAATGCCCGAGCTTCTCTTTCTTAGTACGCAGGTAGCCGGCTGCCTTTTCGGTCGGTGCTACCTGAATGGAAACCCTCTCGACGATGTTCAATCCTGCTGCTTCGAGAGCGCGCAATTTGAGTGGGTTATTTGAGATGACACGAACCTGACAAAGACCCAGGTCAAACAAGACTTCAGCACACTGCCGGTACTCACGCAAATCGACGGCCAGACCTAGCTGCTCATTGGCTTCAACCGTATCAGCGCCTTCGTCCTGAAGGGCGTACGCTCGGATTTTATTGAGGATGCCGATGCCCCGTCCTTCTTGTTGTTGGTACACTACCGCCCCCCGGCCTTCGTCCTGGATCATTTGCATTGTCCGGTGGAGTTGCGCGCCGCAATCGCATTTTGTGGAATTGAAGACATCACCGGTCAAACACTGAGAGTGGATGCGTACCAGCGTGGGAACCTCGCGACGCATTTCCCCCTTCAGGAGAACCACAAATTCCTCATCGCTTATGAGTGAGCGATAGCCGGCGATTTTAAACTCGCCCCATTCGGTAGGTAAATTAGCCACGGCGACTCGCTCCACCGTGAGACTGGCAGTCAGCTCTGAACACGTAGCTGTGGAAGGCTCCATCAATGCGATCTCACATCCTGATGCCATTGCCTTGCAAGGAGTCGACCTGCGTCACGGGATTCTCAGTAGGATTTGGCCGTACTGCAATTATAGGAGCAAGCGCAGTCAGCGACAAGCAGTACCTCACTGGTTTCCAGCCCTGGCGCTGTTCGGCGCCAGAGCTATAGACATTCAGCTTTTTTGGTCTGTCTCTCATGCTGAATAAATTTGCAGGTTGGGAAGGGCGGTTTACCCCGCGTGACTGTCCCGAAAGGCAGGCCGGGTTACCACCCTCCTGACCTTAAGACAACTGGACGTGAGTGATCCATTCTAACTTGAGAGAGGGATTCCAATCGGAAAAATGAAGACCCTCTAAGGGTTAGTACGAGTTTCATAATGAGTTGCTACCGCCCCTCCTGCACGTTAAGATGCGTGCCGAGCCTAAGACTTAGATTAAGCATTGCAGGCACGAGGTCGGGGTGGCCCGCGAATTTGCTGTTCGACCATGACGAGTAACGATAACGACGATAGACCCGTTGGGACCGGCCCGCCTCCCGACGCCGCCAGAGCGCTTCATGGGGAGCGCCGCCCGGCGCTGGTGTCCCTGCGAGGCGAATTATTGGCAGTATCCATCCCGCTCGAGCGCGACGAGGTAACTCTCGGTCGCGCTCTGGAAGCAGATGTTCGAATCAACGACTCTCGCGCGTCTCGCCTTCACGCTCGCATCGAGACCGAGAGAAATCCCCTGAATGGGGAATTGCGCTTCAAGATCACTGACCTGGGTTCTACCAACGGGACGTTGGTCAACGGACAGTTGCTTACCGAAATGAGGCTAAACGAAGGTGACAAGATTGCCATCGGAGATCATCTGTTCCGGTTCGACATGCTTGACGATATCGATCGTGAGTTTCAACAGCAGATTCATCGCCTGCTCGCGCACGACGAACTCACAGGACTTCTGACCAGCAAGTCATTCTTCTCTGAACTGCGGCGCGAAGCCGGACGAGCCGAGGCTGAATCGCTTCCCTTTTGTGTCTTGATGATGGATCTAGATCATTTCAAAGCTGTGAACGACACTTACGGGCACCTGGTCGGCAACCAGACGCTCGAGGCGATTGGCGCCGTCATTAAGCGGGCCCTTCGAGCGGGTGATGTCGCCGCCCGTTTTGGAGGTGAGGAGTTTGCGGCTTTCCTCCTGGATGCTGACTACGCCCAGGGACTTGTTGCGGCCGAGCGCGTCCGCTCAGCCGTTCAGGAGCACGACTTTCCTGCTGTTCGTCAGGACTCCGCTGGAGATCAAACTCACCACATCACAATCAGCGTTGGGATCGCCGCATTTCCTGATGACGCAAGAGATCCGATAAACTTAATCGAACTGGCCGATGCGGCCCTGTATCGCGCCAAGCGGAGCGGCAGGAACCGCATTTGCGCTTATCGCCACTCGATTGCGGTGACCGAAGGCCCCTTGCCTCCGAGACGCAAATAAGAACCCCACGACCCTCCTCAGTGCAATCTGGAGTCCGCTTTCGCCATCATATTTATGAAACGGCATTGGCTTTCCAGCGTGTAAAGCCTACCGAGCGGAAGTGCACTCGAAGGTATGTGCGGTTGCACCCTTTTAGGAGGGGCGTGTATGCTCTCTTCTAGTTGCGCTGACGACCAGCCCCGAAAGATAGTTCACCCTGATGTCCACGAAACTCAACCTTGCTGGCAAACCCTTTAACAATCGTGCGTTGCCGTGGATTGTGACGATTCTGGTCGTGTGCGTTTCGCTGGTGGCCTTTGTCATTATTATACGTGCGACCGCCCAGGCGAATGCACAATCTAAGGCTGTCCAGAGCGACATCAATAACCTGAACCAGCAGGCACAAGCATTTCAAAAGCAAGCCGAAGACGTGCGAATCGCGCTGACGGCTGAGCAACTGAAAACCCTGCGGGCCGCGCACGAACTAGTCGATCGCAAGCGCTTTTCATGGTCGCGTCTATTAGCGGACCTGGAATCTGCCTTGCCGGGAAGCGTAAGAGTCACTCGAATCAGCGTTCGGGATGTTGCCACCCGAGGTGACCAGACCCTCGCAGAACTGGATCTCACCGTAGTAAGCAAAACACCTTCTACAATAACTGAAATGATAGCGGATATGGATCGGGCAGGTATTCTTCAGGCTGAGTTGCGTTCTCAGAACTTGCAAAAAGGAAGAGGAGAGAGCGGCACTGAATATGAGCTATCTGTGCTCTACCGTCCGCGCGCTGGTTCTGCATCTTCCGATGATAAAGCTGCTGCTCTCGCTTTAGCTGAGACATCGGCCAGCCCTTCAGAAAAGAGGTCAAGATGAGCGAGGAACTAGCCGGAAGTCCACCCCCAACTCGTCGCCACGATATCAGGACTAAACTTCAGCGCATCCGGAAGTCGCGCAGAAGTGGTGTGTTTGGCCTGGCTGAGATTATCGCACTCGGGGGGAGCGTGGTAATCCTCCTTACAATTCTGCTCAGCTACGTCTATCTCTTGATACCCGCGCGATCCCATCTCCAAGGACGGCAGTTAGAACGCTCGCGCCTACAGAACCAGTTGCGTAGCTCGAACGACTTGATGCGTGAGGGACAGGATACTCAGTCTACCGTCGACAAGATTACTCAGAGCCTGGCCGATTTCGAGGACCATAGCCTGCCGAACCGTAACCAGGGTCGGATGAGTCTATACGACGAACTTAACCAATTGATCCGCAAGAATGGGCTGCGTAACACTTCAGGGCCGTCGTATACCCCGCTCGAATCTCTTGATTCGAAGAGAACCGCTACCGAGTCGAAGTCGGCGAACGCGAAGTGGCAGAGTGTTTACCCCGGGATTGGCGTCAGTCTAACTGTTGAGGGATCTTACCAGAACCTGCGCCACTTCATTCGCAGCCTCGAGGCCAGCAAGCAATTCATCATTGTCAACGCGGTTGAATTGGAACGAGCGACTGAATCAAATATTGCTGAGAGCGCATCAGGCAGCGGGGCCCGCGGTTCGCTCGTGAGTTTACGTCTGGACATGGCGACTTACTTTCAGCGTGCCAACGCTGAGAATGGAGCTACTGTGCAGTAGGCACTGATTATGCAGATTAGTGACATTAATAATCCTGGTGAGCGCAAGAAGTTGCTGGTGGCACTTGCGCTCGGATTGGTCGCGATTATTTTTCTCTGGTGGACCTTCTTTGGCTTTGGGGGAAGCTCGAAGCCTACAGTAAACCGGAACACTCAGAATCCTAACCAGACTCCCGGAAACCTAACGGCGGTGAATCCCGCACCCATTCAAACGCGCGATGTACTCAAAATTCCACCGCTCGAACAGCTACGTCCGGTATCGTACGTGTTGACACCACCCTCCGGAGCAGAAGCCAGACGAAACCTATTTGTCTACTACGAAAAACCACCGGTGGTGGCCGTGACCTCGGTGGCCACGCCGAAGCCGACTCCCCTGCCTCCGGTGCTACTGGCTGCCGTTTCACCGTCAAGTGTCTACGCCATGACCGAAGATTTTACAGTTGAAGTCACAGGTGACAGGTTTACTCCGCAGGTGCGCATAACGGTTGACGGACGCGAACTGCCGACGCGATTCGTAGGCCCGCAGCAATTGTCTGCGACTGTGCCGGCGGCAATGATTGCTAACGCCGGTGCCCGCCAGGTGATAGTAAAGTCTCCCGATGGCAAGCTTTATTCAAACTCAACTATGTTGAATGTGAGTCCTCCGCCGACTCCGAATTACACCTATATCGGAATTATTGGCGACAAGCGCAGGGTGCGAGACACGGCGATCCTTCAGGACAAAAATAGCAGAGAGATCGTTAACGTGCAGCGGGGTGACGTTCTGGGTGGAAGGTTCCGCTTAACCAGCATTTCGGACAACGAGCTCGTTCTCGTTGATACGACTCTGAAGATCAAACACACCATGGCAATGACCACCGATCAGAGCAGAGGATCGGGTCCGCAGTCCCGTCCGACTCCGAAAGTTGATAGTGAAGATGATGAGCCTTAGACGCAGACCACACCACAAGATATGCCGTTTGCTCATAGCTCGCTGGCAAGTCGCTGAACGCCGCGATTCCCCCCGCTCACGGTCTTCTGAGGCCGGTTACACTCTGGTCGCGCTCCTCGCCATCATGACGCTGCTCGCGCTCTTCGCGACTGCTGCGGCACCGAGTATTCGCCAACAAGCCCAACGCGAACGCGAGAAGGAAACTATATTTCGCGGTGAGCAAGTCGCGGAAGCGCTACGCGATTACTATCTTCACCAAGCGACCCCCGGCGGTCGCGGAGTTGGCCCTCAATCTCTTCCCACATCAATCGATCAACTGCTGGAAGGAATACCCGTAACGGGAGGCTCAAAGAAGCGTCAGATCTTGCGCGCCAGTGCCGCGCGCGATTCGCTTTCCACTTCTGGTGAGTGGCGACTGGTGCGTCCGCTTTCGCAAGATCTGCAAGATTTTCAACGCGCGGTGATGGTCTATACGGGCAACTTTCTGCCCGAGCCGCAGGGACAAATGGCGCGTTTACAACAATTTGCAGCCGCGCCGCTAGTCAGCGTGGGGGGTACGGAGACAGAACGCCTGGCGCACGGTGGAATAGACTCAGCGGCGGATTCGAGTGGACCTTTTGTCGGGGTAAGCAGCCGTAGCCAAAACAATTCTGTGCTCCACTACTACGGAATTGATCGTCATGATCACTGGATCTTCACACCACTCTTCAGATAGAACTTTCATCGCGACCGCCATTTGTTGTCACCCGAGTTCAGCCTTTCTCCTCCTCAAAGATCACGCACAGCTTCGCCAAACTGCAGATCAATATTCGATCGATCATGGATCATTCTGATCCTCACATATCATGATTGAGAGGGCAACACCTCAGCGCTATCAGCAACTTCACACGCAGAGTGGACGGAAATATTTTTTACTCCAGCAGTAATAAGTTGTTGACATCCGCTGCATAAACGTTTATATAGCAAGATGTTGTGCGCCGTTTACGCTAGCCCACAAGACCAAACTAAGCACAGTATCTTGTGGTCACGAACGAAACCCAAACTTGGAAAAAAGGAGCACATAGAAACTATGGCAACTAAAAAAGGTGGAAAGAAGTCCGCAGCGAAAAAGGGTGGCGCAAAGAAGGGCGCGAAGAAAGGCGGCACCAAGAAGGCCGCAAAGAAGAGATAGGTCGAACCAGCAGGTTAGATCAGCAACGTTCAGTTGGCGCACACCAACTTCTGAAGGCTCTCGCAGCTTTCTCAAAGGAACGACGAATACTTCCACGAAGTTCGTCGTTCCTTATGTTTTGAGCAGGAAGGTGACTCGTGATCGGTCCGACGGTCTCAAAGCATTAAGTTCCTCACTAAGAACTGCTGTCTAATGATCAGAGTGACCCTTGTAGAGCCCGAAATCCCGCCCAACACCGGCAGCATTGCCAGATTGTGTGCGGCCATGCGAATTCCTCTGCACATCGTCGGCGCTACCGGGTTCCGCATGGACGATCGGGCCGTCCGCCGGGCCGGACTGGACTATTGGCCGGAGGTCACAATGCACCGACACTCCGATCTTGCTTCCCTCTACGGCTTCTTGCCTGACGCCCGCTTTCTATACCTGAGTACCAAAGCGGACAAGGCTTATTGCGATTGGGTTTTCGCGGACGACGACTGTCTCGTATTTGGCCGTGAGACTGGAGGACTTCCCGAAAACGTGCTCCGCGAAAACTGGGAGAGATGTCTGACTATCCCCATGCTAAACCCGAAGGTCCGTAGTCTTAATCTCGCAGTGGCGGTGGGAATAGTTCTCTACGAGGCTTTGAGACAAACGGGCACCTTCCGAAAAACGTGAGCTCAGCAACTAAGAGAGACGAGGCAAAGATCTCGATCCGGCCAGCCAGTTGTTGATGTGAACGAGTGTTATGCTTAGATAAATGCTAAGCTCCAAAGTTTCCCCGGAGGGCTTGATCGGGCTTGTGCAAAAGCATGACTGAACAACGAAGCGATATTCGCAATATCGCCATTATCGCTCACGTGGATCACGGCAAGACCACTTTGGTCGATGCCATGCTGCGGCAATCGGGCACATTTCGCGATAACGAACAGGTGCGCGACCGGGTGATGGATTCGATGGATTTAGAACGAGAGCGCGGCATAACCATCATGGCGAAGAACACTGCGGTACGCTATCGCGACGTGAAGATTAATATCGTAGACACTCCCGGCCACGCGGATTTTGGCGGCGAGGTGGAGCGGGTCTTGAAGATGGTTGATGGCGTGATGTTGCTGGTAGACGCGGCGGAAGGATGC